>OCTX012267057.1_pt1 | contig 32156 bp, 23 predicted proteins | sample 1539691 | NCBI WGS metagenome assembly OCTX01 (sample SAMN02144231, study PRJEB22623) | gut metagenome | biome: sheep rumen | host: Ovis aries | place: New Zealand
TATGAGATAATTGATATCAAAGATACTGTAGAAGCAGCTCATGAGGCTGTAAAGCTGGTTCATGATGGCAAGGCTGATATGTATATGAAGGGACTTATCGATACTAAGGATTTCCTTAGAAGTGTTCTTGATAAGGAAGTTGGACTTAGAACAGGTCGTCCTCTTTCACATGTATGCGTGTTTGAAATGGAAGGCGTTGATAAGCTCCTGTTCCTTACAGATGTTGCATTTGTTCCATACCCTACACTTGAGGACAAGGCAAATATTATCCGTAATACAGTAGCTATATGTGAGGCTTGTGGAATAAGTAATCCAAAGGTGGCTCCACTTGCTGCAGTAGAAGTTGTTAATCCTAAAATGCCTGTTACCGTTGAGGCTGAAGAGCTTACCAAGATGAATGAGAGAGGAGAGATAGAAGGGTGCATAGTTGATGGACCGCTTTCTCTTGATCTTGCAACCTGTCCGGAAGCTGCAGAGCATAAGGGTGCAACAGGACGTAAGATAGTTGGCGATGCAGATATTCTTCTTTTCCCTGATATACATGCGGGAAATATACTGTATAAGGGATTGGTACATTTTGCAAAGGTAAGAAACGGAAATCTTATTACTGGTACTAAGGCGCCGGTTATTCTTACTTCACGTTCTGACAGCTTTGAGGTAAAGGTTAATTCACTTGCTCTTGGAGCACTCGTTGCAGATTCATTAAAGAACAGTAAGTAACAGAGACTTAAGACATAGTGAAGAATTATAATCATAAGGAGACAGGGTTCATGATCAAATCATTAATAATAAATCCCGGTTCTACATCAACTAAACTAGGGATTTTTGAAGATACAAAGCTTATATCTGAGGAGACTCTCAGACATACAACAGAAGAGATAGCTCAGTTTGATAAAATAGTTGATCAGATAGATTTCCGTAAGGATATGATACTTGGATTTCTGAAGGATAATGGTGTAGATATAAAGTCCTTTGACGTAATAGTTGGTCGAGGAGGACTTCTTAAGCCTATTCCAAGTGGTACTTACGAAGTTACTGATGAACTGATCGAGGATCTTAAGAATGCAGTCGGAGGAGAACATGCTTCTAATCTTGGAGGTATTCTTGCAAGATCTATAGCTGATGAAATAGGCGTTAAATCATATATAGTTGATCCGGTTGTTGTAGATGAAATGGCCGATGTTGCAAGACTTTCAGGTGTTCCGGAACTTCCAAGAGTTTCTATATTCCATGCTCTTAATCAGAAGGCTGTGGCAAAGAGATATGCAAAAGAAGCTGGTAAAGCATATGAGGATCTTAACCTGATAGTAGTACATATGGGTGGTGGAGTATCTGTTGGTGCACATACCGGCGGCAAAGTAGTTGATGTATTTAATGCACTGTCAGGTGATGGCGCATTTTCACCGGAAAGAGCCGGTGCAGTTCCTCCTGGAGCACTTGTTGATCTATGCTTCTCTGGAAAGTATACCCATGCGGAAGTGAAGAAAATGCTTATAGGAAATGGTGGATATAATGCTTATCTGGGCACAAATAATGCTCAGGAGGTATATAAGAGAAGTCTTACTGATGATAAAGCTAAGCTGGTATTTGAAGCATTTAGTTATCAGGTATCAAAGGACATAGGTGCTATGGCGGCGGTACTAAAAGGTAAGGTTGATCAGATAATACTTACAGGTGGTATAGCTCATGGTGAGCAGGTCACAAATGATATAAAGGAAAGAGTGAGCTTTATAGCTCCTGTTACTGTATATCCGGGCGAGGATGAGCTTCTGGCTCTTGCTGAAGGAGCACTTCGTGTAATAAATGGTGAAGAGGAAGCAAAGATATACCATGTTGTATAGTTTATTAAGCAATAAAATTCCTGATAATATTATTATTCTGATTGCATCTGCGATATGCTTTGGCTTAACATATATATGTATGGCAAAGCCATTCAGTTTTCTTCCAAGAGACGGAGGAAAGTTTGTTATAGATGCAAATGGAAAAAAAGTTGCGGTAAATGAGAGCTCTAATGGAAAAGTTACCGGAGTCGGACTGATATTTATATGCTTATATCTTGTTCTGTCTCTACTATTTGTTCCTTTTTCGATAGAATTACTGCTGTATATAATTCTTGCCGGATTTATGATGCTCACCGGATATCTGGATGATGCATCAAAGAGTCCGTGGGGAGAATTGGTTAAGGGAGTATTGGATCTGCTCCTGGCAGTTCTTGCGGTAGTTGTATTTCTGGTGTTTAATTCATCGGATATATCAATTCTGGGATATGATAAACACATACCGATTGTAATATATGCAGTTCTGGCAGTTATGCTTATATGGGGATCAATAAATGTAACGAATTGTTCAGATGGTGTTGATGGTCTGTGTGGTACAGTTTCAGTTATTGAACTTATAGCACTGGCATTTATATATGGAAATGATCTTAAAGAATATACCGGAGTTGCAATAATTCTTGCATTTGCACTTGTGGCGTATCTTGCTTTTAACTGGAATCCGAGTACAGTCCTTATGGGAGATGCGGGTTCAAGAACTATAGGATTTATGCTGGCGCTGTTATGCATGAAGTCCGGACATCCATTTAGCTTTATACTTCTTTCTTTTGTATTCTTATTTGACGGTGGATTAGGACTTCTAAAGCTTGCCGTAATGAGAGTTACAAAGAAACCGTTTTTGAGTAAGATTAGATTTCCATTTCATGATGAGTTGAGAAAAAACAGAGGCTGGAAGATTCCTAAAATTGTGGTATTCTTTTCAATCTGTGAAATAATATTTGCAGTTATTACCGGACTTATAGTAAAGATAGCGTAATTATTCAGGTTATAAAGAATATGTAATATCACTGGAGTGAGTGTATGAGTGAACTTAAAGTCAGAGATTTCGTATTCGGAGACGGTACACCGAGGATATGTGTTCCACTTATGGGAAGAACCGAAGAAGATATCTTAAATCATGCAAATTTAATAAGGAATGAGATAGACAGACTCGATGCTATGTATAAGGATAATCCTGAACTAAGGATTGCTGTCATAGAATGGAGAAGTGATTTCTATGAACATCTGAGTGATACTAAGAAACTGGCTGATATGCTAAAAAAGCTTAGGGATATATTTGCTGACAGACTTCTTCTCTTTACATTTAGAAGCGAGGAACAGGGTGGTGAACTGAGAAACGACAGAGTTGGTGCGAATCTGGAACCTGTTATGAAAACTGCCATTGGATCAGGATGTATAGATATCGTTGATATTGAAGTGACCTGTGGTAATTATAAGATAGTACGGGCTACGACAGCAGCTCATTCTGAAGGAGTTACTGTTCTGATGTCTTATCATGATACACGTAAGACACCGCATGATGAAGAAGTTATTGATAAGCTTCGTAATATGGAGATACTTGGTGGTGATATACTCAAGATAGCAGTAACGCCTAAGAATGAATTTGATACAAGGCGTATCATGGATCTGAATAGGAGAATGGTTTCTGAAAGCTATAAACCGATTGTTCTGATAGCTATGGGAGAAAAGGGAGTTAAGTCCAGATTCAAATGTAAGGAAACCGGTTCGTGTCTCACATTTGCAACAGTTGGGCAGGAGAGTGCACCTGGTCAGCTGGAGGCCGCAGATCTTATAGCGCTATTAAAGAATCAATAGAAATAACATATACATATAAGTGAAAAAAGACACAGCGATGTGTCTTTTTTGCTTGTATAAAAAGTATGACTTTAATTATTTTTAACATCCAGCTGTCAAGCATTTTTGATTATGTCCCGAAATGATTAAAACATTTGCCCTGGATTTTGATATAGGGGTTCTCAGTTATATTAGTTAATTCAGTAGATCAGACTTTCTTAACTTCAGGCTTTTTTGCAGCAACTGTTTCTTCGCCAGGGAGCGGATATATCATATCCCATGTCTTACGAAGAGTGTCTGTAAATGAGTAAAGAGCCATTATATTTCCTCTGGTATTCTGAGGTGTTTCGAGTCTTCCGACGATTATGGCCTCGCGGGCTGCAAGGAATTCATATTCGTATCCATTTATGAACTTCTCAGTAGGATTAAGCTCCTGAACCTGTTTACCGTTTGGAGCAAAAACTCTTACTCTCTGAGGGCAGTTAACACCTTCTATCTCTATACGGCCGCCTGTTCCATATATAGTACATTTGTTATCAAGTACTCCGAGCATGGAATTGATGACAGTAGCGAACTTGCCTCCAGGGAAGCTCATTTGTATAGTAGAGTAAGCATCTACTCCGGTATTTAGTTTGACATAGTTGGAAGCAACGGATACCGGTGGAGTATTCATTATCATAAATGCCAGAGTAAGAGGATAGATACCGAGATCAAGTAATGATCCACCTGCAGTTTCCATGCTCTTACGGCTTTCACTTTCTCTCAGATCATATCCAAGACTTGCAACTACTGTTCTTACGTCTCCTATGATACCTTTTCTAAGAAGGTCAAGAGTAAGATTTAACATATGTGTATATCTTGTCCACATGGCTTCGCCACAGAAAACATTTTTTTCTTCAGCAAGTTTGAGAACCTCTGCAGCAGTTACGGCATTATAGGAAAATGGTTTCTCAACAAGAGAAGGCTTGCCGGCTTCGATACATTTTTTGGCGAGCTCGGCATGAGTAGAGTTAACTGTTGCAATATATACAAGTTCAACTTCCGGATCTGCTATAAGTTCCTCATAAGAACCATAGCATACTTTGATATTATGATCTGTTCCAAAGGCTATTGCTTTATCTTTGTCACGGGATGCTATAGCATATGGAGTAAATCCATCCAGCTTATTCAGTGTATCAGCAATGACTCCGGCTATATGTCCTGCCCCGAGAATACCTACCTTAAATTCAATCATTTTATTTCTCCTTGTCATTTGACATCAGAATAGTACTGATGTACGAGAATCATGACATTTATTATAAAATAATTTTATATAATTGTAAAGAATGGGAAAGAGTGATAAACTACTAAATATGTGTCTGTTGAGGTGAAAGACTCTGTTGATATAATTAAATGATTGGTATGAGGAATTAAATTGAAAACGATAAAAGTAATTATTTCGGAAGTGCAGGATTTTGTAGCAGCTTCTGTTGCAACACCTATTTTTATGATTCTTGAAGTTATATTTGAGACGATCATTCCCATAGTAATGGGTAGAATAATAGACATATCTGAAGGTGAAACTATAGATATGAAACACATTTTGCTATATGGTTTCATCATGATTCTTTTAGCACTGGGTTCTCTTTTTGTAGGAATCATGGGCGGTAAGTATGGAGCTAAGGCATCTGCCGGACTGGCTAGAAATATCCGCCGTGACATGTATAAGAACATACAGAGCTTTTCATTTTCCAATATTGATAAGTTCTCATCAGCAAGTCTGGTGACTCGAATGACTACCGATGTAACTAATATTCAAAATGCTTATCAGATGATACTGAGAATGTTCGCGAGAGCTCCGATGAACCTGATTTTTGCCATGATTGCGGCATTCTGGATCAGTCCAAAGGTTGCTATGATATATCTGTACGCAGTTATATTCCTGTCAATAGTTGCTGCTGTACTTATGAGTAGAGTGACAAAATACTTTTCGGCAGCATTTCCCAAGTATGATGAGATGAACGAAAGTGTTCAGGAAAATGTAACCTCTATCAGAGTTGTCAAAGGCTTTGTGCGTGAGAATTACGAGATAGAGAGATTCGGCAGAGCCAGCGGAATGATATATAAGCTGTTTGTAAAAGCTGAAAGTATGATGGCACTGGTTATGCCGATTATGCAGTCTACTATATATTTCTGTATTCTTATGGTCAGCTGGACAAGTGCTAAGCTTATAGTACATGAATTTGGTCAGCCGGGAGCTCTTACGACAGGTGACCTTTCAACATTGCTGGCTTACTGTATGCAGATACTCATGAGTCTTATGATGCTTTCAATGGTAATCATTATGATTACTATGTCTACTGCCAGTGGAAAACGTATAGCTGAAGTTCTGGAAGAAAAGAGTGACCTTACTAATCCGGAGAATCCGGATAAGGATATTACAGATGGAAGTATTGATTTTGAAAATGTTGTATTCAGATATAGTTCCAATTCTGAAAAACCTGTTCTGGAGAACATAAATCTTCATATAAATTCAGGAGAAACAATTGGTATAGTTGGTGCAACAGGTAGTTCAAAAACAAGTTTAATTAATCTCATAAGCCGACTCTATGATGTACAGAGCGGTACTGTAAAAGTAGGCGGTAAAGACGTTAGAAACTATGACATGGAGACATTACGTAATAATGTTGCGGTAGTGCTTCAGAAAAATGTGCTTTTCTCAGGTACTATTCTTGATAATCTCAGATGGGGAAAAGAAGATGCGACTGAAGAGGAGTGTAAGAATGCCTGCAAGCTTGCGTGTGCTGATGATTTCGTAGAAGGATTTCCTGATAAGTATAATACAAAGATAGAGCAGGGCGGTTCGAATGTGTCCGGAGGACAGAAGCAGAGACTATGTATAGCGAGAGCACTTCTAAAGGAACCGAAAATCCTTATTCTGGACGACTCAACAAGTGCTGTTGATACAGCTACAGATGCCAGGATAAGACAGTCCTTTAGGGATTATATACCAGAAACCACCAAGATAATAATCGCTCAGAGAATATCCAGTGTAATGGATGCTGACAGGATAATTGTTATGGAAGGCGGAAAGATAAATGGTTTTGGAAGTCATAGTGAACTTCTTGAAACAAATGAAATATATCGGGATGTATATGAGTCACAACAAGGTGGCTCTGGAGATTTTGATGAATAAGACCTTCTGAAATAAGGGAAAGGATATACGTAATGGCAAGAACACCACGAGGCATGAAGCCTACGGTAGAGAATCCGGGCAAGATATTTAAACGCCTGATGTCTTATATATTTAAATATTATGGATTTCGAATGATACTCGTATTCATTTTCATTTTTGTGGGAGTACTGGCAAATCTTCAAGGAACCATGTTTATGAAGACTCTGATCGATGATTACATTAATCCTATGATCAGAAATCATAGTACAGATTTTGGACCGCTTCTAAAGGCAATAACCAGGACCGCTGTTTTTTATGGTATAGGAATTATATCAACATATGCATATAACAGAATCATGGTTAATGTGTCTCAGGGGTCACTGCGTCGAATACGTGACAGTCTGTTTGATCATATGCAGACACTTCCTATAAGCTATTTCGATACACATACACATGGAGATATCATGTCTATTTACACAAATGATGTAGATACATTGAGACAGGTTATCAGCCAGAGTATACCACAGCTTTATTCAAGTGCTCTTACACTTATAGGTGTCGTGGTTTGTATGGTTATAAGAAATATACCTCTTACGATAGTATCGTTTATCATGGTAGGTTTAATGCTCAGTGTAACCATGAAAATATCTAAGAAGAGTGGAAGCTACTTTCTGGCTCAGCAGAAGGATCTGGGAAAAGAAAATGGATATATAGAAGAAATGATCACAGGTCAGAAGGTCATCAAGGTATTCTGTCATGAAGATAAGAGTATCAAGGAGTTCAATGAACTGAATGATCAGCTCTACGACAGTGCTTATAATGCAAATAAATATGCAAATATACTGATGCCTGCCATGGCGCAGCTGGGGAATCTCAGTTATGTTGTTTGTACAGTTATAGGTGCATTCCTTGTGCTTTCAGGCTTTGGTATAAAGGACTGCAGCTTTGCAGGTCTTGCACCTCTTACAGTAGGTGGTCTTGTGTCATTCCTGACATTTAATAAGAGTTTTAATATGCCTATAAATCAGGTATCAATGCAGTTTAACTCTATAATAATGGCTCTTGCAGGAGCTGACAGAGTATTTAAGCTTTTGGATGAACCATCAGAGGTGGACGATGGTTATGTATCTCTGGTAAATGTAAAGGAAGATGAGAAGGGCAATCTTATCGAGACAAAAGAGAGAACAGGCTTATGGGCATGGAAACATCAGCATCAGGCAGATGGCTCAATTGATTATAAGCGTCTTGAGGGTGCTATCTTCATGGATGATGTTGATTTTGGATATGTACCTGAGAAGATGGTTCTTCATAATGTATCATTGGACGCAAAGCCTGGTCAGAAGATCGCCTTTGTAGGTTCAACAGGTGCCGGTAAAACAACTATTACAAATCTGATTAACAGATTCTATGATATTCAGGATGGAAAGATAAGATTTGATAATATAAATGTTAATAAGATAAAAAAAGGAGATCTGAGAAGGTCGCTTGGATTAGTTCTTCAGGATACACATCTTTTTACGAATACCGTTATGGAAAACATACGTTATGGAAGACTAGACGCAACTGATGAAGAGTGTATAGCTGCTGCAAAGCTTGCAAATGCTGATCATTTCATCAGACAGCTTCCTGATGGATATAATACGATGCTTACCGGTGATGGAGGGAATTTAAGTCAGGGACAACGTCAGTTACTTGCTATAGCAAGAGCGGCTGTAGCAGATCCTCCTGCACTTATACTGGATGAGGCTACTTCATCTATAGATACAAGGACAGAGCGTGAAGTCCAGGATGGAATGGATAAACTGATGAGTGGCAGAACTACATTTGTTATAGCTCATAGATTATCTACAGTAAAGAATAGCGACTGTATTCTCGTACTAGAGCATGGAAATGTAATCGAACGTGGAACTCATGATGAGCTTCTGGAACAGAAAGGTAAGTACTACCAGTTATATACAGGTCTGAGTGCCTGATAAAGTTAAAAGAAACGGGGCAGTGAGATAACTCATTTCCCCGTTTTCTGTGTTACAGATGTCCTTCTTCGGCATTTTTTAGAAGTACACGTTCGTCTTCTTCGGAGATTCCAACCTCTTTTCTCAGAAGTTCGAACTCTTTTTTTATGTTAGTTCCAGACACTGTCATATTGTCTGAATTAATAGTAACCTTCATATCGTGCAGCATAAAGAGTCTTAGAGGATATCTGGACAAGTCATTTATAGCACCTGTCTGCAGGTTACTGGTCGGGCACATTTCTATAATGGTTCCCCTTTTTGCAAGCTCCTGCATCAGATATTCATCTCGTGCAGCTGCAATACCATGACCTATTCTTCTGGCTCCCATATCGAGAGCCTGCCATATACTTTCGGGACCTGCTGCTTCGCCAGCGTGGATAGTAAATGGAATATGGTATTTTCGTGCGATTCCGAAGAAGTCGCGATGGTCTTCTGTTGGATAGAGACCTTCTGCACCTGCCAGATCTATACCGGCTATAAGTGAATTTCCTTCGCTCATCAGATGTCTTGCTACTTCAACAGTCTCCATATTCATTTCATACTGTCTTTTATCTAAAGGATTGCACCTCATCAGACACAATATGAATCTAAGATGTGGGAACCCTTTACTATTATCAAGTCCCATATCTATTCCAGTCATATTTTCATATTCGATAAGCTTCCTGGTTAGAACGCTGTCGTCGTTGTCTCCACTAAAATCCAGACGGCGCATATATCCATTTAATACGGCTTCCACTGCCGCCAGCTGTGTAAGACCTCTCTTAGTATGAAGCTGAGGCGCAAATCTTATCTCTGCATAATCAACATTCAGATTTTTAAGAGTTCTTGCGATGTCTATTATAGCGACCTCAAGGCTTTCTTCTGTCTGAAGAAGGGACAAAGGAAGGTCGAATCTTTTTAGATATTCGTTCAGACTTCTGCTATTATTATTTTGATAGCTAGTGGAATCAACAGAAAGCATATTCCATATATCTATGTCATCATATGGAAGCTCTATTCCTGCAGCTTCATCCATCCATGAGAGGAACTTTACTGCTTCTAGTGATAGAGAACCATCCAGATGAAGATGTAAATCTGTGTAACCCATAAGTTTTCCCCTATATACAATTATTTAGTCGGATCCTTGTGAGTAAAGGCTCCATTATGGTTTCTTAGAAAATAAAGAAGTGAGATAAAAGATGTTTTATAAAGAACAAATTCTTTTGTTTTAAGCATGGCGAGGATTTCTTCCTCTGTTGCCCATCTGACCTGTTCGACCTCTGTAGACTGGAGCTTAAGCTTATCGATATCTACGTCAAGATTTATAGTATAGATATCATTAAAGCCTCCATCAAAATATATGGTCATAGCAGGTCTGATTCCTTCGAGAGAGTAGTCTATTCCGACCTCTTCAAGAAGCTCACGGGAAGCAGCCTGCTGACTTGTATCCCCCGCTATAGCGCTGCCACCTGCTGTTATATCCCACATGCCTGACCAGCCTTTTTTGAATGGCTGTCTTTTTTGTATGAGCATTCTGCCGTCGCTTCCAAATACACATACATGTACAACTAGCCGGTAATATCCTTCAGGTACTTTATTACCCCTCTCGAGTACCTTTCCGGTTTTATTTCTGTTCACATCATACAGATCAAAACACTCCATTAGATATTCCCCCTTAAAATATATAGTAACACTTATGTCACATTATACCCTATTTTTTTATTTTGAAAAATAGAAAAAACAGCATGACAAAAAATCGTCAAAAGTGAAAAAATTTAATCTTTTAATTATCTGATTTTGCTTTTACAATTATAATGATGGCAAATATAATCAAGAAGTATGAGGAGGTTTACTATGAGTATAGATTTGAGTAAAATGCCGAAACTGGGATTTGGTCTGATGCGTCTTCCGGAGAAGGATGGCGAGATAGATATTGAACATGTGAAGCGTATGGTTGATAAGTATATGCAGATGGACATGAATTATTTTGATACGGCATATGTATATCATGGCGGTAAGTCTGAGGTTGCAGCAAGAGAAGCGCTGGTAAAAAGATATCCAAGAGACAGCTTTATGCTGGCAACTAAGCTTCCTGCGTGGGAGATAAAACAGCAAAGCGATGTGGATAGAATTTTTAATGAGCAATTAGAAAGAGCAGGAGTTGATTATTTTGATCTGTACCTCCTGCACTCTGTTGAGGATGGCTCTAACTACGATACATATGAGAAGTATGATTGTTTTAACTGGGGCATGAAAATGAAAGAAGAGGGAAAGATTCGTCATCTTGGATTTTCATATCATGGCAGCCCTGAACTTCTGGAGCAGGTTCTTGATAAGCATCCGGAGATTGAATTTGTACAGATACAGCTGAATTATCTGGATAGAACTAATCCAGTTGTAAGATCTGAAGAGTTATATAACATATTATATGATAGAAATATACCGATTATTGTTATGGAACCAATAAGGGGAGGAATGCTTGCCAGTCTGTCTGAGGAGCAGGAGGCAAAGATGAAGGCACTTCGACCAGATAAGTCAGTGGCATCATGGGCTCTTAGATTCGTAGGTTCACTTCCTGGAGTTATGACTATTCTGTCAGGTATGTCTACGGAAGAACAGATGGATGATAATATCGGAACCTTCACTGATTTTGAGCCTCTGTCAGATGAAGAAATGAAGGTAGTAAATGAAGTGACAGATGACATACTTCGTATACCGCAGATAGGCTGTACTTCTTGTAAGTATTGTACTCCGGGATGCCCTATGCAGATCAGTATACCGGATGTATTCAGGACGATAAATACACTCCGCAGATATCCTGATGACTGGAGATCTAAGAATTTCTATTTAGGAGTTGTTTCAAGAGGTGGTAAGGCAGCGGACTGTATAGCTTGTGGACAGTGCGAAGGAGTATGTCCACAGCATCTTCCTATTATAGAGCTTCTGAAGGAAGCTTCAGAGATATTAGACTAAAAGTCTGATGGGACAAGAGAAGCTATAAATAAATTGGAGGATTTGTAATATGAGACTGGGAATATCTTCGCCGCTTGCACATACTTCGGCAAAGGAGTGGGCAGAGCAGCAAAGAGAACTTGGATGCAGTGCGGTTGTCTTTCCTGTTCAAAGTGGTGAGCTGATAGGACGTATAGATGGATATAAGAATGCTGCGAAGGAATACGGACTTCAGATAGCAGAAGTAGGCATATGGAGAAATGCGTTATCCCTTGATTCTGATGAGAGAGCAGCAAATATGGATTACTGCGTCGAACAGCTTCGTCTGGCAGATTATCTGGGGGCAAGATGTGCAGTAATTGTAGACTGCGGTATAGCATCGGGAGCAGATGTATATAAGGCTATCGCTCTTGGAGCGGACGCGGCTGCAGTAGGAAGATCCATGCTGCCATCACTTGAAAAAGAAGGAACCGAAGGAGTTATAAACTTTATCAGAGGAGTCCAGAAGGAACTGAGATTCATTATGAGCTATACAGGTTATAAAACAGTATCTGAAATAGACGATAAGTGTATAAAAATCAATTTTTACGAAAGCATGTAGATTGTCCTTTGAAAAACCTTGCATGATTGGTTAAGATATGTTAACATTTGTTAATGGGTATATTTGCAATTTAACAAGTGTTATAATCATTTATTCAGAATTATATAATATTATTTGGAGGTTATCAAAGTGGCAATGGAAATTCATCAGTCTGCAGAGGATTATCTGGAGGCCATACTAATGATTAAAGAGAAGAAAGGATATGTTCGTTCTATTGACGTAGCTAATCAGCTGTCTGTGTCTAAACCCAGCGTAAGCTATGCTACAAAGAGACTTCGGGAGAATGGATATATTACATTTAATGAGGATGGCATGATATCTCTTACAGATTCGGGAATGGAGATTGCCGCAAAGATATACAAGAGACATAAGGTTCTTACTGATATATTTAAGGCTCTTGGTGTAAGTGAAGAAGTAGCTGCAGAGGATGCCTGTAAGATAGAACATGATCTTGAACCTGAAACTTTTGATGCTATATGTAAATATGCTTCAGAACATGGTCTTTCTACTGATTTATGAAATGATATTTATACCGTTTATTCCAGGTAGGAAGTTTTTGATTAATGAATAATAAAAACTCCGGACATATGATATGTCTGGAGTTTTTTTAAAGAATAGTTTTTGTTGATATAAACTATAAAGTGTCTATGAATCTCTTGAATTCAGTCAGACCCTTTTCAGTCTGTTTATAGACTCCTGCATCATTTAGGACTCCAAGAAATACATATCCAATCTCATTATGTATAATGGTGTTAATAGATTTGCTGCATACAGTATCTGAGGATTCTCTGGATATGTTGCCTTCTTTATCAACGTTGTAACCATACTTAGGAAGGAAGCTCTTTGCCCACGCTATATGTTCTTTGATTGCTTCATCTGAATTAAGGTTACCCTGTTTTTTTATTATCTCTTCCAGAATAGTCATCTCTTTCTTCAGTCTTGAAGGTAGAACAGCAAGTCCCATAACCTCGATAAGTCCTATATTTTCTTTCTTTATGTGGTGATACTGGCTATGAGGATGATAGACACCAAGAGGGTGTTCGTCAGTAGTTATATTATTTCTTAGAACCAGATCCAGCTCAAATATATCTGATTCAGGATCCAGCTTATTATTTGGATTTCCGGCACTTCTCATTCTTGCGATAGGAGTAATAGTATTGTGCGGTTCTTCGTCGGTTTCAGCATATATAAATGCATCCTCGTCGGTATAGGCTCTCCATTTAGTAAGTATCCTGTCTGCAAGTTCTACAAGTCGGTCGATATCCTTTCCCTGAAGACGTATCGTAGAAAGAGGCCATTTGATTATTCCAGAATATATATCCTCATAACCGGAGATTACAAATTCCTTTGCAAAAGGTGCTCTTACCATTGGAAATTCATAGCCTCCGCCCTGGAAATGATCGTGCGAAAGTATGGAACCTCCAACGATAGGAAGGTCGGCATTTGATCCGGCAGTATAATGAGGAAAGAGGCTGACAAAAGAAAGCAGCTTCTTCATCGTGGACGCATTTATCTTCATAGGTACATGCTTTGCATTTAAGATGATGCAGTGCTCATTATAATATACGTAAGGGCTATACTGAAGGAAGTATTTTTCACCATCAAGAGTAATAGGAATTATTCTGTGGTTCTGTCTTGCTGGATGAGAGAAATGTCCCGCGTAGCCTTCATTTTCCATACATAAAAGGCAGGCTGGATAACCGGACTTTTTAGCTTTTCCAGCAGCGGCTATATCACGAGGGTCTTTTTCAGGCTTTGACAGATTTATAGTTATATCCAGATCTCCGTATTCTGTCGAGGTTATCCACTTCTCGTCTTTTGCTATACGGTCTGTACGAATATAGTTTGTAGCCTTACTGAAGTTGTAATAATAATCAGTAGCTTCTTTAGGTGTAAGTTCATGGAATCTTTTTCTCACTACTGAAGGGGGAGGTGTTATGAGCCCCATGATGGCTGTATCATACAGGTCACGGTAAGTGATAGTATCATTTTCAAGAAGTCCCTTTTCAAGTGCATAATCAGTCATGTCCTGAAGTATCTGATAAAGCTTTCGATTGGATGGGGATGAAGCATTTTCTTCTGTATCATCATCTTCAGATGAAACAGGTGGTACATATTCGTCCAGTTTAAAGAATTCCAGCAGACGATTAGTTGTGTATATAACATCCTCATCATCTATCAGACTATTTTGTTTTCCATAATTTACTAATTCGTATATAAGATTATTTATATTTTTCATTATTAAGCTACGCTCCTAAAACAAGTATTCCACCATATTTTCTGATTTTGAGTACTGCACAGGCTCCGTTACCAAATACCTTATCCAGAGCAGCTTTGTACTCATTTACCTTTTCATTTCTGACAAATGCCTGTATGGTTCCGGCAAAACCGCCTCCGTGAACACGACATACTCCACCGTCATTTTGAAGGACCATCTCGCTGATGCAGAGTGCTATAGATACATTCTGGTGCTCTGGATCATGGTTCGTGTATACATTCTGGAGGAATTTATAAGAAGAATCTCCAGAAGCCTTGACTGTGGACAGAAAGGTTTTGAAATCATTATTTTTCAGTGCTTCGGCTTCAACCGGAACACGTTTGTTTTCTTCGAAGAAATGAAGTGCTCTAAGTAATGCTCTGTCGCCGAGCTTTGAACGGATGTCAGATATATTATCGATAACATCTGATTCGCTTATATCAGTAAGAACATCTTTGCCGAAGAGATTAGCGACAGCCTTCATTTCAGAAGGAATCGCTGCATAGTCCGGAGTGAGGTCTGCGTGACTGCCCTTTGTATCTGTGATACATAGACTGTAACCTTCTTTATCCATATCAAGTTCTATTCGTTCTATTACAGGATTAGATGGATCTATAAAATCGATATGACAGAGACTTCCTACAGAGCATGCCATCTGATCCATAAGACCACAAGGCTTTCCAAAGTAGTAATTCTCGGCATACTGGCCGATTATTGCAATGGTCACAGCATCGATTTTCATGTCATTATATAAGGCAGACAGGATATTTCCTATCAGGGTTTCGAAAGCAGCAGAAGAAGAGAGACCTGAACCGCCCAGAACATCACTTGTTATATAAGCATCAAATCCACCAATGATAAATCCTCTGTCCATTACTCCTTTTATGACACCTTTGATAAGAGCAATGGTTGTTCCTTCTTCAGAGTCTTTTTTATCTATATCGTTAGGGGAAAAGCTTATCATGTCATAGCCCTCAGATTTGACATTAATAATGTCTGAGGAATTCTTAGAAGCTATAGCAATAGCGTCATCATTTATAGATGCTGCAAGAACCTGTCCATGCTGGTGATCTGTATGATTGCCGCCAACTTCTGTTCTTCCCGGTGCACTTACGATAAGAACATCTTCGCTATATGAAGATAAACTGCCAAAGGTTTCCTTGTAGCTTGTAAGTGCCTTTTTATAGCGGTTTTTCTGATATTCAATTCTCTCTTTATCGATATATATATCTATAAATTTTTCATCAAGATTACCTGAATCTATGTTACTAATAATTTCATTAATCAGCATGCCGGAAATACCTCCCATTTACTTTTTGTTATCGTTAGTTCTTTGATGTGAACAAAATATTTTTACACCCCATGGCTCAATTTCTATAGATTCGTCCAGATTTATTTTTTTCTGACTGAGTAGTTCATTTGTATCTGAAGCTATTCCTATACTGAGTAGATCTATTAGCTTTTTCTCATCAGAATAATTGAATAAATAGGTTATATCTTCGCCAAGAGGGTTCACCCCTTTTTTTATTATAATAGGAAAGGTACATTTAGACAAAGGTATTTTAGCTGCTAATACGATTTTACGAAGTATACAGCTAAGTCCTTTTTCTTCCAGGTAACAACCGAGATATGTTGCACTGCCTCCAGATGCATGCTTTTTATGGAGAACAGCTGCATAGTCTCCCCAGTATTTATGGTCATAATTTGCCCATATCTCTGTATCTGGTTCTGCATTCAATAGCTCCATCCAGTGGGATACATTTAATCTCTGCCCATCAATAGTTATAGTTGTATCAACAGGTCTTGTGAATTCATCATAGGTTCCTCCTATTATGTCGGTCATAAGATGAGGAGCATTATCGGAATAAATCTTAAGCTCCTCATCTGCAAAGAAACTTTTAAAACATATGAGGAGGTGACCGCCATGCTCTACGAAAGCTCTGATTTTGTGTATAACATTTTCCTTTGAGCTATAAAGAGCAGGAATTATAATAAGGGGATATTTATTTACAAGTTCGTCTGCGTCAGCCTCGAGAATATCCTCTTTATATATTATGTCAGTTTCTATGTTAAGCTTATAACATGCATCATACATCCATCGAAGTATGGAGTTATAGTCAAGCTTAGAATTATCATTATTAAGTAATGAACTGTCAGAGACATCATCTATCGGGAATTCGTCCAGTCCTACAAGGCTTCTGTTATCAACAAGTATTGCCACAGGACAATTCTTTTTTAGATTTACGAGATGCTTATCTATATGTAGTTCTTCATTCCGTGTGTCAGATAACTCTTTATAGGTTCTTCCTGGAATGAGACTGTGACTCAGGATGCCTTTCCAGTAAGACTCGAAAGAATTATGAATAGAATGCCAGTTCCAGTACATTACTCCATTTGCTCCTGAAGCAAGGTGACTGTAGTATGCCTGGCGAAGCTGACCAGGATATGCCAGCCAGTCAAGTCTGCCCTGTGACTGAGTCTCGAGAACAAGATAATTATCCTTCTTCATAGATCGCCCTACAGAACCACCAAAGCTTATGGTAGAACCATCAAAGTGATTCTGAGTACGGTGATATATATCTACTCCTGCTATATCAACAGCCGTTGCGGCATCGCGCTGATTTACAAGAGGTTGAATCCCATGTGAGTAGCCTATCCATGAAAAATCATAATTATGAGTTATGAACTGGTCAGGACTAATGTACTGCCTTATGATATCGGACTGCCATATCTGATACTTAGTTATTCTATCTCTCAGCCATGCCTTATATGCGGCTGAGAGACTGCCGTTGATAGTGCCACGAATATCAGGTAGATCCTCCCAGCTGTTTATACTATTGCTCCAATAGCTTAGTCCAAACTCTTCATTAAACTCTTTTATATCAGGATATTTCTTTTTTAATTCTTCTACAAAAAGCTTTTGGTTAGCGGGAGAATAACCATCTCCGGATCTGGTTTCATTATCTATCTGGTAGCCTATGATCTGAGGATTATCTGATACCTCTTCCATAAGCTTTCTGATAATTCTTTCGGCATAGAATAAAAAGTTCGGATTTGTTATATCATGTATCTGACGATGACCATATATACTTTGCCCCGATGGCGTTAAAGCCATTACATCAGGATGCTTCTTTTCAAGCCATGAGGGGATTGCATAGGTTGGAGTCCCGACAATTACACAAAGATCATGTCGTTTAGCGGACTCCAACATTCTATGCAAATGAGAAAAATCAAAATAATTATCATCTGGTTCCCAGGTGCTCCAGGTTGATTCAGCAATCCTGATAACATTCATCCCAGCTTTTTTCATCAGTTCAAAGTCAGTATCAATTCTGTCATAAGGCATATATTCATCATAATAGGCAGCACCGAAAAGGGTTCCGTTCATACTAAATCTTCCTCCTATTTTTGACTTTTATTTAAAATATGTTATACTTTGGTTGCGCATTTTAAAATCCTGGTTGACAATATTATAAATAAACGGTATATTTAGACATAGACAACCGATTGCGCAAAGTATAACACAGCGATTAATCATTGTAAAGAAAAAATATTAGGGGGATGACATGCCTGAAAATAATAACCTAACTATCGGTGATGTGGCCTCAGCGCTTGGTATATCGAAGACTACAGTATCTAGAGCTATATCAGGAAAAGGACGAATCGGAGAAGAAACAAGAAAAAGAGTTCTTGATTATATAGAAGAAAATAATTACAAACCAAATCCTATGGCTAAAGGACTGGCTGATCAGAGAACCTATAACATCTGCTGGGTTATTCCGGGAGATTCAAATGATTCAGATCTGCCTTTCTTTCAGAGATGTATGTCAGGTATTTGCGAAGTCACTATGGCAACGAACTATGACATTATTATTACTTTAGTATACGAAGAAAATATAATGCAGCTAAAAAGAATAGTGGAAAACAAGAAGGCTGATGGAGTTATTCTTGCAAGAACACTTGTGGAAGACAAAGCTGTTAAGTATCTGAAGGAAATGAAGATTCCTTTTGTTGTAATAGGAAGCACTCTTGAAAAAGGGGTTATTCAGATTGATAATGATCATATAGGAGCCTGTAAGGAACTGACATCTCTTCTTGTAGTGAAGGGTAGTAAAAAGATAGCTCTTATAGGTGGACCTGAAAATCATATAGTTAATATTTCGAGACAAAAAGGATATGAAGAGGGGCTTATTCAACAGGGACTTGTACCTGATAAGAACCTTATGTTTTTGGGGAATGAAACCTCCGAAGATGGAGAAAGGGCTTTTGATGGTGCTATGTCAGCTGGAGCCGATTGTCTGATATGTATGGATGATCGTATATGCTATGATGCTATTATGAAGTTTAGACGTGATGGGATAGATATTCCGGGAGATATAAAACTGGCATCATTCTATAACAGTGCTCTTATATCAAATAATCAGCCGGGTATAACTTCGCTTCAGTATGATCCGAAAGAGCTTGGAAATGTAGCGTGTAAGACTTTATTAAAGCTTATAGATGGCGAAGAAGTTGAGACCAAGACGCTTTTAGGATATGAGATTCTGCTAAAAGGATCTACCCAGTAAATGGCCGAAATTATGCCTAAGTGACAGACCTCAAAAAAAGTATCAGAAAACCATCAAAAAAATATTGACACATCCCTTAGGGGTGTGTTAAATTATTCTCAAATGAACAACCGATTGCGCAAGTTGGTTGCGTAATCTTAACACTTTATAAAACATATATAATATTTAGGAGGGCATAGTTTTATGAAGAAGAAGTTTTTGGCGCTTGCTCTTGCAACATCAATGGTTGCTGGGGTTATGACGGGATGTGGCAACAAAGAAGTTGCAAATGACAGTGGTGATGTAGAAGTTACTGAAGCTGAGGCAGAACCGGAAGCAGCAGTAGAAGTAAACAAAGACGCTGTTCAGACACTTATCGATAATACAAAAGATAAAGTTCAGCTTACTGTGTGGGCTTCAGAAGAGGATCAGGATTTTACACAGGGCGTTCTGGAGGATTTTAAAGCACTTTATCCTGATGTAGAATTCGACATTACACTCGGTGCAGAATCGGAATCAACAGCAAAAGATACAATTCTTGCCGACGTTGAAGCAGCAGCTGATGTATATACATTTGCTCATGATCAGATAAATGAACTTGTTAAGGCGGGAGCACTTCAGGAAGTTGTAAGCTCCTACACATACGATGTAGCATCTGAAAATGTTGATACTTCTGTACAGGCAGCAACTGTAAATGGAAAGCTTTATGCATATCCGATGACTGCAGATAATGGATATTTCATGTTCTATGACAGCTCGGTTATCACAGATCCATCAACACTTGAGAAGATGATTGAGGATGCTAAAGCAGCTAACAAGAAAATCGCTATTCAGTTCAACAATGGATGGTATCTATACAGCTTCTTCAAGGCAGCAGGTCTTGATGCAACACTTAACGATGATGGTCAGACTAATTCATGCGACTGGAATGGTGCTGGTGGTACAGATGTAGCTCAGGCTATAATAGATGCAGTTGAGACTGGCGTAGTAGTAAATATGGATGATGGAACAACTGTTACAGGAATCCAGGACGGAACAGTATGTGCTGCTATAAATGGTATCTGGAATGCACAGGTTGCATCTGATGCATGGGGAGCTAATTACGAAGCAGCTAAGCTTCCAACTATGAAGATCGGTGGTAAAGATTGTCAGCTTTCATCATACTCAGGATTCAAGCTTGTTGGTGTTAATCCTCATTCAAAGAATGTAGGATGGGCTATGATCCTTGCAGAGTACCTTACTTCAGAGGAAGTTCAGACAGCAAGATTTGAAGCTAGAAATCTTGGACCAGCAAATATAAAGGCAGCTTCAACAGAAGCAGTTCAGAATGATAAGGCTATCGCAGCTCTTGCAGCTCAGGCACCTTATTCAACACCACAGGTAATTGGTGGAAATTACTGGAGTCCTGCAGAGACACTTGGACAAATACTTTCAAGTGGTAACCCTGATGGAACAGACCTTCAGACACTTCTGGATACAGCTGTAGAAGGTATTACAGCACCAGTAGAGTAATTTATTTTAGCTTCGGCTAATATGAGTGAGAGAGAATAAGTATGTGATTGTAGCCCCATATCAAATTGGTGGTATGGGGCTATAATTCTAAAAAAGTCAATTATGAAACTTGAATAATCTAAAGGAAGAGAGGTGAAAACATTGGCAAGTTCGAAGATATCAGAAAGTAAGGAACCGATTAAAACAGGATTCTTTGCAGGTCTGGCTAAATACTTTAAGGACTTCGGTGTTGCGCTTTCTAAAGGAGATATAGGAGTTAAGCTTTCCACAGTTTTAATGGGAGCCGGATATCTTTTTAACGCACAGTTAGCTCATGGTATATTTGTTTTTCTTATTGAAATCGCATTTATTGTGATGATGATAATATTTGGAGTGCCAGCTTTAGCTAAGTTTAGTACTCTGGGTACAGTAAAGAGAGAGCAGATCCTTGATCCGCTTACTCTCCAGACAACAGTTAATGACTATGATAATTCATTCATGATACTACTTACATCAGTTGTAGTTCTGTTTGTAATCTTTACTTTCATTCTTTTCTGGATAAGTAATATCAAGAATTTATATAACATACAGATGGATAAGGAGAAGGGTATAGTTCCTAACAAGCTTCGTGATGATCTTCATGATATGGTGGGAAAGAAGTTCCATCTTACGCTTCTTTCACTTCCTGTTCTGGGCGTGATTCTCATGAATATCCTTCCGATACTTATACTTATTGCAGTTGCATTTACAAATTATGACCAGAATCATATGCCGCCAAGTGAACTTTTCACATGGGTTGGATTTGCAAATTTTGTAAAGCTGTTTACAGGCTCTGTTACATCCAGCTTTGGATATGCATTCAGGAAGATTCTGGGCTGGACATTTGTATGGGCAGTTCTTGCAACATTTACCACATTTATAGGTGGAGTGCTTATGGCAAGGCTTATAAATTCAAGACTTGTAAAAGCACCTAAGTTATGGAGAACTCTGTTTATAGTTGCTATAGCAGTTCCACAGTTTGTTACACTGCTTCTTGTAAGAAACTTTTTTGCTGATGCAGGAATAGTAAATTCTATCTGTTCCAGCTGGGGAATTACCTCATTCTTACAGAAGATAGGTCTTGTAAGTAAGAGTATAAATTATATCCCATTTCTCACAAGTCCGGGCTGGGCAAAGGTAATGATAGTACTTATAAATATATGGGTAGGAATTCCTTATCAGATGCTTATATCTACTGGTGTACTTATGAACATACCTACTGACCAGATAGAGGCGGCTAAGATAGATGGAGCAAATTCTTTCCAGGTGTTTATGCATGTTACTATGCCTTATATACTTTTTATTCAGGGACCAGCTCTCATTACAGACTTTGTAAAGAATATCAATAATTTCAATGTTATATATCTTCTGACTCAGGATGTATATGTAACAACTGATCAGGCGCTTGCAAATGCACATGGTAAAGAAGTAGATCTTCTTGTTACATGGCTGTTCAGACTTACAAATGAATATTATGACTATAAGATGGCTTCTGTAATAGGAATTATAGTATTTCTCATCTGTGCTGTATTTACTATCATTTCATTCACTAAGATGATGTCTGGTGGAAGAGAGGAGGTATATCAATAATGAAATTAAAGAATATTTTAGGAACTATTGGTGCACATGCACTCCTTGTAATTCTTTCGGTTATATGGCTTATACCTATACTCTGGCTTGTAGTAACAGCTTTTAGTGCATATCCGGGAATAAATATATCGCATTTCTTCCCAAGTGAGTGGACTGTACAGAATTTTGGGACAGTTCTGCTTAAGCCTGATTCTGTAGTCCAGTACTGCGTATGGTTTAAGAATACATTTATAATAGCTATCTTTACATGCATTATCTCAACTATATTTGTATTTATGGTCAGCTATGCATTTAGCTGTATGAGATTCAATGGACGTCAGGGACTTATGACATTTTCTCTTATTCTCAATATGTTTCCTGGAGTACTCTCAATGATTGCTATATATTTCATACTTAAGTCTATCGGACTTACGAACAGTCACCTGGGAATGATAATCGTATATTCTGCCGGTTCAGGACTGGGCTATCTTATAGTAAAGGGATATATGGATACTATACCAGCATCACTCAGAGAGGCTGCACGTATAGAGGGAGCAAATGAGTTCCAGACACTTACAAAGGTTATATTACCTATTTGTAGACCTATATTAGTTTATCAGGTAATTAATTCATTCCTTATTCCTTGGGGAGACTTCGTATTTGCTAAGCTTATGCTTAATTCTGGTCTTTCAAAGGATTGGACAGTTGCTATAGGTCTATACAATATGCTTGATAAATCTCTGATCAACAAGTATTTCTCGATTTTCTGCGCTGGTGGACTGCTTATTTCAGTTCCAATCTCCATTTTATTCGTAATAATGCAGAAATACTATGTTGAAGGTGTAGCTGGTGGTGCTACGAAGGGATAAACTTTTATAGAGGAATACGAGATGAATGATACATTTGTTGTTAATATAATACATCGCCCGGAAATGGTTCCTGAGTATGCTGAAAAGGTAACCGGACAGGGCAAATCAGAGGATATAGGCAGAAAAGAACTTCTAACAGAATCCCTTGATATATTTAAGTTTCAACAGGAAACAGCTCATAAGAACGGACTTAAGACTACGATTCAGATGACTTATGCCAGTCTGTTTAATAATGAAGCAGTTTCTATAGCCAGAGAACATCATGAGAAATACGGTGATGAGATATCACTTTCCCTGCTGGGGCTTCCATGTACTGAATTTCGAGAAAAATATAAAACAAAAGATTTCTGTATATGGATGTTCTCGATGGAGGATAAAAAAGCCATAGTAGATGATGTTTTTGGAAAGTTCTATGAGATATTTGGTTTTTATCCTGAATCAACAGGTTCATACTATATGGATGCCGAACTCATAAACTATATTAAGGATAAATATCCTTCAGTAAAATGTGCTGTTGCAACCTGCTGGGAAGAAGGACCTAAGGCATATCATACATGCAATAATTCCTGGTACACATTTATGGATGGAGGTCCTTGGGCACCTTGGATTCCTTCTAAGGCTAATACTCATGCACCGGCTGCTAACAGCTCAGAAGATAGTGGAATAGTTGCAATACCACATCTGTCAAGAGACCTGCTGGCATGCTATGATGGAAATGGTTCGAACTTCGGAACTCACCCTCAGAATGTGCTTAGAGGTATGATCTATGATAGTAAGACCTGGGAGTTTCCTTATCTTTATAATCTCATCGATCAGTATAGACATCTGGCCAAGTATAATAATGGCTATTCATACAACATGATGTTTGTAGGTCCTGGCTGGCTTAATAAGATGGGTAGATGGGAAGCACCATATGAGCTTCTGAAAAAATCATATGAAGATGGAATGGCTTACTATGGCGAACTTAAGAAAAAAGGCGAACTTATTTGTATGACCATGGCGGAGTTTGCTGATTACTACAGAGAGAAGAAGACTTATACTGAACCGGAGTGTGCACTTTGGAAAGATATTCTGTATGGATCGGATAAACAGCTGTTTTGGTATACAGATCCTTTCATGAGAGTATGTGTAAATATGGATCAGGGAGGTGCTATAGTAGATCTTCGTCCATATGCAGCAAAGCTTGAATGGCCTGTTGGAATTGGAACTGATCATATAACTGATGCTTCGTATCCATTTCTTATTCAGGAAAAATACAGAGCAGGATATTTTACCCATTACGCAGGTGAGGGTACTATAAGAAGTGCCAAGATATCCCATAATGGAGAAGAAGTTGACCTTGCTCTATGTAGAACTCATGCAACCTTCAGCCAGAAGGACAAGGCTAGAATAATCACTCTGGATCCTGTGGAAATAGAGTTCAGTGATCTTACTATTAATCTTCAGACGGTTATTACATTTGAGGAAGGATCATCGGATATAAAGATTGAGAGAAATATTCTCGAAATGAGTAATCCTGATGCAGAGGTAACTATCAATGAATACATGGTTGCCTGCTATGGTACTACTGAGTATTCAGAAAATATGGAAGGCATAAAGCTTTGCACTGGAAGTGATGGCACATATGAAGAGATAGATTATGAATATAAGTGTAGAGAAGCCTTTGTAAAGGGAGGAAAGGTGGCGTCAGCAGTGATTCCTCAGATAAAGACTAAGGTAGTGCTTACCTCGGATTCAGATGAGGGTGAGAGCTATGTAAAAGAAGGCTACGCATTTTCACCTATGTTTACACTGGGACACCAGAAGCAGTTACACGATAAGGAGGTAGTGAGAACATGGCTCAAGCTGGAAAGGGCAAACTAAACTATCGCTGCCCGATGTGTTTTATGAGAGACCTTGATATAGATATGTTCTATGATAAGGATAAGTCTGAGTATTATTGTATAAGATGTCAGTATACTGGTGATGAAAAGGACATCTTAGAAAAAAATGAACTGATCAGAATAAAGTATCGCAGAATGTATGAGAGAATAACGGACTTTGATTAAAAGGGGTCGGGTATGACGGAATATATAAAGGGAATGGATATATCTACTCTTCTTGAAGAAGAGGAGTGTGGAGCCAGATACTTTGATGATGGAGTAGAAGGTGATGCGCTTAAGATATTAAAAAAATATGGCACGAATTATGTGAGACTGCGTATATGGAATGATCCTTATGATGAAGAAGGTAATCCTTATGGAGCGGGAACAAATGACCTGAAGAAAACCATAGTTCTCGCTAAAAGAGCCGATGCTTTGGGACTAAAGATTCTGCTGGATTTTCATTATAGTGACTTCTGGGCTGATCCGGGCAAGCAGAATGTTCCCAAAGCATGGCGTGGATATTCTGAGAAAGAGTTAGAACAGGCTGTGTATGACTATACAGTTTATGTGATGAAATCCCTTGAGGAATCCGGTGTAAGGACTGATATGGTTCAGGTCGGAAATGAGATAACAAATGGTTTGTTATGGCCGACAGGAAAGAAGCCAAATTTTGATGAAATCGCCTTATATATAAATGCCGGTATACGCGGTGTAAGAGCTGTAGATAAAGAAGTACCGATAATGATCCATCTTGATAATGGTGGCTTCAACTCCATGTATGTCGAATGGTTTGATAATTATATCAGACGTGGAGAAGATTTTCAGATAATAGGTCTTTCTTATTATCCATTCTGGCACGGGACACTTGAAGAATTATCCTTCAATATGAAGGATATGGCGGCAAGATATGGCAAGAAGATAGTTGTGGCTGAGGTATCTATGGGCTTTACTATGGACGATTACCGTATATATGAAGTTCCTGAGGATGTCCTTAACTTTATATATGTAAAGTATTATGAAGAAGATGGCGGACGAGAGTCCATTATTAAAAAGTATAATGAATTAAAATATATAGAGAAGCATTCAGAAGGCGATTTGGCCGATAAAGACCGTGTATTCGTAAATGAACTGGACGAATATATAAATGCAAATTATATGGGTAAAGCTACCAGAGATAATCTGATAGAAAAGCTTACATATCCAATGTCCCCCGAAGGACAGGCAGATTTTATACTGGATGTAATGAAAAGAATATCTGAAGTGGAAGGCGGGCTTGGTTTCTTCTACTGGGAACCAGCATGGATACCTGTTCCAGGATGCGGATGGGCAAATGAAGCAGCACTTAAATATACTGGAGAAAAAGGACCAGGTGGAAATGAGTGGGCTAATCAGGCACTCTTTGATTATGATGGAAATGTACTTCCTGCCCTAAAGACTATAAAAGAATATTGAAAATCCAATTATTTGACATAAGTGTCAAAAGTCAAACTGCGTTCCTGCTTGCAGGAAAAGCAGCTTGACCTTATGACATATGGTGTTAAAAGGTACTTTTGACACCTACGTCATTATTTACTATAAATCAAGAAAAGAGGAATTGCAAAAATAATGCAGTTCCTCTTTTCTTGAACTAGAACATTTGTACAATATACACAAAAATATTTGTGTAAAGCTCATAAACTATAAAACTTGCATATAAAAACTTGGTATGATATACTCGATTTATGAAAGAACAACCGGTTGCGCAACGGTTGCTCACTTTTGGTATATGGGTATTTATAAACAGGGGAATAGATTTATGTTTTATGGAGGGTAAATGATTTTATGAGAAGGAGATTTAAAATCGATTTTGCCAAGAGCCTGATTACGATTTTGGTTCTGGGACTCTCTAATCCCTTAGCTGCAGGATTAGGTAATGTAAATGCAGAAGAGGTATCATCCTCAGAAGATGGTTATTCCTGGGTTAATACAGGACTTCTTACAGATGGGGACTTTGAACAGTCTCTGGATGACTGGGAGATAGTACTGGATGATACAGCTGAGAATGCAGGTACTACTATAAAAGTAGATGAATGGGCATCTAATAATACAAGTAGTATCTTTAATATCTGGAATAATGATGCTGATTCGAGAAGTGTTTCTTTGACAAAGACCATAACACTTCCAAAGGGGAACTATAAATTAGGCTTTATACAGGAAGGTGCTGAAGGAGTTTCAGGACTTAGTGTTTTATTAGGAGATAAAGAAGTCACTTGTCCGGCAACTAATGGGTGGGATATATGGAGCGATGAAATCTTTACCCCGGTACTTACAGTAGAAGATGAGATAGAAGTGAAACTCGGCATTTCTGGAGAGATCACACCAGGTTACTGGGGTGATTTTGATGATATTATTCTTTATTCGTATGAAGAAGTAGAGAAGGAAGTAAGAGCCTTTGATTATGACACAACTCCTGTTTCTATAGAACCAGTGGAATCGGATCTGGTGGCAGAAAAGGTTGATGGATTAGCAAATGGTTTTATTACAGGATTTGATCTTTCATCCTATCTCTCCATAAGAAAAAGTGGAGCAACATATAAAGATTTTGACGGTAATGAGCTGACGGATTCCGGATTCTTTAATCTGTTAAAGGATAACGGAGTTAATTATGTAAGACTTCGTGTATGGGTTGATCCTACAGATGGTGCAGGGAACTATTACGGTGGTGGAAACTGTGATGTTAAGACTGCTGCAGAGATAGGTAAATATGCTACAGATGCCGGAATGAGAGTTCTTGTTGATTTTCATTATTCAGACTTCTGGACAGATCCGGGAAAACAGACAGCTCCAAAGTTATGGAAGGAGCTTGAGCTGGAAGAAAAAGCTGAAACTCTCAAGAAATGGACTGAGACAAGCCTTCAGGAACTGATTGACTCTGGCGTAGATGTAGGAATGGTTCAGATAGGAAATGAAACTACTACGGGATTTTGCGGTGAGAAGACCAGAGTTAATATGTGCACTCTCTTTAAGGCAGGAAGTGAGGGTGTGCAGGCTATAGAAAAAGCAAACGATAAGAAAATCATGATAGCTATTCATCTGACTAATCCTGATAGTATAGACTACGTAGGATATGCAAAGGATCTTGATACGAATGGCGTGGTATATGATGTTTTTGCAACATCTTACTATCCTTACTGGCATGGTACACTTGATAATCTTAAGACAAAGCTTTCAGCGGTTGCAGAAAAGTATAACAAATATGTAATGGTTGCCGAGACGTCATATGTCAGAACTATAGAGGATGGCGATGGATGGGAGAATACAGAAAGTGAAAAGAAGCTTACAACTGATGATTTTCCTTACGAAATAAGCGAGCAGGGACAGGTAAATCACTTCAGAAATGTGATAAGCACGATATCTTCCATAGATAACAACAAAGGAATCGGAGTATTCTGGTGGGAACCTGCATGGATTCCGGTAAACAACTATGCTGGTGCAACAGACAAGGAAGCTGTTCTAGAGAATAATAAAGCTATATGGGAGAAATATGGATCAGGCTGGGCTACGTCAGCGGCAGCAGATTATGACAAGAATGTTGGCGAGTGGTATGGCGGATCAGCTGTTGATAATGAGTCTGTATTTGACTTTGATGGAAAGGCCCTTGAATCATTAAAGCTTTTTAATCTTATAAGAGGTGGTTCTACTGCAACGAATGGTTTGTCCAAGATATATGATGCAAGCGCAGCTTTTGAAGAAGGAGAAGATATAATCCTTCCTGAAAAAGTAGGAGTCTTATATAAGGATGGAACAAAGGACGAAGCTAAGGTAAAGTGGGATAAAGAAGATATAAGCCTTGTAGAGAAGTCTGGTGTAGGAAACTACACAGTAAAAGGTATAGCAACCTATAATGATCTGGAATTTGATGTTATCTGTAAAGTCGAGATAACCATTCAGAATCTTATTCGAGAGAAAAACTATGGTTTTGAAGATGGCGACAAGGAATGGAAGTTTACCGGAAGTGCAGATAAGAACAGAATAACAAATGAGGAATCCAATCAAAGAACCGGAAGTTATAATTATCATTTCTATGATGGTTCTGACTTTACCTGTGGAATCGAGCAAAGTATAAAGCTTTCCAGAGGAATATATAAATATGGCGGATATATTCAGGGTGGAGACTGTGGAGATAATGCCAATATCTATATATATGCAAAAACAAAGGATATTGAATATAAGGAAAGCGCAGTACTGACAGGATGGAAAGAATGGAAGAATCCTGAAATAACAGATATTGTGATAAGTGAGGATGATACTGAACTAAGTATAGGCCTTAATATAACTGCTGCAGGTGGTGGCTGGGGATCAGCTGATGATTTCTATCTGTACAGAGTAGGAGACGCACCAGAAGTTACACCAACGACGACACCAACCCCGTCATCAGCTCCAACGTCTGCCCCGACGTCGAGCCTTACGCCTACACCTGCAGTATCCCCAACTATAACTCCGGTCACTGATCCAACTATAACTCCGTCGGTGGAGCCAACAGAAAAACCTTCAGAAGACCCGACAGTTACGCCGACAGCAGCTCCTACAGAAACTAAGGAGAAGAATCAACCGGCAGAAAAAGGAACAGTTATTAAGTATAAGAATTCAGGTAATAGTTATGTGGTTACATCATCGGATGTGAAGAATCCGACAGTATCATATAAAAAGCCAAAGAATAAGAAGGTAACTAAGGTTATAGTTCCTAAGAATATAGTTTATGGTGGAATTACTTATAAAGTTACAGCTATTGACAGCAATGCATTTAGTGGTTGTAAGAAGCTTAAGAAAGTGACTGTAGGAAGTAATGTTACAAGTATAAAAAAGAATGCATTTAAAGGATGTACTAAACTAAAAACTATAAATATCAAATCAAAGGTATTAAAATCAGTTGGCAGGAATGCTATCAAAGGAATTAACAAGAAAGCTGTCATAAAGGTTCCTTCATCCAAATTAAAAGCATATAAGAAGCTTTTTAAAACCGGTAAGGGACTGAAAAAAACAATGAAGTTTAAAAAAAATAGCTAGAAGAATTAATGGGACTACACATGAAAATGTGTGGTCCTTTTTTATGATTAGTTGACATAACATAACAAAAATATGGTATTTATATCACATATATGCTCTATATTTACGAAGAAAAGTATAAAATATCATAAAAAACCGCAAATTATAGTGGCTTTTTATGATATTTAATGTTACAATAACTCCGATTATGTTCTGTAAACCAATTGACCGATATAAAAGGTGGTAAATGTGAAGAGCAGATTGAGAAGAAATCTATTGATTTTTGCTGCTGTTGTCTTACTAATATTATGTGTGACTTTAGGCGGTGACAAAGCAGGAGAAATAAGCAAAAAAGAAAAGCTTCCCACAAATGCAAAAGCTGCAGGGGTAAATAGCTCTGACGGAATTATAGAGACAGACGGCCTCAGTGTTTATGGAGACGTTACCTATGCAATTTCGGAAGAAACAGCGACTGGTACTGATGCGTTTTCTGAAGAACCGGATGTTATTGAGGCGGAACTTCCTGAAGAGGTTGATGAAGTAACCAAGACTGTCCGTGAGATGTCAGTAGAAGATAAGGTTGCCCAGTTGTTTATAGTTACACCAGAAAAACTCACAAAGACAGATGGTGTTACCATGGCGGGTGAGGCAACTGAGAAAGCTATAAAGGAAACTCCTGTGGGTGGAATCATCTACATGGGAGATAATCTTCAGGCTAAGACTCAGGTCAAGGAAATGCTTTCAAATACCAACAGATACAGCATTGAAAGAGTCGGGCTGCCTATGTTCCTTTGTGTAGATGAGGAAGGCGGAACTGTGGCAAGAGTTGCAGGAAGCGGACGGTTTGACGTAAGCAATGTCGGAGACATGGCAGATATAGGCGCGTCAGGAACTGTTGAAGATGCGAGACAGGCAGGGACAACCATAGGAACATATCTGTCTGAACTTGGTTTCAATGTTGATTTTGCGCCAGTTGCAGATGTACTTACAAATCCTGATAATTCTATAGTTAAGAGACGTTCATTCGGAAGCGACAGTGCAGTTGTTTCTGATATGTCTATAGCTGTGGCAGAAGGTCTTAAGTCAAAGGGACTTGAAGCGGTATATAAACATTTTCCGGGTCATGGATCAACAGCGGGAGATACTCATCTTGGAGCAGCATTTACGAATAAATCTGTAGATGAGCTGAGTGAGTCTGAACTTATACCATTCCAGAAGGCTATAGATGACGGTGCAAACTTTATCATGGTTTCACATATATCTGCACCGGGAATAACAGGGCATGATACTCCTGCATCGGTGTCAGACATTTTGATTACAGATGTCCTGCGAGGCAAAATGGGATATAACGGAATCGTTGTTACTGATGCCATGGATATGGGAGCCATATCACAGAAATATAACTCTGATGAAGCAGCGTGTCTTGCTATTAAAGCAGGAGCAGATATGATTCTTATGCCGGCTGACTTTGAAGCAGCATATAATGGAGTATTAAATGCTGTAAAGTCAGGTGAGATATCTGAAGAACGACTGGATGAATCGGTGACACGAATAGTTAAGGTTAAGAATAATATAAGTGATTCGGGTTATCCTTCAAGGTGATTTGAGGAAAAAGAATAGATGAAGATTAAGGGGGCGTCCGTTTTTTTTCGGATGTCCCTATATGATTATAAGACAAAAAATATCTACCGGGATGAAATCCTGATAAGATTGAAGCAAGGTGAGGAAAAATGAGAAAATTTGAGAAGTCTGTAAAACTGAATAATGTTTGTTATGATATTCGTGGTCCGGTTATGGATGAAGCAAATCGTATGATAGCCAGAGGCGAAGAGATACTTAAGCTTAATATAGGCAATCCTGCGCCGTTTGGTTTCAGGGCGCCGGATAAGCTTCTTGAGATAATGCAGAACAATCTTGTTAAGACCGAAGGTTATTCTGACTCAAAAGGTATAGTGTCTGCCAGAGAAGCTATTAAAAAATACGACGAAAAGAAGAATATACCGAACGTAGAAATCGATGATATATATACAGGAAATGGAGTAAGTGAACTTATCACTCTTTCTATGCAGGGACTTCTGGATTACGGTGATGAAATACTGGTTCCTTCACCGGATTATCCTCTTTGGACGGCATCAGTAACTCTTGCGGGGGGCACAGCTGTTCACTA
>OCTX014545619.1_pt1 | contig 32145 bp, 22 predicted proteins | sample 1539691 | NCBI WGS metagenome assembly OCTX01 (sample SAMN02144231, study PRJEB22623) | gut metagenome | biome: sheep rumen | host: Ovis aries | place: New Zealand
ACCATCAGGATTAAGCCTGTCACCACCTCGCTCTTCAGCTCAGCATCGCGGAACACGAAACGCTGGGCGAGCAATGCCAGCAGGAAGCCGCCCATCATCAAGGCATAGAACATCGGTTGATGAGGGATAGTCAGCAGCAAGCCCACCACCACACATACCATCAGCAGATTCACGAAAAGCACGAATCCGTGAGGCAGGAAGAAGCGGTCCAGCGACATCACATGCACGCCCTCTTCAGGTGTGCGGAAAGGAAATTTCACCATCTTCAGCAACAGCAGCGAGGCAGCAGCCATACCGATGGCTACCAGCAACACCACATGGAATCCCGTCTGATAGACCATCAAGCCCGCCAACGGACCTAACGACAAGGCAAAGCGGGCAAACCACGATGCGCTGAAGTTAGCCTCTGTGCGCTGAAACGACTCACAGGTATCGATAATCAGCGTTGACGACAGTATCATCTGCGCCAGTCCGAAGGCGGCACCCATTGTCAACCGTTGTACCAGGATGACCCAGAATTCCACGAATTCCGAGCGTAGCCCGTCGATATACCACAGCAGGCCAGTTGTCAGTCCCACCGCCAGAATCGACCACATGCATACCACGTTGCGCCTATAGTGTTGCACCAGCCACGAGCAGGGAGCCCCGAAGAAGTATAGTCCCAGGGCGAACGCTCCCATGACCATTCCCGTCTCCTCAGCCGTGAAGTTCTCCGTCTGCATCAGCCAGTGGGGCATGACGGGAATCAGCATATATACCGACATCGTCAGCAACAGCGAGCTGATTGCCATCAGCCAGAACTCGCGATGCCACAGTTTTACATGAACAGGTGTGTTCTGTGTATTCATTCATTAATAAGATTCGTTCTCATTGGGGAAGTCGCTGTTCTTCACGTCTTCCACGTAATGTCCCACCGCCTCCGTGATGATAGCGTTCAGGTCGGCATAGCGACGCAGGAAACGGGGTGAGAATCCTTGTGACATGCCCAGCATGTCGGCACTCACCAGCACCTGGCCGTCAGTACCATTGCCGGCACCGATGCCTATCGTGGGACATTTCACCATCTTGGTGACCTCGGCAGCCAGCTTGGCGGGCACCTTCTCCAGCGTAATGCCGAAGCATCCCACCTCGTCCAGCAGTTGTGCATCGCGCATCAGCTTGTCAGCCTCAGCCTGCTCCTTGGCACGTACTGCATAGGTGCCGAACTTATTGATGGACTGAGGGGTCAGTCCCAGGTGTGCCATCACGGGAATACCAGCATCCAGGATGCGCTTCACGGTGTCCAGAATCTCCTCGCCACCTTCCATTTTCAGCGCATCACAGCCACTCTCCTTCATGATGCGGATAGCATTGGCAACACCCTCTGCCGCATTCACCTGATACGAGCCGAAGGGCATGTCGCACACCACCAGGGCGCGCTGCACGGCACGTGTCACCGAACGGGCGTGATAAATCATGTTATCCACCGTCATGGGCAGCGTCGTAGCATTTCCCGCCATCACGTTCGATGCCGAGTCGCCCACCAGGATGGCATCAATGCCAGCCCTGTCAATAATACCGGCCATAGTATAGTCGTACGAGGTGAGCATGGAAATCTTCTCACCCTTCTGCTTCATTTCCATGAAGCGGTGTGTTGTCACTTTGCGATTGTCGCTTACTAAATATCCTGTCATTGTTTAAAAATCCTGAGCCGCAAAGCGGCGAATTTAATATATTTAATCTTTAATCTTAATATAATCCTCGATTACTTCGTCACACAACGGTCGGATGCTTTCCGCAGAATTCGTAGTAGCCAGTCCCACCACGCGCATGCCTGCTGCCCTACCCGATTTCAGTCCGTTGAACGAGTCTTCGAACACCACGCAGTCCTTTGGACCCAGCCCGAACCGCTCTGCCGCTTTCAGGTAGCAGTCGGGATCAGGCTTCGAACGCTCAAAGTCCTCCGAGGTCAAGATGGCATCAAACAGCGACTTGAACTCAGGGTGATGGTGATAGACAGCCTCCATCTTCGCCTGGTTTGAACTGGTCACCACCGCCGTCTTCACACCCGCTTGGCGCAATCTCTGCATGTACTGTTCAAAGCCAGCCACATACTGATAGTCCATCTGCTGCTCAAACTGGTTCAGCCGCTCCGTAATCAGCGCCTGCTTGTCGGCCAGCTCGCCGGAAAACCATGCATCGTAAATCTGCACCAGCGTCTGCCCTTTTATCTCATGCTCCAGTCCGGGATGCTCCGGATGGAACTCACGGCACTGTGCGCCCCAGAACACCGAGTATTGCGGTTCCGTGTTGAACACCACCCCGTCCAGGTCGAATAATGCCGCTTTCATCTTCATCTTTTCCATTTGCGGGTGCAAAGGTAGTGCAAACCGAATGAAAAACCAAATATATTCCTCCCTTTTCTTGCTTTTTCGGGAATAATCACCAATAAAAACACAGTATAACAATAAGAGAGAGGTTCCCAACAAGGAGCCCCTCTCTTTTCACTCTTTACCCTTCGTCACCACCGGGATTAGGGGTGAGACCGCCGGTATTGCCGCCCTGGTTCTGGTCGCCGGAATCCGTGTTGTCCGTGGTTCCGCCTCCCGTAGTTCCGCCTCCCGTGGTTCCGTTACCCGTAGTTCCGTCGTTCTCAGGGTCTTCCACATCGTTGGTGTCGGCGCTGGTGACGCGCTTCACGATGTTGCCGTCCTTGTCGTAGCAGGTGATGGCAATCTTGGTGGCCTGCAGCTCGTCCTTCACCTCCTTGGATGGAGTAAAGATGACGCGACGGGCAGAGATGAGCGAGGTCTTGACGTCCTCGATGTTCTGAACCGACTTCGAGCGGACGCTGAAGCGCATAGAGCCGAGTCCGGGCAGGGGCACGTTGTGACCTTCGGTGGCCCAGGTGCGGATCACCTCGCCTGCTGCGTCCCAGGAGGCCTTGATGACACCGGTGCTGATGCCGCTGCGCTTGGCAGCTTCCTCAATCACCTTGCTGGCGTCGAGTGTGTTGTACAGGTGTGCCGAGAGCACGAATGCCAGTTTCTCTACGTTCTTTTCGAACGATACGTTCTGTTGCTTTGCTTTGATTTGAATCATAACATTTTTACTTTTTAATTGTTAAACAATCGGGTTCATTTTTTTGTCTCGTTTTTGCTGCCTCCGGAGTCTGCACGTGCGGGTCCCGGGAGTGTGCAAGTGTCGGCTCGGGGAGGCTGCAAGTTGGAGCTCGAGTGGTGTGATTGAATCACAATGCGAAGTTACGACATTTCTTATTGTCATTCTGACGATACCTGACGATGCCGTGCTTTTTCTGGACTTTATTTTCCAAAAACATCATTCATCTTACATCTTACCTCTCACCTCTTACCTCTTCACGGTTCTCCCAATTGCTCGACGATAGCTTTTACCTGACGGGGCGTAAACGTCTTGCAGGTGGTTTCGTAGCCCGTCGCCTGCAGTTGTTGCCAGAGCTGGGTGCAGCGGCGAATCCAGTTCATCAGGTGGCTCACGGCCGTGCGTGGGCTGCTGTCAGGGAAGTACATCAGAGCCAGTTCCTTCTTGGTGTATGCGCGAATAATAAACTCCTTATCCATTGTCAATTATGAATTATGCATTATGAATTTCAGATAGTAATCTGAATAGTCTTTGCAACCTACGGGCAACTGATGACGAACCAACGAGGGTAGCACCTCTTTCAGTTGCAGGAACAGCCGTTCGCCAGGTGTGTCGTTGTCGGGATACATGCCAAACCGAGTTGAGAGTGTAGAGTGTAGAGTTGAGAGAATCTCCACATCCTTCTTGGTCAACAGCGTGGCGGAGGGGATGGCGATAGCCTTGTGACCTGCGGAGAGCATCGCCCAGCAGTCGGAGCAACCTTCGGTAATGTAGAGTTCGTCACCAGGCTTCAGCAGGTTCAATACGGGCAGATTGTAGATGCCACATTCAGCCCCTTGCGGGAATCGGAAGCGGGGTAGGGCACCCTTCACGAGGTTTCGGTTCTGTATGCCTATCAACTTACCCTCACGATCATAATACGGTATCTGCAGCCAGGGCACGCCCTGCTTGTCTTTCCATGAAGTCAGCCGGCACCAGCGCACCACCCTCGGGTCAATCCGCCGCTCGTCAAACAGAAAGCGCTTCGCCTCGTCGTTCAGCCACGGCCGCTCAAAGAACCGCTCGTAACGACTGGCGTCGAAAGGTTTCTGTTGAATAGTAGAATCCTCTGAAGCCGTAAAACTTGTCACAATCACGTTGTGCTCATCGGCCAGCCAACGGCAGGCATCAAGGAAATCCTTGCCAAGCACTTTCATCACAAAGCTGATACTGTCACCAGACTCGCCACAACTCCAGCATTTGAACTTATGCCCCTTGAAGGTTAGCGATGGCGTGTGGTCTGAATGGAAGCAGCACAAAGCCTTGTGGTGCTGAACTTTCATTCCAAGGCGTTGCGCCACACTCTCGCATGAGAGTGAGCGCAACTTGTCTATATCATACCTTTCCATCAGCGTTACCGTTTAAGCCTACACCTTTCAGGTACTCCTCAGTCTTGGTGTAGAGTCCCGTCTGGTTCGAGTAAGTGACAAAATTTCGGTTAGTCCACACAGAAATCTGGTGCTTGGTACCCTCCTTGCTCTTGCCAAGGCTGATACGCAGGTTCTCCAGCTGCTGCTCAGAGAATGGGTTAGGCAGACTCTCCAGCATATTCACCTGTCCACGCTTGTGGGTGTCCTCCGATGGCACTTCACAAATCATCTGATTGAAGACTTTTAAGCGAGACCATAGATCATAGTATGCAAAGTAAACCATCCATTCACCGATGCTACGTGTGTAGGTCATGTCGTTCAACAACCACAGGACAGCAGCCTTCTTCCACGCGGCAAAGATGCTGCGGTGTGAAATCTCAAAAAGTTCGTCGCTGTCGGCAAGGTTAGCCAAGTCGGCCATCTCTTCGGCCAGTTGGTCGGCCACACGGTTGAGTTGTTTCACATAGAAGCTACCACGGGCATTCGTCAAACGTTGAATGAATTTATCACAGATAGCGATATAAGATTCATCGTACTCCTTCTGTTTTGGAATCTTGCCGATGCGCTCGCCACGAGGCACATAGACGATGTTTACACGCGAGAAGAAACCGTTTCGCATGTCACGCTTATAGAAGGCCTGTGCCACTTCGGGCGTACTGCTCATGGTCATACAGAGTCTGATGACGGGATTGGCACTAACGCCGCTCTCAGAGCAACGGAGCTGACCGCCACCTCTCTCCACGTCGAAGGCATTGCGGATAAGTACGCTCATCTGGCTCTTGGAACCCGCTATACGTGAAGCGGCTTCGCATTCACTCAGATTGAGGTACTGCGTAAGACCGCCGTTCTGCTCCAGCGCCTGAGCGTTCTGTGCAAAGGCTGGCTTTGTAATATCTTCTGGCGGATAGAGGAAGTAGATATCAGATGGGCGCTCCGGCTTAGCCTTGTTAGCAGAACGAGTCTTCATCTGACTTGACCATTGCGCCAGTCGCTGGAAGTCACCTTGGTCGTGCTCGTCGAAGTCGCGGCACAAAACAGCTACCAAATGGCTCAACTCTCGCTTACCAATACCCGACACACCTATCAGATGTCCGAGCTGTCCGGGGCCAATCTCGTATGTTTTGCCGTCGCTGTACCTCATCTGCACATCGTGGATGTGGGCAGATATGGCTGGAAATGCCATAGGCTTCAGAGGCTGTTTCATCTTTGCTGATGCTCTCGAAGTAAGAAACTTCAGAAATTCAGTACCCTTGCCAGTAGCTGGCTCCTGAGGAGGAATGGGTGAAAAAATATCGTATGTCATAGTCTTTTTAATCCTTTTAAATTGTTACTAAATACTATTAGATTTCTTCGCTATCTCAAATCTCAAATCTCAATTATTTAATTTTGCTGTCATCACACCCTTCATATTTATTCTATATATTTGATTATTAATTAGTTATAGAACTTATAATGAAGAGGTGTGATTAAAATTGTGTAATTGAGATTTGAGATTATTGAGATTTTGACTGTTCTCTACATGGCTACTCTTCCGAATTCTCTTCTCCTAAAAGTCGAGCAATCGTCAGCAACTCTTGGGCTGCTGCCAAGCAGAAATCGCGGAAAGAGAAGTCTGGGTAGAAGCGTGGACGGTTGAACTCCAAACGCAACGTACCATCAGCCAATCTGTGAACGTTGATACAGCCACCTGAGTAAATAACAGGGTTGCGACGTACCGTCGTCACTTTCTTCTCATGAGCCTTCTCAACAAACACATAGCGTTCATCGCCATCGCGAGCGATGATGCCATCGAGCATCGCTCCCTCATTCAGACGGCCAGGCTGACGAGTCAGAAGTTTCAACTCACAGCACGGCTCTGTGTGTGGGAAGATGTCTTCAAACAGACGGTCTCTGTAGGCACGAGCCAAAGGTGAATTACCAGCAAAATACTCATTAAGTACTTCGCTCAAACGGCGAGGTTCGCTTGCTTGTTTTCTTGAACCTGCCTCAATGCTGTGTTTTAATTTTTTAAAAGTCATAATTTTGTTTTTCGGGGAATGCCTGGTCTCACCGCAGGTTCCCTCCCAAACAACTTTGGATGTGAGACGCCTTCGGTCTACGCTTGGCCTTTTCCGCCGTTGTTGGTGCTGCAAAATTACGGCAATTTAAACTGCGCAGCAAAAAAAATGAATAGCGATAAATACACGCTAATATTGCCGTATATCTATCGCTATTCTCGTATAAGGTTTTGACCTATTTCTACTCTATAAAAAAATCTTTAAAAGGCTGTAATTCTGTTTCTGAGAAGGTAGGATTTGGCTTGCCTCTTGTTGTCCTGTAGTTCGTCAGATACGGCTTTACTGAATTTCGGTTCACACCAAATTCTTTTTCAATACTTGGGGCTGTTACGTCTTGCCGAATTTTGCCTGCTTCTATGCCTCCAATAATGACTAGAGCAACCTGTTGTGGATTGTCTTTAACGATGTGTTTGTTTATAATGCCAATAACGTTATCGTAATCTTCCTTGCTTATGATATAATCTGTAAATTTCGTTTGTTTTCTACCAGGCTTTGATTGTCCGGCAGAACTTCTTTGCTGGTGGTTCGAATAAGAGCGTGGCTCTAATTTTCGAATCATTTCTGTCTGCTCTTCAACCTTGTTAAGAATTTCATTTAGGATTTTCTCAATTTCGTTCGTTTTGCTACTCGACTTCTCTACTCTTTTCTCAAACATTTCAGCTGATACTCTATACCAAGGTAAAGTCTTGCGCAGATACTCGTCATGTCCTTTATAGTCATATCCTGGACGTAATTTCCCCGGATGTTGAAGTTGACCGTCAATCATGATACCTGCAACGACATTCAACCCAATCTTGATATAATTTTCAAAATGATGAAATTCATCACCGAAATAGTGAGTATGATTATAACCAGAAAGACGGTTCAAAAACCTGCCCACAACTTCATTCTGATCATTGGAAAAGCAAAGAATAAGGCCAGTCATGACCAATATATTATATGCAATAATAGGTTTTGCTATTTTTACTGAGCACAATGATTCTGCCTTACTTTCCAGAAAGGTAATTTCAGTTTCAGGGACAGGAGTAGTTAGTACATAGCGACAAAAACTATATGCTTCATTGAACATCACTCCGTAGATTTGGTTATAGTCAATTTTAAATGCCGAACCATTGAGAAGTCCCAAATTTATATATACGCCAACCTCATTACCTTTATAACGAGAAGTAAGATATGCGTATAGTAATTGATTGACATGGGAATTCCAATGCTTATCCGACAGGTAATATTTTAGGTCTGGATTATCTTCCCACACTTTCAGATGCTCAAAGTCGGAATTGTCGTTTTGAGGCGATTCTTCTTCTGGATAAAGTTCTATTCGCTTTGAATTAGCATATTTCAGATAGTTAGCCATGATGCTCTTGACCTTCTTTTGGTCGCTTTCCGTAATGTATGGAAATAGAGCCTCGGATGCTTTTATCCATTTCTTTTCTGTTGGCACGTGATGGCGACATACAAACTCCTTCTTAAGATCTCTTTCCCAGGCATCATCATCGCATTCGTGTGCTTTCTCATAATTATTCAAGCACAGTTTATAGTAACCATCAAATATTGCTTTTGTACCTTCTGCGTCTTTTCTGTGTAACCAATACCCAACAAGTCCACACGCTACTATAGGGCATGAGAGTTGACTCTCTTCTGTTGTATGCTTTATCCTGAGTTCGCCCTCAGTATCGTAGTCTACAAATCTGAAAATGCAATCACCTTTCAAGTCAACAATCTCGCCTGTCTGACCAGTAAACCAGGCATCAGTAATATAAGTATTATTAGGATGCTTTGAAATTTTATCGAGCAGAGTATCTGTCATTATTATGTATATCTTTATTTCTTTATCTCTTTATCTTATACTTCCTATTCTTATACTCACCCTCTATCTCAAGGACACCTTCTTCCACGAGTTGTTTGAGGTAGTCGCGGGTTCTTGAGAGTTTGAGTCCTATGGCTTTCGAAATGGATTTAACATCTGAAATCTCGTTATCGGCGACAAAATCGATGATTTGCCTCCGATTTTCCTCATTTCGATTTCGATTTTCCGCTTTTTGCTCATTTTTATCAGCCTCCTCTTCATCCATCGACTTTATCAGCTTAAACACCAAATGCATTTGGCTATATGCTATTCTGTCCTCGGGTGTGGTCTCGCTCAGACGGGTCAGTTCCTTGGCATGTTTAATAGCTCGTTGCAAGTCGCCATGCTCCGTCAGATAGTTATACAGATTGTTCTTCCTGAAATAACGGGCTGTCTTCTCATAGCCAGGCATATATCGCTGAAGGTCGGGCAACACATCATCGCACGTCTCATAATGCTTGGTGGAAAGCTGTGGCAGGAAATGAAGCAGGAACCAAAACTCGGTACAAGGGTTAGTCTCAATCCAAATCACATTCCGGCTGCTTTTCTTCTTCAGCTTCTGATAGGTCGCCATTTCTGCAGGCACCTTGAGCAGGCGGTCCATATCCACAAGGCATACCACGTAGTCTGTATCACGCTTGACGTATTCTTCTGCCAGCTTCGCCATGTGCGGGATGTCCGAATGCTGAGGGAAGTCAGGCGCCACCTTGAACTTATAGCGGCATGCGATGCGGAGCGTGTCGAAGTACCACCACTCAGTCTCGCCCTCGCCAATGATTGCTATACTCTTCTTGACTGCCATGTGCTACTCTGTTTCAAGGTAAATACTTCCGAGGAAAGGCAGGTCCACCAACTTGCCCTGCTTGTAGGCATTATATGGATTCATCGTCTTGTGCAGGCCGAGTGAAGAGAGGCGCTTCAACTGCGTAGCACCCTGGCTGCTCTTATCGGTAAACCACACGATGTCCCTGCGAATAAAGTCCTCATTCAGCAGATTGATGTCGTGGGTGGTCATCAGCAACTGCGACGAACCCTCGCTGTTGGCCAGGAATAGTTTGATGAAATAAGCAAGCAGTTCATAGTGGATGCTGGTCTCAATCTCATCGATAGGGATGAAATTGTTCTCGTGCAACACGTAGTACAGCACGATTGACATGCCCAAGAACCTATGCGTACCGGCAGACTCCAGCTTCTCATGCAACTCATATTCCCCATCCTCACCAGTATGTCTGAACATAATATCATCAAACTTGATGGTGCCACGCTTAAGCATTTCTATCTTAGCCTCCTCTGATATCGGAGCACTCTTGATGGTCTTCTCCATTTCAGGCGTGATAGGCTCTTCGCGCTCGTCGAGCGTCATGTCAACGATATTGAAGTCGCTGGCTTTCAACAACTGGAGCAGGAAACGCTTCTTCTTGCCGTCCTTGTCATTTCGAAGTTCGTTTTTCACATCATACGACAGATAGTCTCTTGGGGTCAAGATACTCTGAATGCCCGATAGGAAGAAATCAAACACGTCGTTGAGCTTTGAAACGTGAGCATTCGATTGTCCGAAGGCCGCCATCACCGTGCAATTGTTAGTGGTATTACCTTCAATAGCACGCTGAGTAGCCTTGTCAATGCCAGCCTTATTGCCAAAAACCACCTCCGTATGGTCGGACTCCGATTGATAGACACGTTTATACAGAGAGGTAGGACGAGCGCTGGTATATACCATCAGCGATTCTTCGTAGATTCGCTTGCTATCGAATTCCAGGTTCAGGACATACTTCTCTCCGTTCAGCCAGAATGTCATCTGCATCTGCGAATGCTCATCCCTGCTGTGTTTGTCGAGCAGGAACGGGAAGTAACCCATGCCCTCATTCTTTGATTCAGGCTTGTTGAGCATAACGCTACGGAAATATGAAATGGCATTAAGCAAGGTCGTCTTACCGCTGGCGTTGCTGCCATACACGATACCAATCTTCAGGAGTTCCACTCCTTCTGCCACTTGATGGACATATTGTCCACGCATATTACCATCGTTGGTCGGCACAAAACTGATGCTTTGCTGCTCCCTGATGCTGTAGAAATTCTGTACTTGAAACTCCTGTATCATAGTCGTACCATTAAATAATTGAATTTTGAGTGCAAATATACAACAAGAAAGTCGATTTTGCAAATTTAATTGAGAATTTCGTGAAATATTCACCATATTTTTAAATATAAATAACTTTTTAGGACTTCAAAAAACCTAAAATCGGCGAAATTACCACTTGCGTTATTTCATCTTATAGGGGCTTTCTTTGACCTAAAGGTGCAAAGTGTAGCGCTGCAATCTATTAAATAATGTGTAAAATTGTGGCAAATCGTTATAAACTCGGAAAATAATTCGTATCTTTGCAGATGCATTGTGGCCGCAAGGCTTCTTTGCACTTTGACATCGTGGGTTCGATAAGATATTGTATCTAATTCGGAAGTGATTCTAAAGCTCGAAGGTCCCTACCAATGACAATCGACAATTGCAAAGCAGATCACGAACGGAGAAGGTACGCCTGTATGGGCGTATCCGTTTGTGTATATTTCGCTTTGCAAGGTAACTGTGGTAGGGACGCCTGAGCTTAGGAATATGAACGGCGGGTGCGCTTTCTTTATGTCCCTCGATAACTATAAATAATTGATTAGTCCCTACCACAATGACCGATCAAAAGCTGAAAATAGAGGTAGGCAGTATAGTGTCTGGCCTCACGCCCACTGAATCGGTGGAGATAACCAAGATTCAGGCATTGGGTTCGAAGTATTCGCTCTCTTATACTGGAGTGAATACGAAAAAGGCTGGCTCAAAGATTATTACTCTTGAGCAGATAGAATCTTTGGAAGTCCTGACTGCTGAGGGTGAATTCAATTTCAAGGGAGACCCTCAGCGCTTTGTGCTTTATGCAGAAGCAGAACGCATCAAGTCTGCCTATCAGTTCGACCCACTATTTGCCATCAATTGTAGTGTCGTTGATCCTCTGCCTCATCAGGTAGAGGCCGTCTATAAGTTCCTGCTGCCACAGCCCAAGATTCGTTTTCTCTTGGCTGATGATACTGGTGCTGGTAAAACCATCATGACGGGTCTTTTGCTGAAGGAACTGCTGATGCGCCATATTGTTGAGCGCATATTGATCATTACGCCAGGTGGCTTGACAAAACAATGGCAAGAGGATGAAATGGGCGTGAAGTTTAACGTCCCTTTCAAACTTGTTAATCGCAGCATCTTCTCTTCTGAGCCTACGGTATTCCAGAATAGTGACCGTATTGTGGCCAGTATTGATTTTGTCAGTCGTGAGGATATCATGAATGTCTTGTCGAAAACCAGCTGGGATTTGGTAATATTCGATGAGGCGCATAAACTCTCGGCCTACGAATATGGTGAAAAGATATATAAGTCGAAGCGCTATGAAGTTGCTCACATGTTATCACAACAATGCGAGCACATGCTGCTTCTGACAGCTACGCCACATCGTGGGCGCAAGGACACCTTCAAACGACTCCTTCAATTGCTCGATGAAGACATCTTCGCTACTGCAGACTTGGTGACAGAGCGTGTTCGCGAACTTAGCGAGACAGGTGCCAACAAATTCTTTATCCGTCGTCTGAAAGAGGACATGAAGGATTGGGACGGCAACCCTCTTTACAAGAAACGCTTTACAAAAACCGTCAGTTATAATCTGACTCCTGACGAAAAGCATCTTTATGATGCTGTCACCAAATATCTGACCAAGAGAAAAGAAGAGGCAGCAGAGTCAAAGAATATCCATGTGTCATTGGCTTTACAAGTGATGCAGCGCAGACTTGTCAGCAGTATCTATGCCATCCGCAACACCTTACAGAAAAGATGGCTTGCTTTACAGGGGCTGACGGATGAACTGGAGCGTAATCCCTCGCTTTGGAAACAGCGCATTAAGATAGATGAAGTCGATGATTTGAATATTGACGACCTCGACGATTTGGATGACGATGAGCGTGATGCCTTGGATAATATCCTGTCTGACCCCAAGAAACTCAAGCTCTTCACCACTTCTAAGAGCCCTGCTGAAATTAAGGCAGAGACGCAGGAGGTGAAAGAACTCTACTTGATGGCAGATTCTCTGTATAATCAGCAGCAGGAAGAGCAGAAATATAAGGAACTAAAACATCTGCTTACCTCGCAAGGAGTTGTTGACGGAGAGAAACTGGTCATCTTTACAGAGCATAAGGATACGTTGCTATATCTTCAGGAGCGACTTCATAATAATGGCTATACTGTAGCCACGATTCATGGTGGTATGTCTGTAGATGAGCGTCGCCAGTCACAATGCCAATTCATGCAGCCAGACACCCAGATATTAATCTGTACGGATGCAGCAGGTGAAGGTATCAACCTGCAATTCTGCCGATTACTGATTAACTGGGACATTCCTTGGAACCCCAATCGCTTGGAGCAGCGTATGGGACGTATCCACCGTTATGGTCAGAAAAGTGACGTAATGGTGTTCAATATGGTGGCAGACAACACTCGTGAAGGTCAGGTACTGAAGAAACTCTTGACAAAACTCGACATCATTCGTGAACAATTGGGTGATGATCGTGTTTACGATGTCATTCAGGATGTATTGAAAGGCGTGGCACTCGACAGCATCATCGATTCTGTGTTGAATGGTCGTGAGAGTGACCTTGATGCCTTCATCGACAAATCTGCCACAGATTTGGCAGGGATATTCAAGCAGAGCATAGATGAACAAAGCAAAGCGATGGCCCATACCACCGTTGATTACAAGGAAGCCCGTTTGCTGAAAGAAGATAGCGATGAGCGCCGTTTGCAACCTATCTATATCCGCCTGTTCTTTGAAAGGGCCTTCAAATACTTGGGAGGTCAATATCGCGAACTCTCTGACGGCATCTATCAGATAGATGTTATTCCAGAAGTGATTGTGAAACGACTCAAGGAGAAGTACAATATCTATGCAGAGAACCTGACACAGCTCTATTTCTTCTTCGACAAGCAGAAGTTCTTGGACTATCAGACTTCCACAGCGCAATATGGACGTGCTCACTATATCAATCCAGGCAATGCCTTGTTCGATAGTCTTGTGGACGTTGTCAGCGATCTCTTCCACGACGAGATGTTGAAAGGAACGGTTTTGGTTTCTCCAGAAGATCAGGAACCTTATTTCGCCTACTTCGTGAAGAATCAGATACAAGACAATCATGTAAATCAGGATGGCGAACCTAATGTTGCCAACGAATTACTGTCGTTAGTATGCCAGCAGAATGGTGAGTTCCGTCAGACTTCTCCTGCCAAGCTTTTAGATCTCTGTCCTCCTACAGCGTTTGCCAAAGAGATTACGCCTCCAGACGTGGTTAATGAAGCCAATGTTGTCAGTTGGGCATACGACAAAATCACAGAGCCGCTACTTCTTACGACTCAGCAGACAGTCGAGGAAGATACTGCTAGACGAAGAGAATACCTACAGTCAGCCTTCCAGCAGATTATCCTTGACATACAGGGAGAGATCAATGAATTGCAGGGGAAAATCTTCATGGCTGATGACGAGAAAGCCCAGCAAAAACTGGCAAACAAAGAAGCAAGATTACAAGAATTGATACAGCGGAAACAGATACGCCTACAGGAATTGGATGAAGGAACGGAGTTGTTCCCAGTAGCACCTGAGGTTTTAGGCTGCGCATACGTAGTGCCACTTAATCAAGTGGAATACAAACAAAGTTTTGGCATGAGCCGTGATGACGAAGTAGAGGCTATTGCCATGCAGAAAGTCATGGATTATGAAAAGGAAAATGGGCGCAATCCAGAAGATGTATCGAAAGACAACGTAGGCTACGACCTGAAGAGTATTGACGTTCAGGGCCAGAAACGCTACATCGAGGTGAAAGGTCGTGCTGGTACTGATGGTGTGATGCTGTCTGAGAATGAAATGAACCGTCTGGCCCAACTTGGCAACAAAGCCTGGCTCTATATCGTCACCAATTGCAAAACAAATCCGCAACTCAATATCATCAATGATCCTGCCAACAGAATGACCTTTGAGCAAAAGACCAAAGGCATTCAGTTCTATCTTCCCTTGGAGGAATGGCAGCATAAGACAGAAGAATTATGAAAGCAAAGAAACTTATAGAGGTGGCATTGCCCATCAAAGAAATATCAGCAGAAAGCGTTCGAGATAAAAGTATCCGTCATGGTCACATTTCAACGCTTCATTTGTGGTGGGCACGTAGGCCATTGCCAGTATGTCGTGCCATCGTTTTTGCCAGTCTTGTCCCAGACCCTTTAGATGAAAACTGCCCAGAGGCTTTCAACTATGCTGTAGAGATGTTGCTAAATACAGGGTTGGGAAAACTTCACTATAAGCCATACAAGGACATTCCCTATACCAGCATCGTGGACGAGATGGAGGATAATCGTCGTAATCGTCTGATGATGTTTATTGGAAAATTCTCAGAGACTTGTCAGACAAACATGAAAGCCGGCAAATCCACATCGCCAAAAGAGCAATTGGATGACTGGTGCCTCATTAAGTGGGAAAACAAAAATAATCCTCAGATTTTGCGTATTGCTCGTGAACTGATCTTTGTGGCCTATCAGAGTGACAAACGCCCTGAGGCTACATGGGAACAATTGCATGGAGAGTTCAATCGTCTCTATGATGCCATTCCAAAAGCAGAAGAGCAGCTATACTCAATTCCCAATAGACATATTGAAACTGAACAGGTAAAGCAGGCAGAGGCTGCTTTGCAATCAGCTGTTGAGGCTTTCCAAAATGAAATGCCATCTGTCTTTGATCCATTTGCAGGTGGTGGCGCTATTCCATTGGAAGCAGCTCGCTTAGGCTGTCGCAGCTATGGTAACGACATCAACCCTGTTGCTCATATCATTGAGCGAGGTTCAGCAGAATTTCCACAGAAGTATGGCAAGCCTATTATCTATAGTGATGCAGAGTTCATCAGTCGCTATGGTGACAAAGGTATCCAAATGGCCCAAGAGTCTGAACGAAATATCATCCATGAGAATGACGGATATCACATTCCTAATCGCTTGGCATTTGATGTGGAGTTTTATGCGAATAAAATATTGGCCGAGACAGAAAAAGAAGCAGGACATCTATATCCTTCTGATGAATATGGAAATAAACCTGTAGCATATTATTGGGTGAGAACTGCTACATGCTCAAATCCATCATGTCAAGCAAAGGTTCCACTTTTGAAAGGATTATATTTGGCAAATACGGCGAAGAAAAAAGTATATCTTAACCCCATTGTTGAGGGTAAAGATATTAAGTTTGAAATAAAACATGGTAATTGTGATCATATTCAACCTTTTTTGAAAGGAAGAGAATGTTCATTAACATGTCCTTGTTGTGGAAGTGTGACTAACGTAAATGAATTGAAAGCTCAATCTAATAGAGAAAAATTTGAGGAAAAACTAGTTGCCGTAATATGGGAAAGTGAAGAAGGGAAGACGTATTGTCCTCCCAATTATACTCCTGAAGAAAATTTTGAGATTAAAGAGGACAGAATTCCTAATCAAGAGATGCCCCTTAAATATCTACAAGCATTTCCTGTTTGTAGTTGGGGATATAAGACATGGTCTTCTTTGTTTTCAAAAAGACAATTATATGTTATAGATACATTTATTGAAAAATCACGAACTATCATAAAATCATTAGGTGATAGTAATTACAATAAAGTAATATCAACATATTTAGCGTTAATCGTAGATAAAGAACTTGATTATTACAATTCTTTCTGTTCTTGGCATATGACAGGTGAGAAAATGGGGCATTTGTTTTCAAGGCAGGCGATTCCCATGTCATTTGCTTATGCTGAAGCAAACCTTTTTTCAAATTCAAGTGGTTGTTTAAGAAATATGATTGATTGGGTAATTCGATTTATTAATTCGGAAAGCTTATGCAAATTCTACTCAACTTTCAATAATTCAACAAGTGGCGAGAAAAATCAATTTGGTGGCAAAACATTAACAGCAGTTGTAACAGATCCTCCATATTATGATGCTATAGCATATGCAGATGTATCTGATTTTTTCTATATATGGCTAAAAAAATCTCTTTATGACCTTTATCCACTTACTTTTTCTACTCCACTTACACCTAAAGCGGATGAATGTACCGCTTTAAAACATTATCATGTGAATGAAGTTGATGCGTCAAATCATTTTGAATCAAAATTAACTCAAATATTTGATGCGATTGAAATACAAACGAACGATATAGTAAGTATCATGTTTGCTCATCAAACCACTCGAGCTTGGACTACTTTATGTAATTCAATACTTGATTCAAGAATGAACATAACTGGTAGTTGGCCTATGGATACCGAATTGGCTAATAGAAGTATTGGCTTGCAAGGTGCTGCTCTTGAATCATCTGTAACAGTAGCTTGTCGCCCCTCAGAACGTAAGGGCTATGCCGACTTTGGTGACGTAAAACATGACATTCGCCAGTTGGTAAAGCACGAAGTGGAGAAACTATATGGCTTAGGTTTTCGTGGTGCAGACTTGTTGACAGCTTGCTTTGGCCAGGCTGTAAGTGTGTTTGGTCATTACAAATTGGTAGAGACAGCTGAAGGTGAACCTGTCAGCGTTGGGCAACTGTTGGAGTTCGCTCGCGAGAGTGCTGCTCAGGCTTTGCTCGAAGGTGTGCCAGGTGAACCACAAACTAAATTCTATTGTGGTTGGCTACAGATGAATGGCATGGGCGAATGTGATTTTGATGATGTAAACAAGTACACTCGCGTAGGCGTGAATGTCGAGATACGCAGTCTGCAAAGTGACAAACTGCTCATTACTGAAGGCAGCAAACAGCATCTGGCTACAGCAGAAGAGCATGTTGGCAGCAATCCAAACTGGGGCACACAACCAACAGATTATATGATTTCACAGGTGCATCGAATGATGTTGGCCTATCGTGGTGGTAATCAGGAACTGTTATATAAACTTGTGCGTGAATTATGTCCACAAAGCGATGCTCCCCAATGGCGAGTTTTGGATTTCCTGAGTGGTCATTTGCCTGAGGGTAAAGATTTGACTGATGTAAGAGGCTTGTTGTCGAGTGCTGAGATGCTTAGACAGAAGTGTAAGGATGCTATTGTGCATAAAGTGGGTGAACTGCAATTTGAAGATTAACAAAAACTATGGATATGGAAAATCTGCAAGGTTTCAATGGGAATGGCCTTCCCGCATGGTTTAACGTGGTTGTTCCACAAAGCGATATTAGGGATGGTGTGCTCGATGAGAGCATCTTTGCCGCTAATATTGAGGAGGTGGCCTCTGGTACGGCACCTGTAGTCTATCAAGATATCAGGTATTTCTTCGAATGTACATACGTGACAGAGGGTATTAAAGAGCTGATTCGTAGAGTGGTGCAAGCCTTGAATGGCCAGGAGAGCCAGAACAGAGTGATATCGCTGCAAACAGGATTTGGTGGTGGTAAAACGCACTCCTTGATTTCTCTCTACCATGTGGTAAAAGATAGCAGTACTTTCAAAAGATTGGATACAGCGTCAAGTATCTTGGAACCTCAGTATATGCCTCAATTCGATCATGCGAGAGTGGCTGTATTTACCCAAAATACTGTTAGCGTTGTTGATGGTCATAAGGTTTCTGATGACATCATTACCCATACACTATGGGGTGAATTAGCTTGGCAGTTGGGAGGTCGCGAGGGATATGAAAGAGTGCGCAATGCAGACATTCAGATGTTGGCTCCAACGGCTCAGGATATTAAACCAATTATTGAAGGGGCAAGCCCAGCTCTGATATTGATAGATGAGTTGGCAGACTATTGCAACAGGGCGAGTGGCAAGGTTGTAGGAAGTGGTACACTATTCACGCAAACCAATAGCTTTATCCAAACCTTGACAGAAGTGGTGGCCTCAGTTCCAAAGACTGTTCTTATCTGCACCCTGCCAGCAAGTGCCAGGGAGGTGGCTTCGAGTGAGATAGGTCAGGAAATCCTTTCTGCATTGGAAACACGAGTGGTGCGTGTTGGCAGTAGCGTGAAACCCGTTGATGATGAGGAAATCTACGAGGTGGTTCGTCGTAGGTTGTTTGATCGTATCACCAATTATGATGTGATTGAGCAGGTAGCAAGGAAATATAAGGATATGTATCATAATCGTAGGGACTCTCTGCCAGCGGAAGCTGATAGAGTGGCATACGTAGAGCGTATCAAGAAATCATATCCTTTCCATCCTGAGTTGATAGACTTGTTCCATATCCGTTGGGGAAGTGATTCCAAATTCCAACGTACAAGAGGTGTGTTGCGCCTGTTGGCAAGTATTGTGAAGGATTTGTGGAGTCGTAAGAGTTCACTTGCAGGTACGCAGGCTTTGATTCAGACAAGTGACGTGAGACTTGAAAACCTGCCTACTTTGCAGAGTCAGATAACGAGTCTGATGGGTTCGCAATGGGATTCTGTGATGCATGCTGATGTGTTTGGAACTATCAGCAATGCCTATAAACTGGATGAGCAGAATGTGGGTAATCATATTGGCGAATACCACCTTGCCACAGCTGTGACCACGACTGTGCTCATGGCTTCTATTGGTTCATCATCGCAAAGAGGATTGACGTTGAAACAACTGAAGCTGTGTCTGCTGAAGCCTGATGCCTTCCAGCATATCGACATTGACTCTACCGTAAATCAGCTGGAGAACGTGGTTCACTATATGTACAAAAGCAGTATAGGTGGAGAACAAAGTTTTTGGTTCCAGTCGAAGCCTAACATCAACATCTTGGTAAATCAGGCTAAGGGTGATGTGAAGGAAGAGGAAGTGAATGCTGAAATCATGCGAATGGTGAAGCAGTCTGTTGTGAATTTGGGACAAGTGAAAGTGTTGGTAGATCCAACTGGCGATGTACCAGAACAGAAGCAGCTCACTTTCGTTGTGATGCATCCTAAATATACTGTAGCAGCAGGAGGAGATGTTAGTCGTCCTGCACAATATGCTATCAAACAGATGGCACAGATGAAAGGCTCTTCCCAAAGGGTTTATCGTAATACGATGCTGTTCTTGGTTTGCTCTGAAGCAGGAAAGGCAGCTCTCAGCATGAAACTGAGAGAATATCTTGCCTGCGACAAGATAATGACAGAGTACAGCAGTCAGTTAGACCAAGACCAGCGTAAGGATATTGCAGATAGGAAACGAATGAGTGGCGATGCTGCCAAAGAGCAATTGATACATGCATACAATACGGTCGTGAAATGTGAGCGTGACACATTGCGTACTCAGGAAATTGGTACGTTTGCAACAGACTTTGCTGCACAGATAACTGTAAAAACGCTCTCTGAATTGCATGAAAATGGCGTTGTACTTCGCAAGATAGGTCTTAATATCATCAATCGTAACGGACTGATGCCAACCATCGAAAAGCCTGTTAAGGTGAATGAACTCTATGAGGCATTCCTACGTTTCGATGATAAACCCATGATTCTGAATGTTGATGCTGTCAAGGATACTGTAAACAGATACTGCGAAGAAGGTATGTGGAATGTGGGAACTGGTGATCCTGAGCATTTCTCCAGAATCTATCATAACGAAACAATTCCTTTCCTAAATCCACAGGAAGATGATTATTGGCTCCTTGATTCCTCTGTGATGCCTAAGCCAGCAGGAGGTAGTGCTGGTCCTTCACCAGAACCAGGGCCAACACCCACACCTGGACCTGCGCCAACTCCTGGCCCAGAGCCTGCGCCAACACCTGCCACTAAGACCTATAAGAGGGTGACAATAAGCGGTAGTGTGCCTATTGAGAATTATAGTCAGTTGTTCTCCAGCTTTGTCAATACGCTGAAGAATAATCATCTGAAGATAGAGGTGAAGTTCACGGCAAGCAACAATCCTACGAATCCTCTAACAGATAATTCTCCCATTGTCAAGAGTGTGAAGGAATCTGCTTCGCAGTTAGGACTGATTTTTGAGACTGAAGAATGATACGTTTAAGATGAATAATGATGATAAGCTTATCTGTGGACGTACTGCAAGAAAATACTTGAATTGCAGCAAGGCTGAGTTTGAGAATCTTGTTAATCAAGGTCGAATCCAAGCCTATCGCGATGAATATATGCGATGGAAGGTGTCAAAGGAAAGCGTACTCAACTATGCCAAGCAGTCACAAGTTTCCAATGTAACTCGCTTCATTACAAACAAGAGCCACTATGAGGAAGTCGTTGGGCGTATATGCTCTGCCAAGTCATCAATCCGAATCATGACGGCCAATTTCAAGCGTTTCCGACTGAAGCCTACTGAGAATCAAGGTAGGGACTATAATGATGGGACTCCATTCATAGAACGTCTAATGGAAAAGGCTGTACAGGGCGTATCTGTTCAAATTGTCTGTTCCAATCCTTCAGAATCTTTCACAGAGGAATGGCAGGATTATTATCGACAGATGGGGGAGCCAGAACTTTTCGAATATATGTTCTGCGACAGGAATCATGCTAAGTTGGCAATTATTGATGACAAACTGGCTTATGTTGGTTCTGCGAACGTGACTCCAGCTGGTCTTGGACAAGGAGTTTTTACCCCAGGCAACTTCGAGGCAGGTATCATTACAGAGAATCAGGAAGTAATATCTTCTATAAAGGATTTCTTCACAATGATTTGGGATGAAAAGTATTGCATAAACTGTCACAGAGCAGAAAAATGTAATGAGCAATAATCCGAAGACAATCGCCGCCCTTGCAAGAGCAGACTGCAGAGGCGGTGTTTGTATAGGGTCAGTTGATGACTACCAACTTATTATTTGGCAGGTCGAAGCTGACTGGATGAGCAAAAGAAATGGCTTTGCCGTCATAGACTGCTGAGACATCGATGCCGCGACGTTGGAACTCGTCGATGAGTGCCTGGTCGTGGTAGGCACGCATACTGGACCAGCCTCGGTTCTGCACCTGGGCATTGAATACTGTTACTAACTCGGGGATTTGCATGTCTGCAAATTGCAGGGCATACTTTGTGTAATAAATGTGTTGTTGCATAACTTTTTGTTTTTGAAGTGAATAATTCTCCCACATCGTACTGACCACCGTGGCGCTTATGCTATAGCTCGGTTGGACTATTGCCCTTCCTCTCTCGCGACTCGGCAGAATGTAAACGAGTTTACTTCTGCACTCGCTGCTCGCTCGGTTGGCGAGTTACCCTTTCGGGTACTGCTCTTGATGCTGGGTGCAAAAGTACAAAGAATTTAGCAAACAAGCAAGTTTTTGCCAAATTTGTTGCCCCTGTCATCTACGAACTCACTTCGAACCCACTACGAACTCACTCCGAAGGTATAAGCTAGGCCTATGCTACGCCTACGCTCTGCCTACGCTACAATATCTCTATAAAGGAGCACTAAAGGAGCACTAAAGGAAGACCAAAGGAGGACTCTTTTTGTATGTGACACAAGTGACAGGTACCTGTTTCACTATATGGCTTAATGCAAGAAGAACGCGATGCTATTGGTTACATTGATTACCACAATATTAACGACAATGAACCTGATGACGATGAGTAGTGACCAACTATTTCCACAACGCTTCCTGTTGCCAAGATTGAATAAAAAAAAGGCTCACCCTAAGCGCGCTGTTCTACGGGAAGCGGGGTAAGCTTGTTGGTGCAAATTTACAACTATTTTCTGATTCCTCCAACAATCTCCGGAAAACATTTGTAATTATCTTCAACTTTTTAATAAAAATGATGGCGTCGCGAAACGTAACACCATTCGTGACATTATTTCTTACTTGCGCCCAATCCTTTAGTCTTGCAATTTGGACTCCCTTGCAAGCCGTTGTTCCCGCAAGCGCTTGAATTGACTCAAGCACTCCTCGTGCGAAATCGGATGCAGCTGCCAGTAGGCCACCGAATTCATTTTCTCTTGTGTCACCTTGCGGTGATAGCTGTTCAATATTGTCATTGCTCATTCTTTGCACGTTGTCGAATGCAAAGATAACCACTTTTTCTGATATTTGCAACTTTTCCGCACTTTTTTCACCCTAAGAGGATTAATCGCTGATGGTGAAGTCGATTACGTATCCTTGACTTCGTCTCAGATACTTTCGCTCGAAAATAAAAAGAAAAACGAGTTTTCCTTTTGTATTTTGCTCGCTTATTCGTATCTTTGCAACGTAAAAGCGTTTGATATGACGACGATAGTCGAATGTATCAAGCTATTAAAGAAATGATGTACAAACGATAAATATACAATACTATGAATAAGAATGAGAAATTTGTTATCACCATTAATCGTGAGTTAGGTAGTGGCGGTCGCACCATTGGCGAGATTCTGGCCCACAAACTGGGTGTGTCCTTCTACGACAAGGCTCTCATCACGGCTTTAGAAGAGAAGTATAACCTCACAGCCGAGGAAATAGAGAAGATGAGAGGGCGCGAAATCAGATGGTGGGAAGGTTTTAAGCGCATCGCAGGCATCGGCGAAGGAATGATTGACAGCAGCTATTGCCTTGCGAAATACGGTAAGGAGCCTGATGTGTTGACTACAGAAAACGTGTTTAAGGCAGAGACGGAGATTCTGCATGATATTGCAGAGGAGGAGTCGTGTGTCATTGCGGGCCGTTGCGGTTTCTTCGTGTTCAGAAACCATCCTAACCATTTAAGCGTACTCGTTCATGCACCAATGGCTTACCGTGTGGCACGTGTTGCCGCCAAGAAGAATATCTCTGAAGAGGAAGCCCGTAGTATCATTGAGAAGGTGGATAAGATGCGCGAGAATTACGTGAAGCGATTTACTGGCACTTCCCGCTATGAAGCTCGTAACTACGACCTCGTATTCAATGCGGAAGGGAAGACCGAGGAACAGATTGCAAATCAGATCCTGACGTTCATTGAGTAGCGTACAGACTAGATAACTATGAAGAGAGGATGGGGATGAATAGCGCGATATTCCGGAGGAATGAGTTGTTACTAGGCGGCGAGACGATGGAGCGCATCGCCCAACAACGCGTGATTATCTTCGGCGTGGGCGGTGTAGGGTCGTGGTGTGCCGAGAGTCTGGTACGCAGCGGCATCTGCCAGCTGACAATAGTCGATTCAGACCTTGTGTGCATCACTAATGTCAACCGCCAGCTGATGGCGACGATGCAGACGGTGGGACAGGTGAAGGTGGAGGCTCTGAAGGAGCGACTGCTCACCATCAACCCTGACGCAGAGATTACGGCATTGCAACAGATATTCTCGGAAGAAACGGCAGACAGCTTCCAACTGGACACCTATGATTATATCATCGATGCCATTGACTCGCTGAAAGACAAGGCGACGCTCATCCTGCTGGCTTGTCAGAAGCAGGGCAGACTGTTCTCGTCGATGGGTGCTGCACTGAAGCTGGACCCCACACGCATCCAGGTGACGGAATTCTGGAAGGTGAAGGGTGACCCGCTGGCCCGTGCGCTGAGAAACAAGTTTAAGAAGGGAAAGGTTTTCCCCAAGCGCAAGTTCCTGTGCGTCTATAGTGACGAACTGCTGGAAAACCGGGGATGCCCGCCAGACGATGACGAGGTGCCCTCGACTTTCAACAAGCCACAAACCAACGGTACGCTGGCCCATATCACCGCCATCTTCGGCTTCATGATGGCAGGTCTGGTTATTCAGGACATATCAAAAAAAACTTAAAAACAAATAAACTATGCATCGTAACACGGCAGTTTATAGTTTATTTGCTACTTTTGTACCCGATGAGACAGCTATTGACAGGAACATTACGATGGTTCGTCCCTCTCCTACTCGCCCTGTTCACGGTGCTACCGGCACAGGCCCAGGATGACGACGAGGACGACATTGCCTACTCGTTGAAACTGAACGAGGTGGTGGTGCTGGCAGACGGTATGACCTTCGAGGAATACCTGCTGAAGCAGGTGCTGGCACATGCCAAGCCCCTCAAGGCACATGTCCAGACGCTGCGCTATTCGGTGACCTGTCAGCTGGAGAAAGACATCGACCTGAGCAAGTTTCCGCACCGCAGGACCATCACCTTTGCTGCCCGACTGGCAGGCTACGGACAGATACTGAGTGCGCTAAGAGAGCACAAGCACTTCGGCATCACGATGGCTGAGGACATCCTGTACCACAACGGAAAGATTACAGCATCGAACATCCGGATGGTGGAGAAGAAGCAGGAGCTGACACCCAAGCAGGAAGCCTCGTTCCTAAAGCACGACGGCATGATGAGTGCCAACGTCTATGACACGTTCTACAAGAAAGTGCGTGAGAAGGTGAAGGAGCTGCAGAAGAAATACAAGAAGAAACAAGAAACGGGCATGGAGTACAGCGGCAGCTATACGGCAGGCAACAGGACCTATTATGTGGTAAAACTGGAAAACATGCGCGTGCACATTGCTGACGGCTGTTGGCAGATAGCCCGCATCAGCTATAGCGAAGGACAGAACCGTATGCAGTACGAGTTCAAGGAGATAAAGCCCAACCTCTTCCTGGCAAGCCAGGGAACGGCTAAGTTCTACCTCGACAAAGAGAAATGGCCCAAGGGATATATCTCCATGAAGATGAACTATACTTATCATTAAACCATGATCATGACAGGACGACTGGAATTTACCACACAGGAGAAAGAAGAGACGCTGGCACTCTACCAGAAGATACGCGAACAGATAGCCCCCACGCTGCAGGAGGGCGATGAGGAGCGTGTGCGCCAAATGGTGATGAATGCCATAGAGAGCCATCAGGTAAACCGCGACGTGTTTGGGCTGAACCCCATCCTGTTGAGTTTCCAGACCGCCCAGCTGGTGGTTGAGGAGATTGGCTTGCGCCGCGATGGAGTCATGGCGGTCTTGCTGCGTCCTAACGTGGAGCAGGGCTTGATGACCATTGACGAGGTGCGCACCCATTTTGGTGAATCCATCGCCCGCATCCTGCATGGCTTGCAGCGCATCCAGGAACTCTACCAGAAGAACCCCGTCATCGAGTCGGAGAACTTCCGCAACCTGCTGCTGTCGTTTGCCGAGGATATGCGCGTCATCCTCATCATGATTGCCGACAGGGTAAACCTCATGCGCCAAATCAAGGATGCCAATATAGAGGTCAGAGGTCAGAAGTCTGAGGTCAGAGAAAATAGCAGGCGCGAGGTCAGTCAGGAGGCCGCCTACCTCTACGCTCCCCTGGCCCACAAACTGGGTCTTTACAAGTTGAAGAGCGAGTTGGAGGACTTGTCGCTGAAATACCTAGAGCACGACGCCTACTACCATATCAAGGAGAAGCTGAGCGAGACCAAGAAGAACCGCGACGCCTACATCCAGCGCTTCATCCAGCCCGTCAGCGACCGTCTCTCGGAGGCGGGCCTGACATTCCATATCAAAGGGCGCACCAAGTCCATCCACAGCATCTGGCAAAAGATGAAGAAGCAGAAGTGTGCCTTCGAGGGAGTCTATGACCTCTTTGCCATCCGAATTATATTAGAGGTAAGAGGTGAGGGGCTAGAGGTGAGAGAACAGCACCGGCGCGAAATCATGCAATGCTGGCAGGCCTTCGCCATCGTCACCTCGATGTACCAGCCCAATCCCAAGCGTCTGCGCGACTGGATCAGCGTGCCTAAGACCAACGGCTACGAGTCGTTGCACATCACCGTACTGGGTCCTGAGCAGAAATGGGTGGAGGTGCAGATCCGTACCGAGCGCATGGACGAGGTGGCTGAACGCGGCGTGGCAGCCCACTGGCGCTATAAGGGTGTGAAGAGCGAGTCAGGACTGGACGACTGGCTCACCAATATCCGCTCGATGCTCGAGACCAGCGATGGTATGGAGGCTATGGACCAGTTTAAGATGGACCTCTACGAAGACGAGGTGTTCGTGTTCACCCCCAAGGGCGACCTTTACAAATTTCCCAAGGGAGCCACCGTGCTCGACTTCGCCTACCACATCCATTCCAAGATAGGCAGCTCGTGTGTGGGAGCCCGCATCAACAACAAGGTGGTGACGCTGCGCCAGGAGCTGCAGAGCGGCGACCAGGTGGAGATTATGACCTCTGCCAACCAGAAGCCCAAGCAAGACTGGCTGAACATGGTGAAGACCTCGCGTGCCAAGTCGAAGATACGACTGGCGCTAAAGGAGACGCAGGTGAAGGAGGGCCTCTTCGCCAAGGAGACGCTGGCGCGCAAGTTCAAGAACCGCAAACTGGAGATGGACGAGAGCATCATGCAGGTGCTCATCCGCAAGCTGGGCTTCAAGGAGGTCAGCGACTTCTACCGCCACATTGCCTCTGGCGAACTGGATGTCAACACCGTCATAGACCGCTATGTAGAAATACAACAGGGCGACCAGCCCGTTACGGGTAATAATGTGGCAGAGAGTGCCGCCAACTTCGTGTTGGAGAACGCTAAACTCCCAACGCAAAACTCTCAACTCTCAGACGACGTGCTCGTTATAGACCGCAATCTGAAAGGCATCGACTACCAGCTGGCCCGTTGCTGTCAGCCCATCTATGGCGACCGAGTGTTCGGTTTCGTCACCGTCAGCGGTGGCATCAAGATTCACCGTGAGGACTGTCCCAATGCTGCAGAGCTGAAGAAGCGCTTTGGCTACCGCGTGGTTCGCGCCATGTGGAGCGGCAAAGGCTCCAGCCAGTATGCCATCACCCTGCGTGTCATTGGCAACGATGATATCGGCATCGTCAACAACCTCACCAGCATCATATCGAAAGACGAGAAACTTGTGCTGCGCTCCATCAACATCGATTCCAACGACGGACTGTTCAGCGGTAACCTCACCATCATGATTGACGACAACACGCGACTGGAGGGACTGATGAAGAAGTTGCGCACCGTGAAGGGCGTGAAACAAGTGGAAAGAATATAAGGCGGTTCGCCCTAGTGAAGAGTGAAAAGTGAAAAATTTGCTACCGCATTGGAAAGTGAAGAGTGAAGAGAGTAAAAAGGATGTAGCACTGGTGCTGTCCAGTGGTGGTGCCAGAGGACTGGCCCATATCGGAGCTATTGAGGAACTGGAGTCGCAAGGCTATCATATCACCTCGATAGCAGGGTGTTCCATGGGTGCCCTCATCGGGGGAGTCTATGCCGCCGGCAAGCTCAAGGAATTTCAGGAATGGATGAAGACCATCGACCGCAAGAAGATGCTGGAGCTGACTGACTTCTCCCTGTCGCTGAACCACCTGGTCAAAGGCAACCGCATCATCAATGCTATCATGGAGTTTGTGCCCGACATGCCCATCGAGCAGCTGCCCATCCCCTATTGTGCCGTGGCAACAGACCTGAAGGCAGGTAAGGAGGTAGTATTCAGCAAGGGCAGCCTGTTTGAAGCCATCCGTGCCAGCATATCGCTACCCTCCTTCTACGAACCCGTTCAGCGCGACGGCATGATACTCATTGACGGCGGCGTGCTGAACCCCATTCCCCTGAATCATGTGAAGCGCCATCCTGGCGATATCCTCGTAGGCATTGATGTGAGCGGACATGACTACCTGTCAGAATGGGAAGAGGAGCATCGGCTCAGCAAGCAGAAAAGGAACAGCACCTCGCTAAAGGCGAGAATCCTCGACAAGCTGATTCCCGACAACCTCGACTTCAACTACCTCACGGTGCTCTCACGTGCCAGTTCGCTGATGATTCGCCAGAACTCCATCCTCATGGCAAAGCTCATCAAGCCCGACATCCTCGTGGATATCCAGATGAGCCGTTATGGCACTTTCGACTTCGACAAGTCAGAGCGCATCATTGCCGTCGGGCGACAGCGTACAGCAACGGAGATAAGCAAAATTCAGGCCCGACCTTAGTCGCTTCGAACTTTTAGGCTATGCATAGGAATGCATACCCCCCAAGAAATAGTTCACACCGAAGTAAGTCATGAGAATGGTCAGAAAGGCCAGCGTCATATAAACATGATAGTTCAGACGTAGCCGCTGGTGGGCAGGAGCCGCATAGATCATAAACGTGATGAGCGCCCACGTCTCCTTTGGGTCCCACGACCAATAGGTCCCCCACGACACATTAGCCCAGATGGCACCGATAAAGATGCCGAAGCCCATGAATGTCAGGGCAGGAAAGAGCATCAGTTGCGACAACAGCTTCATCTCCTCACTCTTCTTAGGCATCAGGAGTGCGGTGAGTGAACTGATGAAGGTGAGCGACAACAGCGCATAGGCCATCATGATGACAGACACGTGAAGGGTCAGCAACGGCGAATCCAGCACCGGCATGAGGTGCGTCATCTGCGGGTCCATCTGCGAGATATGGCTCACCAAGAGGAAGAAGCCTGCCAAGAGGAAACCAAAGGTGAGCATGATGGGAAACCGGCGACAGGTCACCATCGTCAACAGCATAATAAGCCATGCCAGCGTGAGCATCGTCTCGTAACCGTTCGACATGGGGATAGTGCCAGTCACCACCCACCGCAAGGCGAGGCAGCAGCTTAATGCCAGCCATGAAAAGAGAAGAGTGGTCAAAGAAAAGTGCGCCCGACCCTTGGCCCAGGAAGGGCAGAAGATATCCATGAGAAACAACAAGAACCCGATAGTGAGACACACCATAAACAAGATAGTGGCAAAGGGCACCTTGTTATAGATTCGCTCCGCATCCACCCGTATCTTACTGGGCAGCGAGCGTTGTCCGAAGGTCTGCTGATATTCCAGCATCTTGTCCAGAAACTGGTTGGCGCGTTCGTAACGGCCGGCCTGTATCTCGCCATTGAGCAGGGTGAACACTTCGCGGATATACTTCTGGTGCTCCTCCATACAGCCATTACTAATAATGTAAATACGATTCTTTTCATCATCTGTTTTCCTGTCGAATAATTTTCGAGTGCAAAGGTAAACAGAATCAAAAGAACCCACAATACCTAAAATTCGTGAAAAAAACTCCGCTCCCCCATAGCAATAATCATTACTAATGAGGAGCGGAGCGTCATGACTCAGGTTTGATTATTCTGCCGACAGCATGGTGACCTCGATGCACCGATGGGCGTTGAGCAGGCGTTGTGCCATCTGCTGCACCTGACGGGCGGTCATCTCGTTGACCATTTGGCAGTAGTTGGCATCGAAGTCGGCATCGTCCTCCAACTCATGCCACAGCACGTAGTCCCAATAGCCATCGTCTATGGCCAGCTGGTCGTACTGTTTTGTAAGATACTTTTTTACCTTATCCATGCTGGTGGGCTCTGGTCCTTTCTCGGCAATGTTCTTCAACTGCTGGTAGATGATGGGGTTGAGCTCGTGATAGCGCTGGGGGTCGGCATTGTATGAAATCTTAAGGGTAGCGTTAGGCTGGTCGTCTTTATCCAGGTTGAAGGCCACGCTCACACCGTATGTGCCTCCTTTCTCCTCGCGTACGGAATCGGTGTAGGCTATGGAGAGGCATCGCTTCAGGAAGTCCAGTTCCAAGTCGCTCTGTGGCGAGAAGGGTACATCGGCGGTATAGACGATGCTGACGTTGGCCAGAGGTGTTGCCATCTGCTTGCGGAACACATGCGTTCCAGATTCGTTGACCACACGGGGCAGACGGTCCCAACGGGTCTGCTCATGGGCATGGGTGGCTGGCAGCGTGGCGAGATACTGGCAGAGAAGGGGTCGTAATTCGTCGAGTGAGAAATGGCCTACTATCACTGTCTTGAAGTTGGCAGCATCGGCAAACCGCTCCTTATAAATCTGGAAGATGCGGTCGTAGTCGGCCTTCCTGACCACGTCCTGGGTGACAGGCTCCATGCGTGGGTGGTGTCCATAGAGGATGGCCTTGATGGAGTCGTTATAGTCAACCTTGGGTGATGCATTACGATTGCTGAGGAAGGAGAGCGTCCGGTTCATCAGGCTGTTGAATGCCGTAGTGTCACGACGGGGCTGTGTGAAGTAGAGGTAAGTCATTTCGAAAAGTGTCTTCATATCCTTCACGGAAGCACTGCCGCTGATGCTCTGTCCTCTTGAGCCTACAGAGGGTGAAATGCGTACGGCCTTCCCCGTCAGCATCTTACGCAGGGTGACGGCATCGAAGTCGCCTATTCCTGCTTCGGTGATGCTGCTGGTGATGAGCGAGAAGTTAGGGATATCCTCGTCGCCATAGAGCGAAGTACCTCCATCAGCCTTCATCGTCATCTGTACCTGGTCGGCGGTGAAATCGGTGCTGCGGGCATAGACCTTCATACCGTTGGAGAGTGTCAGTTCGGTGAAGCCATGCTTGTAGGGCTTCTCGCTGACGATGCTTCCCGGCTTGGGCAGTTTGGCTATCAGCCTGTCCGCCAGTTTCTTCTCAGCGTATGCCTTATACTGCTGTTGCTGGGCATCAAGGATGGTCTGCTGCAACTGCTGTTCGGTAGGCAGCACTACGCCGTCCTTATCAGGTCCATAGAGCACACATACCTGGTTCTGGTCGGTAATCAACTGGCGTACAGCATGATTGACTTCCTGCAGGGTGACGGTCTTATCCAACTGCTGTGTCATCTGCAGGTCGAAATCCTCGGAGGTCAACGGTTCGGCAGTAAGGAAATGTTGCACGCATTTGTTTACAAAATAGCTGTTACGACGCTCGTTGCGCTCCTTATAATGGCGCTCAGCAGCGGTGAGCATGATTTTCTTGGCACGATCCAACTCGCTTTGTGTGAATCCGTGCTGGCGCACACGCTCGGCTTCTGCCATGGCAGCCTGCAATCCACCCAGAATATGGTCGTGTTTACAACTGACTGACAGGGAGAAAGCCTCCTTGGTGCGGCTGACAAAGAAATGACCGGCACGCGCAGTAGCACTCATGAAGGGCGGATTAGCCTGTTGGCGCAACTCGCTCAACCTTCCGTTCAGCATGGAGCTGATGAGTCTATCGACATAATCATCACGCAGGTATTTCTCGTTGTTCTTCGCATGGTCAGGAGTGGCATCACGCTTCATATAGACATGAACCATCGTGATAGGCTGTTCCTTGTCCTTCTGGATATTGACAATCATCTGGTCATTGTCGGGAACGGGGTAGTAGATACGCTGAGCAGGGTTCACCGCCTTGGGAATCTGCGAGAAGAGCGCCTTCACCTTCCGCTCCACCTTGTCAACGTCAATATCGCCTACTATCACAACGGCCTGCAGGTCGGGACGATACCATTTCTGGTAATAGTCGCGCAAGTCCTGGTAGGGGAAATGATCCACGATATCCATCGAGCCAATGGGCAGGCAGTCCTCATACTTCGACCCTTTATAGATATAAGGCAACGCGTCTTCCTGAAGGCGCTGCATAGCCATTCCTGCACGTCGTGTGCGCCATTCCTCATGAATGACACCACGCTCCTTGTCTATCTCCTTATCCTCCAACAGGATGTAATGGCTCCAGTCGTTGAGCACCAACAGACAGGAGTCGAGGATACCCTCGCGCTTCAGGGGTGCTGAACCGATGTGATAGACCGTCTGGTCAACAGAGGTATAGGCATTCAGGTTGGCACCGAACTTCACGCCGATGGTCTCGCACCAGGGTACAATGCCCAGTTGTCCGTTCTTGCCGGGAAAGTGCTTCGTACCGTTGAACGCCATGTGCTCCAGGAAGTGGGCCAGTCCGCGCTGACGGGGTTCCTCCAGTATGGAGCCTACACGTTGGGCAATATAGAAATCAGCCAGTCCCGCCTCCTTCGCATTATGGCGGATATAATAGGTCATTCCATTGTCCAGGCGTCCCACTCTGAACGAGGGGTCTTGTGGCAGTCCCTGGGCCGCTGCCATGATGGTCAGCAGCACCAGTACCGACAAAGCATATATCTTCTTCATCATCATTATT
>OCTX011861485.1_pt1 | contig 32135 bp, 28 predicted proteins | sample 1539691 | NCBI WGS metagenome assembly OCTX01 (sample SAMN02144231, study PRJEB22623) | gut metagenome | biome: sheep rumen | host: Ovis aries | place: New Zealand
TTAAGAAAATTAGAGAAAGGAAAAAATATGAGATGAAGCTATACAATCCGGAAAAAGAAAATGAATATATAAACATTACCCCTCGTAAAGAGGAACTGGAAGAACTTGTAAGAATTAAATATATGGATAATGCTAAAGAAATAATGAAGCGTTATCCGCAGGTGAATAGTAAAGATAATGATTCTGAATAGGAGAATAGATTTAAAATGTAACCCAAAATCACAAAAGTTTTTATAAAGCTTTTCGTCTAACTTTTCTGAAAAAAATTTGATGAGAACAAATATGATAGCATTGATTTGTAACGAAATGTAAGTTTAATTACTAGACAAAAAGAATTGTAGTAGAAAGGAGTTAGAAAAAACCATGATCACAAAAGACAATGTAATATTAAGGAATCTCTTGGATGAAAAAGAACATAAAAAGATTCAAGAAAAAATGAACAGGCTCGTAATTACAGCCAAGATACTGATAGGTATTAAGTATATTGGTACAGGATTATTCGCAGTGTTACTAATCCTGTTGTGCTTGCTAATAAACAGGGATGTCATCAGACAAATAAATGTAAATGAAATATGGGTTGTTATAATGGCTGGTCTGTCAGCCGGTATTGTAATGACTGTAACGTATTTGTTCTTTAAACTCATGAAAAAGACATTTGATAAATATGTTCGTGAGCATAATGAAGAACTTAAAGACTTATATTCTCAGATTATAATCTATGGTAACATATTAGGTTTATTTACTGAACTAAGTTCAGATATATTGTCAATTGTTGGAATCGGTGCGAACAGATTAAGAGTCAAGACTTTTAAAGGTGAATTATATAAAATTCAGATGTATATCGAGCTTTGTAAGGATGAGAGAAATGAAATTAGATTCTATAATGATCATGTGGAACTATTGCTTGATAAAGAAAAATACAACAGCCTGGAAATTATGGACGACATAATAAAAAAATGGTTAGATTATTAAACCGCGAGTTTAATGAGAACATCTGTTTGTAATGGTAAAATGATGAAGGAGGAATTTACGTATGATAGAGTATATAGATAAAGAAGAAATACTGCCTTGCGGAAGATGCGGAAGCTCTGCTGATAATATAGCCCAGTTTATTAATAAAGATGAATATACTTTCAGATGCAAAAAATGCGGAAGAAGCGTTTCCAGTATGGAAGGTTTCAGGAAAGCAAAAGAAGTCTGGAATGATTTCAATTTTTCTGAAGTATTGCAATTAAAGGAAATAGAAAATATTACAAGTATCAAGCAGATAGAGCCTGAATTAGAAAGTTCAGAATGGCTTGATGAAAAAGGTGAACCAAGTATTGACACAAAGAAACTGCTCCTTTGTAGCAAATGTAACCAGCCTGCTTTGGGATTTCCGTTCTGGGAAGGTGACGTACTTCCAAGTACTTTTTGCCCGCATTGTGGCAGGAAGATGATAAATGGAATGCCTTTTGAAAAGGATAAAAATAATGCTTGATTATTATGATGATTCTGCTGAAATAAACGAGATAAATTCTTTGCTCTTTAAAATCAGCAGAAAGTTGATTGATGCTGATCTTAATGAAGATGATTATATGATGTTAGTATATTGGCTGAATCAATTAAGTGGTCAGGCTTTTGCATCCATTATTAAGTCTTATGCACTGCAAGATATCTTATTTGATGGAAAAACTTACCTTCAAAGAAAAGAAATAAGCAAGGAAATATGCAGCAGAATTAAAGAAAAAGAATCTGAATATGAATATATAGAAGAAAGCTATAACGTAAATAATAAAAATGGAGTTATTATTCCATTCAAAAAATAACAGGAAGGGAGAAAATTATAATGATAGAGATGGCAACGTATACACCAGAACAAATGGACATATTATATACAGCGGTTGAGGAGGCTGTTGCAAATCATACAGCAATAGACATGACTAAAATAGCGAGAATTATTAAACCAGGAGATTTCTATCTATTCAAAAATGCGACCAATGGCCTTGCATTCACGTTATCCGGATTAAAGTGGGTACAGGATGGCGAAGCATATATAGTTTTAATACAAGTAGAAAAAACAAATGATTTTTTCCCTCAATGGTATCCGACTATTACTGTTAATGACAGGACTCATTCCAGTTCTGGAAATAGAGAATTTATAAAAAAGGAAAACAGATACATCAGTACTTCTCCGGGATGGGTGATGTAAATATGAAAAATGATAGGAGATATAATCGGATATGAGCTATGAATTAAATCGTAAAGATTCTTTTGTTGATATCACTGAAGGTTTCTCAATTAGATACAATGATAGCGAGATAATAGATGGACATAGATTTATACATATATGTAACGGTATTTATGCAGCTGACCCATGTTTTATCATCATCGATGAAGATGAGTTAAAAAAACTGACGAGCAACTATCAGGATATTGAGTTTTTAGCTTTTAAGGATGGAGAAAACATCCGGATTATTTATGCATATTCGATTCACTTAATTCCTCACGGGGGGGGAAAGTAGTAAATTTAACTATTTAATAAATTCAAAAAACTGTGAATTGAAAAAATACTATTCAAAAGATATGAATCCATATGATTTATATAGGTTTGATTATCAAAAGTTATTTGATAAGTTTGGAAAAACTTCAAAGGATTCTATAAAGGAAAGTGGGGCTCTAATACAGCATTATTATTATACAGATGATGCTTTCTCTGACAATATGGTTCTGATACTTGACGGTGTGCCGGGCTATCTTGTTGAAGAGGGTATTTATTATTTCCCTGAGTATAATCCAACTATTTCATTTGATTCTAAATATGAAGAGGAAATTGCAATTATAGGCGAAGCACCTTACAATCTTCGTTATACATTTTCAATATTTGGTGTAATTTATGCTGCTGTTGGAAGAAAACACTTTGAACGATTAAAAAAGATTTTACAGGAATTTGGAGAATCAAGCAATCTTTGCTATTTTGAGTTAGAAAGAATTTCAAGCAATCCCAAAGATAAGCAAAAAGAGGAAACATATATAAGAAAAACTGATCAGTATAGATTGGATGGTAATGAGTTAGAGGATAACTCTGATTATTATATTCCGAAAGGTGCTGTTGAACTGATTGAGGGAATAGGTTTTACGGATGTTACTCTAAGGTTTAGCAGACCATTTATAAAAGATAAAAGCTTTAAAACATATAAAATTGCTTACATCTATGAAGATGAATTGTTTTTAATTTCGGATAATTATATGTCATATGGTATTGAAGTTCATAAGCTTGATTATATATCAGGATTATATGTTCTTGAAAACAGGGAACTTAGCTGTGGTATAACCTATCCTGTAATTCATCGTGTTATTGATGAAGGCAAGGAAAAATACAAAAGTATCATGAAAGAAGAGGCATATAGTGACTATATTTTTGAATCTCTGCAGGATGAAGTAGTAGAACTCCTCCAAGAAGTTAAAGGATTCGATATAAATTTGCTGGTTAGAACTATGAAGTATGCGTCAATGGATAATAATAGATTACTTAGACTTAAAGAGTACCTGATGAATAATTCCGAAGCTACATTTGTAGATATATTGAATTATGTATTTGCTCCTAATGAAGAGGATTAAAAAGGTTTAGGGAGGCTTTTGAAAAAAATGTCAAAACTCAGACATATGGATTTTATATTAAACAAAAATAAATATAGCTGTATTAAGTTCAGATTTTATCCGAGGCTATCTCACATGCATAGTTTTGATGATGAACCTCCAAAAGATTTAGAAGGTGTATATAAAGTTTATTATTCATGGTATATATTAGAGGCCCAAAATAACTGCTATTCTGATGAGAGTGACTATAGTGCATTTGTAAGAGTATTTTCCTTTGATTATGATGAAAACAGTGTTTTGAGATTTCTTGACAAGGCAATCAGAAGCATTATATGTCATAGGACGGAAAAAACAGAGTTATGTTCTGTGGGACAACCAGGATCTGAATGGAATATATATTATAAAGAATACTTTGATTTAGATGAAAATGATGAAGAAATTCATGTTCCAGAACGGGATTATTTATTATTTCAAATTTGGGATAATTTCTCTAACAAAGGCTATAGATTTGAATTATCGGTTGATAGAGCGAAAGAATTCTGTGATTATTTATGTGATATCAACAAGCATATGCTGGAAAATGGAGAGTCAATATAAGTAACAATACCTCAGATGTAAAAAAATATCCATATTTTACAGAAGAACATGATTATGGTGATGCTTTCTGGATTCAGCCTGTTACATTAAAACCTTTACATTGTTATTATATCAGAATGAGTGATGTCATGATTAGTGACCATCCAGAAGATGATATGATCAGTATTATGGGACCATGAATGGAAGTGTGATTATGAAGATTTATAAATTTAAGTTTAAAAGAAAAGCTGATAAAATGCGTGATATTTTAGAATCTGCCCCAAAACCTGATAGAAATAAACTTCATAAAGAGGCAAAAGAATTTGAACAATTTATCAGAGTTAAACGACTAATGAATGATTAAAAAAACAGTTATGCTATATCAGCAGATGTTACGATGCCTGTATGTAATCCTGATGATATTAATTAACATGAATAATTCGGGATGTTGTGTCAAAAAACATGGTGGTAGACAATATGACAGAAAAAGAGCTTAAAATTGAACTTGAACGTATAATAGAAGATGAATATCCGCTTATTGCTTCAATATACATTGATGAAGAGATAATGCTACAGGCAGCACGGAAAATAAACTATGAGGTTATAGAGTGGCGTGGAATCAGTTTTCCATATAGGAGACTTCATGAAGAATTAATGGGATTGATTAAAGATCAATACCTTACTACAAATATTTACAATATTAAATATGTGATAGGTGAAGAGAAAGTTGTAGGATTCTTAAATAAGTATTATCACTGGGTTTTTGAAGAAAAAGGAAAAATGTCTGAAGAACTTGCCAATAATAATTTTAATCTAAGTGAAAATGATATAAAAGACTTTAACGAGTTCGAAAGAAAACAGCCTGTTCCCTGTATGGATCCTCTCGATATCGCAGGATATCTTCATATGTGCAGAATTATGTATGATGCGGCACCGATGTTTGTGTATCCGGACTTTATCTCGGATCTTCATGTGGTGGGGAGTGCCAAATTTGACAGCTGTGGACTGGCAGATAGAAATATGAATGAAAAAATGAGATTTGGGGATTCGTATCCTGAATTTATGCACTATCATCCAGATGAAATGGGTTTTGGTGGACCTTATGTATACTTTGGCTGGAATGAAGATGGATGGATTATGACTTTTGTTGGAAAAGGAAAAGGATATTCAGAACGTGAAGTAAATATGGATATACACCGTTTCCTGGCGATGAGAAGAGCGGGATATCCGGTTTTGTATCATTCAAGAGATTATTAAAGCCGAATTATCTTACAGCATGTATAGAGTCTGATATGATCAGTATAATGTGACAGTATAGGATTTTGGAGGAACTGATACAATGTCAAAAATATATATTACAGGCGACACTCATGGTGATGTTCGCCGATTTAATACAACTTCATTTTATGAGCAGAAGGAAATGACCAAGGATGATTATGTCGTTATTCTTGGAGATTTCGGCTTAATATGGGACTGGAGAGGAGAATCCAGAGAAGAGAGAAACTGGTTAAACTGGCTGGAGGACAAGCCTTTTACAACTCTTTTCATAGATGGAAATCATGAGAATCATGACAGACTAAATGAGATGCTTGTAGAGAATTGGTGTGGTGGCAAGGTTCATAAGGTGAGACCATCCGTTATCCATCTGATGAGGGGACAAGTCTTTGCAATGGATGGACTTAAGATATTCACCTTTGGTGGCGCCAGCTCTCATGATATAAAGGACGGAATTCTTGAACCTGGAGACACAAGGATAAAGAGATGGAGTAAGGACTATGGCAAGCTCTTTCGGGTTAATAAACAGAGCTGGTGGGAGAGAGAACTACCGACTGAGGCAGAAATGCAGGAAGGCAGAGACAATCTTGTAAAGAATAACTGGAATGTTGATTATGTTTTCACACATTGTACCTCTGCAAGTACAACAGCACTTATGGGTGAAGGGCATTATGGTCAGGATATTCTTACAAGATATCTGCAAGAATTAAAGGAAAAACTTACATATAAAAAATGGTTTTTCGGACACCATCATATAGACAAACAGGTTACTGTAGAAGAAATATGTCTTTATGAGCAGATAATCAGAATACATTAGGCAATAGATGTATTAATGAAATATTTTGGAATGGAGGTTGTGAATGAGCACATATGCTATTAGTGATATTCATGGGTGTTATGATGAGCTGCTGAAAATGCTTGAAAAGATTCATTTCTCATCAGCTGATAAGCTGATAATAGCAGGAGATTATATTGACAGAGGCGACCAAAGTTTGGAAATGCTTGATTGGATTTTAGATGTTCCAGATAATGTGGTTCTCCTAAAGGGTAATCATGATGCGGAGTTTGTAGAGTATGTAAGATTTCTGGATTCTTTGAAAAAACAGGTGGATTATGAAATTGATGAGGATTCACCTGATGATACCAAAAAGCTTTACAAAGATACAAGATTTACTGCAAAGGTTTCCTGGGCAATGTATGATTATTACGGAACAATACGTGAACTGGTATATGAAAAAGATGTTTCTTTAAGTCGGCTTAAGAAATGGAGCAGTGCTCTAAATGATCTTACTTATTTATATGAGACTGATATAAATGATAAACATTTTATTATTGTTCACGCAGGTTATGTTGAACAAGATAAGCTTTTCGGTCAGCCTTCGGTTGAATATTTCTATATGTATTCTCGTGAAGAGGCATATTATCAAGGGGGGAAGGAGAATTCAATAATAATTGCCGGACATACACCAACAATTTCTAAAAAACATGATATGTATACCGGAGGCAAAATTTTTACATATTATAATGAAAAGTTTAATTGTACGTTTTATGATATAGACTGCGGTGCTGTATTCAGAGATTCATTAGGTCAGGGAAATATGGCTTGCCTCAGACTTGATGATCTGGAAGAATTATATTTATATGATTTTGAGTATTAGCAGAAGATTATAATACTTCTAAATGCCGGAATATTTTTCCAAAGCAAAAAGACCACATCTTTTAATAAGGTGTGGTCTTAACCTAAAGAAAACATTCTTATCTACAAAAGTAGAAATTATCGGTTCGGAATAATGATTATACTTTATCCATTAATATGTTAATTTTTACTGTTGTAATCTACTGAAGTAGAAATTGTATATTCAGAACCGATTATAATCATACTGTACCGCGGCTATATAAGATCGTCAAGGCCCAATTTAAAGTTTAACAAACAATCTTATGGATGTAGCCGTTGATGCGGAATTGCAATATATTACATTCTTGCCACAGCCATTGGATTCTTTTCCAGTAATCAGGACAATATTTTAACACTTTTCTATAGAATTCTTCATCATGGTATGGAAGGGTTGTATGGCAGAGTTCGTGAACGATTATTGCATCTAGTATTTCTACAGGAGCCAGAGCTAATGCAATATTCAGCTTTACAGTTATATTTCTGTTAATGTAATCAGCTTTTAGGCACCCCATAAATGATTTATAGTTTTTAATTTTTAAATCTGTATACCAGGTGTTCATTATTTCAGCATAAAAATCCAGCCTTTCGCGAAAAAGGATATATGCCTTATCATATAATTCTTCAAGCTCCGTATCATTTAGTGGCATATTTTCCGGCTTGATATAGTTCTTAAAACCGATTGTTTTAAGTGCTACCCAAGTGTCTATAAACTCCTTATTATTCGCCAATATCTCTTCAGAACCTTTTCTTGGTACTTTTATTATCAGTTTATCAGGATTCCTCATCTGTAGTTCACAGTTTTTTCGGTTTGATTTTAAAATTTTTGTTTCCATACTGTTAGTCCTTTCATTATATATATATTTATTATACGCGGTCTGTTTCCGGCTGCGATTTTTCAGAAATCATAAAACTGCAAAGTGTTATTTTGATTGATGATTTCTGAAAAAATGGTTGCACATTTTATTGTGATAATATGTATTCAGCAAGAGGGAAAACATCTCATTAATAATATGGAAGAAAAGGAGAATAATAAAATGACTAAACTAAAGAAAAAACTATGCACCTTAAGTAGTGAAGAATTATATAAGATTTACTGTTATATAACGCAATTATTGCAGAAAAACTGTGATTTCAGGATGTGGTGTCTTGGAATGGAGAATATACCAGTAATATTTGATAATTTGCTTGATAATTTTCTGATTTACTTTTTCCCTGATGATAAAGGTTATTATAAGCGTATTGATGATGTTATTAATGAATATAATGGTGTTCAACCACCTGATGCAGTTATGATTGACATAATTAATGATATAGTCGAAGATGAACGCCTTCTTGAGGCGGTTATGATAATGGTTGACATTTATGATAATACCTTTGATGAAATAATAAATCAGCTTGAAATTAACAGTATAATAGATGGTATATCGGACGAAGTATATGATAGCAGGCGCTATTACAGGGAGGATATTGAATGTTACACAAGGGCTGCTGTTGATAAGTATGGGGTAATACCTTTGTATAAGCTATTTGGAATAATAAACTATTATGACCAATATATTGCTAAACCAGAGCTTCCTTATCGAAGGGCAGGTAGTTACCCTGTATCTCTATTCTATGATTTTACATTTATTATCCCGGAAACAATTGGATATATAGTTTCAACGCTTAAAAATGTGATTATTACATCAGATGAGATTGTACTAAATAAATGTTTTATTCCTGAATATGAGAATCTAGATATAGAAGATGATGCGAAAATATATAGAAAGTATGCCAAAATTATTGATGATGATCAGCTTGATTTGCCAGAGTTTAAAGATGAGTTCTTTAATTATGCTGGTGGTTATAATCAGTTTACCATTGATAAGGCCTTGGAAAGAATGGAAAAAGAAGATAGAGAGGAGGAGAATAAAAAAATCATATATGATCTTCAAAACGAAGATGAATTACTGTTCTAAAGGCTAAAATGGTTTATGAAAGTAAAAATTAAAAAAATGAATTGGTATTTTCTAAATTCATAATGTAATTTAGGCAGGAGATTGCTTCTAGCAGCTCCTGCCTTTTTTTTATGAGTTTGACGGTATTCGTTTCTAAAGGGCGAAAAGTTTCTGTTTTACAACAGTTGGAGAAAAGTTAGTGTTTACAAGGCTTCAAGAGCTGGCATTTTTATCGACCAGCACATTTGAGATAATGGGTACAACAAGAAAAGTCGAAAAAAGTAAAGAATGACTTTTTAGAAAAATAGTCGGAGGAAAGATATATGTGGGAAAGATTCAAGTTTTGGATTAGCGGACAAAAGGATTGCGGAGGATGCTGTCTTGGATGCTCTTACTTTGATGAGTGTAAAGCTGATATTTGTGAAGAAGCAAGTGAAGTGGAAATGCAGGAAGCTTATGAGAGAGATATGGTCATTGAGGCAATTATTAAGGAGAGAATGCCGGAGAGGTATCGCAAGTCGGCATAGTTGGAAAACGAAAGGAGTACAGTTATGGGAAGAGGGTATACAAGCAAATGCGAAATATGTGGATATGAGTTTAGTGGGACTTATGGAATAGGTTTTTTATTTCCACAGCAATATGAAGAACTTGTAGAAAAAGCAAAAAGTGGTGAACTTGGTAATGAAATACAGAGTTTTTTTGAAGAGAATGAGGATGGTGCTATTGATGCTGAATATGTAACATTATGCTGCGAAGATTGTGGGAATCTTGAAACAGGATACGACTTATCTATGTGGCTGCCGAAAGAGAAAAATGAGCCAGTTGGATATGTTATGAGAATTGACCTTGAGGATAATTATAAGAAAGTGATGGACTATCCTCATATTTGTAGTAAGTGTTCGGGTAAAATGAAAGTATTCCATCAGAAGGACCATAAAAAGCTGAAATGTCCAAAGTGTAAAAAGATTATGAAAGAGGATAGGATGCTTTTATGGGATTAGTTCGGAGGTGGTAGCTATGTTACAAAGAGTGTGGTTTTGGCTTCAGATAAAAAGAACCTGTAAGTGTTGCTGTGTGACTTGTAAATACTACGAAGAATGCAGAGAAGATATTATAAGAAGGAGGCGTGTCATATGATTAAGCTGTTAGTGAGTTTGATTATTTGGCCGTTTAATCTTATGGCATGGACAATAAAAACTGTTTTATGGATTCTGCTTATAGGCATCGGGTTATTTCTATAATTTATAAAGTTTTCGGTCTGTACGCTTATTGCATAAAAATGCAACGGTTTGTTGCAACTGTCCCTTTAATAATACACTAAAATATGATAGAATCAGAAGTGGTTTTTGTTCATATTTTGTGGGTATAAGGAGCAGAATGAAATGAGGGGTAAAAATCAAAAACTGAAGCTATTATATTTGGCTAAAATAATGCAAGAGCAGACAGACGATACCCATGGTCTTACCATGCCTCAGATTATCAACGAATTGGAAAAGTATGATATTGAGGCGCAACGTAAAAGTATATATGATGATCTGGCTGCTCTTAATGATTTTGGAATAGAAATTATCAAAGACCAGGTTGGTAATAAAACATACTACCATTGTGGGGCAAGAGACTTTGAGCTTGCTGAGCTTCATATTATTATAGATGCCATAGCTTCATCAAAGTTCATTACATCAAGTAAGTCAAAGGAACTAATTGAGAAACTTGAACATATGGCAAGCAATTATGATGCAAAGCTAATTGATCGTGATGTTTATGTGTCCGATCGTGTTAAGAGCATGAATGAAAGCATATTCTATGCAGTGGATGCTATTCAGTACGCAATAGCAAATAACCACAAGATCAGGTTCCAGTATTATTCCTGGAATATTGATGGAGAGATGGAACTTCGTCATGATGGAGCATTTTACGAAATTAGTCCTTGGGCGCTGCTTTGGGATAATGAAAACTACTATCTAGTTGGATATGATAACAAGGCAGATGAGTTCAAACATTATAGAGTAGATAAGATGCTTCACACAGAAGAAATCTCTAAAAAACGTTCAGGGAAAATAAAGTTTGATAAACTTGATAAAGAGGTTTATACAAAAAAACATTTCCGAATGTATGGTGGTGAGGAAGAAAATGTTACGCTGCTTTGCAAGAATGAAATGGCAAATGTAATTATTGATCAGTTTGGGAGAGATGTCAGAATTCAGAAAGTTGATGATGAACATTTTAAGGTAAAGGTTGATGTGATAGTAAGTGATCAGTTTTTTGGATGGCTCATTGCATTGGGTGATAAAATTAAAATCGTGAAACCAAATAATGTTTTAGATAAAATGTATTTATTTATAGATAAAATTAATCAAATATATAATTAGTAACTAAGGAGATAATTAATCAATGATAAGATTAGCGACAGTATTTAGTGGAATCGGAGCAGTTGAGCATGCTTTAGAAAGAATGAATATAGAGCATGAAATAGTATTTGCCTGCGATAATGGTGATGTTGAAATATTAACCAAAGATATAGGACTTAATATTGATGATATTGGAAATGAATTGAAGGAGTTATCTTCCATTATAGACGGTATTGTATTCAATGATGAAATAGAAGATTTATATAAAGAACAATTGGATGGAATGTTAAAAGAAGCAATCCAAGAATACAGGGCAATAATAGGAATGTTATCAGAGTTGCCACATTATAAAGACGATTTGACTAAAAATGTTTTATCAAAAATATTAGAAATGAATGATGTAAAACCATCAAGAATAAAGGAATATAAAAAATTCATAGCTGAGATTGGAAAGGGTTCTTTTGAACAGTCACAGTTACGTGAATTTCAAATTATGCTAGAAATATCAAATGACTTTAAGAAAGATAATTCTTTGGAAGATTTGGGGAAGAACATTAAATTTGAAAGTGTCGATGGTATAGATTGGTCAGTTATTTCAAAAGATGTGTTTGATTTATATAATAGATTAGAAAGCCATGAAGGAAAAAAAATAATAAGGAAAGCACAAGATTTGTCTCAGAGAACCAGCCAGTTGCATGAAAAGATTAATTATATGAAAGTTCAAAGAGAGCTTAAAGGTATGGGTGAAGATTGGGATGAGCGAAAGAAATACGTGGATTCTTTGTATTCAGGTTTGGAAAGTCGTAATAAGGTTAAAAAATCATATATGGCAAATTATAATGTTTCTGAAGAAGACTTTCATTGGAATGTTGCTTTCCTTGATGGACGTCAATATAAAGGAAAGGTTGACTTGTTTGTTGGCGGAAGTCCATGCCAATCTTTTTCTCTTGTCGGGAAACAACGTGGTCTTGATGATACTAGAGGAACATTATTTTATGAATATGCTCGACTTATTGATGAAATCAAGCCCAAAGTATTTATATATGAAAATGTTAGAGCGGTCACATCGCATGATGGGGGTAAGACTTGGGAAAAAATGCAACAGGTCTTTAATGAGTTAGGATATGAATTCAAATGGGATATTCTTAATGCAAAGAATTATGGAATTCCTCAAAATAGAGAACGTTTATTTGTTGTAGGAATTAGAGAGGATTTAATAAAGGACAGCAAATTTTCATTTCCTAAAGAAATTCCTCTTAATAAAAAAATGCAGGATTTCCTTATAGATAATGCTCCAGGAGGGTATTTTTTACCGGCAAAAGGCGTTGAATTTGTGACCAAAGAAAAAAATTTAAGTAAAAGATTCACTCAGATAGATGGAGATGTTCAGCTATGTCAAAAGAAAAACCAACAGTTCAATTGGCATGGTGATTTTGTATTTCAATCCGAAGAGGATGCAAAAGCTAATAATATTCCGGATTTAGAAAAGTATTTTTTGTCTGAAAAGGTAAGAAAATATGTGCTTGCAACTGGAACTAAAAATTTCTATAGCAAGCCCAAAACAGATTTGGAAGTGGCAAGACCATTGTTAACGACAATGCATAAAATGCATAGGGCTGGAGTAGATAATTATGTAACTACAGATGGTCGACTTAGAAAGCTTACGCCACGTGAATGTTTGAGATTAATGGGATTTTCCGATACTTTTAAGATTGTTGTTTCTGATACATCAATGTATCAGCAAGCGGGTAATTCAATTGTTGTTGATGTGCTAATTCATATTATTGAGGAAATAATAAAAATCTGTCCAGAAATAGAGGAGGAATAATATGGCTTTTTCACCTTTTGCGCGATTTAGAAATTTTACAACTGATAATCTAAAAGCTTTACTGGAGGTGTATCCAGATTTGTCTGAAAAATCAACCTGGAAAGAGGTTGGAGATTCTATTGGACCAGGATATAAAAAGACTTCTTATCAGCAGGCTTGTCAGTTAGGTTTAGAAGATAGAAGTGACAAAAGTTTTAAGATGCATACTTATCTATATACGTTTGACGATGATTATCTCGATAAGTATATGAGATTTTGGATTAAAACATATTACGCACCTAATCCCTATGTGAATTCAGATGACGAGTCGTTAATACTTTTTTCTGAACTTGCAAAGGAAATATTATCTTCAGAAGGATTAAAGGTTGATTTTTATGATTTCTTTAATAGAAGAATTGGTGGAAAGAGTGATGATATATTATTAAATGCTATTAAGTCATATGGGGATCCTATTAAGTATATAAAAGAAGGCGAATTTCATTATTTTTATGTTGATGAAAATGAAAAGGACCAGCTTAATGGTTTGGTTAATATAATTGAAAATGAATATCCAATAATTGATAGTAAAAGTAAAAAAGAATTTTTTGAAAGGTATTCTTTTGATAATTTTTGTAAGTTTTATGGAATAAATACAGAAGTTAAAGCAATTGACAATTTCGATGAAAAACAAAAAGAACGATTTATTGAGTGGTTATCAAAGCAATGCAAGTCAGATGGAACCCCTTATAACAAAAATACAATCGATGCTTATATATATGCAATGGAGCGTGCATATGGAGAATTTGATAAGTTTCGAGATTGTAATTCACCTTTTGAAATTCGGGATTCTGAGTCAGTAAATGAGTACATGACATATCTTTTCACTGCCGATGGATATGCTGAGTTTAGAGAAAAAATGGGTAATAGAGCTTGCGAGGGTGGATGGTCGAAATATAAGGAATTTCTGATAGAAGAAGAAAAGGAACCAATTAATATGATTTATAACACAAAAATAAAATCCGATAAACCAAGAAACAGAATATTTTTCGGCGCTCCTGGAACTGGCAAGAGCTATACGATGAACAAAGAGAGAAAAGAACTTCTTGGTGATGACAATGAAACTGATTATGAAAGGGTGACCTTCCATCCTGATTATTCATATGCTAATTTTGTTGGTTCATATAAGCCTGTACCAAAGGGAAATGCTATTACATATGAATATGTTCCGGGACCATTTATGAGGGTTTATGTTAATGCAATTAGGAACGGTATGACTGATAGCCCTAAGCCATATCTCTTAATTATAGAAGAAATAAACAGAGCTAATGTAGCTGCGGTATTTGGAGATATATTCCAGCTTCTTGATAGAGATGATAATGAAGTGAGCGAATATCCAATACAGATTTCTGAAGATGCAAAGCAATATCTTTCCAAAGAACTTGGAGGAAAGCCGGAGGATTTCAGTAGTATAAGAATTCCTAATAATATGTTTATCTGGGCTACTATGAATAGTGCAGATCAGGGAGTGTTTCCTATGGATACTGCCTTCAAGAGAAGATGGAACTTTACATATATAGGTATTAATCATAATCAGGATAAAATTAAAGATAAGACAGTATCTCTTGAAGTAAAAGTAATGGGTGATACAAAAGAAATACAAAAATTCAGATGGAATGATCTCAGAATAGCTATTAATGACATGCTTGCGTCTTTAAAAGTGAATGAAGATAAGATGCTCGGAACATTCTTTTTATCTAATAAAGTACTTGGAGAATCTGATGAAATAGATCCTAATGTATTCAAGGAAGTATTTAAGTCCAAGGTGATTATGTACCTTTTTGAAGATGCTGCCAGACAAAGAAGGGATGAAGTTTTCGAGGGGGCAAAAGCAGGTAATAAAGCCCTCAGATATTCAGAGATATGTGATGATTTTGATAAACGTGGTGTAGAGATATTTAATGATAGTATTATCAAAAGTATTGATTTTATTGGGTAATTAATGAATGGAGTATGATAATGGTTTCTGCTTTTGTAAGAGAAGGAAAACATTATACAAAGGATGAGATATGCGAACTGTTTAATCTTGATCATTATCAGTGGGCACTGTTTTCAGGCCGTCTTGCAGGGAAAGGTATTCTGAAAATGGTATCGAAAGCCGATATGGATGAGGATGGTTTCGATATTGAAGATGAAGACGACCGGGAAACTGATAAAGAAATGTATAAGTTTACCTATGTTGGAATCATTGTATATAAAGACTGGATTCTTAAATGTTATCCCAAATATATCAAGACATTTGATGAAAAGATATTATCCGAAAAACTCAGGCTTGTGCTACAGGTTATTAGAAAAGATAAATCATACAATATAAAGCTTCGTTTTATGGATGAATCAGACGATGATAACGGCGGAAGGCTTAATCTTATAATGTATATGCTGGATGACTATTTCGAAAATGGAATCTATAGTAATGATTCTGATATTTTGGAAATTAACGGATCTGGAGAAATAGACTGGAACAGAACCGTTAATTATTCAAATCCTATTATTTCTAATGGATATCCATACTATGTTGAAATGTATACAAAACGTCGTATTGTAAACGATTATGACTATTTTCGTAGGTTACATGAATGTATATTATCAAGATGTAGTAAAGAACTGGAAGGATATGGTCTCGTTGATATAGTTGGGGCATCTACTGTGGATCTGTCAGATGATGAGATAAGTGATTTTGGCGATGTAGATTATATAGTGTATAGGCTTAACAATGAAAAGAATGTGCAGTTTAATACCAGGAAGCTGATTCTTCTTGATTATATGGAGAGGTATATTAAGGAAAAATACACTTCCAGAGGAAGGGATGCTGTAGAGCTGTATGGAACAAGGGCATTTCATGTTGTGTGGGAAGATGTTTGTTCAGCAGTATTTGATAGTCAGCTCAAGAAACCAATCAAAGAACTAAAACTTCCGTTTGGAATAAAAGAACAGTATAAGAGATTTAAGAATCTCCTGGATATTATTGAAAAACCTAAGTGGGGAGTAAACAGAGTAGAGGCGAGTAAAACTCTTATACCGGATCTTATATCATTTAGAAGAACAAAAGACTCTTTTGATTTTATTATTTTTGATGCAAAGTACTATAACATCCTCATAGAAGATAATAAAGTTGCGGGGCAACCCGGTGTCGAGGATCTGACAAAGCAGTATTCTTACCAGATGGCATATTGGGATTTTCTGAAGGATAACAATATCACCACCGTAAGAAATTGTTTTCTTATGCCAACGGATAAAGATTACGTTATAACAGATAAAGGTGCAGCCACGCTGGATATGTATTCAAGATTAGGGTTAGAAGATATAAGGATAAGACTTCTTCCTGCAATGATAATGTATAAAAAATTTATATCTGGAAGCCTTTATGATATAGGAGAGTTGGAGCTTTAGATTGAAGATATAGGTGGATATATGGATGTTCTAACGAAAGAACAACGTCATAAGAACATGTCCCGGATTAAGGGAAAAGATACAGAAATAGAAATTAGGTTAAGGAAGGCGTTATGGCATAAGGGGTACCGATACAGAAAGAATTATAAAGAACTACCAGGCTCCCCGGATATAGCTATAACGAAATATCAGATTGCTATATTCTGCGACGGGGAGTTTTTTCATGGCAAGAACTGGGAAGAACTACGCATAAAATTGGAAAATAGCAATAACAGCCATTTTTGGATAAATAAGATTGCAAGAAATATAGATCGTGATGATGAAGTCAATAAGCAGTTGAACGCACTGGGATGGACAGTGCTTAGATTTTGGGGAGAAGATATTAAGAAGCATTTGGATGAGTGCATCAATGTAATTGAAGAGGCAGTTTTTGATAATATAGTGGATAGAGACAATTTGGAGGGAGGATTACAATGACAAGTTGCACAACAGAAAACTGGACATTAGAGAATTTAGCTTCAGCACTTCAGGATATGCACAAGGATAATAAGAGAATAGCGGTTCCTATGTTTCAGAGAGGAAAGAGATGGAATGCTAATCAGCAGAGAACTTTTATTGATTCGCTAATAAGAGGTTTTCCGGTTGGAACTATGCTTTTTTATGAAACATTTGAGGATGGTAAGCAGACATACATTCTTGTTGATGGGCTGCAAAGAGGAAACAGTATTAAGAAATATATGAATAATCCGACAGAGTTCTTTTATGATCGCAATGTGTCAGATGAATTTTGTCAAAGTGTTCTTCAAATTGTAAATGCCAATGTTCCGGATAATTACCCCACAGTGAGAGCTTTACTTACGGGGTTTATTAAAGAACAAAAGACATTCAAAAACCTTCAGTATTACAAACCGGCAAAGGATATTGCAGATAAGTTTTCTGCTGGTTCGGCTCCGGTTGGAGATTTGATTGAAGTGATAGCCAAATTTTTTGACGAACGACAGTCTTTGTATGATCAAATAGCTTCTACAGTAATACCAGTGATTGTATATCATGGGGAAGAAGAGAATCTTCCAGAAATCTTTGATCGCATCAATTCACAGGGTACACCCCTTGATCAGTATGAGGTATATGCTGCTGCATGGCCAGTGAACAAGAGATTTAAAGTCTCTAATACAGAGATAGTAGAGTGTGCTATAAAGAAATATGATTCTTTTGTCGAGGATGGCTTTATTATTCACGGTTATGATAGGGAAACAATGAGAGCCTCAAAAGAGGTAAATGCATTTGAGTATTTATTTGGTCTGAGCAAGTTCCTTGTAAAAAAATACGACATACTTGCATTCCAGAAGGGGCTTGCGGATGACACGGTGAATCCATTGGGATTTGAACTGGTAAATGCGTGTCTTAATGATACAGATAGAATCAAGACCTTATATCAAAATATCTATGAGATTGAGAATATAGATGCATTTGAGAAGGCTTTGTATAAAGCTGTTGATTTTGTAGTGGATTCAGTGTCTCCAATTATTCGATTTAAAGGGAATAGTCGATCGGGCACAAAACTTTTTCATTCCAAATATCAAATACTTTCAATGGTGTCAACAACCTTTAAAGAGATGTTTAGCGAAAAAAATTATCCTCAGATTTCAGCTTCCTGGGACGATAAGAAAGCTGATATTGCAAGAAATCTAAGGGCATATTATGTATATGATATTCTGACAAATTATTGGAGTGAGGGCGGAACCGGAAAAATCCATAGTGCAGCTAAACCTAATAGATATGCATCAGAAATAACACCGCGTGCATGGCGTAATGCATTAGATGGTTTTTATGATAAATCTATGTTCAGAACTGAGAGTAAGCAAATTGCGAATCCTAAAAGTGAAGAGTTTGTTCTGTTGAATTGTATATATTTGAATACATTCACAGCTATGGATCAGTTATCAATTAATAAATTTGATGTCGAGCACATTGCACCGAAGGATCAAATGAAAAAACTAATTTCAGCTACGGAGGGGATTGGATTACCTATTAGTTCTATTGCTAATTTATGCTATCTACCAGAGTATGTTAATCGCAGCAAAAAAGATAAGAATTTTTATCAGGATACAAAGTATCTGCAGCACATTGATCTTGATGAAGTGGAAAAGAAATATAGCTTTACTACTAGAGATGATTTGGAATGGATGGATATGCCATATCAGAGTGCCGATGATTTTGAAGCGTTAAAACAGTTTTATATTGAGTTCTGTAATGACCGTTTTGAAATATTAAAAAAGCTGTTTTGTGAAGCAATGTGTATTGATTATGATGCTATGAATTCATTGGGAGAAGAGATTGCGGACACTCCAAAACAGAAAGAATCGGACAAAACTGTTTCTAAGACAAATACGTTTGCTTCAGAATGTGTAAATGAAGTAGAAGAAAAATTAGGCATAAAGCTTGATAAGGTCAGCAGAAGTGCTTATATAAGCACGGATGGTAAGAAAGGTTATATAATTTGCGTTTCTAAGGCTTATAAGCAAGGGAATCGTGAAAAGTATTGGTTTGGATATCGACGCAATCCTCTGGAGGATATAAAAAAATGTGAGGAAAAGTATGTTATATATGGATGTAGAGACTCCAGGGAAATTCTTGTTATACCTGTGAATGATATAGAAGCACTCACCTCTTCAATGAATTATTCGTTAGAAGATGGTGAAATATCTCATTGGCATATTGTATTTTTCAGAGATAGTAGTGGACATATGACGCAGATGTTATCAAAGCCGTCCATAGAAGAAATTGATATCAACAAGTACAAATTATAGTAGAGTAACGTACCAGTTACTGTGAGCTTTGAGCAAAGAAGGTATTATTACCTTAGACATCAGCGGTAAGTTTAGGAACAGTAGCGGCTAATTTTATGAAGCAGTTTCGGATTGGTGTTCTACCAGAGGCGAGGGCGTAGAATTTAAGACATAGGGAGTAAATCAAATGGCTACTATTATTGCACAAGAATTAAAAAAGTGGAGAGACACTTTAAACATAGATGAATTGAATCCATATGATATTACCGTAGCGAACATTATTCTTCAAAACTTTGACGATCTGATTGATGCAGGTGGCACTGCAGGAGGGAAACGCATAAAGAAATTTGCTGAATTGGTGTCAGCTAAAAAAGAAAAATGTGATTCAGCTTTATTTGATATTTCTACTGGTGAAAGTACAGCTGAGAACAGGATAAAGCGTATAGTATCCCTAGATGTAAATTCATTTAGAGGGTTCGCAACAAGTAGAACCTTTAACCTTGAAAAACAGTATATACTATTATACGGGCAAAATGGATCGGGAAAGACAAGTTTTAGTGAGGCTTTGGAATATGGTCTTCTTGGAAACATCGAAGAGGCAGAGGCGGATCATATTAAACTATCTACATATATCAAGAATACCTCGACCAATAAGGGAATAGCTCCGGTAATCCGTTGTTTGTTTGAGGATGGAACTGAAGCCGATGCCAGCGGTGATTATGAAGCATATAGATTTGCTTTTATAGAGAAAAACCGTATAACAGATTTTTCGCATATAAGTGGTCTTAATGCGAAAAATCAGAACGAGCGCATGGCTGCTTTGTTTGGACTGTCAGAGTTTTCTGGCTTTGTGCAGGATTTTACAAGGAATCTTGATGAAAGATATCTTTCAATAAAATCATCCACGGAAGAATCATTTAGGGAACAGCAGGCTGTTAGAGATGGGAAAAAAAATGAACTATCTAAGCAGGAAAAGGGACTGGAACAGATAAAGGATGAGATTAAAAAAGCGATTGATGGTTTGGCCAAGGAGCATGATGAGATAAAAACGATTCAACAGGCTATAGATTTCTATGATAACGCTGAAAGTGGTGTATTGACTAAAAAAATCCAAAGTAAGGATGCTGAAACTGTTAAGCCTATTAAGAAGGAAAACTATAACTTAATTAAGAATAATTGCGTTGAAATAATAAACGTTCTCGACCTGATAATTGAGAAGAGAAATGAGCTAGCCAATAAGGCGATGGAGCTGAATTATAAACAACTATATGAATCCATTGCGCAATTGGACGAGACAGATATATGTCCTGTTTGTGGAACTCCCGTGAGTAAAGCTGAAAGAAATCCGTATTCCTACGCTAAGGAAAAAATAAAAGAATACAAGGAAATTGATGGCCTTAAGCGGCTTATAAAGGATAAATCCGCTGAGTGTAAAACGGGTATTGATGAATTAGATTTATTATTTAAGGCTAACACAGAACTAATGAATTTATTAGGTGTTACGATTTCAGACCTTGTTTCAGTAGCAACTTCTGATATTGAGAAATATGAAAAGTCTGTAGAACGGTGGTTTGACATTTGCATGATTATCAAGGTTCTTAATGATGAAGATGTAGAAACCAAGATTAAAGAATATAACGATGCGGCAGATGAGAAGAACGCTACATATTCAAGGGAAGTAGGAATACTGCAGGGTAAGGAAAAAGAACTGGTCACATTATCTGCTCAACTCTCGGAGAAAGAAAAGTTGGTTGAAGTTAATAAGACTTTTATTGCGGAGTTTGATAAAAAAAGCGAGGCAACCTTAAAGAAGATTCAAGCAGAAAAAAAGCAAGCCGAATATAACAGTAAAATTATGGAGTCATATCAAAAGATAGTAGCGAATCTTTATGAATATGCTGATAAACTACCGGAATTGATCGCTCAGGATTTGGAAAGCAAGATTGTTGATTACTACAATGTTATAAACAAGGGGGATGCCGACTTTGAAATGCTGTCGAATCTTAGCCTTCCGTTTGGCGATTCAAACAAATTGACTATAACTTTTAAGGATGGAAGTACCTCTGATGCCTTACAGGTTTTGAGTGAGGGGCATATAAAAATACTTGGCTTATCTATATTGTTAGCGAAGGCAGCTAAAGATGAGCTCAATTTTATTATTTTCGATGACATTGTAAATGCCATTGATGACGAGCATAGGAATGGAGTTGCAAACCTCATTATGGTTCACGAGGATTTTAAGGATAAGCAAATAATACTATCTACTCATGGAGAACAGTTTGTTCTTAAATTGAAAGATAGACTTGGATCATCAAGAACGAGTAAGGACGCAATTATATATAAATTCATTCCGGCAGATACATTACAAGAAAGAGGAGTTGTGGTGGAGTATTCTGATGCTAAAACTCCAATTGAAGCTGCAAAAAAGAAGTATGAAGAAAATGAGTTAAAGGATGCTGCGTCAAAATGTAGACAGGCTATGGAAAGTGTTTCATATAATTTATGGAACAAGATTTCCAATACTTCAAATGGAGAGATATTAGTTGCTATGAGATCGCCAAAGTCTCAACCGGATCTGTTTTCAATTGTTAATGCTCTTATAAAGAAAACAAAGAAGATACAAGGTATGGAGAGTATTACGGAAAAGTTGGAAGCAATAAAAGAGCAGGATAACTGGCGAGTTCTTAACAAGGGAACGCATTTTGAAGACGAGCAGTCAGAATTTGAAAGGGCAGATGTGAAAAATGTTTTGGATATTCTGACAGCTATAGATGAAAGTGTCAGAGAATTAAAAATACAAGAAACGGCTGTGGTGTAAAGGAACAGCGGAAAATGGTTTGTGGATATAACGTAATAACCCTATGTGGAAGCATAAGATTCAATGGGTAATCAATTATTTGGAATACAGAAATGACAAAAAATATTATAAAACATAGTGAAAGAAAATAAGAAGTAAAGATATGAATGATAAATACGATTTACAAAGATTTATAAAGGAACAACAGCGTACATACAGTACCGCATACGTTGAGTTATCACAGGGCAGAAAGCAATCTCACTGGATATGGTGGATTTTCCCTCAGATAGCAGGTCTTGGGATGACTGCAACTTCACATAAGTATTCAATAAAGAGCAGGGATGAAGCAATTGCATTTTTGGCTCATCCATATCTCGGAAAGAATATCCGTGAGATATCAAATGTATTGCTGGAGCTTACCTCAAATGATGCAACAGCTGTGATGGGTTATCCGGACGATCTGAAGCTTTGTTCGTCCATGACATTATTTGCTGAGGCTGATCCGGGTGAGGAAGTATTTCAGAAGGTACTTGATAAGTTCTTCGACGGAAAGAAGGACGAAAGAACGCTTGATATATTGAAAGAACTGGAGAAGTAATAATTGCTGAGTAAGAAGGCTGGAAACAGACTGGACGCATTTGTCTCTGATTATGTTGTATTTGACCTGGAAACTACCGGGATATCTCCATATACAGATAAGGTGGTTGAAATCTCGGCGGTAAAGGTCAGGGATAACAAGGTGACAGATGAATTCAGTTCACTTGTAAACCCTGAATGTCATATTTCAGAGGGTGCAAGTGCTGTAAATGGAATATATGATGAAATGGTTGAGGATGAGCCTACATTTGAGGAGGTGCTTCCGAAGTTTATTGACTTCATAGAGGATCTGCCGCTTGTTGGGCATAACATTCATTCCTTTGATATGAATTTCATATACCGTGATGCGGAAGCATATCTTGGTGCATTTCCGGATAATGATTATATAGATACACTTTTGATCGCGAGAAAATGTATGCCTGAAATGGCACACCATAGGATGACGGATCTTGCAACACATTATGGCATATCCATAGAAGGAGCCCACAGAGCTCTTAAGGATTGTCAGATGACACAGCTGGTGTATGAATTCCTGAAGGATGAAATGGAGCTGTTTAATTCCGGGCATAAGAAGATTCCTCTATGCAGGAGATGTGGCAAGCAGATGAGGCTCAGAAATGGAAAGCACGGAGAGTTCTGGGGATGCTCCGGATATCCGGGATGCAATTACACAATGGATGTATAGTGGTAAAGTGACCTTAAGGTAGTTATGGAGGTGCTTATGAGTGTATTGGTAGCTTATTTTTCAGTTGGTGGACGGACAGAAAAAGTAGCAAAGAAGGTGGCTGAGCTTACGGGCGGAACATTATTTGAGATCAAGCCGGTTGAGGCATATTCTGATGCGGATATCAAATGGACTAATCCTTTATCACGCTGCAACAGAGAGAAGATCGGAAAGAAGGATGTACCGGTAGAAGGAAAGGTTGATGATTTCGATTCTTATGATACTGTGTATATCGGTTTTCCTATATGGTATGGCTGTGCTCCAAATGTGGTGAACACATTTTGTAAAGGCTATGAATGGAAAGAAAAGAAGGTTTATGCATTTGCAACATCAGGTGGTAGCGGAATCGGAAAGACTGCTGAGAAGCTGAAACCTTATGTGGAAGGTGCAGAAATGGTAACTGCAAAGCTGATAACCGGAGTTGAGATGCTTAAGGAATGGATTTCTGAGAAGTAAAGGGAAAATTTAATGCATCATAGCAAAAGTGCAGAATCAGTTTCATGTTTCTGTATCCGAAATTGATGAGCAGGATATCCATTAGATCATAGTGATAGGTGTAGCTGCAATTGTTCCACATAACAGAGTGGCAGACAGTCTGATGGATGAGATTTCCTGCTTTGTGGAAGAGAATACTGATGCAGAGATACTGGATGAGATGAGGGAGATACGTTAGGAATTCATAAAATGTTTAAAATAATTGCGTCAACTCGTATTGCGTTATGACTTGACGCAATCTAATTGTATTTCAAATAGAGAAAGGCTGGTTTTACCATCAGATTGCATGAAATATATAAAAAATATAGAAGAAGCAAAAAAAATCATTTCAGAAAGCAGAGAACAGCACCAACATTGCTTCAAAAAGAGATTAAATGCCAGTAAAGTCAGCATAACTGCTACAAAACCATAACATCAATATCGAAAATTACTATAACACTGCTACATTATTTGATATATATTCAAAAAATGTCACCAACTTCGCTACATAATTAAGCATATATATCGAAAATTACCATAGAATTGCTACCAAAACAGGATATATATTAAAAAAATCAACACAACTGCTACATTTTCAGCTGTTATTTGATTATATCCTGATAAATTACCACAATGTTGCTACATTTTTAATTATATGTTTAAAAAATACACCAGTTTTGCTACATTTTCTTGTATTTTTACTGATTATATATCAGATATAACACCAGAGCTGCTACAAAAATAAATATATGAACAAAATTTACACCTGATGCGCTACAAAAATACAGCTGGATAATAAATAATTACGCCAGTATTGCTACGTTTCTGCATATATTCCCTGATATATCGTAATTTTTGCATAATCATGCTTATCAGGAAAAGAATCTGAACATAACAGTAATGATTGCGAATGCTTGCGTCAACTCGTATTGCGTTATGACTTGGCGCAATCTAAAATTATATGACAGCTTTTTGTGATTGAATGATAGTTTCGACTGTATTGTCTGTGTGATTTTTTTCAAAAACGATGGTGATATGGATCATATACCGGCAGCAGATGTCCTTAGATATATGTGTACAAAGTAGACACCAAAAAAAGTGAATAATATGAGAAAATATATATTTAACTATGGGGGTAGCAACATGTCTAATCATGCTCAAAGAATTGAAGTGTTGGATATCACGTTAAGAGAGCAATTCGTATATTTACTGTTGCAGCGTCAAAAGGAACAGACATTCTTGTTCTAGGAGCCTTTGGATGTGGAGCTTTTCAGAATAATCCTGAAGTAGTGGCGAGGGCTTATAAAGTTGCTATTCAGTAATTCCTCAAAGTTTTTAAGAAAATAGAATTTGCAGTATATTGTCCACCTGGTGGTTCAAGAAATCATGAGGGGTTTTAAAAATCTTTTAAGGAGGATTAATTAAATGATTACTATTCAGATTACCAGTGATCCATATAAACGCAAAATTACATATGAACGAGTTGATGGCGAACAGAATGTTTTGTTAGATTCAACCAATACAAATATTCCTGAAAAAATGCAACTTCTTTCAAAGGATTATTCTGATTGTTTTTTTCCATTTAAGGCATATGAAATAGCTGAACTTATATGGAAGACATATGCTACTAGTTCTGACCCGGTTTGTATCCGCTTCAGAGGAACGTCCGAGGAATACAGAGAGTTATGTGCTGTTTGTGATATCTTGAATAAAAAGAATAGTGAAAAGCCTATTGATGAACAGTTTGCTCCACTTTCTTATGAAACAGCTGAGGATTATCTATCTAATGCGGCTGATATACTTCCAGAAGTAACAGATTACTTCAAATCAATTAAAGAAATCATTTCTCATAGTATTACAGCAAGTGATAGTAAGAAACTCATAGAACAGCAACAGGAAAAGTTTGATGATGTTTCCAAGAAAGAAATACCTGTATGTGTTATTGGGAATTATAGTTCTGGAAAATCAACTTTTATCAATGCAATACTAGGTTGCGAAGTGTTGCCTAGTGGGGATAAACCTTTAACTGCAAAAATATACGAGATTCGTTGTAGTGATAATTCTGAGATTGCGGATGTGGAATTTATATCTAATCATACTGTTGTTATGATTTCATTTTATCGTGGAGGATATAGTATTCGTCCTGAAAGCTACAATGATGAACTTTCCGTAAGGATTCGTGAGTGTTTAGATAAGGAGAAGGATAATATACTTGCTCAAAGAGTTCAGGCTTTATTGCAAGTGATAAACAATGGTGACATTGATGATCGAGTAAAAATCCATATACCATTTAATAGTGACTCACCGTTACGAAGTAGTGAACATCCATATGTTCTTTTTGATACACCTGGAGATAATGTTGCAAATCATGAACAGCACATAGAGGTATTGCAAAATGCATTACATGGTATGTCTAATGGATTAATGCTCTATGTGACACAGAATAATCAGCTTCAAACAATGTCAAACCAGAATTTATGCGATAAAGTCAAGGCTATTCAGGAAATAGATACAAGATTTACTATGGTTATTATAAATCAAGCTGATAATGCTGATTTTAGTGAATATAACCGTAAAGAAATAATGGAGTCTCCTATTCCAGTTATACTTCAACCTGAAGGAATATACTATGTGTCATCTGTAATGGCTTTAGGTTCAAAGATAAATGGTGAGTTTATAAAAGATAATAATGCAATGATATATTTGCAGAAACAAGCTTTCTTTTTGAAGAAAAAAGGAGAAAGGTTCTCTCAACTTTTATTCTTATATAATATTGCTCCAAAGCAGATTGAAACAGCATCTGAGGAAGGTGCAGTACAGTTCAGTGAATTTGGAAATAATGAAAGAATTTTAGCAAATAGCGGTCTTTGGTCTATTGAGCAGGAAATACAGCGTTTTGCTGATAACTATGCACCATATAATAAGTGTTATCAATCACTTCTATTTCTCATAAAGGTTCAGGAAATAGCAGAAAAAGATATTGCAGATGCAGTAAATAATCATAATAAATCCAGAGAAGCTTATCAGAGTCAGCTTGATGTTGGGGTAAAGAAGCTGATTGATGAGTTGACACAGAAACGTGATGAATTTGTAGATAAGGCTATGAATGGTTATCCTACTGAAATGGATGGCTTCAAAAAAGAAGCTTATAAACCTATTTCAAAAGCTGAATTAGTAAAAATTGAAGAAGAACTTACAGCCAAGCTCGAAGAAGAGAGCGGATATGCAGAACGTGTCGAAAAAGCTGACGAGGCAAAGGATAAAACTTTAAAAATACAAAATATATTTGATTCTAAAGTCAGAGAAGAAATGGCAGTAAGTTATAAATATTGGCGTGAAAAAAGTCTTGATCGTGATAATACAAGAAAAGAAATTGATACAAAGGCTGCGGATTTACTTCTTGAACAGGTCAAAGGAATGTTTGGCGTGGTTACAAATAGTGCACAGAGCATATTATTCCAAGCATCAACAAAATATTGGAAGGAAAGAGCAGAAGAGCTAAGAAAGAAACTTCTAATAGTAGTTTTGGCATCCTCTTACATTTCACAGGAAAAACGAACTGAATTACAGGATTTAATTGAAGGGTTTGAAAAAATAGCCTTTACTGTCGAAGTTGAAAAGATATTTGAAAAAGAATTCTTTGAACGTCATTTTCTTTTCGGAATCTTTGAAGATTACAGATTAAATAAGAGGAAGTTATCATCTCGATTCAATAGTACACTAAAAGAGGGCATTAATGATATTTATTTACAAATGAAAAAAAGTCATAAACAGATTTTTATAGATTGGCAGAATCGCCTGTTCTCGGTTATTGAGAATAACATTATAGAACTGAATCCACAATTAAAGGAATCAAAGAAGCAGGTTGATTTTTATAATGATCTTATAGAATCACTTAAAGAGGCGCAAGATGCGTTAAATGAGCATATTGATAAGATTAATAGCTTAATGGCTTGGAAGAGGTTTGTAGAAGAAATTCCTGATGAGGAGTAAAGGAGGTAGCTATGGGTGTAAAGCAATGGATAGCAAAGCAAGGGGTTAAAGCGGGGAATGGTATCTCAAAGTTATCTACATTAAGTCCATCACAGATGGAACATATTATTGATTTGCGTGATCTGTATTTTGGAGATATGGCTGAGCATAATCCTGGGCATAATTCAGAAAGACTTACGAGGGGATTACTTGCTTCAAGTAGTATTGAGATTTTTAGCGCATATCTTCCTCAGCTTCAGGAGCTTTATACACCTGTCGATAAAAAGACTTCTCTTCGAGTTGTAAAGGATAGTGAAAGTGGGCTTATTGAAGAATTTCCTGAGTTTGATAATGAACATAATGTGAGATTTATTAATATTACAAAGTGGGTGACGGATAAGCGCGAGAATAGCCTTGAAAAACTAGTGAATGTTTATGCTGTTTTATCAAATGATCAGTGTAATATTGCTCTGATATTTAATCGTACAAAAACTGAAACGAATGTTTATTTAGCTGTTGTCAATACAAAAAATGCCAATGATAACACGGATGCAGATGATTATATAAAAAGACTTACAGATGCTATAAGAGGTAATTTTCCTGGTTCGGTATTTTCCTTAAAAGCCAAAAAAGGATCACCTTCATTTTTAGCTGATTTGCAGGATAAATCTGTTGCTATTGCTTCTAATATTCCTACAGAAAAATCTGAAAAGTTTATAAGTCAAACTATAGAGAAGATTCTTGATGGAATAATACCTGATGGTGTTAGTGATGAATATACGATTATTTTACTAGCAACACCAATTCGTGATATTGAGACGAGAAAGCTGCGTCTTTCTGAACTTTATTCAGGTCTATCGCCATATTCTGAATGGCAAACTAATTTCTCATATACTGAAACAATGGCTGAAGGTTCATCTGCAACACTGGGGGTGAATGTTGGTGCCAGTGCCGGTATTCAAAATGGACAGAATCAATCTATACAAAATAGTATTGCAAATCAACAGAACGAAGCTGAGGCTCTTGCCAGACAAGAAGGAAAACAAATTAATAAAGCTACCGGAAATAATAAGAACAAAACAACAGGTTCTAATGTATCTGATGGAACAACAGATGCCTCCACATTTACAACGACAGAAGGTGAAGTCTATAATGCAACCCATACAGACTCATCATCGGTAACAGATACCCTTGGTGGTTCTGTGAGCGCAAATTTTAGTCAGTCTGTTTCGGGTGGAGTTGGTATTCCGGCTGTTGCACATGCTGATGCCACGACAACCGTTGGAATAGGTGCTTCAGTAGATCAGCATCATTCTACTGGGAACTCTATATCAGATGCGGTTTCACAAGGCATAAATAATTCTGTGTCAAATGCTCTTTCAAGTGGAACTTCTCATACACTTACTCAGATTGCATCTCAAACAATTGGAGAAACTGTTACGGATACAATAGGTAGTTCTACTTCTACATCAATTTCGAAAACTTTAGGTAGAGCGGTAACTAATTCCTTAGCAAAAACTGCTGGTGTATTTTCTAGTTTTAATCTAGGTGGAAATGTAGGTGCAAGCTTTGCTCGTTCTTCTAATGTTACAGCTACAATTGGTAAGGGTGAGGGGATAACACAATATTTTTCCAATCATACAGTAAAGCATGCATTAGATCTTCTTGAACAACAGATGGAACGCTTTGAACAAAGTACAGCTTTGGGAATGTGGGATTTTGCTGCTTATGTTATCAGCGATGATATTAATATAGCAAATAATGTGGCACATTCTTATCTTGCTATTACTGAGGGGGAATCTTCATTTCTTTCTCATGCTGCTGTTAATCTATGGCGTGGTGATATTAAGGGTAATGATTCTGCAAAAATGATATGTGAATATTTACAGGATCTTCGTCATCCTGAGTTTGTTATAGATCCGAATATATTGGATGCTGATTTAGGATTCTTTGCTTATCCACCTTATGTCACAGCAACTACAGCTCTTTCAGGAAAGGAGCTTGCTTATTCGTTGAATTTTCCTAGCAAATCAATTGCGGGTCTTCCTGTGTATGAATGTGCGGATTTTGGAAGAAATATTTCAACTTACGATTCTATATCAGATAATACTGATAGGTTTAAGCTTGGAAAAATCTATCATATGAATAATGAAGAAAAAATACCCGTTGATTTATGTAATAAATCCCTGACACAACATACATTTATTACAGGTAGTACAGGATCTGGAAAGAGCAATACTGTTTATCAGTTACTATCTGAAGCAATTAAGCAGAGTATTCCATTTTTGATAATTGAACCTGCTAAGGGAGAATATAAAGATGTTTTCAGTGACTTGGATACTATATCAGTATTTGGCACTAATCCGAAAAAAACGCCATTATTAAGAATTAATCCGTTTTCATTTCCGGATGATGTTCATGTCCTAGAACATATTGATAGGTTAGTAGAAATATTCAATGTGTGTTGGCCTATGTATGCGGCTATGCCAGCAGTGTTAAAGAGTGCTGTCGAAAGGTCATATATTGATTGTGGATGGGATCTTTTGAGTTCTGAAAATAAATACAATGAGATGCTGTTTCCTTCATTTTCGGATGTGGCTAGAAATATAAAGGTTATAATTGATACCAGTGAATATGATAATGAAAATAAGGGTGCATACAAAGGATCTCTCCTGACACGTTTACAATCACTTACTACAGGTATTAATGAATTGATTTTTTCCTCAGATGAGCTATCAGCAAAAGAATTGTTTGAGGATAGCGTTATTATAGATTTAAGTAGAGTTGGTTCATCTGAAACTAAATCACTCATTATGGGTATGTTAGTGCTAAAGTTACAAGAATTCCGTATGAGCGAAGATAAAAAACTAAATAAATCTCTTAGACATATAACAGTTCTTGAGGAAGCTCATAATCTTCTAAGAAGAACTTCTATAGAACAACCTACTGAAAGTTCAAATATATTGGGGAAGAGCGTTGAACTTATAGCTAATGCTATCGCTGAAATGAGAACATATGGAGAAGGTTTTATAATTGTTGATCAGGCTCCCGGATTAATGGATATGTCGGTTATCAGAAATACAAATACGAAGATTATTATGAGGCTTCCTGATCGTAGTGATAGAGAACTGGTAGGTCGTGCAGCAAATCTTAATGATGATCAGATAAATGAATTGGCAAAATTGCCATGTGGCGTAGCTGCAGTATATCAGAATGAATGGATACAGCCGGTATTATGCAAGGTTTTTGAATATAAATGTGGAGATAAAAAGTTTACCTTTAATTCTGATGATAATAATTCTGTATTGAATAATAAAGTGGCATTATCAGAATCTCTGTTACACTGCATTATGGATAAAGAATTATATCAGATGGGTGATAAAGAAGATTTAAGAGAACTAAAGAGTATAGTGTTACGGTCTACGCTTGATTCAATTGTTAAGGTTGATTTTATAAATTACATAGATTCTAAAGAAGATGATGGATTAGATGTTCTAAAGCGTCTTATATATGATTTTCTAGAGGCTGAGGACGCAATTAATACTGCTCCTAAATACGATGATATACATGACTGGGTTAATGCTGTAATAAATGAGTTAAAACCATCTATTAAGAAGTATTCAAAGAAACAAATGGATTTAACAATGGCACTTATATTACATGAGAAGACAATAAGAGATCCTGCATATAGAAATATTTATCATTGCTTTACTGAAGTATATCAGAATGGGGGTGGAGTTTTTTGAATAATGAATTAAGCGTCAAAGAAACAAATGAGGTTAAAAATCCCTCTATAGAAAATTTCACAAAAATTAAGCCAGAAAAAGAAATGACTTCAAAAGAGGTATCTGATTTTTGGAAAAATGAATTTGCTAAAGAAAAATCATTAGCGGATGTACCAAATAACGACATTTTAACTGAGCAGAATGAGTTAGACACAGTTAATGGAGATATTATTGAAAAAGATTCTACTAATATAGATATTTCTAATAAAGATATTTCTGAGGTGGTAAATGACTATATTAAAGATTTAAAATCTAAATCGGAGTTTGCTGATACGATTCCTGAGAATACTTTGAATCAGACTAAATTAGAAATTCAAACACCGGAAAAAGTTGCAGAAAAAAGAGAAGAGTTT
>OCTX012288372.1_pt1 | contig 32135 bp, 49 predicted proteins | sample 1539691 | NCBI WGS metagenome assembly OCTX01 (sample SAMN02144231, study PRJEB22623) | gut metagenome | biome: sheep rumen | host: Ovis aries | place: New Zealand
TTAATAGTTAATTAATTGTTATTTTTTATTGAATATACATAGTATATTTTTTATAAAAAATTCACTTTTTTTGAAAATAATTGGAAATTAATATATATATTTACATTATATATATTATTATATTAATAAATTTGGTGATAAATGTAATTATTTTTTAACATAGGGGTTTTAACATGGATAATATGGAAGCGGTTAAGGATGCAATATTGAAATTGGATGGTGAAAATAACACATTCAATAAAATATCTGCAGTTAATAATAAAGTTCGATTGTCAATATTGGAAATTTTAAGAGATTTTCATGATTGTAATTTATCTGAAAATAATGCTTTTAAAAAAGATCCTCTTTATTCAAGAGAAATTAATTCAATACTCTTTAATAACTATGGTATTGATATCACTCCTCAAATGTTAGGTCAGCATATAAAACAGCTTATTGAAGCAGATTTGATTGAAGAAGTCTCTATTAAAAAAGAGGTTCCCAATAAAATTGGTCGAAGAAAGGTGAAGGGATATATTTTAAAGAAAGATGCTTTTGATAATATATTTTTGGATATAAATTTTATGTCTGATGAGCTTTTATCTTACTTTTGGTTATATGATATTAATCAGCAGTTTAAAGATGGTGAACATTGTGTTTTAACAATATTTAATGGAAAAGATAAAGGAAAAACATTTAAAGTCAATAAAAATGAAATAATCTTGATAGGAAGAAAGGGTGATTTTAAAGAATGTGATTTGGCTTCTTTTACAATTCTTTTGGATAACAGTTATGAAAGTGTCTCTAAAGTATCAAAACCACATTTAAAACTATTTTTTGATCAGAATTCCTGGTGTATTGTGGATAATGCTAGTTCAAATGGAACTTTTCTTGATGATAAAATGGTTCAAAAGGATACTGTCACAAAATTAGAAAAAAATTCATTTTTGAAATTGTCTAAAGGTGATGGGGGAGCGGTTATATATTGTTCATATTAATAGATATTCTTGATTATAATTTATGGATTGTATATATTTAGATTTTTATTTTAAATCATATAATTATATTAGTTTTATGATACTAATCTGATTTTTTTGTTAATGGATTTGGGATGTATATGATTTTTTTATCTGCTGGAAGTACGGTTTTTAGTTTAAAATTCCATGTTGTTTTCTAATGTGTTATTGTATTGTAATCATTACAAAAATATTAAATATGATAAAAAACTAACTTTAAGTAATTAAAATATTATGGGGGATAATAATTATGTCAGCATCAGATATTGGTAATAATGTTATTTTCAAAAAACAATTGGGATTAAATTACGAAATTGACCAAAAATATGTTGGTTTAAAAATGAAAGAAAATAATATTCTGTCTGTTAATTTCAGAATTCCTGGAGATTTGAAAGATGAAGTGGAAGGATACTTTAAAAGATTTAAAATGGGTGAACCAATTTTAGTTGATATCGGTGGAACTGGTGATATCAGATGTGATTTTAAAGGAATTTCTCCAGTGTTAAAAAACAAAAATGAATTGGACCAATATTTCATTTCCGTAACTTTACAGGAAGACAAAACATATGACCCTATTGAAGAGGAAAAATGTGAAACCTGTAGTGGATGCGGATTCCACTAATTTTTTAACTCTTTTTTAAACCACTTTATTGTTTCTTTTAGTTGATTTTCAAAGTTTTCACTATCAACTTCATAGTTTATTTTTTTCATTTTGCTTACATCAGCAAGTGAGTGCTTAATATCGCCTTGACGTTCAGGCAGGTATTTGGCTTCAATATCTGTTCCTAATGTTTTTTTGATAATGTTGTATAGTTCATTTATCGTGATTTTTTTGCCTGAAGCCACATTGACTATTCCATTATATTTGCATTCGCATGATTTGATGTTGGCCTTTACAACATCTTTTACGTAGATGAAATCTCTTGTCTGCTCACCGTCACCGTAGATTTCCGGCCGGATGCCTTCAAGCAGGTCACTTATGAAATTGGGTATTACTGCTGCGTATTGTGAATTTTTGTCTTGTTTTGGTCCGAATACATTGAAATATCTTAAGCTAACATAATTTAAGCCGTAGGCCTCGTGATATGTTTTCAGATATAGCTCGCAGCTTGCCTTTGATGCTGCATATGGTGATTTTGGTTGAGGATATTCGTTTTCTTTTAGTGGTATGTTTTCATTGTCCCCATATACTGATGAAGATGAGGAAAATATGATTTTTTTAACATTATTTGCTTTGCATGCATCCAATAGTTTTATTGTTCCAATTAAGTTGTCCCTTGTACATTTTTCAGGATTATCAATACTTAAGGGAACGCTTGCCATAGCTGCAAGGTGGAAGACATAGTCAATATTTTTCAACACTTCATTTAAGTTGACATCATTAATGTCTTTTTCGATAATGGTTAGGTTTTTGTGGTCCGGATTTTCTAAATTATTAACTTTTCCAGAAGACATGTTGTCTATAATAATAACCTTATTTTCATTGATTAATTCATCTGCAATATGAGAACCGATAAATCCTAGTCCTCCGGTTATTAATACATTTTTATCTTTCATAAGACCACAAAAAATTTTATTTTTTTAATTTACTATTAATTTTGTATTTATTTATTATTTTTAAGTAATAACATTTATATATTTTTTCGATTATAAATTTATATATTATATTATAATATAAAAGAGGGAGTCTTAATATGTTGAATTTAGTTCATTTTACTGTAAACGCATTGGCGGCCGCTAACGTTTATGGTCTTGCTAATATAACAATCGGGTATTCTGATATAATCTTAGCTTATATTGTAGCTATAGTTGTATCCATCATTGTTGCATTGCTTTTAAGAGTTCCGTTATTGCCATCTGATAGGTATTCCTTTGATGTTAGTGCAATTTATCCAACTCCAATTTTTGCAATCGGCATATTGTCATTGTTTTTGGTTTTGGATTACACTTTTGCATTTAACGGACTTTTACTTGCTGCAATAATTGGTGTTTGTTCTGGTTTGTTCGTAAAATATTTATTTTATTATATATTCCCGTCTCCATCACAGGATGGTGATATGAATGAATGAAGTGTTGGGAGTAATACTTGCAGCAATTATCTGTTGGTTGAATTTTGTAATTGTTGATACTTATTTCGGACTTCCTGAACAGCCGGGAGTTAAAGGGGCTCGTATTATAGGTGAATCAATTAAGAAAAGAAATGGAGATATTGCTGGTGGATTTTTCCAAGGAAACATTTTATGTTCTCCGGATGCATCTGCCGGTACATTGTTGGCATCTGTTGGATATTTGGTTTTAGGTATTCCTGGAGGTATCATTGCGGCATTTTTTGTTTTAATTGGAAATAGATTATGTGCTGATCCGGGTTATGCAGGAACTGTTGGTTCATTAACCGCTACACTACTTATTTTCATATTTTCATTTGTCGGATTGACTCCGGAAATGTTTATTGTAGGTATGGTTATTGCAATCTTAACTGTCCAAGGTATTGATCAAGTTAGGGCATCTATCATTCTTGGTAAGATAGCTGAAAAATTTAATAGACATGCTAAAGAGTGATATTTATGTATGTGGAAATTATTGGTGTAATTTTAATATTTGTTTCTTTAAGAGCATTGATAACAAAAAATAGGGCAGAGAGATTATTATATCTGAATGTCATTGGATTCGGTGTATCTGCACTAATTGCTCTTGTAATCAACACGCCATTTGCTCTTATAGTTGCAGCAGCATTCTTTATTTGTTCTACAATCAGTGCAAATGCAATTGCATACACCTTAAAAAAATTGGATGAGGAAATCATTTTGGATTGAGGGGATTGTATGGAGTTTGTAGTGTCTATAATTGCAATTGCATTAATGATTATTGGTGCTTTAGGTATCATTTTGCTTAAAAAACCTATGGACAAGGTAATAATGTTTTCAATCCTTGATGCAGGTTTTTTATTGACTGTAGTTTTATTTAAATATTTGGATGTAGCTTTATTTATCGCATTGTCCGGTCCTTTATCAACATTAGTATTTATAATGGCTATTGTTAAGATAAAAGAAATCAGGTCTAAAAAAGTAGAAAGTGGTGAGATACATGATTAGTGTTCAGTTATTTTTCTATTTTGGAATATTTTTAGCTATTGTTGGTAGTTTAGCTACTGCATGGGGTCCTGGCGTTAAAGACCCTATAGTAAGAACATTCAATACTGAAGTGGCATCCATCGGTGTCTGTCTGGTATTGTTATCATATAATCATGTTTTAGCTTTATTAACATTAGTTGCAACAACAGTTGTCATTACTTTAATATTATTTAGAGCTATCATTCGTTTAGAAGAAATGGGGGCAGATGTATGAGAATAGGTAAGATTTGGAATAAATTAGCTGATCCGAAAAATGTTCCTCGTTTGTTCGCATTCTGTTTAGGAATCATTTTGGTTGTTGGTTTTGTTGTTCCTATGGCTTTAAATCCTGACCAGTTATACACAAGACCTGCACCTCAAGTTCAGGTTGATGAAGGTCTTGCAATAGCACCTTATGACAGAGGTGGAGAAGTATTGAGTGAACCTGGAAATATAAAGCCACAATATCCTGACAATTCCAAAGAATTGGGTATGATTACAGGATATATGTCTCCTCTGGCGGAGTGGATTTCATCAATATCTCCGTATTTCGGTACTTCAATTTATTCATCTCCTGGTGGACTTATTGATGAAGTATTGTATTATACCAGAGGTTTCGATACCATTTTGGAATCTTCCATATTGATGATGGCATTCATCATTGCTTCCTGGTTGGCTATTAACTATACAATGAATAGAAGAGACATTGAAAAAGACCTTAAAAAGGCAGCTAACGATTCAGCTAATGTTGCTCGTGAAGTAAAGATTAACGATGAAAAAGCCAGGTCTAAACAGTTAAGGAGGGATAACTGATGGTATTTATACCTTCGTATGTTCCCGCTGAATTCTTATCAATGTATTTGCCGGCTATCTATGCAGGTTTAATCGTTGGTTTCATCGGGTCAATGGCAATAGCAATGAGAAGAGAAGAAATTCATATTCTTATCTTAACTGACTTGATAGGTCTTGCAATGATTTTTGTCGTATCTGCAGTTGGTACTGACTTGGCAGAAGCATTGATTTTGCCAGGTTTGGTTGTTGAACTGGCTGAAACTTTAGCAATTTCTGAAATATTGCTTTCAAGAGAAATGCATAAGATTGATGCAGATCCGCGCAGGAACTTGACAAAGGCAACTTCACTGTTTCCTCAGCCATTCGCTTTGGACATGGAAATCATGACTACTGCTCCTAATTTCATAGCATTGGTATTAATTGCTTATGGAATATTCTTGACCGGATTTACTGGTGGGGCAGTTGCCGGTGGAGGAATAGTATTATACGCATTATCTAAAAAGGCAAGAGGACTTCCTGTTTTAATACTGGATGGAATTGCTGGTGTTTCAGGTATTGCATGGTGTTTATGGATTATCGGATTCGTATTATTCTTTGTTGCTCCAAACATGTGGGTACTTAGTTTATTCTTGGCAGCTTGTGGTTTATTATTAAAAGTAGCTTCAAAAGTTGGTTTAATTGGACTACTTATGAGAGAGGACATTGATAAGGAGTAGTGGTAAAATGGATTTTGTTACACTTGGTGGAAATTTATTAGGAACAATACCATTAGGAGACATTGTATTATATGTCACACCACTTAGCCTGTTCCTGTTTGCAGTAATGCTTGTATTTACATTGCTTATTGCAATCAGTAAAACTGAAACACAGGTAGAAGCTACATTTATGAAGCTTAATAATACTAATGTTAAAGTTGGTAAAAAGGAATTCAAACAAAGAAGATTTTTGGCAGTTATCTGTGGTATTGCTTCTGCAGGAGCAATGATTACTGGTGATTTGTTTAACTTCACATTATTTATGGCATTAATTGGTATTTTGAATATTGGTATTGTATCAGCTGTAAAGCAAACCAGCGTTTTAAACTCAGCATATCAATATGGTTTGATTGCTATGATGTGTAGTTTGCCTTTATTTGGAGGAGCATCTATTATCCTTGCATCCGCAGGAACCTTAAGTCTTGCAGTGTTGTCACAAATGCCTGCAACTCCAATGGTTGTATTCGGTGCAGTTTTGATGTTGCTCGGTATATTGGGTGAAAGTGGAGTAGCACCTTTCTTTGCAAGTAAGGCAGAGATGTTCAGGACACCGGGTTCTCCATTTATTGTAATTATTCACTTAAGTTCTTTGTTTATTATTGTAAGGGCTGTTGAAATATTATTATTGGTATTATGGTAGTGAGAGTATGGTAAATAAAACTTTATGTAGTATATTATTAATTATATCAACAATAGCTATTCTTGCTTGCTTGGTTATAAACTTTGAAGCTTGGATTGTTTATTTGGTAGCTATTATTGGTATTCCTCTTTGGGTTTTATCTATTGGTTTACTTACCATGGCAAAACCTAGACTGGAAGATGAAGAAGAAAGGGTGAAAGAACCGTTTACTGGATATTAGTGGTATTATGAATTTGATGGCAGATATTTTAATTAATGTAATTGTAGCATTCCTTGCAGGTAGTTTGCTTTTAGGACTGCACAGAAAAGTAATGGCACGTGTTCAGAAAAGGCCAGGTCCGCCAATCATACAGCATCTGTTGCATTCTTTAAAATTCTTTTTTAAAGAAACATCTTTTCCAAAAACAGTTTCAATGCCATTTTATATTGGTATAGTATTCATTTTGGCTGCAGTTTGGGTTGTTGGTGTTATTGTAGGTCCTGTTGCTCATGATTCCTTATTGATTTTATTCGGTGTTTATGCTGTATATAAAATTGTGGAACACAATTCAGGATCTAGTTCTGGTTCACCTTATGGGAAAGCAAGTTGTGTAAGGGCTGTTTTATCAGCGGCAACTGAACTGCCATTATTTGCAGCAATTGTGCTTGTTTACTTAAAAACAGGGTCAATGAATATAGGAGAAATTATTAGTTATCAGGCGGTTAATGGTCCATTGGCATTTTCAATACCTCTTGCGGCTATAATGTTTTTCTTGTTATTATTATCAAAATCTCCATACTCTCCATTTGGAATAACAAAAGACAAAGCATTAATATCAGGTTTTGAAACAGAACACTTTGGATTTTTAAGAGGATTTATAATGTTTTCAGAATCCATCTCATGGTATGTGATGTTATGGGTTTTCTTAACCATATTCTTCGGACCGTTAAATGCTGTAGGCTATGTTATTGGAATGATTATAATAACATTCATAACAGGATTTATAAATTCAACGACTCCAATTTTAAATCCGAATCATTCCGTAATGAGTCAGATAACTATGGGAGCAGTATGTTTTATTGGAACAGTTATAATGGTGTTAATTTAAGGATGGGGATAATATGAGTTCACAGAAAGTAATTGTATATTTAACTTCATTGGTTGCAATAGGTATTGTTGTTGTTGGATTGCTTGCAACGGTTCTCCATTCCACAATGTTGGCTCCAATCCCAGTGTTGGGCTTGATTTTAGCTGTTCTTGTATTGCTAACTAATAAAGGTCATTTTGCGCATACAGTCGAAAATATAGAAAAAGCAATGTTTTTCATAACATTTATAGTAATCATATGTTCATTCATATTGCTTTACAAACCGATTTAAGGTGATATCATGTTAAATTATTTAGTTTATTTACTTACATTTGTTATTGGTTCCATTTTAGGATTATTGTATAGCTATAAGTTGCATGGTGAACCTTATGTCGCTGACAGCAGTATAGATGCAAAAACCTGCATAATGTCAATTGTAGGTTGGACATTGGGTATAAATTCAGGAACAATTATCCTTGGAGGAATTGGATTTCTCCTTGCAGGTTTCGTATTGAATGAAAGGCCTGGATATGGAAGAAAGGAAACTGCCATTGGTTTGGCTATAGCTATAATTGTTTATATATTATTACACTTGACAATGTGATGTGATTTCAATGGATGATGAAGCAAAATTAGAATTAATGAAAGATCGTATAGTTAAAACCTATGTTTGTCAAAAAGATATTATAAAACCTTTATCCAAGGATTTTGATTGTACGCCTGAAGAATTGGAGCATATCTTTTTTGAGAAATTGGATATGTCTCAGTTATTAGCATTTCATGCTACCTTTGAAACTTCACAATATGAATGTTTAATTAATAAGTTACATGCTGATTTAAGGCTTTGCTGGTTTATAGGCACTCTTGAACTGGTTTCTAAAGAGGATGCAGATGAACTTAAAGTAAAATTGGCACAAAAAATAATGGATGGTCAAGATTATTCTGATGTTTTAAAAGAAGGTCAAAAAGAATTATTCGAATTGATAAAAAATTCTAAATAAAGAGGGAGAAAATGTTAGATTCAATTAAGGATGTTGTGAGAAAAAGTTCAATTCACGTCTGTATTGTAAATTGTGGAGGATGTAATGGATGTGACGTTGAATGTGTAGCATTATTATCTCCTAGATATGATTTGGAGCAATATGGTATTTATGTTCACAACAATCCTCGTGAGGCTGATGTTCTATTGTTGACTGGTGCTGTTACAGAACAATGGAGAGAAAATTTAAAAAGAGTTTATGATAAAGCTCCTGAACCAAAAATTGTAGTAGCTATTGGAAACTGCCCTCAATCAGGAGATGTATTTAATCAGGAAGGAGGTCATGTCTATGCTCCCGCTTCTGATTTTGTCCCTGTTGATGCTGCAGTTTCAGGATGTCCTCCAAGGCCTAGCGAAATTTTAGAGGCTATTCTGGCTGTTGGTCCTCAAGCTATTGCTGATCGTGGGAGGGAAAAGAGATGATATTGCCTATTGGTCCTATTCATCCTGCTTTAAAAGAACCTATAAGACTCAAACTCCAAACTGAAGGAGAGAAAGTAGTTAAGGCAGAAATTGAATATGGTTATGTGCATAGAGGTATTGAAAAGATTATTGAAGGTCAAACTTGGCAGAGAGGTATTTATTTATCTGAAAGGGTTTGTGGAATCTGTTCATATGAACATACTCAGACTTTTGCAGAAACAATAGAGAATATTTGTGGTGTTCAAGCCCCGCCTAGAGCACAATTTTTAAGAGTAATCACTAATGAATTGGATAGAATTCAAAGCCATTTCCTTGGAAACTCAACCTTTTTCAAATCCATGGATCATGAAACTCTATTTATGCATGTGTTGGAATTAAGGGAATATGCGATGGATTCCATAGAATTGTTAACTGGAAACAGGGTAAATATGGGTTGGAATGTTGTTGGTGGAGTTAGAATGGATGCTGATGAACGTCATTTCAAACCTATTCTGGAAAATCTTGAAAAAATTGAAGAAGGCTTTGAAAGGTCAAGAGAAATCTATGCTGAAGGTCCTGCTTTAGGTCTTCGTTCCAAAGGTGTTGGGGTGATGACCAAAAAAGAAGCTATAAAAGGAAGAGCAGTCGGACCTATAGGCAGGGGTTCCGGAATTAAATATGATTATCGTGAAGACCACTATACTTATAAGGATTATTTTGATTTCAAAACCATTTGGAGAAAAGAGGGAGACAATTATGCAAGGACATTGAACAGGTTTGATGAAATTCCTGAATCAATTAGTTTAATCAGACAAGCTATTGATAATATTCCTAAAGGAGATGTCCGTGTTCCTGTTGAACTTAAATCAGGTTATGCCCAATGGAGAAATGAGGCCCCTCGTGGTGAAGTAACGTATACTATTGAAACTAATGGTAATCTGATAAAACATATTTCAATTAGAACTCCAAGTATTGCTAATATGGATTCATGTGCAAAATACATGATTAGGGATGTACCTTCTGTTTCTGATGCTGTTTCTACTTATGCTTCATGTGACCCTTGTGTTGCATGTGCAGAAAGAGTTGCAGTTACAAATGAATATGGAGAAACTTATTTAACTGATATTGGTGGGGTAAGGTAAAATGTCATCTTTAATGTGGTATATTTATGATTTTGCAAGAAAAGCATGGGCAGATGCCTTTACCAATGCTCAAAGTTTACCTGAACTTGCTGAAAAGCCTCAGAGGTTTAGGGATTTTCCAAAAGTAAATAAGGAATACTGTATCGGTTGTGGAGCTTGTACGGTTTCATGCCCTTCACCAAATGCAATTAAGATTGTTCGTGAAAAAGATGATGAAACCGGTGAAGGTTTGACTTATCCGGAAATTTTCCCTGGTGCTTGTATCCGCTGCGGTTTTTGTGCCGAAGTATGTCCTACAGATCCAAAAACATTGGAATGTGGTGAAAACCATTTGATAATGCCGGAATTCAATATTATTCCATCCAAAAGACAATACATAGTTGATGATTACTTATGTATCAAATGTAAAAAATGTATGAAAAAATGTCCTGTAAATGCAATATCTCTTGTAAACGATAAATTGCAGGTTGACCAGCTTAATTGTATTGCCTGTGGGGAATGTGTTGATGTCTGTCCGGTTAACGGTGCAATGAAAGGAGTATTTGTTGAAAATCTACAAGACCAAAAAGACCTGATTCTTTTAACCGTTAATTATCTTGAAGATTATATTAACTCTAAAGAATGTGATTTAAGGGCACTTGAAAAAGACCGTCTGCTTCAGTATGACGTTCCTTTGGATGAAATTTGGGATGAGGCTCTTAAGATTATTCCTGATGATGAAGTAAGTTTTGAAATCATTTCTAATGCAGTCAATAGACTTAAAATCAGAATTATCGATTGGGATAAAAGTAAATGTGAAAAATGTCAGTTGTGTATTCCTGACTGTCCGACAGGATGTATTTCTTTTGATGAAGAGAATGATACAATTGTCAGAGATAAAGATAGATGTTTAAGATGCAGTATATGTTACCAAACATGTCCTTTCTCAGTAATTAAATATTTCATTGCTAAATTTTCACTGGAAGATGATAGGATTATCCACACTACTGTGAAGGCATCTAATTTAAATGAGGAGATTTTAATGGAGTGAGTGTTATGATTGACAGTTATACTAAGACTCCAAGGCCATTGAGACATGTAGATGTTGATTACTTGATTAATCAGACAAAATGTCAGGATTGTGATGATAAGCCTTGTCTTAACTCATGTCCTATTGATGCAATTTATATGGATGATGTTGATGGTCTTGTAAAAATTAAAAATACTTGCTTTGGTTGTGTTTTATGTCGTAATGCATGCCCTTATGATGCAATTTCATTAGATGTGCATATGGATCCTCCAATTAAGGAAGAAGTTCCGAATATTAATATTAAATTATGTAAAGCATGTGGAGCATGTGTGCAGGCATGTAAAAACGGTTCCATTCATATTAAAAGCGATGGAAAAAATCCTCCGCATAGTGAAATAGATAAGGATACCTGTATTCGTTGCGGTTTCTGTTTTAGGGTATGTCCTACAGATGCAATCAAATACGGTCAGTTGCTTCCTAAAACAGTTAAAGGAGGTAAGGCGATTGTCGTCAACCAGGATAAGTGTATCGGATGTATGACCTGTACCAGGGTTTGTCCTTCTACCGGTGCAATCAATGTTGGAAGAACTAATAAATTGCCTTATATCAATCCGGGATACTGTGCAAGGTGTGAGGAATGTATGCATTCATGTCCTTCAACGGCAATCAAGTACTCTTCACGTAAAAAAGCATATAAAATGTACAGTGAAATCAAATCATATGATATCGTATCAGGCATTGTAGACAATGACATGAAAAGATTGTCCCTTGATTTGATAAGTTTGAACTCTGTCCTGAAAAGAGTTGCCAATTCCATATCTTTAGAATTTGACGATTCAAACTTTGAAAACTTTATTGAATGTAAGGTTAATGACCATATGGAAAAAGAGTTGCGTGTCGTTCTGGATTCAAGCATTGATGTTAATAACTTTGATAGATTATTCGGTTCTTATCTGATGGACAGAAACATTGAAGTCTATACCAAAAAGTGCATTGCCTGTGGTGAATGCTACAATGTATGTCCTGTTGATGCAATAGAATTGAATGGCCCTAATCCGATTTCAATCAATGACAATTGTGTTTTCTGTGGAAAATGTGTTGAACAATGTCAATTCGATGCTATTGGGGCTTATGATGATTATTACTATAGCAAGAATACGGATTTATATTATGCACGTTCCTACTTGTATAAGCAAAGAGAAGGCGATTTCTCACTATCTTCCACAAAATGTCAGGCTTGTGCAATTTGTGTGAGAAACTGTCCGACTGATGCTTTGATTTTAAAGGATGATCATGTTGAATTTGTTGAAGACAACTGTCTTTACTGCAGAACTTGTGAAGCGATTTGTCCTATTGATGCAATAAGGATTATTAACTTTAGGTGAATTGATGTTTGAAAAATCTTTTATTACGGACTGTGAAGGCCCACTTACGCTCAATGATAATGCATTTGAATTATGTGCACATTTCATTGATGATGGTGATAAATTATTTAAGATTTTAAGTCTGTATGATGATTACTTGGTAGATATAGTTAAAAAAGAAGGTTATAAAGCAGGCAATACTTTAAAGTTAATTTTACCTTTCTTTGTACTTGAAAAACTTACAAATGATGATTTGATTGATTTTTCAAAAAATCATATTTATGCAGTAAGGGATTCAAAATTCCTTTTAAAATACTTGAAGGAAACTATGAACACTTATATAGTCAGCACTAGTTATGGTCAATATATTGAAGCACTGTCCAATTATATGGAATTCCCATTTGAAAATACATATTATACAAAAGTTGATGTGGATGCCTTGTCTTTAAATGAAGATGAATTGTCAAAAATTTCACAATTCAAAGTTCAGATACTGGAAAATCCTGAAGACTATGAATTGTTTGATGAAATTTTCTTTTCTGAAATTCCTAAGATGGGCATTTATGAAACTATCAAAAAAATTGATGTCATAGGCGGTTTGGGAAAAAAATTAGCCATTGATGATATAATTGAAAATGATAAAATCGATATTAAACAGATGCTCTATATCGGAGACAGCATTACAGATGTGGAACCATTGGCATTTGCTCGTGACAATGATGGGATATCCATATCCTTTAATGGTAATGAATATCCTCTAAAAGTGGCTGAAATAGCTATTGTATCTCCAAGCGCAGTAACTACTGCAGTAATTGCTAATGTTTATGCAGACAATGATAAAAATAAAGTTTTACAGTTCATTGAAGAATATAACTCCAGTGATGATTTGGAAAAATTATTTGCGGAATATAAAATTAATAATGAAATTTATAATAAATTCTTTGAAGTTTTTAATAATGATGAATATCCTATTATTAAATTAATTACACATGAAAACTATGGAGAAATACTTAATAAAAGTGTAGATATGCGAAATAATATTCGTGGTGATGACATAGGAGGACTTGGATAAAATGAATTATGATAAAGTTGAAGATACATTTTTTGAAGCTTTTGAAGGTAAATATGTAAGAGCTTTAATCACTGGCCCGACCGAAAAGATTGTTAAAAGGGCAGCATATGACTCTACTTCAACCCCTAGTGCGGTTATCGGTAGGGTAGAAGGTGGTGTTGAAGGATTTTTAGGCAAAGATGAAACTCCTGATGGACGTTTTGGTGCTGTTGTTCAGTATTGGTTAGGTGGTGACGATAAGGAAAAATTTGCCTTTGAATTATCTTATCGTTTAAGACAGGATGTATTGGTCAAGCCGTTTACACGCATATTTGACTATTCTGATAGTGAAAGTGATGACTACATTGAAATGATGGATATTGTCGGCCATTGTGGTGATGGCTGGGAATGGATTGTAGAGGAATATGGTCGTCGTATGATTAATGTACCTATTGCAGTTCCTGATTTCCAAATTGAAGAAAAATTCAGAATCAATGATGGAATAATGGGAGGAAACTTCTGGTACTTATGTGAAACTCCTGAAGCGGTATTAACTGCAGGAGATGCTATTATTGATGCCATTATGGAAGTTGAAGGTGCTACTGCACCATTTGATGTTTGTTCAGCAGCTTCTAAGCCTGAAACAAATTATCCGGAAATCGGACCTACTACAAATCATTACTACTGTCCTTCATTAAAAGAGCGTTTAGGTGACGAGTCCAAAGTTCAGGATAATGTAAATTATATTCCTGAAATTGTTATCAATGCTACAAATACTGATGCAATGTTTAAAGCTTTAAAGGCAGGTATTGATGCAGCTATTGATGTTGATGGTGTTATTGGAATATCTGCAGGTAATTTTGATGGTAAACTTGGAGATAAAATTTATAATTTATTGGATATATTGAAATAAGGTTTTAGCATGGAAATATTTGATGATGATTTGAATGCAGAAGTTATAGGGTTTGGAGCTCTGAATGTTGATAAGCTGTACTCTGTAGAAAATATTGCGGGAGCAGATGAAGAAAGTTTTATTAAAACTAGTCAGGATACTCCTGGCGGATCTGCGGCTAATACGATTGTCGGATTATCTAAATTGGGAGTATCCACTTCAATTATCGGTAAGATTGCTGAAGATGATGATGGTGATTTAATTGAATACAATTTGGCAATGAATGGGGTTTTCTCAAATAATCTGATTTATGCCGATAGTGGAAGTACCGGCAAATGCTTAGGCTTCGTTGACTCTGAAGGAAATAGGTGTCTTTATGTTGATCCGGGAGTTAATGATGAAATTGTCATTGATGAAATTAATACATTAAACATTATGAGATGTAAGATAATGCATTATACTTCATTCGTCGGTGATTCATTTAAAACTCAAATTGATTTGCTTGATAATTTGAATAAAAACGTTGTTTTGAGTTTTGATCCGGGAATGTTATATGTTCAAAAGGGAATGGATGAAATTAAACCTATTTTGGATAGATGCGATATTTTACTTATAAATGAATCAGAATTAAGATTATTGTTTAACGATGAGGAATCTCCATATCAGCAATTGGCTAAAAGTCTTTTGGATGATGGAATTGGTACAGTTGTTGTTAAAAGAGGTTCTGATGGTGTTTATGCTTGCAATAATAATGAAGAGTGTGATGTTGGTGTATTTGAATGTGATGTTGTTGATACTACGGGAGCTGGTGACAGTTTCAACAGCGGATTCTTATACTCATATCTAAAAGATTATACTTTAGAAAAATCATGTGAAATTGGTAATTGGGTAGCTAGTAAAGCTATAGAAGGTTTTGGGATGGATAAATTCCCTACGTTAAATGAATTAAATGAATTTATTGGATAAAAAAGTTACATAGGTTGGTATAAAAATGAATGTGTCGTTTATAAAGCAGATGAAGAATTTGGAGCGTGAAGTTCTTTTAAAATCTGTTGAATTAGATGATGATGGCGATGATTTCCAATTTGAATTAGACAGTTTTAATGCGGAGGAAGAAATTATTGCTGTTGCACCAAAATGTGTAAGATGTAATACGTGTGTTGGAACATGTCCGGTAGGTGCTATTGAACCGGCTAATATTTTTAGATTAGCTAAAATTACAGATAAATGTGTCAAATGTGAAATATGTGTTCAAACTTGTCCTGTTGCTGCAATTAAGTTAATTAAAAATACTGTTGCTTATGAAGGAGAAGGTGAAGATGCCTATATGGAGTACAGTTTGAATAATGTTAGTTGTCCTCATAGGGTAGTCAGGATGAATGAAATTGAAATTGATTATTCTCAGGATAACAACTGGCAGGACTGTGCTGATTTATGTCCAACCAATGCATTTACTTTGGAATTTAAAGAATTTTTTGAAAATTTGGGCTTTGATGCGGGTATTGACTTGGATGAAGATACATTATATCCTCATATTAATAAGAAATTATGTATTGGATGCAGTGCCTGTGTTGAAATTTCAAAAAATGAAAATGCTATTGCATTAGATAGAATAATTGGTCCTATAGTTCATTCAAGGAAAATAGATGTTAACCATGATTTATGTGTTAACTGTTACTTGTGTGAAGAGAATTGTCCTGTAGAGGCCATATGGCTAGAAGATGGAGAAGTTGTCTTAGATGATGAAAAGTGTATTCGCTGTGTAGAATGTACTAATCATTGTCCAGTTGGATCACTACAACGTGTAGAAATTGAATAGGAGGGTTTGTTTTGAAAGCTAAAGAGTTAATGGATAAAGAATTTGTTTATTTAAACTGTGATGATAATGTTGTTGAAGTTTCTAAAGTTATGGAGGAGATAAGGAGATTTACATGTCCTGTTGTCAATGAAAACAAACAGTTGGTTGGATGGATAACTTCTTTTGATATAACAAAAGGTTTAAGAGAAGGAAATGAAAAAATCAAAGAGATTATGAGCTCTTATGAAGAAATTACTACTATTCATGAAGATGCTCCTGCAAGACTTGCTGTCGTTTTAACTGCAAATAATAAGTTTGTTACCGTTCCGGTCATCAATGATGACAATCAGGTCATTGGTATGATCCGTTCCTGTGATATTGTTGAATTATTGTCAGAGCTTTATGATATTAAAGTATACAAATTATATGAAGCAATGCAGCATCAATTAAAAGGAGTTACCTGGGAAGAATTGATGTCCGCTTCAGCTTTGGTATCTAAAAAGACAACAGGTGTAAAAATATCTCCTGAAGATTATGAAGCAAATATCATGAATGCTACATTTGGTGAAGCCATATGGGCAACTGGAGGATTAGAAAAATTCTTTGCAGGCCTTATTTCTGTTGGTGAAATGGTAATTGCTCGTAAAGTTGGTAAAGCTAGAAGATAATTTATATTTATCCAAATTATTAGTTTAAAGTTGTTCATATTAGTTATGGACAACTGTATTTAATATATGGTAGCATGATAATTGTTTTGGCTAAAGCATTTCCGAAAGATGACAATGCAAAAAATCAAATAATTGAATTTTCAAAATATTTAATAGAAAACTCCAAACTTGAAGAAGGAAATATTGATTATAATTTGCTTGTGGATACTTCCGATGATTTTTTAATGTTTGTTGAAAAATGGGAATCTGTTGAAACTCTACAGAAACACATGCAAACCAAGCATTTCATTGAGTTTGGTGAAAATATTGGAAATTTAGTTTCTGGTGATCTTGAAATTGATGTTTTCGATTCAAAAAAGCTTGAATTTTAAGTTTTTTTTATTTTAATTAGATTTTTGCTACTGTAACACAATTGGCAGTGTGCCGCCCTCGTAAGGCGGAGGTTGCGGGTTCAAGTCCCGTCAGTAGCTTTCACTATGCAAAAGTTTATTAATATGTATTTGTAAAATTGAATAGGAGGTTGAAATATGAAAATGGAAAATACTATTATTATAATATTGATTATCGTAATTATTTTCGCTACTGGATTTGTTGCTTTGATGAATATGGGTAATTTTTCTATTTCACACCAGGATAATGGAACTAATACAACTAATACACATCCAAATGTGTCTACAAATACTGATAATTCCCATCCTACTCAAAGTACAGATTCTGGAAGTTCTTCTTCTAGTTCTCAAAGTTCAGGCAGTTCTTCTTCTAGTTCTGGAAGTTCTTCTTCTGGTTCAGGTAGTTCATCTTCCGGATCAGGTAGTTCATCACAAGATAGTTTCACACCAGGTCAAGCACCGGGAACTGCAAATAAGGGAGATTTCGATTAATCTCTTTTTTTAAATTTTTATATTTTTTTTTAATATTGGATAAAAACCTCATTTTTATTATATAATTCGATTGTTTTCATTTTTAATATTTGAAAATATGGCTTTTTTTGTAATTTTCTATTTAATAATGTTTTTTATTACTGTTTATTGTGTAATTGTTGACCGTGAATTGAATGATAATGGTTATATTATGTCAGGTCTTGGGGATGGGGAGATAGAATTCAGGGAATTAAATAATTAATTTTTCTTCTTTTTTTTAATTAATTTTATATATTATTAAATCATAAATTTAATTATTACAAGTACTTGTAAGAAATTTTTTTAAGATTAAATATTATTTTAAAATAATATCATGGGATTTTTATGGAAAGAAAAGAAACAGTAACGTTAATCATATTTATTATAGCAACAACTCTTTTAAGTACTGCTCAAAGTATTGTTACAACGGGGCTGGCCGGAATAATGGCTGATTTTCATGTATCTTCCACTACTGCTCAATGGGTATACTCATCATTTTTACTTGTTTTGGGTGTAATGATTCCGACTTCAGCCTTTATTGCTCGTAGATTCAATATCCGGACAATTATCGTGTCCTGTTTGGGATTATTTTTGGTAGGTTCTATTTTGGCATATATTGCACCTACAATTGAAGTATTGATTTTTGCAAGGGTAATTCAGGCTGTCGGATCAGGCATATTGTTGCCGATAACTCAAATTGTGCTTCTTAAAATCATCCCTGTTGAAAAATGGCAAGTGTATATGGGATTATTCGGATTTATCATTGGAATCGCTCCTGCTTTAGCGCCAACTGTCGGTGGAGTCATCATAGACTCTGTAGGTTGGAGAGAAATTTTCCTATTGTTTGCAGTCATAACCTTTGTATTGATGGTAATATCTGCAATAGGAGTTAAATTGGAATTTGAAACTTCAGATTATTCTTTGGATATCTCTTCACTGTTTCTCTGTGTAGTTGCATGTGTTGGAATAATGCTAGGATTTTCAAATATTGCAGCAAACGGATTTGACTTGATATATGTTATCCTGCCGATTGTCATTGGTTTTATAGCATTAGTCATATTCTCACATCGCCAGTTCAATATAAAATATCCTCTTTTGGACTTGAGAATATTAAAGCACAAGTATTTCTTCTTCGGAACATTATTTTCCGCAATATTGTATTTCACAATGTGTGGTTTGAATGTTATAATGCCTTTATTTGTTCAAAATGTTGCCTATCACTCTGCAACAGAATCTGGATTGGTATTGCTTCCTGCAACGATTATAATGATTGTCTTTAATTTCATTGGTCCTGTTTTGGCAAATAGAATTGGTGTTAGAAAAGTATTGATTGCTTCATGTATATTTTCAATTGTCGGTTATTTGGTAATGATGACCTATGATGTTAATTCAAGCATCAACTATATGATACTCACTCAGGTACTGAGGGCTATTGGTGCAGGTTTAGGTTTAATGCCTGCTGTAACATGGACTATCAGTGTCGTGTCCGGTAACGTTGAGGATGCTACTGCCATTAACAATACCGTAAGACAAATCATTGGTGCAATAGGTTCTGCACTTGCGGTTGTATTGATGGCTGTATTTGCCGGAGGAAATGTTGACCACAATGCAATATCCGTTACTGCATTTGGCGAAACATCTATTGTCATGTCAATTTTGGCTGTTGTGATGTTGGTCATAGTCATTTTATTTGTGCATGACGACGTTGAAAAAGTGGAAGTTTAACAAATTTCCATTTTTTATTTTTTTAATATATATTCTATTTTATTGATAATGTGATTTTCACTTCTTTTTCAATTATTTTGTTTTCAGGATAAATATTTATTATAGTCAACATATAATGTTTCATTTTTTTTAAGCATTATTTTAAGTATTCAGTACCTTAATTTTTGGTGAGATTTTGTTTTTTTAAATCAAATAATAACTTATTTATTATATTTTTAATATATAAAATATTATCTCACTGGAGGATTTTTAATGAACAAGAGTGATTTAGAAAGAGATTACTATATGCTTAAAGGACCACTCGCAAAGAAAGGTTATGACTGGTGGTGGCATTCTTTAACTGCATATAATAAGGAAACTGGGGAAGCAAAACCATTTTTCATTGAATATTTTGTATGCAACCCTGCATTGGCTGAGGATGAACCTACTTTAGGTCAGGATCCTGAAAATCAAAGATTAGGTAAAAGGCCTTCTTATTTCATGATGAAGGTCGGAACATGGGGTAAAAATCCAAAACAGATACATAATTTTTACTCAATGAAACAGTTCCAGTGTCCTGATGATAAATTGGATATCCGTGTAGGAGACTGCGCATTGACTGAAACCCATATGAAAGGGTCATGTACAGTAACTGAGGAAGATGCTAAAAATCACCCAGAATATATGTCTGATGCAGGAGACATGAGATGGGATTTGGATATCGATAAGCAGATTACATTTAATGTAGGTTATGGCGCAAACAAGCTATTCAGAAAATTAAACTCATTTGAAATGTTTTGGCATGCTGAAGGAATCAAGACTCAATATAGCGGTACCATCTGGTTGGATGGAGTTGAATATGAAGTTATTCCAGAAAAATCCTATGGATATGCCGATAAGAATTGGGGAGGAGACTTTACCTCACCATGGCTTTGGATTTCATCATGTAACATAACCAGTCTTAAAACAGGCAAGAAATTAAATAACTCTGCTTTTGAAGCGGGTGGTGGAAGGCCAAAAGCATTTGGTATTGAAATTCCACGTAAGTTATTGATTGGTTTTTACTATGAAGGAACGATGTATGAATATAACTTTGCCAGATTCTGGAATCTTGTCAAAATTGATTTTGACTTTGAAGAAGGTGATGATGTCCATACATGGCATATTAATGCATCAAATAAGAATTCACGAATGGAACTTGTATTGTACTGCAAACGTGAAGAAATGATGCTGTTCAATTATGAAGCGCCTGACGGCCAAAAACGTCACAACCGCTTATGGAATGGTGGAAACGGTTGGGGTGAAATCAAGCTTTATAAAAAAGACGGTACCTTAATTGACCATGTGAAAATCGAAAATGCGGGCTGTGAATATGGAGAGTATTGCTGATGATATTCTTTGATATTGTAGCTTTAATTATTGTTTATGCTTATGTTGCGGTAATATTTTTTGTAGCTGAAAAAGTTTTAAAAACAAAACCTGAGGTTTCACGTAAATTTCTGCATATAATGGTAGGTAATATGATTTTTGCCATGCCATTTTTCTCAGATCCTTGGGTTATGGTTTGGTTTTTAACTTTGCCGATTACAGTAGTGCTGTTCTTCCTTACTGAATATTCACCTATTAAAATTGATAATAGTGTAACTGAATCCGGTCATGCATTGGGATTATTCTTCTATGCAGGAATCTGGACAGTCTTGATTGCAGTATTTTCAAACTACTTGTGGATTGTTGCTTTGGCTATTGTTCCTATGGTTTATGGTGATGGATTTGCAGCTTTAATAGGTCAAAAGTTCGGCAGAATAAAATACAAAGTATTCGGAGGTACAAAATCTCTTGAAGGATCACTTACAATGTTTGTTGTTACAACTGTTATGAGTGTGTTCGTATGGATGGTTTTCACAACTATCGGTTATCCAATGCCGAATTTTAATTTACTAGCTATTTTAGGTATTTCTGCTGTTGCTACAATCTGTGAAGCTTTAAGTTATGGTGGAATTGATAATTTAACAGTTCCTGCATTGACTGCAATTTTATATTATTTGGTAACTATTACATTATAGTTACTTTCACTTTCTATTTTTTGCATTTTGATTTATTGTTTTTGCATTTCATCAACTTCGATAATTATCTCTTTATAAGTAATTCATCTTAGTATTATTAACGAAAGTTGCAGAGGTTATTAAAATGAATGATTATGATAGGGCAGCAGAAAGAGTTGATAAAAAACTTAAATTTTACAATGAACTTAAAGCGTATGTATTGGTCAATGCATTATTGGCTGTAATTAACTTTTTTGTATCACCGTTCTTTTGGTGGGTATTGTTTCCGGTATTTTTCTGGGGAATAGGCATTTTAGTTGATTTTTTCAAAGCATTTATATTCATTGACAATTATAGTGAAGAATATAGAAAAAGAAAAATAGCTGAAGAAATGGAGAAAATGAAATTATGAGAGTAGATTTATTTTTTTCAAGAGACATAACTGAACCGCATGCTGAAATTCATACCAATGAATTGACAGATAATATTCAGCATGCAATTAATCTTTTGGAGGATGACTCAAAAAGCAATATGCTTGCCGTTAAAAAAGGCAAGGACATTACCTTTTTGGATTTTGATGAAATATTCATGATTCGTGTTGAAGACAAGCAAGTGAAGGTTTACACAGAAAATAATGAATATCAAGTGAAAAAAGCATTATATCAGGTTGAAGAATCCTTAAATCAAAATTTTGTTCGAATTTCAAAAACAACCATTGTCAATATTAAAAAAATTGACCGTGTTGCACCTTCACTTAAGGGGATGATGTTCATAATGCTAAAAAATGGTTTGAAGGATAATATTTCAAGAAAATATTTGCCTGATTTTAAAAGGACTTTGGATTTGTGAGGTGTTAATATGCAAATTTCAAATTTGATTGAAAGAATTGCTTTAGGGGCTTTTATAGGTTGTTTTATTGTCAGTTTGGTTGAAGTATTGATTGCTCTTCAGTCAGGACCACAAAATGTTAGTTTTTCAGGCTATGATGTCATCAATGCATTTTTGGGATCAATCGTTATTGGATGGGGATTTTCATTAAGCGGATTCATATATGAAAATGACTGGCCGTTGCCTGCTCAAGTTCTATTCCAGATGGGGATTGGTTTTGCAGTGTTGTTCTCTGTTGCAATATACTTGACATGGCTTCCAATAACTTTGGGAGTTGGTGTAATCATAGAATGGGTAACTATTGCAGTTATTTTTGCAGTTATATTCTGGTTAGGATTTTATATATATTATTATTTGCAGGCTCGTGATATAAATAAAAAATTAGATTAATAGGGAGGTTATAGGGGAATTAATCCCCTTATCTCTTTAATATATACAAATGGGTGAGTAATATGAATTGTTAAATTCATTGTGAATTCAATAATAATAGTTAATATTCACAATTAAAACTATTGTTATATTATTATTTAAATATTTTGCTTGAATCCACATTCACTGCAGACTTTCGTTTGAAAATGAATAACTCCTCCACATTCAGGACACACCCATTTTTCCCTATCCTGCATCATCATTTTTCCAATACCTGTGGTTTTAATTCTTTTTGCACTATCTAATGTGTTTAAATCATGTCTTTTGACATACTTTTTCGAATGCTTTTTCATTAACGGACATGGAAACTCACTGCATCGTCCACAGTAACTGAAGTTTTTAGTATCAAAACAAGTTTTGATTTTACATTTTAAACTAGCTTTATTTTTACCATCATCTCCAATTAAACAACCGACACAGGGGTTTTGATATCTCTCACAACTAATACAGTTAACTCCGCATGGAGCAAATAATTTTGAATCAATAGTATCTGGCATTTTCATAGTTTCTACTCTCTTTACAAAAATTATATTAATTTAAAAATAAATATTTTTTTATACAAAAGGTTAAAACTGATTTAGATGTCATTGATTATTCATCCAGAAGTAAATAAACTGAAAGAGCAATTAACCCAGAGGATTTATGAATATGATAATTTGGTTAATCATGTATGTCCTGAAATTGAAAGAAGATATGTTCTGGAATTTGGCCTGCATGAGTATAAACTCTATTCTCTAGAGCTTGAAATAGACAAATTAAGAAGAAAACTTCATTTGATACAAATAGAAATCAATCATGAAAATGAAATTAATATGGATGAGATTGATAAAATCATTGCAAAAGAGTTTGAGGAATATGACAAACAGGTGCAGGCTCAGATTGATGAGATCAATTTCATAAAGGAAAATAACCCTGAAAAGTTATCTGAAAGCGATTCCAAAAAACTGAAAAAGATTTATCGCTGTCTTGTTAAAAGATTGCATCCTGATTTAAATCCTAATCAGTCACTCTTTGAATTGGGTTTGTTTTATAAGGCAGTAAAGTCATTTCAACAGGGTGATTTAAGGGGATTGGAATCTGTTGTAGCTATACTTCCCGATGAAAATGCTGAAGAGGCATGCGAAATTGATAATCTTAAAAAGTTAATCAATGAATATGAAGAATTAATTGATAAAGTTAAGAATGATTATCCGTACAATAAAAAGAATCTTCTTGATAACAGAGATGACCATGACAAATATATGTCCATGATTCTGGAACTGATTCATGATAGGCAAAAGGATATTGAAAAACTTGAAAATAATATTAATGGCTTGATTTAAATGTCAAACATTCAAAAGCCCGATTCGGACATTACAAATTTCGTTGGTTTTATCCAAAAAGGAGGTAAACTCAAATCTTTTGGTAAAGACATATTTTTAATTGAAGTACATGTTGCCGGCCTTGACTATATTGATGATATCGATGAGATTTTCAATGAATTGGAGGTCAATGCCAGATTAGAGTTATTCCGTGAAGCTAAAAATGAATATGACAAACATGCAATTCTAGTCAAGTACAACGGTCAAAAAATTGGTTATGTGCCAAGAAAGGATAATTATGTTCTCTCCAAGTTGATGGATGGTGGAAAGGAGCTGTATGGTGTTGTTGAAAGCTTTGGCATAGATGAAGTTTATGAAGGATATCCATTTAAATTTGTAAATTTCAAAATATTTCTTAAAGACCATTAAAAACATTAACTTTATATGTATATAAAACAAATATTTTATTACTGTTAAAATTTTAGCAGTTTACTTTTTTTGGGATAATTCCCATTGGATGTGGCTTTTATAGCTGAACAAAAAAAAGGTGAAATTTATGTATAAATATATTAGAGATGCTTGGAAAAACCCAGATGAGTCCTACGTACGTGAACTCATGTGGCAAAGAGCTCCAAAATGGAGACGTCAAAAAGTAGTACAAAGAATCGACAGACCTACAAGGTTAGACAGAGCTAGAAGCTTAGGTTACAGAGCTAAAAAAGGTTTCGTTTTAGTAAGAACCAGAGTAAGACGTGGTGGAAGAAGGAAATCACGTTTCAAAGGCGGTCGTAAACCTAAAAGAATGGGTGTAAACAAAATCACTCAAGCAAAATCTATTCAAAGAATCGCTGAAGAAAGAGTAGGTAAAAAATACCCTAACTTAGAAGTATTGAACTCCTACTGGGTATGGTCTGACGGAAAATACAAATACTACGAAGTTATCTTAGTAGATCCACAAAGTCCTTCTATCATTAACGATAAAAAAATCAATTGGATTTGTTCTAAAAAACACACTAACAGAGCTTTAAGAGGCTTAACCAGTGCTGGTAACAAAGGACGTGGAATAAAATCTAAAGGAAAAGGTAGTGAACAAGCAAGAAGAAGAGATTTATAATCTCTCTTTTTTTACTACTCTTTTTTGATTTTCATGATACATAACATTAAATTCAGAGTCTTCGTTTACGAAAATGAAGATGTTGATGAATTATCTCAAGCTATTTTGAACATTTTGCCTGAAGCTGAAATAGAAGCTGAAGAGGCTGAAGGTTTGACTGAAGATAAAATAATAATTTTATCAGGCACTGTTTCTAAAAAAAGATATACTAAAGAATTTTTCAACTTGCTTTTGGAATCCGTTGATTTGGATAAATTAAATGATGATTTAGAGAGAAAAATGGATGAAAAGGGAAACTGGTTTTTAAGATTTGACAAGGAAGATGCCATTGATGAAAAGATGACCATCAAGGATTCCGGAGATTCCATTCACTTGAAAATTAAAATAGCAGCATATCCTGCTAAAAAGGAGATTGCAGTTGATAAAGTTCGTGAAGCTATTTTTGATAAAAATTAATCTATTTTTTTAATGAATTTTGCGGGAACACCACCGACAACTGTTTTTTCCTCAACATCTTTTGTTACAACGGCTCCTGCTGCAATGATTGCACCATCTCCAATAGTGATTCCTGGCAATATTGTTGCATTTGATCCAATCCAAACCTTGTCTCCTATTTTTATTGATGAAGGACATAGGTTTCCTCTCTTTTCAGGGTCTTCTTCATGATTAAGCGTTGCCAGAACAACATTGTGTCCAATAAGCACATCATCACCTATGTATATGCCTCCCTGATCCTGGAATTTGCAGTCAGAGTTGATGAAAACATTTTTTCCTAAATGAATATTTTTACCAAAATCTGTATAAAATGGTGGAAAAACTCTGAATTCATCATCAACTTCTTTCCCAATCAATTTTGAGAATAGTTTTCTTGTTTCTTCAAATTCATGGTATTGATAATTTATTTCACATGTTATCTTTTGTGCTTCTCTTGAATAATAATTGCATGCTTCAGCAGCTTCTTCATCCATTTCTAATGTTTCGCCAGCATTGAAAATTTTTAGTAATTCTTCTAGTTCTAACATATTAATTATTTTTTTAATTTGAAATATAATAATTTTTACATTTAAATAAAAAAAGAGAATAACTTAAATAGAGAGTTATTCCTACTGTTGATTTTGTTTGTCACGTTTTCGGTGAATTCATTTTTGCAAATGAATCGTCGGTTGGGAGTATCATGTTGAATTCATGGATTTCATCAATTTGACCTGATTCACTAAAATTTGTGAAATTTAAAACATAACCTCCTTTTGTTTTATCATCAGACAGAAAATGAGGATGCCAACCAGGCATGTTCAATTCATTCATGTATTTTGGAAAGTATGCTGTTACTATTGTTCCTGTTTGGTCTGTGTGGTTGAATACCTTTGGTTTACTGCAGCAACTTCAGTGAATTATTTATAGGGTTTTCTTCTGATTGAATAGTGTAACTAATGAGGAATTGTGGCCTATGGCACTCCTGCTAAAATAGCTACTATGACAACTTCAAGCCATATATTATATGTTTAATTAAACAGAATATTATTATGGCAGATAATGTAGATTTTATTTCAAATCCTAAAAATGCTTTCTGGCAGTTTACCACGCCACTGCTTTTGCTTACTCTTTTTGAAGCGGTTACTCATTTGTTGATGTTTTTTGGGTGTCTCAGATGAATCCTGAATCATTTTTTGCAATAGGGGTGACAGTTCCAATACTCACGCTTATTGTAAGTTTTGGAAGGTCTCTGGGTATCGGAACCAATTCTATAATGTCAAGAGAATTGGGAGATAATAATTTAATTGGTTCTTATAATTCAATTTTGCATGGTATTGTGGCATGTTTGGTGAGCTGTGTTATCATTATGATGTCCATATTCTTTTTAAAGGATATTTTAACATTTGTTGGCGCAGATTCTTCAATGGATTTGTCAATGCAGTATCTGAGTCCTATGATTTTATGTCCGTTTGTTTTTATCTTTTCTAATTTTTTTGCAAACACTCTTCAGGCTGAAGGAAACTCAAAAATTCCCACAATATTGCTTATCTCAACTAATGTCTTGAATTTGGTTTTAGATCCGATTTTCATTTTTGTTTTAGACTGGGGCGTTAGCGGTGCTTCATATGCTACAATATTATCTTCAGGATTTAGTGCTCTTTATTTATTATATTGGTATTTGAGTGGAAAATCAGAAGTTCCTATAAATTTTAGGTATTTCAAGCCAGGAATAGTTTATGATATATTTACTGTAGCTTTTCCAAACTTTTTAATGGACAGTTTATGGTGTATTTTAATACTATTCTTCAATAAGATATTAATCGAACAGCTTGGTCAAATTGGTGTGCTGCTTTACTCATCTGCTTCAAAAATTCAATCCGTAATTATTTCTCATCAAAAGGCATTCAGTAGAGGATTGGTTAGTATTTGCGGACATTTGTTTGGTGCAAATAATTGATGAACTGAAAGATTTATATCATTATGTGCTTAAAATAATTATTTTGATTTCAGTAATATCAACTGTAATATTCTTCTTCATTAGAGATTATGGTTTTGCATTGTTTTCAGTTACTGGCGTACCCGAATCAGTATTTTATATTGCACTTGCGGGTATTATAATTGTCCCATTCCGTGGTATTACAGCAGTCACGGAAAAAATGCTGGATGGGATGGGAAAGAGTTTTTATGAACTGCTTTTAACATTGGGCAGTATCATTTATGAAATTTCAATTGTATATTTATTGGCACCTATATTCAAGCAGGGTGTTTGTGTCTTACTGGGAATACTGGTTGGGGAAGTTACATTGGCTATTTTGTATTATATCATGCTAAAATATTTCCTTAAAAAATCTGAAAATGAAATCCATCATGCTGCAGGCGCTTAGATGTATAATAATGGTATTGCTGGTTTGTTCTGTTAGAGATTTAAATAGGTCTTTCAAAGATGGATTTAAATTTGAAGCTAAATTAATGGATGGTCAGGTAAAAGCATTTGCTAACCAAATAATTACCTTCAACATTAATGGAGTATTTTATGATAGAACTACTGATAATGAGGATATTGCTAGATTAAACATCAATTTAATGGCTGGTAAATACAATTATTACTTCAATGTATTCCAACGGTGATACAATATCTAATCATAGGGTAACTTGATTTAGAAAATGCCAATTTAATGATAATATTTAAATATTTACGAATTAAAAAAATTTTGTGGTGATAATTTGTTAGAAGCGTATCTGCCTTTTATAGGTTTAATAATTTTTGGAAACATCGAAAACTTGATTCTAGCATCACAGGGTGTTGTTCAGGGTGTGGATGTTAAAATATTAAGTATACTAAGTATAATTGCTGTTATAATATGGTTGGTTATTGGAACTGTGGCTACTGAATTTGCAATCCAATATGCAAACTATATCACATTTATTGGTGGTCTTGCAATCGTTATACTAGGTATTCAAGCTATTTACGAAGCTGTTAAAAATATTCGTGCAAATAAAAGAGAGAGGGTTTAAATGGTTAATTTAAAAGATTATGCGCCATTTACTGGTTTGCTTATTTTTGGAAACATCGAAAACTTGATTCTAGCATCACAAGGTGCTGTTGCACATGTTGATCCATTTATATTGGGTGGATTAAGTTTAATTGCAGTGGTTATTTGGCTATTGCTTGGAGCTTACGGAACAAAAGTGGCTATTAAATATGCTGATTATATTGAAATTTTCGGAGGGGTAGCTATTATAGTTTTAGGTATCCAGTCAATGATTGAAGCTATGGGAGTAACTCTTTTCCCATAATTTTTCTTTTTTTTCTTTTTTTCGTATAAATTTTCACTATTTATTTTGTTGCATATTGTTTTTAGATTATGTCTTATTGTATAAGTTTAAATTCCATGTTTTTCAACGGGAAAAAACTTCGAACTGTTAATCATTGATGAATTAAACAGAAAAGGATTCACAACAGGCACTGGTAACTCAAGAGAAACAAAGTTGGCTGTGCAAGTATTAAAAAACTATTATAATCACTTAAAATGGTGATTATGTATGAATAATCGATATGAAATTGCTCGTGAGTTTGCAAATGCTATACTTTCTTATGATATTGTTAAAATCATTTTATTTGGTTCCGTAGCTCGTGGCGATGATACTGAAGAATCAGACATTGACATTTTAATTATCACCACTAATTCCGATGAGTTGTCTGATGAAATCAATAGTGCTGCAGTTGACATTATTCTTGAAAAGGATGAATTCATATCTCTTTATATAATGGGTGAAGAGCATTACAATAAAACAATTGATTATCCATTTTTAACCAAGATTAAAGAATGTGTTGTAATTGAATAAGGTTATGGTGCTTTTAATGTGGGTAAAAGTAATTTAATGTCTGTTAAAGCATTATTCTTTATTATATATCTTTTATTTCAAGTGAAAATTATATAATTTCACTATTTTAATATTATTTATAATTAACTTAAAATATATTTTATTCAATTATTTGAATAATTATTTATATATGTTTATTCAAATATTTAATACATGAATAGTCCCGTGGGGTAGTGGCAATCCTTTTGGGCCCTGGACCCAAAGATAGCGGTTCGACTCCGCTCGGGACTACTTAATTATCTATTTATTTTAATCTTTTCATTTCTCTTTTTTCTATAATTACTAAATTTTTTAGTACCTGTATATAATCTATGTTTTTCTTATTTTATTGATTTTCCAAGGTCATAGGCTTCTTTTAATTCAGATTTACCTTCAGTGTCTCCAGGTTGTGTTACATTACTGCACAATATTTTTCCAACGCTTTTCCAGCCAATGTGTTTTTCAAGATTGTCATACCAGAATTCAATTTCTTCAAATCCTGAACCTTCAGCTGCCATTATGAGGATGCTGTCTTTTTGAGGATTTTTGTAGTTGTCACATTCTGCAACGGCAAACAAACGGTCAAATGCATTCTTGAGGAATCCTGAAATATGCCAGTAATACAGTGGTGATGCTAAAACTACGATGTCTGCATCTTTGTATTTTGGATATATCTCATCCATTCCATCTTTTTGAGCACATGGGTGTGCAATGTCTTTGCCTCCGTTCCAGCAACCTATGCATCCATTGATTTTCATTGATGAAAGCATGAACTCATCAACTTCATTTCCGGCTTCTCTTGCACCTTTGATAAATTCTGCGGTGATTGATGATGTGTTTCCTTTCTTTCGTGGACTTCCATTTAATATAATTATTTTTTTAGACATTTTTTCCCTCTTTTGCATATGTTGAATTGATTATAGCCTTTTCAACAGTTTTATATTTATTTTTATTAGACATTATATTTGGTGGATGATTGTTAAATATAATCTGTAATTTTAAAATTACTTAATGATTTTAGTATTTAGACAAATGAACATGGGTTGTAATAGTTATGGTCAATGTTATAATATACAGTCATATATGTGTGAATACAAAAAGCAAATTGATTTTCTTTTTATCTTTGCATATATTTCATATATATTAAATATAATAATTTTTATATGATGTTTAATAAAGTATTAACTAATTAAAATTATTTTGAGGAGAGTTGTTATATGAAAGGTGAAGTATATTATGGTAAAGGTATTCGTGAATTGGAAGACCAATATCCTGATTTGTATGAACTTGTTACTGATATGAATGAAACTGTATGGGATGGAAAAATTCTGGATTATAAAACTCAAAAATTAATAGCTATTGGAATTACAGCTTCCCGTGCAGATCCAAGAGCAACCAAAAAGCAAATTAAAAGTGCAATTGAAGTGTTAGGTATCAGCAAAGATGAAATCGTGGATGTTTTAAGAGTTGTTTTATTAACATCAGGTATGCCTGCATTTTCAAAATCCTTACAAATTTTAAACAGTGTTTTAGAAACTATGGATTAAGCTTCAAAATCATTTTGAAGTTTTCTTTTTTTATTATATTATTTTTAAAGTCATTAATATTCTGCATATGTGGTATGCTATAAAAAGTATCATTCCAACATTTAATATGGATGTAACTATCGGTTTTTCAAGATATATTTCTCTTGCAGATTCATCCAATTCAATTTTATTGTATTTTTTAAATATCGCATTCAACCCTATAATCCATGAAAATAGTAGAATTATCAAATAGGAGGCTACTATTGTGATATCTCCAATGTTTACTGAATTCATATTTTGTGTAATGTTTGTTAGGGATGTGGAGAAAAATATGCTGGCTACTGATCCGAAGAAATTGACGAATGCGTGCAACGTTATGGAGTATATGATTTTTCCTGTTTTGATGTAGACATATGCAAAAAATCCTCCAAGTAGGAATGCATAGAAAAATTGGCTTAGGTTTCCATGAAATAGTGCAAAAATTAATGCGGATAGAAATATTGATAGCTTTGGTCCGTATTTTATTGTTCTATCAATCAGTAGTTTTCTAAAGAAAAGTTCTTCAAATATCGGTGCCAGTATGCTTATTATAATCAGATTTACGTAAATGCTTGAATTTTGAATCAGCTGTTCTATGGGATTAATCACATCGTTTGTAAGGGTGTTTCCTATTATTGTTGTAATAACCATTCCGATCATGTTTCCAATCCACATTAACGTTAGGGCTATGCAGAAATATTCTATCTTTGATTTTAAATTTATTTTTTCCTTTTTTAGTGTTGATGATTCGATTTTTCCCATCAGATACATGAATATGGGCAATATTAATATGTAATTTGTCAGTGAAGATAGGACTGTCTGGATATTGGTGTTTCTTATTAAGGTCACATCCCATAATGCAATGACATTTACAAGCAGTATTTGGAATAGTACTGGTATCAGTGCAAGGGCAAGATAGTTAAATCCTATTCTTGAGAAAATTCTTTTATTTTCATCCAATTTCTTCACCTTCAAGTTAATGTAATTAATATTTAACTTTTAATATATATACTTTAATTAACTTTGTTTGGTATGACTAAATTTTTTTTGATGCACGTAAATTTAAATTAAGTTTAACCTAATAATTATTCTTTGTTTTACCTAAAAAAGATTAAAAATCGAATATTTTAT
>OCTX012289507.1_pt1 | contig 32066 bp, 32 predicted proteins | sample 1539691 | NCBI WGS metagenome assembly OCTX01 (sample SAMN02144231, study PRJEB22623) | gut metagenome | biome: sheep rumen | host: Ovis aries | place: New Zealand
GCTATTATATCTACCAGCCTGGTCGGTATCAGCCTTTTCTTCTTCTTTGACTGGCGGATGGCGCTTTCCAGTTTCTGGGTGATCCCGGTTGCTTTCCTGATCGTGATCAGCTGTTCCGGTGCAGAGAAAAGAGCAGTGAGAAAAAATACAGCCATCAAGATGGATATGGCGGATGGGATCCAGGAATGTCTGGAGTCGATCCGTGACCTTCGTGCCAACAATGCACAGGATAAATACATGGATGGGCTGGAAAAGAAGATCCGAAGAGTAGAGAAGATGGCTCTTTTTACAGAACTTAAGATGGCTGTATATGTGAACTCCGCTGCAATCATCTTAAAGATCGGTATCGGAACGACTGCACTGGTCGGCGGCGCACTATTCGCGGATGGATCTATCTCTATTCTCACATTCTTCATGTTCCTTATGGTGGTGTCCCGTCTTTATGATCCGATGCAGATCACGCTTCAGAACTTTGCGGCGATCATCGCTACGGGGATCCAGTGTGAGCGTCTCGATGAAGTCCTGTCGCATGAGATCCAGACCGGGTCGGATAAGATGACCAATTCCGGATATGATATAACATTTGACCATGTCGGATTTCGATATTCCGATGATACGATGGTACTCAAAGATGTAAGCTTCACTGCAAGACAAGGTGAGGTTACAGCCCTGATCGGCCCTTCCGGCGGAGGAAAGACGACGATCTCACGTCTGGCGGCCCGTTTCTGGGATCCTACAGAAGGTAGAATCACGCTTGGAGGAACCGATATCTCCGGGATCGATCCCGAGACTCTCCTTCAGAATTACTCTATCGTGTTCCAGGACGTAACACTTTTTAACAACAGCGTAATGGAAAACATCCGTATCGGTAAGGCCGGAGCAACGGATGAGGAAGTTATCGAAGCCGCTAAAATGGCAAACTGCGAGGAATTCGTTTCACTTCTTCCGGAAGGATACAGCACCAGGATCGGAGAGAACGGAAGCGAGCTTTCCGGAGGTGAACGCCAGCGGATCTCCATTGCAAGAGCTTTTCTGAAGGATGCACCGATCATTCTTCTCGATGAAGCGACAGCATCTCTTGACGCGGAAAATGAGACAGTGATCCAGGAAGCGCTTTCCCGACTGATCAGGAATAAGACCGTAATGATCATCGCCCACCGTATGCGTACGATCGCAAATGCGGATCACATCGTTGTACTAAAGGACGGTGTCGTCGCGGAAGAAGGCACCCCTTCAGAATTGATGGAAAAAGATAGTCTCTACCGTCATATGACAGAGCAGCAGATGCTCGCTCAGAATTGGAAGATGGAGTAATGAGTAAAGAAAGAAAAAGTATGATCAGCACGGAAGAACTGTATCAGTATATGGATGGCACGGCCGGATTCCCCGAGGAGATCGGCACGGCGAAGATCCGGAAGGAAAAGTCCAGGAATGATGTCCTGTACTACCGCTGGGATCTGTCCTTTACCCAGGATACGGACGCAAAGAAATGTGATAATGCCGGGATGGATGAGGTGCAGATCATATTCAATCTGAACCAGAATATCGAGTGGCAGGTGGGAGAGGATCCCGCCTCGCCGCGCTTCCAGAAGGTGATCATGAACCGTGGGGAGGTGTGTATCTACAGGAATGATAACATCGGCACCTCTATGTTTTACCCGAGCGGGCGGCATTATCAGTTCCGAAGCCTGCAGATGAAAACACCGCGTTTTTCAGAACTTCTTCACATGCTGTTTCCGAAGGAAGAGAGCGATCAGATCGAGAAGATGGTTTTTTCGCGGGTAATGAAAACGCGGATCACTCCGGAGATGTTCAGGATCTTATCCGAGATCGACAGCGCCGACCGGTATGCGGAGTTTAAAGATGTCTATCTGGAAACAAAGATGATCGAGCTGACGGCACAGGTGCTTTTCGGTATCGTTAACGGAGAGAATGCGAACGTGAAAAAGGAAATATATATCGATTCTCAGGATCGTCTTTCGATCGAACATCTTCGGGAGAAGATCCAGCTGGTCCCGTATGATGACTACAGCGCACCAAAGACTGCAAAGTCGCTGGCCATGAGTCTTAGTAAGCTCAACCGGCTGTTTCGGATGATGTATGATACATCCCTGCACGCCTATGTGCAGGAGATGCGTCTGGAGTATGCGGCATCCCTTCTTTGTGAAACCCGGACGAATGTCTCTGAAGCGGCGGCGCGTGCAGGGTATAACAATATGAGTTATTTTTCCAAGTCCTTCCGGGAACGTTACGGAATGAGTCCCAAAGAATACCGTGAGCGAAAAGTGTTAGAAAACGATTTGTAAATGGTGGAATCGGATATAGAAATGAGTATAATCCACATAGTTAGCAAATGCTAACCATGTGGATTTTCTTGTTAGGAAAGGACGAGCGTATGTTTAAGAAAGTTGCTCCCTATATCGGGAAATATAAGAAGTACACGATCTGGGCCGTGATCTGTATGAGTCTGGGCATCATTGCGAATGTGCTTCCGTTTTTCTTTATGTATCAGATCATTTCTCCGCTGATCCGCGGGGAATCCATCAGCACAGCCTATATTCTTTACCGGGTCGCTGCAGTTGCTGTCTGTAAGATCCTCTTTGCGGTCTTATACACGCAGGGACTGTCATTTTCACATTATAGTGCCTATCACACGCTGAAAAATCTTCGTGTGTCTCTTCAGGGCAAACTGGAAAAACAGCCTCTCGGTCATATCCAGGATATGGGAACCGGACGGATCAAGAAAGTATTTACTGATGATATCGATCAGGTAGAACTTCTGCTGGCTCATGCGATCCCGGAAGGAATCGCCAATATAGTGATCCCGATCGTGATACTTGTTTTAATGTTTGCCGCAGACTGGAGACTGGGGCTTCTTTCCCTGGTTCCGCTTGTCGTCGGAATGCTTGCCATGGGAATGATGATGAAAGCCGGCATGGCGAAGATGAACGACTATTATGCTTCTGCAACGAAAATGAACAACACGATCATCGAATACGTCAATGGCATGGAAGTTGTGAAAGTCTTTAATAAAGACGGCGATTCCTATAAACGGTTCGGAGAAGTAGTGAGAAGCTACAGGGATTTCACGATTGCCTGGTATAAGGTCTGCTGGCCGTGGATGGCGATCTATGCCAGTGTGCTTCCGTGTCTGGCACTTCTGATCCTGCCGGTCGGATCTCTTCTGGTCATCAATGAGGTGATCGCACTGGATAGACTGGTCCTGGTCCTCTGTATGTCGTTTGCGGTTGGTCCTTCCGTGCTAAAAGCACTGAACTTCGCGGGAAAGTTCCCTCAGCTGAACTTTAAGATCGGTGCGCTGGAAAAAATGATGGAATTTCCGCCACTTCAGGAGGGAACTTCCGGGTTTTCCGGGAACAGTTCGGATGTCGTCTTCGAAGATATTCACTTCGGTTATGACGAAAAGGAAGTACTTCACGGCGTATCCCTGTCACTAAAGCAGGGAACGACCACCGCACTGGTAGGCGAATCCGGTTCCGGAAAATCCACCCTTGCAAAACTTCTGGTCCACTACTATGATCTTTCTTCCGGGCACATATCGATCGGAGGGCAGGATATCACAGATATGTCGCTTCGGGCATTAAATGACCAGGTAGCATTTGTATCGCAGGAACAGTTCCTTTTCAATACGTCCCTTTATGAGAATATCCGTATCGGAAATCCGGATGCGAGCAGGGAGGAAGTACTCGAAGCAGCATCAAGGGCGCAATGCGATGAATTTCTGGAAAGACTTCCGAATGGTATCGAGACTTTGGCCGGAGATAGCGGAAAGCAATTATCCGGCGGCGAGCGCCAGCGTATTTCACTGGCAAGAGCGATCCTGAAAAATGCACCGATCATCGTACTTGATGAAGCGACGGCTTTTATGGATCCGGAAAATGAAGATAAGATGAACCGGGCCATCGATGAGATCATGAAGGACAAGACGGTCCTGGTCATCGCGCACCGCCTGTCTACGATCAAGAATGCGGACAAGATCTGCGTGATGAAAGATGGCGAGTGTATCGCTTCCGACAGACATGAAGCACTTCTTATCTCATGTCCCGAGTATAAGAATCTGTGGGACGCATCGGTAAGTGCCAGCACATGGAGAATCAAGGAGGAAAAGAACGTATGATTAAGATCATGCATCGACTGATCCGTATGACGGGAAAGTATAAAAAACCGATCCGGGCATCCTATATAACTTCCTTTTTCAAGGGATGCCTGATGAAAATGCCACTGATACTCAGTTTCCTGATGATCAAGCTTTTTATGGAAGGAACCATGGATAAGAAGACATGCCTGATTTTCGGTATCGTTCTTGCCGCAAGTGTGATACTTCAGGCGGTTTTCGAACATCTGACGAATGTACTTCAGTCTGCGGCAGGTTATAAAGTATTCGCGGATATGCGTATCCGTCTGGGTGACCATCTGCGAAAACTTCCCATGGGTTATTTTACAGAAGGAAATATCGGTAAAATCAGTTCGATCCTTTCCACCGATATGGTATTTATTGAGGAAAACTGCATGGGCGTGCTTTCTGAACTGGTGTCTTTTATCATCTCGCAGGCACTGATGATCCTCATGATGTTCTTTATGGATTTCCGGCTGGGCCTTCTGTCTCTGTTTATATTGCTCGTATTCTTTGTGGTCGGCAACCTGATGCTCCGCTATACCATGGATCATTCGCGCAAGAAACAGGAGTACAGTGAATCTCTGACAAACGAAGTCCTGGATTTTGCAGAAGGGATCGGAATCATTAAGAGCTATAATCTTTTGGGTGAAAACTCAAAGAAACTGACAGACGAGTTTGAGAAGAACTGTCAGGAAAGCATCGCGTTTGAGGTAGACTATACACCCTGGTCACGAGCTCTGCACCTGACCTATGGAATCGGTACGGCCCTTGTACTTTTACTTTGTGCCTATCTTTTCCATCTGGAATTGATCTCGAATGTGTATATGGTCGGTATGGCGCTGTTCCTCTTTGACCTTTTTAATGCAGTCAAAAGTTACTATTCCCAGATGGCAAGGCTTACTGTAACCTCGGCAAGTCTCGACCGTATCGAAGCCCTGTTCCTGGAAGAAGAGATGCCGGATAACGGAAAAGAAAAACTCCCTGACGCATCCTCTCTGAGCGGAAATGAGGCGGCGATCGAATATGACGATGTCACCTTCGGATATACAGAAAAAGACGTGCTGAAGCATGTGTCTTTTAAAGTAAATAGTGGAGAAATGTGCGCACTGGTCGGACCTTCCGGCGGCGGTAAATCAACGATCGCTTCGCTTCTTGCACGGTTCTGGGATATCGGGGATGGAAAGATCCTGGTAAACGGAAAAGATATCCGAAATGTCCCGATGGGGGATCTGATGGATCACATCAGTATGGTGTTCCAGCGTGTGTATCTGTTCCAGGATACGATTTATAACAATATCTCGATGGCGCGTCCGGATGCTTCGAAAGAGGAAGTTTACGAAGCTGCCCGAAAAGCACGCTGCTATGACTTTATCATGGCACTTCCGGATGGTTTTGATACCGTGATCGGCGAGGGAGGAGCATCTCTCTCCGGAGGGGAAAAGCAGCGAATCTCCATTGCCAGATGTATCTTAAAGGATGCACCGATCGTCATTCTTGACGAGGCGACTGCCAGCGTGGATGCGGATAATGAGCGTGCGATACAGGAAGCGATATCGGAGCTTTGCCGGAACAAGACGCTCCTGGTCATCGCGCATCGCTTGAAGACAATCAAAGATGCAGATCAGATCCTGGTCGTATCAGACGGGAACATCGTTGAACGCGGAAGTCATGAAGAACTGATTTCGAAAAACGGGACATATGCGAGAATGGTTGCGCTTCAGTCAGGAACATGATTTTCATGCAAAATGACGAATTACTGAACAAATTCGAAAATGTGTTCAATTACTACTGGAAATATTCCTCTGAATACTATATTATTGGTTAGCAAAAGCTAACTAATTGTTATCGATGGTTAGCAAATGATAACTAACGGATTGAAGAGGGGTTTTTATGAACAGTAAAAAACTAGTAGCAAAAGATTTTATTACAGTCGGCATTTTTACGGCGATCCTTATCGTGGTGGAGTTTCTCTGTGGTCTGCTCGGATATATCCATCCGTATATCGTGGCATCTTATGTAGTGATGATCCCGCTTGTAGGCGCGATCCCGATGATGCTTTTCTATACGAAAGTGGAGAAGTTCGGCATGATCACCATCATGTCGGTACTTATCGCGATCATCATGTTCGTGCTCGGCATGGGATATCTTGGTGCTCCGCTCATCATAGCTGCTGGCGTGATCGCAGATCTGATCGCCAAGTCCGGTAACTATAAGAGCTTCAAGAAAACGATCCTGAGTAACGGGGTGTTTAGCCTGTGGATCTGTGCAAACTATTTCCCGGTCATCGTGACTGCAGATTCTTATCGTAAGGATCTTATAGAAGAAGGATATTCCACAGAGTACTGTGACAATCTCTTCGGTGCGATCAACGGAAAGACGATTGCCATTCTTCTGATCTTGTGCTTCGTATTCGGCTGTATTGGCGCAGTGATCGGAAAGAAAGCTGTAAAGAAACATTTCGAAAAAGCGGGAATCGTCTGATGCAGATAAGGCTGGATCCTCGTACAAAACTGTATATGGTGCTTATTGTATCCATGGTGGTTCTGATGCCTGCGGCAACCCCACTTTTATGGGGGATACGCATCTTCATCACATTGTTTCCGATCATGCTTCTGCTTTCGGAAAAAAGATATAAAAGCGCTATCCGTTTCCTGATCTTTTATGGTATCGCAATGGTGCTGACATTCTTTGTACTCGAGAAGGAAATGCAGGGGCTTCTGACGACGGTGCTTATCGGATATTGCGGCATTGTTGTGCAGTTCGCGCCGGCGATCATTACTGCCTGGTATTGTGTGAGGACCACAAAGATCGACGAATTCATGTCTTCCATGCAGCGGATGCATATGCCGGATGGTATAGCGATCTCGCTTGCAGTCGTCATGCGTTTCTTCCCGACGATCAAAGAAGAATACGGTTCGATCAGAGATGCGATGAAAATGAGGGGGATCTCATTCGGAGGCGGAAATGCCCTGAAAATGGTCGAATACCGCATGATCCCTCTTTTATTCTCGTGCGTCAATATCGGCGATGAACTCTCGGCCGCAGCTCTGACCCGAGGTCTGGGCGGGAATGTCAAAAGGACAAGTGTGGTCGAACTGAGACTCCGGATCTGGGATATCCTGCTGATGGTTCTCTTTACCGCAGCTCTGGGAATATTCGTATATATGAAGTATTTCGGATGAACGATCATTCAGTAAATGTAGAAAAGAGATAGCTTTAGAGAAGAACTATGGATAACCGGCAATCAATCATCGAGATTAATCATGTTTCCTTCCGATATAAGGGGAGCAAGGAAGGACTTCTTTCCGATATCAGTCTTTCTTTTAAAGAAGGGGAGACTGTCCTGCTTTGCGGGGCATCCGGATGCGGGAAGACGACGATACTCCGCCTGATCAACGGGCTGATCCCCCATTACTATACCGGAGACCTAAAAGGGAATGTTACTGTTTCGGGGAAGAATATATGCGAGACACAGCTATATGAACTGGCAGGTCTGGTCGGAACTGTATTTCAGAACCCGAGATCCCAGTTCTTTTCCGTAGATACCGATGGGGAGATCGTCTTCGGACCGGAGAATATTGGTCTTCCGCCGAAGGAGATCTCAAAGAGAAAAGAGATCGTCGTTTCGGAGATGAAGATCGGAAATCTTCTGAACCGGTCACTCTTCGAACTATCCGGCGGGGAGAAGCAGAAGATCGCCTGCGCCTCAGTGTCAGCGCTTCTTCCGGGAATAATCCTCCTGGACGAGCCATCCTCGAATCTGGACTGGAATGCGATCTCTGATCTTCGCGAGTCGATCCGCAGATGGAAGGAAGAAGGAAAGACGATCCTTATTTCAGAGCACCGGCTCTGGTACCTTATGGATCTGGTCGACAGGGTGCTCTACCTCTCAGACGGAAATCCTGTTCATGAATGGACAGGGGAGGCTTTCCGGGATCTTTCTGAACAGGAAGTTGCGGAACTGAAACTCCGTCCGGTCACGATCGAAGAAAAGTATATAAGTGCTTTTACCGATGAAAAAGGACGAATATCAGCTTCTTCTGCTTCAGATAAAAACTCTCAAAGTGAGAATATCGAGGGTTCGGGAACTGATGCTTCCGAAAGAAAAGTGGTCCTGTCCGGTTTCTGCTTCTCCTATGACAAAAAGAAAAGTGTCAGGCATCTCCGTAAATGCATCCGTGAAGGCGGCGCCGGAACTTATGACGGGCTGCAGTTATGTATCCCGAATCTTGCTCTTCCGTCCGGGAAAGTGATCGGGGTGATCGGCAGAAACGGAACGGGAAAATCAACCTTCCTGCGATGCGTGTGCGGACTTGAGAAGCGCTGCCCGGGATCGATCACTATTGATGGAAAAACATATGCCGGCAGGAATCGGCTGAAACTAACATATATGGTCATGCAGGATGTCAATCACCAGCTCTTTACCGACAGCGTGAAAGCGGAAGTAATGCTTTCTATGGAAAAAGAAGATGAAAAACGATGCGATGAGATCCTCGACCGTCTGGGGCTTCTTCCCTTTAAGGAGAAGCACCCGATGGCGCTGTCCGGCGGACAGAAGCAGAGGGTGGCCATCGCCTCGGCAATCGCTGCAGGTGCGAAGATCCTTCTCTTTGATGAGCCGACATCCGGTCTGGATTATGCCCATATGAAACAGGTCGGAGATATGCTCAAAAACCTTGCAAAAACGGGAAGTACGATCCTGGTAAGTACGCATGACCCGGAGCTTCTGGCACTATGCTGCGATGAAGTCCTGCATATCGAGAAGGGACGTATCGCGCAATATACGGCGTAAAAGCGCAGTCATTTCTTTTAGATCGGGATTGTGCCGGCCGCTTTACGAATGCTTCGGGAAGTTGGATAATAGTAGTACAGATATCCGTACGAAACGAGGTAGCCATATGATCCGTGAGGCGCGAAAAGAAGATCTCGAGCAGATGCTGGAACTATATCTTTCTCTGCATGAGGAAAGTATTCCGGAGCATGACGATCACCTCTTTGAGACCTGGGATAAGATCATGGACGATAAGAATTACCATGTTATCGTCTGTGAGATCGACGGGAAGATCGTGTCCTCATGCTGCTGTATCATTATCCCGAATCTGACACATAATGTGCGTCCTTTCGCACTGGTGGAATATGTGGTGACGCATGAGGACTACCGCTGCAAAGGATATGCAAGCGAATGCCTGGCGAAGGCAAAAGAGATCGCGATCTCTGAAAACTGCTATAAGATCATGCTGATGACCGGATCGAAGAAAGAATCCACACTGAATTTCTACCGGAAAGCAGGATATAGAAGTGATGATAAGACCGGCTTTAACCAGAAACTCTGACCGGATCAGATAAAGAGACGTTTACATGGACATTTTTATCGGATTGATGATTCCGTTTTTAGGCACGGCACTCGGCGCCGCTTGTGTGTTCTTTATGAAAAAAGAACTCAGCGTTCCGGTGCAAAGAGCGCTGACAGGTTTTGCTGCCGGCGTTATGGTGGCGGCTTCGATCTGGAGCCTTCTGATCCCGGCGATGGAACAGGAGGCAGGTAAGGGGCGGTTTGCATTCGTGCCGGCCGCGATCGGATTCTGGGCGGGAGTGCTTTTCCTTCTGCTTCTGGATCATGTTATTCCACACCTTCATATGAATACAGAGGAAGCGGAAGGTCCGAAAAGCAAGCTTGCAAAGACCACGATGATGGTCCTTGCAGTGACGCTTCATAACATTCCGGAGGGCATGGCGGTAGGTGTCGTCTATGCCGGTTTTCTTTCAGATAACAGCGCGATGACCTTAAGCGGAGCGCTGGCGCTGTCGATCGGTATCGCGATCCAGAATTTTCCGGAAGGCGCGATCATCTCGATGCCGCTGCATGCGCAGGGACAAAGCAAGAGCAAGGCGTTTCTTCTGGGCATGGGATCCGGTGCGGTCGAACCGGTCGGAGCTCTTCTGACGATCCTGGCGGCGGGACTTCTCGTGCCGGCGATGCCGTATCTTCTTTCCTTTGCCGCCGGCGCGATGCTCTATGTCGTTGTCGAGGAACTGATCCCCGAGATGAGTTCCGGAGAACACTCGAATATAGGCGTGCTCATGTTCTCTTTCGGATTTACCGTGATGATGGCGCTCGATGTGGCGCTTGGCTGATTACCGGCGCATCAGTGCCTCGACCTGATCCTTCTTCTCGAATAATACGCATCCTCCGACGTGATCGCCGGCCAGAACATTCTGATTCTGAAGCGCCATAAAGAGAGGGGAAGAGATTGCTTCTTTCAAAGAGGTCTCTCTGACATTGATGTCGGAATAAGGTGAAAACGGGCAGGGCTCGGCGCCTCCGTGGGAGTTGATGTGGAAGAAGCCTCTGCCTGCTGCGATACATCCGCCGGAGGATTTCTCATCTCCCGGGAAAGATACGAATACGATCTCCTCATGGTTTTTCCGAAGATCAGAGAGGGCAGAGGAGAAGATCTCTCTTTCTTCATCGCCGATCGCCAGGTTCTGGCTCTCTTCCGTGACAGGAACATATTCGACATAGATCACAGCTTTGCAGCCTTTTTCGGAAAGAGAAGAGATGAACTCTTCGGAAGTGACATCAGAAAGGTTCTCTGTGGTCACGGTCACGGAACAGCCGAAGATCAGGTTCTCTTTGGAAAGATCATCCATGCTCTTCATGATCCGGTCATAGATCCCCGGACCACGTCGGCTGTCGGTGGATTCTTTTCCACCCTCGATGCTGATGATCGGGATGAGGTTTCTGTTTTTCTTCAGAAGCGTGAGATAGCTCTCATTGAGAAGCACACCGTTGGTAAAGATCGGGAAAAGGATGCTCCGGATACTTCCTGCTGCTTCGATGACATCTTTTCGGAGCATCGGTTCTCCGCCTGCAAGCAGGATAAAGCTGATGCCCAGGTCGTCTGCTTCTTCGAAGATTTTTTTCCACTGATCACATGTCAGCTGATCCTGCGGCGCACAGTCGGTCGTCGCGTGATTGGCGCGGGAATAGCAGCCGGCACAGTGCAGGTTACAGTTCGAGGTGATGCTGGTGATGAGGAAAGGAGGGATGTGCTCGCCTTTCTTTTCCGCCTCGCGGCGCTTCTTCGATGCGGCTTTGGAAGCCATGGCAAATCCTGCCATAAAAGCACTGCCCTTGGGGTCTTTGAGTGTTGCCCGCAGTGCGTCTTTCACGACACGCTCCACGCCACGGGTCATATATTCCTGAATGTCGAATGCTGAATCAGACGGCATATATTCATCTCCTAAATAAGCATTTGATGATATTATATTTGATGCAATATAAAATGTCAAGAGTGAATATCAGTTTGCGAGGAGAAAGAAAAAGACATGACCAGTGCTTTTCCATAGAATTCTTTCGTAATTGTCGTCAAAACTGTCGTCAATACGAAATTCTGAATTAAAAGAAAAATCCTGAAAGCACTCTGTTCCCATGCTTTCAGGATCTATTATCTGGTGGAAACTATGGGGTTCGAACCCATGACCCCTCCCCTGTGAAGGGAATGCTCTCCCGCTGAGCTAAGCTTCCGCCGACTATAATAGCACATATTCGATGTTTGTGCTATGCTTTTTATAGGGAACGGGGGAATAGCAATGGTGAGACAGGTTACTTCAGAAGAACGTAATATACTTCTTTCGCATCCGGAATTCGTAATGTTCGATGCGAATAAGGTGAAGCCGAAAAGGCCGCTTCTGGCGCTGTCGTTTCTGCCGCTCCTTTTCTGCCCCTTTGCATTTGCTATCATCGCTATCTCCGGGCTTGTACGTGTACACCCGCATATTGCAGGATTTCTCATGGCGATGTCGATGGTATTTGCCTGTATCGTCCTTATCATACTTTATACCAGGATCGATGACCGTTATGATTCTAAGTATCGGGATTCCCACTATTCCAAGCACCTTCATATCCTCCTTCCCCATGACTTGAAGTGTGATGTCGTTCATGTGACAAGTGTTGTCCGTGAAAAAGCAGAAGGATGGTATATCAAAGACGGACAAGAGAAGATGTTCACCTATAGCGGCATGGTCAATTACATAAAAACCGAACCTGATACGGATCTGGTGGAGATCTATGACGGAAAGGGCTTCTGGGCGCTAGTGGCACGAGATCCACTGACAGAGAGCCTGTACAAAAGAGAAGAAGTGTAATGGTATAATAAACAAAAAACGAAGGAGTGCTTTTGCCATGCCATATATCGATGCAAAACTGACGATTTCCCTTTCTTCCGAGCAGAAGGAAGAACTCAAGAGTGAATTTGGAAAACTGATTTCCTGCCTGAATAAGACAGAGACCTATCTGATGGTCGGGATCGATGACGGAGCTGACCTGTGGTTTGGCGGCATGAAGCTCGAAGCAGGTGCATATATTGCTGTCAGCCTTCTCGGAAATGCCGGACCGGATCAGTACGATCGGATGACCAGAGAGATCTGCAAGATGCTTCAGGAGAAATTCGGCATCGCGAGTGACGGTGTCTATGTTACTTATCATCCGGTTCGTGACTGGGGATGGGACGGGCATAATTTCTGATATGAGCAAAATCGAAAAAGTAATAACCGATTCCTGCGAAATGGAATACTTCAAGTTCGGGCAGGGAGGAAAGACCATGGTCATTCTCCCCGGCCTGAGTGTGATCAGCGTCATGAAGTCCGCGCATGCCATCGAAGAAGCATATGCACCTATGACTTCAGAATTCACGATCTATGTGCTGGATAGAAGACTGGATATGCCGGAGGTCTATACGATCTCTGATATGGCATCCGATACGATCTCTGTACTTTCTGCACTTGAGCTTACCGATATCTATCTTTTCGGAGCTTCCCAGGGCGGTATGATCGCTATGACGATCGCGATCGAGGCGCCGGAATTGGTTGCGAAACTCGCTCTTGGTTCCACATCGGCAGCTGTAAAGGCGGAGGGTTTTTCCGAGCTTTCCGGCTGGGTGGAACTGGCGGAGAAGAAAGACGCAACTGCGCTTTATCTTGCCTTTGGGCAGGCCCTGTATCCTGCGGAAATGTTTGCAGCATATAAGGACGTCTTCGTGATGATGTCGAAGACCGTAAGCGATGAGGATCTGTCCCGTTTTGTGATCCAGGCAAAGGGTACGGATGGTTTTGATGTTTTAGACCGCCTTGTTGAGATCCGTTGTCCTGTACTGCTTCTTGGTGCGAAGGATGATGCCGTGCTCCGGCCGGAGGCCTCGGAAGAGATAATTGCCAGGTTAAGTGACCGGGCTGACTTCGAATACTATATGTACGACGGGTACGGGCATGCTGCTTTTGATACCGCACCGGATTATAAGGAGAGACTTCTGCACTTCTTTTTGAAGTGAGGGTGAGGATCCGGGCCTTGAAATATGTCTAAAATGCTGATTGCATGATTTAGACATATCTCTTTTACGGATATGTATGTCTGAAAAGAGAAAAGTGCTTTTCGGACATACAAAAAGGAATGATTTATATGACTGAAATCTTGTTTCTTCAATCTAGACATAAAAAAAGAGAAAGATTATATGTCTGGAATTCAAAAGTGCTTTTCCAGACATAGAAAATGACCTTTTTCATATGTCTGAATCGGAAGAGGTGCTTTTCAGACATAAAAACGAAGTGACGCCGTATGTCTGATTTGAGGCTTCTTCAATCTAGACATACAACGCCCAAAAAAGGAGCCGGCCGGTCAGGTCAGCTCCTTACTTTTACTTATTGCTTTCTTTCAAACTCATCGCCCTGCGGGGCAAGGAGTTGGAAAAGATCACTTGGATTTCTTTTTCCCGGTCTTCTGATGGCAAAGATCGCTTAATTTCTTTCCATAGAAGAAGTCATGTACCATGTTGTCGTATTCTTCCCACAAGGGGAGTGTCTGGCAGGAGTCCTTACGCGGGCAGGCAAAGCCTTTGTCGGAGAGGCATGCGACGGAGTTCATGGAACCTTCCATCAGTTCCAGGATCTCGCCGACGCTGTATTCTTCCGGCTTCCTCAGAAGCTTATATCCGCCGCCTTTGCCGCTGGCGCCCTTCAGAAGATTCCCGCTGACCATGTCTTTAACGATGATCTCCAGATACTTCTTCGAGATCTCCTGGCGCTCTGCAATATCTTTAAGAGGTACATAATTACCGTCATTGTGTTCTGCAAGATCGATCAGAACACGAAGTGCGTAACGTCCTTTAGTTGAAATCATAGAAAAGCTCCTTTCATAGCAGATGATCATCCGATCCTGCACTTTTGTAGCTCTACCTATTGTACCGCAAGGTAAATGGGTAAATCAAGTACTAAAACCTATTGACATGGTAGGTGAATAGGAAATATAATGTGTAAGCAATTAGAAAGGCGCGTGCGGAGGAAATGCCCGTACGTGAATAAAAAGGAATATACATGATCTACGCAGATAATGCAGCGACAACAAAAATGAGTCAGGCGGCGATCGATAAGATGGTCTCCCTGATGAACGACACATACGGCAATCCTTCGAGTCTTTACCGCTTCGGGCAGAAGGCGAAGGAAGAGCTCGAGCTCGCAAGAGAGACAGTCGCCTCCGTGATCGGTGCCGAGCCGAGAGAGATCCTCTTTACATCCGGCGGATCCGAAGCGGACAACCAGGCGATCCGTTCCGTGGCTCTCCTCGGAAAAGCACGGGGCAAGAACCACATTATCTCGACGAAGTTTGAGCACCATGCGGTACTGCATACTCTCGATAAGCTGGCAAAAGAAGGCTTTGAGATCACACTTCTCGATGTCCACGAAGACGGACTCGTCCGTCCGGAGGAAGTAGCAGCGGCGATCACAGATAAGACCGCACTGGTCACGATCATGTACGCAAATAACGAGATCGGTACCATCCAGCCGATCGCTGAGATAGGAAAAATCTGCCGAGAGAGGAAAGTGCTCTTTCATACGGATGCAGTACAGGCGGTCGGACATCTTCCGATCAATGTCGTCGAGCAGAATATCGATCTTCTATCGGCATCCGGACATAAGTTCCACGGGCCGAAGGGAACCGGATTCCTTTATGCGAAAAAGGGTATCAAGCTCAGTAACCTCATCGAGGGCGGCGCCCAGGAGAGAGGAAAGCGTGCAGGTACCGAGAATGTTCCGGGAATTGCCGCGATGGCAGTGGCTCTTAAGGAGATCGTTGAGAAGATGCCTGAGACGGCAAAGGAAGTTTCCGCCAAGCGCGACCGCCTGATCGCAGGCCTTTCAGAGATCGAACATTCGGCACTGAATGGTGATAGAACGAAGCGCCTTCCGAGTAACGTCAACTTCTGCTTCGAGGGTATCGAGGGCGAGTCGCTCCTGCTGCTTCTGGACGAGAAGGGCATCGCGTCTTCTTCGGGAAGTGCCTGCACATCCGGATCTCTCGATCCGAGCCATGTACTCCTGGCGATCGGACGCGTACATGATGTGGCACACGGATCTCTGAGATTAAGTCTCGGCGAAGACATCACGGACGAAGATATCGACTACATGATCAATGCCGTCAAGGAAGTCGTCACTTATCTGAGATCTTTCTCGCCGATCTGGCGTGACCTGGTAGCAGGAAAGAAACAATTCATTCTGTAAAACACATCACAACAACACAACATTGGAGGAACAAAACAATGGCTTTATATAGTGAAAAGGTAATGGATCATTTTCTTCACCCGAGAAATGTCGGCGTGATCGAGGACGCGGACGGCGTAGGTGAAGTCGGTAACGCCAAGTGCGGCGACATCATGAAGATCTATCTGAAGATCGACAACGACATCATCACGGATGTTAAGTTTGAGACTTTCGGCTGCGGCTCTGCGATCGCATCCAGCTCGATGGCAACCGAGATGATCAAGGGAAAGCCGGTCTCCGAGGCACTGGAACTGACAAATAAAGCAGTTGCCGAAGCACTCGACGGACTTCCGGCACATAAGATGCACTGTTCGGTCCTCGCAGAAGAAGCGATCAAGAACGCCCTCGAAGACTATCAGAGCAAGCAGAAAAAGTAATTTCCTATGACACTAAACCAGTTAAAATACGTAATCGCGCTATCGGAAGAAAACTCGATCAATGAGGCGGCGAAGAAGCTCTTTATCTCGCAGCCGGCGCTGACTGCTGCGCTAAAATCACTGGAAGAAGAGGTAGGATTTGATATCTTCCTGCGTACCAAGAGCGGCATCTCACTGACTGTAAAGGGAAGTGAATTTCTGGGATATGCGAAGTCGGTGATCGAGCAGTATGACATCTTAGAAGGAAAGTTCGTCTCGGGTGCCAATGTCAAGCACACCTTCCAGGTCTCCATGCAGCACTACACCTTCGCGGTCAATGCTTTTGTCGAGGTCATCCGCCAGTACGGCATGGATGAGTATGAGTTTGAGATCCATGAGACGAAAACGCATGAGGTCATCGAGAACGTCAGGAATCAGCGGAGCGAGATCGGTGTCCTTTATATCAATGACTTTAACCGCACAGTGATGACGAAGATCTTCAGTGAAGCGGGACTCGAGTTCATGCCTCTTTTCGAGTGCGGGATCTATGTCTATATGAGTAAGAACAATCCTCTGGCGAAGAAGAAACTTATCTCGCTCGAAGATCTCGATGAGTATCCGTGCCTGGTATTTGCACAGGGCGAGTATAACTCTTTCTACTATGCGGAAGAAGTACTCAGCACGTATGATTATAAGCGGATCGTCCGCGCCAATGACCGTGCGACGCTTCTGAACCTGATGGTCGGCATCAACGGATATACGCTGTGTTCGGGCATCATCTGTGAAGACCTGAACGGTACGGATTACTGTGCGGTGAAGCTAGATACCAAGGAGACCATGACGATCGGATATATCTCCCGAAAGTCATCCGTTCTCAGTGAACTTGCCGAGAAGTATGTCGCAGAGCTGAGTAAGTATAAAGAGAACGTCCTAAGCTGAGACCCTGTTATAGATTTTGCTTATGGTCTGTGATACAAAAGCGCAATTATTCAAAAAACTGATCGGATGTTATATTCCTATACAAAAGAACCCGGCGGGAGATCCTGCCGATGTATGGGGAGAAAGAAAAACACATGGTCAGAGGAATAAATACACGATGTCTTCACTTAAGCGATGAAGAGAAAAATAAGGAACATTACGGATCGCTGAGTTTCCCGATCTATCAGACGGCAACTTATGCGCATCCGGAGGTCGGGAAAAGCACCGGATTTGATTACAGCCGGCTGCAGAATCCGACCAGAGAGCATCTTGAAAAGATCATCTGCAGTCTGGAAGGTGGCCTTGATGCCTTCACACTATCGTCCGGCATGGCGGCGATCACACTGCTGTTCGAGCTTTTCCGGCCGGGAGATCACATCATTTCCGAGGCGGATCTGTATGGCGGAAGCATCCGGCTATTCGATAACGTATCAAAGAAGAACGGATATGAGTTTTCTTTCGTGGATTGTTCTTCCACCGATCTGGAAAAGGAGATCCGCCCGAATACGAAAGCGATCTACATCGAGACACCGACGAACCCGATGATGCGTGTATCGGATATCGAGAAGATCAGTAAAATCGCAAAAGCGCATAAGCTCCTGCTGATCGTGGACAATACGTTCCTTTCACCATATTTCCAAAATCCGATCCGGCTCGGCGCGGACGTGGTCATCCACAGCGGTACGAAATTCCTCGGCGGACATAACGACACGCTGGCAGGTTTTATCGTGACGAAGGATCCGAAGATCGCAGAGAAACTTCGATTCCTGATCAAGACGACCGGTGCGGGACTTGCACCGTTTGACAGCTGGCTTTTGATCAGAGGCATCAAGACACTGGGGATCCGGATGGAAAAAGCGCAGGAAAATGCGATCCGTATCGCGAACTGGCTGAAGGAACAGCCGGAAGTGAAGAAGGTCTATTATCCGGGGCTTCCCGAGCATCCCGGGTATGAGATCATGAAAAAGCAGGCAAGAGGTTTCGGCTCCATGATCACTTTCGATGTGCAGACAAAGGAACAGGCATTAAAGATCCTGAAAAATGTCAGGATCATCAAATTTGCAGAGAGCCTGGGAGGCACGGAGACCTTGATCACATATCCGACGACACAGACGCATGCGGATGTGAAAGAAGAAGTAAGACTAAGAAACGGCATCACACCCTGTACGCTCCGTCTTTCAACGGGGATCGAAGATGCAGAGGATCTCCTTGAGGACCTGGAGAGTGCTTTTGCCGGAGAATAAAAAGGAAGGACGATTTCGGGTAACGAAGTATCACGCCTTCCGATAAAGAAACGAGAAAGAAGGAATAAAAGATGCCGGAACGGAATCTGAATTTTGACGAAGTAATTGAGAGAAGACATACCGATAGCCTGAAGTTTGACTTTGCCGTACGAAGAGGCATGCCTGAAGATGTTCTGCCGCTTTGGGTCGCGGACATGGATTTTAAGACCAGTTCCTATGTCGAGGATGCCGTCATCGAAAGAACAAAACACGCGATCTTCGGATATACGGAGACCGGCGCAGACATCAGGAACGATGCTTATTTTAATGCAGTCGCGGGATGGATGAAGCGCCATCACGACTGGGATGTCGATCCGAGATGGCTCGTGAAAACACCGGGCGTGGTATTCGCACTCGCGATGGCGGTCAAAGCGTTTACCAAAGAGGGCGATCCGGTACTGATCCAGCAGCCGGTCTACTATCCTTTTTCCGAAGTCATCGAAGACAATAAGCGCGTCATCGTAAGTAACGATCTCGTGCTGGGAGAGGACAACCGCTATCATATCGACTTTGAAGATTTTGAGAAAAAGATCGTCGAGAACAAGATCAGGCTCTTTTTCCTCTGTAATCCGCAGAACCCGACGTCCCGCGTGTTTACCAGAGAAGAACTGGAGAAACTTGGCGATATCTGCTTAAAACACGATGTGCTCGTCGTGGCCGATGAGATCCATAACGATTTTGCTCTTTACGGGGAACACACGGTCTTTGCGAAAGTGAAGAAGGAGTTCGAGGACCACTGTATCGTCTGCACCTCCGTGAGTAAGACATTTAATCTCGCAAGTATGCTCATCAGCAACATCTTTATTCCGAATGCGACGATCAGAAGACCCTTTAAAAAGCAGGTCGATGCAGCAGGTATCAGCCAGCTCTCGGCACTGGGCCTTGTGGCGGCACAGGCGGCCTATGAGCATGGCGAGGAATGGTATGAGCACGTGATCGCTTACATCAAGGAGAACATTGCTTTTGTAAAGAAATATACACAGGAGAATCTTCCCGGCGTCAAAGTGATCGACGGAGAGGGCACTTACCTTATGTGGCTGGACTTCCGTGGCACGGGACTTTCGCCGGAAGAAATCGATAGAAGGATCATCCACGAGGCAAAACTGTGGCTCGACAGCGGCAGGATCTTCGGAAAGAATGGTGCAGGTTTTCAGAGGATCAATGTCGCCGTTCCAAGAGCGACGATGGAAGAGTGTCTGAACCGCATCCGTGATCATGTGGTGGAGAAAGCCTGAAGATGGATAAGTGAAAGTAAAAAGGAGAACCTTTATGGGATCATATAATGATAAAGAGATCCAGAATGTAGTGGATCTGATCTTAAAAGACTACGAGGATGACCGGGTGATCAATGCGATCGATATTCATCACCAGCCGGATAAAGAGGTGATCATCTCTGTCGTCGATAATCTTCTGAAGATCCTTTACCCCGGATACTTAAGCGATAAGGTATTCCGGGTCTATACCCTGAAAAATACGATGTCCGCCACGATCGAGGATGTTATCTTCCATCTGAAGAAACAGGTTGCGATCGTGCTGAAATACACCGATGAATTTGCGGCTGCTCCGCAGGATGTTCTGGATAAAAAGGCAAAAGAACTGACCCTGGCATTTATGAAGAAGATCCCGGAGATCCGGGCGAGCCTGGAGACAGATGTGGATGCGGGCTTCGAGGGAGATCCGGCGGCCAAGAGCAAGGCGGAGATCATCTTCTCGTATCCGGGATTATTCGCCGTGTCGGTCTATCGTATCGCACATGAACTGCATCTTCTCCGCGTGCCCATGATCCCACGTATGATGACCGAGTATGCCCACAGCATCACCGGTATCGATATCCATCCGGGAGCCACTATCGGCAGGCACTTCTTTATCGATCACGGTACTGGTATCGTCATCGGTGAGACGACGAATATCGGGGAGCATGTCAAGATCTACCAGGGCGTAACACTCGGCGGCCTTTCGACAAGAGGCGGCCAGAAATTAAGTGGTGTCAAGCGACATCCGACGATCGGTAACAATGTTACGATCTACTCCGGTGCGACGATCCTGGGCGGGGAGACAGTGATCGGAGACGATGTCACGGTCGGCGGTAATACATTCCTGGTCAACTCGGTAGAAAACGGTACACTGGTCAGCGCCAAGAAACAGGAATTGAAATTCGTAAACAAGAAGGCAGGAGCGAAGAAACCATCAAAGGAGAAGTGATGCCGCTATGACGATACTTCAGCTGAAATATGTGATCGCGATCGCAAGTTCCAAGTCTTTCCGCGAGGCCGCAAGCCGCCTTTTCGTGTCGCAGCCGGCACTTTCGTCAACGATCCGCTCACGATGATCACGTGAAAGAATATGAAGGACAAGTTTTTGATATTCAAAAACCGGCGGCAGGGTTATAACTCAAACTTATCACAGACGATAATTATTAGCGATTTTTCAAAGCTCCCGGGTAGTGTTACTATTATCTCAGCTCAAGAAAAACAGCAAAAAACCGACACGAAGGAGGTCAGTAAACATGAAGAATATGATGGATCGAAAACTCACGCAGATGTGTTGCATGTGTTGTATGTGTTCGACATGTTTCAACGGGAAATAGCCCGGGACACCTTTTGTAGAAAACAACGGTTTTAGGATGCGGTTGTTACCAAAAGGGTAGCAGCTGTTTTTTTTATCTTTAGGAGGAAATTTAAAATGAGTGAGATTAAGCAAAGTGCACTGGAACTGATCGGAAATACGCCGCTTCTTCAGCTGAATGCGTATTCTAAAAAGAGAGAGATAACACAGGCGACTGTACTGGGTAAGCTGGAGTACTTAAATCCGGCCGGATCCGTAAAGGACAGAATCGCTCTGGCCATGATCGAGGATGCAGAGAATAAGGGTCTTCTGAAGCCGGGAGCTACGATCATCGAACCTACATCCGGTAACACCGGTATTGGTCTTGCAGCTGTTGCTGCAGCCAAAGGCTATAAGGCCATCCTGACACTCCCGGATACGATGAGTGTCGAGAGAAGAAACCTTCTTAAGGCGTACGGCGCAGAACTCGTTCTGACAGAGGGCGCCAAGGGCATGAAGGGTGCCATCGCCAAGGCGGAAGAACTGAATAAAGAGATCGAAGGATCGATCATCCTCGGTCAGTTCGTTAACCCGGCAAACCCGAAGGTACATAAGGAAACAACAGGTCCGGAGATCTGGAAGCAGACCGACGGAAAAGTAGATATTTTCGTAGCAGGCGTAGGTACAGGCGGAACCATCACTGGTGTTGGTGAGTACCTGAAGTCCCAGAATCCGGACATCAAGGTCGTCGCTGTAGAGCCGGCCACCAGCGCAGTGCTCTCCACAGGTAAGCCGGGCGCACATAAGATCCAGGGTATCGGCGCAGGTTTCGTACCGGAAGTCCTGAATACGAAAGTGTATGATGAGGTCATCGCAATCGAGAATGAAGATGCTTTTGCAGAGGGAAAAGCATTCGCCACATCAGAAGGTATTCTGGTCGGTATTTCTTCAGGTGCTGCCCTGAAGGCAGCTGAGATCCTCGCCAAGAGACCGGAAAATAAGGGTAAAGTGATCGTTGCACTTCTGCCTGACTCCGGTGACCGTTACCTCTCCACTCCGCTGTTCAAAGACTGAACAGCCTAGGAGTGCAGATGAGTAACACATACGAGGATCTGCAGAACTCCCATCCATGCTTCGGCGGCCATAAGAATAATGCAGGAAGGATACATCTTCCTGTCAGTCCGGGATGCAATATCGCATGCCGCTTCTGTGACCGCGCCATCAACGACGTCGAAGAACGGCCGGGAGTGACATCGAAGGTGTTAAAACCTGCAGAATGTGAAGAGATCCTGAAGAAAGCACTGGAGATCTGCCCCGACATCAAAGTAGCCGGGATCGCAGGTCCGGGAGACACCCTGGCGACTGATAACGCGCTGGAAACTTTCAAGATCATAAAAGAAAAGTTTCCAAACCTCATCAAGTGCATGAGCACGAACGGACTGCTTCTTAGTGAAAGAGCACAGGACGTGATCGATATCGGGATCGATTCTCTGACAGTCACCGTAAATGCGGTCGATCCGGAAATAGAGAATAAGCTTAATGCTTACATCATCTATCACGGAAGGAGAATCGAAGGCGTTGAAGGAGCGAAGATCCTGATCGAAAACCAGCTGGCGGGTATAAGAAAAGTTGCCGCAGCGGGGATCACGGTCAAAGTCAATACGGTGCTTGTCCCGGAGATCAACGGAGACCATATCGAAGAAATCGCAAAGACGGTAAAAGAAGCCGGCGCGAAGATCTACAATATCATCCCTTTGATCCCGCAGCATGAACTGAAGGATGTAAAAGCACCGACATGTCCGCAGATCGATGAGGCAAGGAGAAAAGCCGAAAAATATATCGATGTCTTCCGTCACTGCCAGCACTGTAGAGCAGATGCGGTGGGTGTCCCGGGAAAGTCGGAGTTCGGCGATCAGATCTATCAGAGAAGACTCGGCGTAAAGGAGACTTTCTCACATGGCTGATAAAAACTACCGGATCGCGGTGGCCAGCTCGGACGGGATCGTAGTGAATAACCATTTCGGAAGAGCGCGTGCTTTCTATATCTATGAAGTGAATGAAGATTCATTTGAACTTTCGGATATCCGTCATCTTCCTCCTGTATGCGACAGAGGAGAACACGATGAAGATAGACTTTCCGAAAATGTAAACAGTCTCTCCGACTGCACACATCTTCTGGCGAGTAAAGTCGGGGATGGTGCGAGGAGAGTTCTGGAAAGCAAAGGGATCGCCTGTTATGAGATCCCGGGAGTCATCCCGGACTCAATCGATAAACTCGTGAAATACGAACAAGTTAACGAACTATTTAATTGAAAGAAGGATAAAGAAACATGGGTGAATTAAGACAGATTGCAATCTACGGCAAGGGTGGTATCGGTAAGTCCACCACGACACAGAATCTTACCGCAGGACTTGTCGAACACGGTAAGAAAGTCATGGTAGTCGGATGTGACCCGAAAGCAGACTCCACAAGACTTCTTCTCGGGGGCCTTGCTCAGAAGACAGTTCTGGATACGATCCGTGAGGAAGGTGAGGATATCTCCCTCGACCGTATCATGAAGGAGGGCTACGGCGGAACCAAGTGCGTAGAGTCCGGCGGACCGGAACCGGGCGTAGGATGCGCCGGCCGAGGCATTATCACTTCCATCAACATGCTGGAAAACCTGGGTGCCTATACCGACGATCTGGATTATGTTTTCTACGACGTATTAGGTGACGTTGTCTGCGGTGGTTTCGCAATGCCGATCCGTGAAGGTAAAGCTAAGGAGATCTACATCGTAGCAAGTGGTGAGATGATGGCTCTCTATGCAGCGAACAACATCTCCAAAGGTATTCAGAGATATGCAAGAACAGGTGGCGTAAGACTCGGCGGCATCATCTGCAACTCCAGAAACGTTGACCGTGAACTCGACCTTCTCCGTGCTTTCTCCAAGGAACTCGGCACCAAGCTTCTTTACTTCGTTCCTAGAGATAACATCGTACAGCATGCGGAGATCAATAAGAAGACGGTCATCGAGTACAGACCGGATTCGCATCAGGCACAGGAATACAGAAACCTGGCACAGGCAGTGATCGAGAATCAGGATTTCGTTATCCCGACACCGATGACACAGGAAAGACTCGAAGAGATCCTCATGGAATACGGCATGATGGAACTCGCAGATGACTACAAGATCTAATCAAGAAAATCATTACCCGATCGGGGAATATAGGAGGAACTAAAAATGGGAAAGATTTACAATTCAATCACGGAACTGGTCGGACATACCCCGATCGTAGAATTCAAAAGACTCGAAGAAAAACTCGGTCTGAAGGGCAGAATCGCCGGTAAACTTGAATACTTCAATCCGGCAGGATCCCACAAGGACAGAATGGCGATCGAGATCATCGAGGCCGCAGAGAAGCGTGGCGAGATCAGCCCGGATAAGACGACCCTTGTCGAGTTTACATCCGGTAACACCGGTGTTGCAATGGCTGCTTTTGCCGCAGCAAAGGGCTATAAGTTTAAGATCGGTCTTCAGAACGGTGTATCCGTAGAAAGACTTAAGCTCCTACAGGCTTACCAGGCAGAGATCGCAGATGTTCCGCAGGAACTGATCGCAGGTGTTTTTGAAAAGGGTATCGCCGCTTTTGCCGATGTCATCGACTACATGGAAAAGGGTGTAGAACATCCTTTCTCTACACGTCAGCTGGATAACCCGGATAACATCAATGCACACTACAAGCACACAGGTCCGGAGATCTGGGAAGATACCGACGGAAAAGTAGATATCTTCGTCGGTGGTGTCGGCACAGGCGGATCCACACACGGCGTAAGTAAGTTCCTCAAGGAAAAGAACCCGAACGTGAAAGTAGTTATCACCCAGCCGCAGCCGGAAGACGTTGTCAATTCGAAGGTAGAAGGTGCTGAGGACGGCGGTTTCCACGGTATCCATCAGGTACATAATGACGATGGCCTGACACCGATGGCTCCGACAAACTTTAACGGAGATCTGGCAGATGAATATAACTTCATCTCTTATGCCGAGACACTTCGTGCGATTCATCTTCTTGCCAAGTATGAAGGTATCTTCGTAGGTGCTTCTGCAGGTGCTTCTCTGGCGGTTGCCATCAAGCTTGCACAGAAAGAAGAGAATAAAGGAAAGCTGATCGTTCCGCTTCTGCCGGATAACGGTGAGCGTTACCTCTCCGAGGATCTTCAGAATATCCGCCCGGAACTCGAAGAAAATCTTGCTTTCTAAGAAAAGGAAAATAAACACATGGCTATTAATCTTTCTAATTCGAATGTCGCCACCAGAGAAAACCGTATCGGTTCCATCACAGGTTATGTAGGAACTCTTAAAGATCTGGCGACACAGAGTGAATGCGGAACCCTGAAAGGCTGTTCCCGCTGCTTCTCGCAGTCCAGTACATGTCTTTCCTCCTGCGCACTCGGCCAGCTCTGCGGTATCCGTGATGTGGCACTCATCCACCACGGTCCGGCAGGATGCTCCGTGGCAGGTGCCGGCGCTTACTATATGTCGAAGGTTATGTCCAAAAAGCGCGGCGTTACCAGTGATACGATCTATGTCGGAACCGACATGAACGAGAATGACACGATCTTCGGATCCACAAATGCACTTAGAAACGTCATCCTAGAAGTCAATAAGAGATATTCCCCGAAGGCGATCTTCGTATCTTCTTCCTGTGCAACAGGTATCATCGGTGAGGATATCGACAGTATCGTGGATGAGGTTCGAGATGAAGTTGGAGTTCCGATCGTGGCCGTTCACTGCGAAGGATTTAAGTCCCGTATCTGGGCAACCGGCTTCGATATTTCCGACCACGCGGTACTGCAGTCCATCGTGCAGCCCCCGAGAGAAGGCGTGAAGACGAATAAGATCAACTTCAAGAACTTCTTCGAGAGCGCGCGTCCGGAGATCATCGAGATGTTCAAAAACTTCGATCTCGATCCGGTATTCCTGTACTGCAATTCCACGGTAGAAGAACTGTCCCACATTTCCGAAAGCCTGGCGACGACCTGCATCTGCGGCACTCTCGGTAACTACCTCGGAAATGCACTGGAAGAAAAGTACGGTGTTCCTTACGTAAGATCCATTAACCAGTGCGGTATCGTCGGTTTTGAGACGTGGCTGCGTGAGATCGGTAAAGTAACGGGAAGATCCGAACCGATCGAAAAGTATATCGAAGAGCAGCGTGCGATCTATCTGCCGCAGATCGAAGAAGTGAAGAAGCAGCTATCTGGAAAGACCGCCGTTCTCGGTATGGGACCGGGCTACACATTCGAGGTTTCCCGTGTTCTCAATGAACTCGGCATCAAGGTCGTCTGGGCGCTCGCATGGCACTACGATAAGAAGTATGAAAACGGCGATGTACCGCCGTCCATGAAGTACCTTCTGGATAATGATATCGACTTTGAAGCAAGTGTTGCCGACCAGCAGAACTTCGAGGTCATGAACATCCTGCATAAGTACAAGCCGGATATGTATCTTTCCCGTCACCCGGGTTCCACCGTATGGGCGATCAAGAATGGTACTCCTGCGATCTATGTTGCCGATGAGTACATGATCTTCGGATATAAGCATACACTGGAATTTGCCAAGACCGTCCTCGATGCGATCAATAACAGAAGCTTCGAAGAGAACCTGGCAAAGCGCACCAGGCTTCCATATACAGACTGGTGGTACCAGCAGAATGTTGATAAGTTCCTGGAGGAAACGAAATAATGGCGAAGTTGTTAGATAAGCAAAGATATAAATGCGCACTGGGTGCGATGCAGACCGTTCAGGCGATCGACCGCGCTCTCCCGATCCTTCACAGTGGCCCTGGCTGCGCGCAGAAACTTTCGGAATCCACAGGAAGCTCCGGATACTTTTCTCCGAATATTTTTCCGTGCACCAGTATCAACGAAAAAGACGTTGTTTTCGGTGGCGTAAAGAAGCTGGATTCCACGATCGGTAATGCACTGAAGGTCATCGACGCAGATCTCTATGTCGTACTTACGGGATGTATCCCGGAGATCGTCGGTGATGATTCCGGCGAAGTCGTTTCCAGATACGAAGACGCGGAAAAGCCGGTCGTCTATGCACCGACCGCAGGCTTTAAGGGCAATAACTATAAGGGCCACGAGCAGGTAGTCGACGCGATCGTTGACCAGTATCTGAAGAAGTCCGATAAGAAGCAGAAGGGCCTGATTAATATCTGGGCAGATGTACCGTATCAGGATCTTTTCTGGCTCGGAAATCTCCGTCAGCTCGAAAAGCTTATCGCGGAGCTCGGTCTTACTCCGAATACGATCTTCGGCTATAAGCGCGGTATCGGGAATATCAACAAGATCCCGGAAGCGGAGTTCAATCTTCTCGTTTCCCCATGGGTCGGCTTAAATAACGTTAAGAAGATGGAAAAGAAGTTCGGCACCCCGTATCTTCACTATCCGAATCTTCCGATCGGCGCGACGGAAACCAGTAAGTTCCTGCGTGAAGTTGGTAAGTTTGCAGGTGTTCCGGAAGAGAAGGTAGAAGCGGTCATCAAGGAGCATGAGGATTACTATTACTACCTCATCAGCCGCTATGCGGATCTGTTCCTCGAGAACCGTGTCATCAACAAGCAGTTCACTGTCGTTGCGGATGCTCAGTATTCTCTCGCCGTGACGAAGTTCCTGGTCAATGACCTCGGACTGATCCCGGCAAAGCAGTTCGTTGTCGATGATACTCCGAAGAACCATCGTGACCGTATCACGGAAGAATTCAAAAAACTCAACTTCGGCATCGAGGCGGAAGTTTCTTTTGAGACCGACGGATATAAGATCCACGAAGAGATCAAGAACCACGACTATCACGGTTATCCGCTCGTTCTCGGCGGCTACTACGAAAAGGAGATCACGGAGAGCCTCAAGGGCAACTTCCTCAACATCTCCTGGCCGGTACAGGATAAGGTCGTATTCGACAATTTCTATGCCGGATACGAAGGCGGCATCCGCCTGATCGAAGATATCTACACGATAGCAGTTTCCCGATTCAACTGAGAAATATTGCGTGAGGATATGCCGGGTGCGGGGCGCCCGGTATATTCTTAAAAATCTTGAGAAAAGGAGTCCATGGATATGGCATATAATATCGCTTTTGGTTCATCCAACGGAATCAATGTTGACCTGAAATTCGGCGAGACAGACCATTTCTATATTTACCGTGTCGATGGACAGGACCTGCAGTTTCTGGAGATCCGTCAAGTAGCGCCTTCCGATCCTTCGGCAAAAGCATCTGTCAATGCTGCCGAATCATCTTCTTGCGGGAACGGCGGGTCCTGCGGCAATGGCTCCGGTTGTGGCGGGAATGGCCACGGATGCGGCGACGGAACCGAAGTGCTCGGTAAGGTCGCCCTGATCGAAGACTGTAGAGCCGTTGTCTGCAAGAAGATCGGATTTCAGGCGCAGAAACAGTTTGAGAAGAAAGCCATCTCGGTCTTCGATATCGAAGTAAGTGTGGAAGATGCGCTCGATAAGATCTCTTCTTACTACTACAAGATCGATAACCGCCAGTCGCTCCGGCAGATCCGTCCGGCAGAGGAAGAATAAGACGATAAGAAAAAGTGATCCGGAAAAGCGGATCGGAACAAAGAAATGATCCGTAGAAACGGATGGAAAGGAACAGGTTCTTATGGCAAAAGTGACATATTCCGGCGTAAGGGAAAGTAAACCGGGCAGAGTCAATGACCTTGGCACGACCGGACAGGAAGTCAGCGAGAGCTTTAAGAAGGGCTGCCTGAAAAGAGCAGACAGAAGTTTCGCGCAGGGCCTTCAGTGTCAGCAGATCAACAGCCTCGCAGCGCTGATGTCTCTGGAGGATGCTGTCTTTATTTCCCATTCTCCGCAAGGCTGTGTGGGATGCGCGATCATGGCGATCGATATGTACCGTGTCGGACAGATCCATAGAGGGATCAGAAATGTCAAGAACCCGCGCCTGATCGTGACGAATCTCGATCAGAAGAGTGTTGTTTTCGGTGGTGAGAAAAAATTACGTGAATCGGTACAAAAGGCCGTTGAAAGATATTCTCCGAAGCTGATCTTCGTATTTGCTTCATGCGCTTCCGGCATCATCGGTGATGATATCGATGCGATCTGCTCGGATCTTCAGAACGAATATCCGGATCCCTTGATCATCCCGATCCACTGCGAAGGCTTTAAGTCGAAGATCTGTGCATCCGGTTTTGATGCGGCATTCATCTCGATCAACAAGTATATACTGAAACATCAGAAAGTTGAGAAGGAATCCGGCCTGATCAATCTTTTCGCGCCGACGACGGTCAGCTATGCCGACCAGAAAGAGATGGAGAGAATGCTCCAGCTCCTCGGTGCGAAAGTCAACTATATTCCTTTCTACAGCTCACTCGAAAAGATCAGGAAGATCCCGGCAGCTGAGGCTTCCACCTCGATCTGTAAGGTCTTTGCCGATGAGTTCATGAAGACCCTGTACGAAGAATACGATATCCCGTATTCGCACACCGTTATGCCGATCGGTATCCGTAATACCGATAAGTGGTACAGAGGTATCGCGAAGGTCGTCGGAAAAGAAAAGGAAGTCGAAGAGATCATCAAAAGAGAACATGAGAGGATCGAGCCTCTCGTCAAGAAACTCCGCGACCGTCTCCAGGGAAAGAGAGTATTCATCTGCGGCGGAACGGGACGATCTTTTGCTGCGGCGGCCTTGATCGATGACTTCGGCATGGAACTCGTGGGACTCGAAACACCGACCTACGATGACGATGCCCAGGTCGATATCGAATACTTAAACGGCATCCACAAAGAGTTCGTCGTGGATATCGCAAACATGCAGCCGTTCGAGCAGGTCAACCTCGTCAAGAAACTCAAGCCGGATGCTTTTATCGGAGTACCGGAATGGGCCGCAAGACTCGGCGTTCCGACGACACACGTACTCGACGGCAAGCGTCCGACAATGGGATATGACGGACTTTTGTTCCTCGGTAACAAGATCGCCGACCAGCTCGAAAATCCGGGCTTTAACAAGAAGATCTCCGAGCATGTCAAGCTCCCGTATAAGGAGTCCTGGTATTCGGAAGATGCCTTTAAATACATCATCAGAGAGGGGGAGAACTGACATGTCAGAGATCATGGAAAACCCGAAGGGCGGCTGCGCTCTTGCCGGTATCAATTCGGTCTTAGGTGCACTCGACCGTGTCTGCCCGATCTTCCATAGCGGCCCCGGCTGCTGCATGCAGTCTTCTGCATCCGAGCAGGGACAGTCCGGACACAAGTCTTCGTGCTTCGTCAGCTCGGTTTCGATCCCTTCCAGTAACATGCTCGAGAAGGAAGTCGTCTTCGGCGGCGTAAATAAACTTAGAACGACGATCCAGGGCGCAGTCGATATCATCGACGCAGATGCTTACTTCGTTCTGACAGGCTGCACGGCCGGAATCATCGGCGACGATATCGCCAGTGTGACGAACGAATTCCTTGAAAAAGGCATCCCGGTCTATCCGATCGAGACACCGGGCTTTACCGGAGACAGCAATCTCGGATATGAGACCGTATGGAATACTTTTCTCGATAAAGTCATCGAAAGCGATGTCCCGAAGGACGATAAACTCGTCAATATCTTCGGCATCATCCCTTATCACGATCCGTTCTGGAGCGGAACGCTCGAAGAGATCGACCGCATCCTTTCGCGTCTGGGTCTTAAGGTAAATACGTTCTTTACCAAAGGACAGGGCATCGAGGATGTAAAGAAGTCGTCTTCGGCGGCACTGAACATCATCGTCAATCCGTGGATCTTCAAGGGCCCCGCAGCCAAGTACGAATCCAAGTTCGGCGTGCCAAGCCTCCGTATCCCCGGACTCTTCGTCGGCGCGACCGATACGACGAAGTTCGTCCGTGCGGTGGGCGAAGCCCTGAACCTTGATAAGGATCTGGTGGAGAAGGTCATCGCAGACGAAGAAAAATATGTTTACAACTACCTCGGTCAGGCCATCGGTGTCCTGAGCTGGAAGCGCTTCGCGGTTGTCGCGGATGCGAATAATGCTGTAGGATTCACAAGATACCTTGCCAATGATTATAGTTTTACGCCGGTGCTGGTCATCGTGTCCGAACCTGTTTTCCGACCGGAAGACAAGGAAGCGATCGTTAAGGAGATCACGGACCTTGAGTATGCCCGCCCGCCGAAAGTGCTTTTCCTGACGGATCAGTATGAGATCAATCAGGCGATCCGGGAGGAAGAGCAGGAGATCACGCTCCTTGTCGGTTCCAGTAATGACAGGGAGATCGCGCTCGAGAAGGACATCCAGTTCATCCTGGGTTCTTTCCCGATGAGCGAGCGGCTGATCTTCAACCGAACTTATGCCGGTTATCGTGGCAGTCTGACGTTTACGGAAGACATCTACGACAACAACTGACGGAACGATCCATCCGTCGTTTAATCTCACTTATGGGGAGGAGGCTGCTATATTAGCAGTCTCTTCCTCTATCAAAAACGGAGCAGTAGAATAATGAACAGCAGTACATACGAGATCATCGATTCGTGCGAAGATATCGACTTTGGGGAAGTCAGCGGACTTCTGAAATACTATGGCCTAAGTGACCTTGATAGTGACACGCAAAGGCAGGTGTTCCGGAATAGTTATGTGACGATCTTCGTAAAGAAAAAAGATGAACTGATCGGTGTCGGAAGAGCGATCTCGGACGGGATATCCCAGGGCGCGATCTATAATATCGCGGTGAAAGATGAATACCGCGGGAAAGGGATCGGAAAACGCATCGTCGACGAGATCCTGAAGCGGCTTTCGGGGTGCAACGTGATCCTTTATACGCACCCGAAACATATAGGGCTCTATGAGCACTGGGGATTCCGCAGAATGAGTACTTCATATGCGAGATTTCCTGAAGAAAAACATTATGAACAGGAAGGCTTTTTTACAGATTAAAGGAGGAACCGAAAATGCCACATGTAGAAATCAAATGTTATCCGGGAAGAACAGAAGAAGTGAAGCAGAAGTGTGCCGATAAGGTTGCCGCAGATGTCGCGGAACTTCTCGGATGCAACCTCTCTTCCGTATCGGTCGCGATCAAGGAAGTAGAGAAAGAAAACTGGAAGGAACAGGTATTTGAGGGCCAGATCTTTGCCGATGAAAAAGCACTGTACGTCAAGCCCGGATACACCTGCTGAG
>OCTX012172727.1_pt1 | contig 32046 bp, 30 predicted proteins | sample 1539691 | NCBI WGS metagenome assembly OCTX01 (sample SAMN02144231, study PRJEB22623) | gut metagenome | biome: sheep rumen | host: Ovis aries | place: New Zealand
GCATTTTCCTTTCAATAAAATTCGGCACTTTACCTATTTTTAAAAATACCGTTGCAAGTGTATCATATTTCGCTGTTGTACACAAGCGAGAGTAGGATAAACAAGCAGTGTTTCTTAAGATTTCTTAGTATTTTCAATCATTTTTACAGGAACTTCTTTTGATTCCAAACTTTCCAGCTGCCTTGGTCAGGCTACACTCAGATTATGACATACTCTCCATATTACATACCCACAATCATCTTTTCGTGTTGCATTAACCCTGCGGCATAGTTAAAATAAGGAAGAAACAGTATCTATTTATTCTATACAGGCAGTTTGAATCTAAGGAGAGTCTTCTTGAAACGGTATTGGGAGCGCATAAAAAAACTATATGGCAAGCGTGATATAGCTTACACAAGCATGGTCTGGCTCCTGTCTCAGGCTGCACCATATAAAAAACAGCTCCTGATCAAGTTGGCAATCAGCAGTTTCTCACTTGGACTTAGCTTTGTGAGCACCATCGCCGGCAAGTACATCGTCGACGCGACCACATCCGGATCCCTCAACTGGATCTATATTACCTATATGGCCGGGGCTTCACTGTTCACCATCGTGTTTTCGGCGGGAACTAACATTTTCAGCTCCTATCTGAATGAAAAGTTTGAGTTCGGCATGCGCTGTGATATGTTTGATCAGGTTCAGCGCAGCATCTGGAGCGAGTTATCCAAGTTTCACAGCGGTGATATTGTCACCCGACTCACAACAGATATCTCCAATATTTCATCAGGATTGATCTCGATTATTCCTGCAACAATCACGCTGGGTATCAGACTTCTCATTTCTTTCTGTATTCTGCTGTATTTCGATCCATGGCTTGCTCTTTTCGCTCTGATCATAGCACCGATCGGAGCAATCAGTGCGTTATTATACCGGCGCAAGTATCGATATTACCAAATACGCCTCAGAGAAAGTGAGTCTCTTTACCGCTCCTTCATGCAGGAAAACATGTCTAACCTGACCGTTGTTAAGACCTTTCAACAGGAAGAAGACAACAATACCTACCTAAGGCAGATTCGGGATGACCGCATGAACTTGGTTATGAAGAGTTCTAAGCTCAGTGCACTCATGTCATCGTTCATGAGCTTTATATACCGATCCGGCTATGTATTTGCTTTCTGCTGGAGTGCGTACCGCATCTCCCGCGGGCAGATCACCTATGGAACAATGACAGTCTTCCTGTCTCTTGTATCGCAGGTACAGGGATCCTTCTCCTCGCTCGGTTCCATTATCCCGCAGATTTATCGGATGCTTGTTTCCGCTAAGCGAATCACTGACATAGTAGATATTGCAGATGAAGATTATGCCGACATCGAGAATTTGCCTAATCAGGTCACTGTAGAAATAGAAGACGTAACATTTGCCTATGACAAGGTAAATATCCTGGAGCACGTAAATCTGACCGTGAAGCCGGGCGATATCGTCGGGGTTGTCGGTCCATCCGGTGCCGGAAAGACCACATTGACCCGACTGCTGCTCTCTCTGGTCAAACCAAATGAAGGCCGCGTGGAGTATATTGACGAAACCGGAAATATAGAAACAGCTCAGCCGGCTTCCCGCCGATTTATCTCCTATGTGCCACAGGGAAATACACTGATGTCAGGCACTATTGAGATGAACCTGCGGACCGGAAAAAAAGATGCCTCTGAGGAAGAGCTCTGGGAAGTCCTGCGCCTTGCGGACGCAGAAAAATTTGTCCGCAAGACAGAGAACGGGCTTGGTACCCAGTTATCAGAAAAAGCAGGCGGCTTATCAGAAGGCCAGGCTCAGCGCATAGCTATCGCGAGAGCTCTCATACGAAATAAACCCCTGCTTATTCTGGACGAAGCGACAAGCGCTCTCGATGAGGATACTGAAGCAAGAATCCTGGCAGCAGTCACACAGAACTACGGAAAAACCATCTTAATCATCACACACAGACGCTCTATGTTGCAATACTGCAGTCACGTTATTCAGGTGGGCGAAGACGGAAGTGTAACAATGCGGCAATTGACGAAACAAAATCAGCATTAATCAAGTGGGAGGAAGAGCAAGTGGAAAACAAAAAACAAAGCTTATTCCGGCAAAAGAATATTGAACGTATCGAGTCACCAGAAGCCATGAACGATTACCTGCAGGTCACCTCTCCCGGTGTCTGGCTTGTGCTTGCTGCCGTAATTGTTTTTCTGATCGGCGCCTGCATCTGGGGAATCTTTGGCCACATCGACTCCACCGTCAAAGCAGCGGTGATTGCGACCGGTGAAGAAACTGTCTGTCTGGTACCTCAAAATGCTCTGGAAAGTGTCATTGAGAACCCGACTATGGAAATTGACGGAAATGATTATAAGCTTGCTCCGGCAACACTTGAACCCGTGGTTATCGCTGAAGATACTAACGTCTATTGGATCCTTGCGGGGAATCTGAATATTGGGGATATTGTTTACAGAATCCCTCTTTCGCAAAATATGCCGGAAGGCGTCTACAGCGGCACTATCGTGACGGAAACGCTATCTCCGTTCTCGCTCTTACTGAATTAAGATCAGCACTCCCCGTTTTTTATGTAATAAACCGCCCCTAAACAAAGAACAGAGCAAAAACGCTGCCCCCCAATTGCCCCCTACATACATATCAATCCACCAAAAGGGAAGCAGCGCAGGAGAATTCTATGTTCAATAATAAAAAATTACCCCACCCCGTCACCAAAGGGGTCGTCAAAGTCCCCGTCGTCATGCAATTAGAAGTTCTTGAATGCGGCGCCGCTTCCCTGACGATGATCATGCACTATTATCAAAAATGGATCCCTCTCGAGCAGGCACGTGTCGATTGCGGTGTTTCCCGCGATGGCTCCAGCATGAAAAACATTCTTAAGGCTGCGCGCAGCTACGGCATGAAAGCTCAAGCCTGGAAAGTGGAACCGGAAGATCTTCTTGAAGAAGGTCCCTTCCCCTGCATCATCCACTGGGGCTTTAATCATTTTGTTGTTCTTTGCGGCTTCAAGGGTAAAAACGCAGTTCTCAACGATCCGGCCAGAGGCCGCGTCACTGTATCGTGGGAGGAGTTCGACCGCGAATATACAGGCGTCTGTGCAACACTTGAACCGGATGAAGGCTATGAACCGGCCGGAAAACCCAAATCCCCCTTCGCCTACGCGAAAGAACGATTAAAAGGCACCGGAGCTGCCGTTGCCTTTGTTATCCTGACCACAACTATCTCCTCCCTTATAGGCATCATCAGTCCAGTATTCAGCCGCATCTTCCTCGATCGGCTTCTGACACACAAGAACCCCGAATGGCTTCTCCCATTCATTGCTGCCATGAGCGTTTTCGCCCTGGTAAACATCATTGTCCTCTGGATTGCTGCCATTTACAGTATGCGCATACAGGGAAAGCTCGCAGCCATCGGCAGCGCCTCCTATCTATGGAAGGTCCTGCGGCTTCCGATGCAGTTCTTTGATCAGAGGCTTGCGGCAGATATTTCTGACCGGCAGGCGACCAATGCCTCCATCGCAGGCACGCTTGTCAATACTTTCGCGCCGCTTGCGTTAAATGCAATTATGATGATCTTCTATCTGATTGTCATGCTCCGCTACAGTCTTCTCATGACTGCTGTTGGCATAGGCGCAATCGCCATCAACATGGGGGTTTCCGCTCTCATCTCTCAGAAACGGGTAAATATCTCCCGTGTACAGATGCGTGATGCAGCCAAATTGAACTCCTCCACTGCTTCCGGCATTCAAATGATCGAAACCATAAAGTCCAGCGGTGCCGAGAACGGTTACTTCGGCAGATGGGCGGGCTTCCAGGCCAGCGTCAACAAGCAGGAGGTGCGCTTCGCCAGACTGAATATGTTTCTCGGAACACTTCCGGCTGCAATTACACAGCTGGCTAATCTGGCTGTTCTCTGCATCGGGGTGCTCTATGTAATCGACGGCAAGTTCACCATCGGTATGGTCATGGCGTTTCAGGGGTTCCTAAGTTCTTTCATGGCACCCGCCAGTTCTCTAATCTCCGCCGGTCAGTCTATCCAGGAAATGACAACGCAGATGGAACGTATAGAAGACGTTATGAGCTATCCCACGGACCCCATCTTTGAACCAAAAGATAAAACAGAGGAATACCAGAAGCTGACCGGAGAAATCGAGTTGAAGAATATAACGTTTGGCTACTCCAGACTCGGCGATCCTCTTATCCGAAATTTCAACATGACAGTGCATCCGGGACAGAAAATCGCCTTCGTCGGGCGCTCAGGCTGCGGCAAGTCGACTCTTGCTAAGCTTCTCAGCGGTCTCTATACACCATGGAGCGGTGAGATCCTCTTCGACGGCATTCCAATCTCCGAGATTGACCGCAACGTCTTTACCGGCTCCGTCGCCGTCATTAATCAGGATATTACGCTTTTCGCAGACACCATTGCCGCCAACATCAAAATGTGGGATGACTCAATCGAAGACTTCGAAATGATTCTTGCAGCCCGTGATGCCGGTATTCATGACGATATCGTCCAACGCGACAACGGCTATCGCCACAAAATGCTGGAAGGCGGCAGAGATTTCTCCGGCGGTCAGCGGCAGAGAATTGAAATTGCACACGGCCTTACTCAGGATCCTACAATCTGTATTCTCGATGAAGCGACTTCAGCTCTTGATGCAAAAACGGAGTATGAGGTCGTAAAATCAATCAGTGACCGCGGTATCACCTGCGTTATTATCGCACACCGTCTCTCAACCATCCGAGACTGTGATGAAATCATCGTAATGGACAAAGGTCTTGTTATAGAGCGCGGCACCCATGAAGAACTATATGCCAAAGGCGGAGCTTACACGAAACTAGTAACGAACGAATAAGCGAAAACCCTGCAAATAGCTATATTAGCTCACCTATCCTAATCGTATTCATAGACAAAAGAGGAGATACATTCGTGAGTTGGTTTGATGAACAGATAGAATTCAGAAAAAAAAGAGAACGGGAATTGCTGGCCGATTCCTTCGAAAACGTTGCTCACTCTCTCACCGGCGGCAGAATCGGCAGTGTTTTCGATGAAAATGCCGATGTCAGCGACGCCATCGCCCAGCTCCTAAAATACTTTCGGATTCAGGAAAAGGATGTGCCGCCGAAAATAAAGACACTGGAAGATCGTCTCGATTTCCTTCTCTCTTCCTCAGGAATCATGTATCGAGAGGTCATTCTTGAAAATGGTTGGCACAAGGATGCCATGGGCGTCATGATCACGACCATGCAGGAGGACGGTACCATTGTCACTGTTCTACCAGGTCCTTTTGGAGGCTATATCTATAATGATGCCAAAACCGGCAAACGTGTCAAAGTGAATGCTAAGACAGAAAAGGCACTTGGAAGTGAGGCTTACTGCTTCTATAAACCGCTTCCGGAGCGTCAGCTTACTCTAAACGACTTGCTTCGCTATATGGCCGGTTCACTAAATGGCTGGGATTTGGTCTCTTTCGCCCTGGCTGCTTTTGCCATCACGATGGTCGGTATGCTCATGCCCAAATTCAATCGACTGCTCATGGGGTCTGTTGTAGAATACGGAAGCCATCAGCTTCTGTATGCCGTCATCAGCTTCATGCTCTTTGCCACCATCGGCAGCGTTCTGCTAAGCATCATCCGTCAGCTGCTCCTGGCCAGAATCAACACGAAGATGAACATCAACACACAGGCTGCTTCCATGATGCGCGTCCTGTCGCTGCCCACAGACTTCTTTAAAAAGTATACCTCCGGCGAGCTAACGGAGTATCTCAAATACATGAACTCCCTGTGCAGCACACTGGTCAATACAGTACTGTCCACCGGTGTTACCAGTGTCTTTTCACTGGTCTACCTGACACAGGTCTTTACCTATGCCCGCAGTCTCGTCATCCCTTCTCTAATTGTTACAATCTCGACAGCTTTAATCGGCCTTCTGGCAAGCCTCCTGCAGATTTCAATTAACAAGGAAAGCATGCGTCTTGCGGCAAAAGAAAAAGGACTCTCTTTCTCTCTAATCAATGGAATTCAGAAGATTAGATTGTCCGGAGCTGAAAATCGTGTATTCGCTAAATGGTCTGAAATCTATGCGCAGGAAGCTGCGCTCACATATAACAAGCCGGCATTCATCAAGTTGAATACCGTCATTACTACTGCCATTTCCCTTGTAGGGACCATCGTTATGTACTACATGGCGGTAAAAAGCAGTGTTTCTGTTGCGGATTACTATGCCTTCAACACAGCATACGCCTACATTTCCAGCGCCTTTTCCTCGCTGGCTTCTATAGCGCTGTCCATCGCAACAATCAAGCCGAGTCTTGACATCATCATGCCGCTCATGGAAGCCGAACCCGAACAGCAGGAGGATAAAGAGACAGTGACCAGCATCACCGGAGCACTTGAAATCTCACACCTCTCTTTCCGCTATTCTGCCGACGGTCCTACTATCATAGACGACCTCAACCTGACCATTCCAGCCAGACAGTATGTCGCCATCGTTGGGCGCACGGGCTGCGGAAAGTCTACGCTCATGAGGCTTCTACTCGGGTTTGAGAATCCGACCAAGGGAGCCATCTTCTATGACCGGAAAGATACGCGTCACCTCGATATGCGTTCTGTCCGAAGGCTGATCGGCACAGTTATGCAGGATGGACGTCTGTTCGGCGGCAGCATATATGAAAACATCGCCATCTCCGCCCCCACCCTGTCAATGGATGCAGCGTGGGCAGCCGCCGAAATTGCAGGTATGGCGGACGATATCCATTCTATGCCTATGGGTATGCACACAGTCGTTCAGGACGGCGGCGGTGGCATGTCAGGAGGACAGCGTCAAAGGCTTATGATTGCACGCGCTGTCGCTCCGAAACCGCGACTCCTGCTTCTTGACGAGGCTACCTCCGCCCTTGATAACATCACACAAAAACAGGTCTCTGAGGCTCTGGATAAGATGCGCTGCACAAGAATTGTCATTGCTCACAGGCTTTCCACGATTCGGCACTGCGACAGGATCCTTGTACTTGATGGCGGAAAAATCGTAGAAGACGGGACATATGATGAGTTAGTGGAAAAGAAAGGGTTCTTTGCGGAATTGGTAGAGAGGCAGCAAGTTGGAAGCACATAATGGTGCTCTCTTCATTAAGTGTTTCTCCGCTTTCCTCTGCCTTTTTTCACGAACACACGAAGTAATACTTTACATTTTATAATAAAAACCTTCACTGGAAAAAAATCCACCCACAAATGATAGTATAATTTGTAAAGAGGATTATTAGGATAAATAGTACGACCATTACGAACGACTCTTGTCATAACTCCTAAAATATCTTCGTCCCTTACCCCATATTCTTTAAATGTATTATTATCTCCTGCGAAAACATATTCCAACGGTGATGACTGAATGCAACGGTGAAGAATATACATATTACCCTTCTTATATAGGGCAACTTCATATTTTTTTATTCTCCCATGTTTTGGACGAATTTCTATTATATCTCTTTTTTCACGCAAAAAAGGAAGCATCGATGCTCCCACATTTGTATATAGCAAATAGCCATATTTGTCTATATACTTTTCAAAAGAATATAATTTACTATTGGGTATAATAGTCATTTATTATTCTCTACTAACGCGTTAAATGTCGTTTCAAAACAATCCTTTTTAAAATTGTTGCATTGAAACCGCCAGAAAGATACTTTCTCATAAAATAGCGAAAGAAGTCCTATCACTTTCCTGGCCTTTTCAGCATCCCTTGGCAGATACGAATTTTGAATCAAATATGGATACGCCTGTGGAAATGTAATCTTTTCAATATAATTACTCTCACTCCGCTCCATAAAAACAATCGACTTCAATGGTTTCATTATATTAGTATTCATACGTTCTTTTCCAGACCAGGGAGTTCCACAGGCAATTAGCCCCTCTTCTTTAATTTTGATAAACGGCTTATCGCCATTAACAACAATCGAATTAGATACATTTCGCAGCCATAACCTGATATGTGTTGTTTTCCCCGTTCCGCTTGGCGCGCAAAACATATAAGCAGATTCCCCAACCGAAATCACAGCTCCATGCATTAAAACAAAGTCATAGTCTATTAATGTCTCTGTGATTTGTCGATACACTGCGATATTCTCCAAGTCACTTTCGCTATATCTTTTTTCTGAACTCTCAATCAGTTCACGTTGAACATCCTCTTCCGTAATTTTAATTCGAAAATCAGGCTCCCCTTCCTGAAGATAATTCTCACACATATTGAATGTACGAGGCGAAGCAGAATCAATCTCTATGATATACCCCGCCAATCCCACAGTGAAACAGTTTCGTATGAAGCTCATTATTCTTGATCCCTTAAACAAAGTATTTTATTTTTCTATACAGTCAATGGCTTCTAACTTGTTCAGAAACAAATCAATATCATTACGAAGTTTTTCCGGATTAACATTATAATCACCTAAAATAACTACCTCTAACTCCTCTTTTGAATTTACACCTTTTTCAAGAGTTTTCCAAAGAAGCGCACCCGTCTCATTAAGCTTAATTACTCCCTGCAGTCGATCTGCCTCTTCTATTATGGGTACTACAAGATATTCGTCCGCTATTCTTTGTAACACAAAATTGTTCTTAATCTTCATTCAACGCATTCCTTTCTATAAAAGATAAAGACAGTTCTTCTTTATTCGAATCAGCAGATTTTTTATCAGCAATCATAGATATTTCATAATGGGTTTTTGCTTTCCGACATATATCAGGAATCGTTTTATCATGACTCCCAGTTTCCGACAAAAAGCGTACCGGACAGGCACCGCAATAATCGATATATTGGCAATTTATACATTCAGCTGGTCTACTTACATTATTCAATTCCTCGTATAACGATTTATATGCATCACCAATACTCTGTGACAAAGAGTCTGTCCAAATTGACGGCAGACAATTACACAGTGTCATGCGACCATCCCAACTAATACAAAACTTAGCGCCATAACCTTTGCACATCCAAAACGGTTTCATGTATTTTTCCCGATCGCAGATTATACGAAAGGATGGCTCAATTCCAGTATTACTTAAGTTTCTGTCAAAGTCAACTTTCAAGTGATCGATTGATCTTTTTGCTGACCTTATAGGGGTAATCAAGCCGCCGAAAAAAGTTATAAATAACCCGTTATTCTTCGCCCAGTTTTTCAGTATGTCGCAATCTTTGATATTATCTTTTGTCATCGTCATCGTAAGCCGCAGATTAATCCCCGCTTCACGCATGGCAAAAATATTCCGTGTAACAACCGAAAACCCATCAGAAATACCACATACCTTGCGATATGTTTCATCAGAACCCCCATATAATGTCACACTTACACATCGCGGTTTATATTTTTTCAGCAGTTCGAACAGCTTACCACGTAAAAGATATCCATTCGTCCTCAATGAAATGAGATATCCCATTTTTATAAATGCTTCATATAAAGCGGAAAAATCCGGACGAGTTACCGCTTCGCCTCCTGTTATCTCAAGCCCTACAGTTCCGAGACTTTTCGCTTCATGTGCTATTCGAAGCCACTGTTCCGTAGTCAATAACGATCCCTGCGCCTTAGCCTGCTCCGGAGACAAATGAATATAGCACATATTACAATTGAAATTACAAAATGGGGTCAATTCAAAAGTCGCAGAAGCCGGGGTGCCCAACCTCTTGCACTTTTCCACTATCATTTTTGTATATTCAGCCCACTCCATTTTGTTCCTCCCATAAAAGAGGGACAAATAAATTATTTGTCCCTCCCTTCTACTCGCCTATTATTCGATAAAATCAAAGTTTATGAACAAGACCCTGGTCTTCCATTGCTTTGAGACAAGCTTCATCCTGCACACCGCTCCAATTCTTTACAAGCCATGCAGCACATTCGTAATAATCTGTATAAGAATACTGTACATCAGGATTATTTTTGGGATAAACAACACCCGACTTCAGCCACTTAAGAGCACCACCAACAACATTGTCTACTTCCTGTTCATTAAGCATAACGCGATTAGCCATTTTTATACCTCCCAAAATCTTAATTATTCTCCAAGTCTCCAATCTGGAGCGGCTATACCAAACGGATTTTCTTCTGCTCCTCCAGTTTCTCCATATTCGCATTCCGGCGTCTGTCCATTAATCATCATGGTATTGCTTGTGATATCGTAATGGCAGTTACAACCGCTAACGGGACTTGCAGTCATTACCATTTCACTCTCAAAAGTTAACAGTTCCGCATCAGGGCTTACATACTCTCTCATAAACAATCACTCCTTCCGCACAATTATTATTACCGTAAATCAGCTCAGTATTGTAAACACTCATAAAGATAAGTACTGTTTTTTCAGATAACCTTATATGATAATTACAGTAACTCAGCTTAATCGTAACTCCTTAGGAGCAACTGTGGTCACTCTTCTCTTTAGAACAGAGCCTTCTCCTCCTCATGGCTGATATAGTAGAAGATATTAACTCCTATTAACACCACTCCCAAAGACAATTCAACAAATATATTGTATCACCCTCCAATTTCTTGTCAAGATTTTCAATATATATTATTACTATTTGTGCTCGTCATTGGTAATCAATTCGTCGTAGAGAGGTATGCGTTCCAGTAAACTACTTTGCTTATCTTGTTTCATAAGATTCAGTCATCTAACACCCCCTTTTCTGTCGCACTTTAAAGAATTCTTTTTTATCTGTTTCTATCTATTTATACGCAGTAAACAGTCAGAGGGCTAATAGAAATTATAATAATTTTTCCTTGGTTTATTTGTTTTATTTTATTTTTTAATTTAGTGCTTTATTACTCCTCCGATTTCAAAGAACCGCTTCATCTCATTATAGTCTTCTTCTGTCACATTACTATAATCCAGCATTTTGCGATTTCTTTTCATATTGCCCTTCAAGAACCTAAGGATCCGCTTTAACCAGCACCATGGGAGCAGAATTGGACATCTCTGAAGTATCGGGTACTGTGCTTTCATCCGCTTATATGGCAGAAAGACGGCCGCTATCTTCGATCTCAGCTTCCCTATTTTCATACTGCCACCCATTGACACAATACGACCAGCCTTATAACTTTTTCCAGATCCGAAAATGCCATGACGAAAAGCATGAGTCAAAAGGAATTCATTGTCATCATCCATAGGATCTTCTCCCATGGTTACCTTGCTCAACTTAACCATCCGTTCATGAAATGTCCACATACCAAAAGATTCAAGTCGATTTTTTACAATACTCATATCCACTGGTTGACGGTTCAGTAGCCAAGTGTCAACAATGCGCCGCAAGCCAAGAGACCCATTCATAAAGTCTTTGTGAAGATGTACAAAGTGAAAAATATAATAGTCTTCTGGCGACATTCTATAAATATTTCCATCTACTATCATTGCCCTGTTCCATAGGCCTTTTTCCCATTTCTGGATTACATCACTATCATCTGTCAGCCTTTTATGCATTTCAATGTGCACAACTCCGTTTCTAAAACTATCATGTTTCCAACTGCCCTCTGTACCACCCACGTAGCCCAATGGCGATATAGCAGCTTTAATCCTATTATACTTGTATGGGGTTACAAGCACGTCCAAATCTGCCATCTGACGCATATTGGCATGCGGATACAGATTCCTCAATTCCCAGCCCTTAAGCGCAATACACTTCATTCCTGCATCGCTAATAGCCTTTAGCACTCGCTCTCCTTCATGCTTCTGCTGAACAGATTGCATGACAGAGGCAATGTACTTTTTTTTGATCGGCGCTTGAAATTTATCCGGAAGAGATGTATACACTGTTAGCAGAATTCCATTCTTCAAAATAGCATTAATCACAGTTTTCTCATCTGTAGGCACATCTACAGTCTCGGTTTGAACGCCGAGGCTCATTCGAAGAAGATATAGAATATAAAATTGTTCTTGTGTTAGCATTGTTCCTTCTTAATAATCAGTCCTAATTCTCTTATCAGACGCTTTGATAGATTATCTTTTCCTGAATAACTGTTATTCAGTGACTTTATCTGACTTTTCAGATCCACTTCCATGTTTTTTCGTATTCCTGAGTAAATGCTGCGAGATTTCAATAAATAATGAGAATAAGAATCCAACACTAACTGATACGTTGCACCAAAAAGGCTGCTAAAATAGCCTCAGTGGGCAGAAGACGCTTCCTTCGCAAGAATTTCCATAAAAACTATAACAATTGTCCCTCTGAAAAATTATTATCTATCGTACAATGACTCACTTTAAACCAGCCTATTTTATTATCTCACAGAAGAAACCCATTATGACATACTGCTCCTAAAAGAACGGCATAAGAAACCCAATAATCTATGTCATATTTTTTCAGATAGCCTTAACCTTTTCCAGATGATCAGTTTTCTCCTCTCGTATCGTTTTCAAATCCTAATCTTCTGTAACCACTGTATTCACAACTTCGATATCAAGAAATCACTATTTTTGTCCATTCACATATTTCAATAAAGCCAATATGTTTATGAAGATTTCTTGATTCCTCTGAGTAATAAAATGAATACACCTCTTTCCCTTCTGATAGCAATTTCGCGCAGATTTCCCTCCATATTTCAGAAGCATATCCCCTCTTCCTATACTCTCTTCTAACAAGCAGCTCTGCAACAACTGCAATATTTTCTATCTCCGCATTTGTACACGCATGTGCAATTACCCAATCATCTTTTTTAATTACAATATTACGAGCATAGCCCTCTTTATAACGTTCTATCAGTTGACGTGTCAAATCATCAAAATTGTACGACTTCCCAATATCTTCATCGCTGAAAATTAGTTCTGCAATTTGTTGAAAGTCGCTCTCACATGCCGGCTCGGAAAATCCTTTCGGTTCTTTATCGATTTTTTTAATTTGGGCAACCCATCCAGAAGTAATTGTAGTCTTTCGTAACACTTTTGATGGTAGATGTTCAATTATTTTACTTGCTGTATCTGATTCACAGTAAATCATTGAAAAGTTGTTATTATCAATGAATCGACCTAGTTCTAACGCATCAAAATTATTATTTCTCGAATAAACATGTAGGCATGAGTAATACTTTAAAATTACACCTGTTATGTTTGCCTCATCATGCAAAAAATAAGCATCTACCAGCCCTGTATTAAGGTCGTATTTTTTCAAGTCCAGATATAAATACAAGCATGACGGATAATCTTTATCAATATAAGAAATAATCTTAGTCTTATCATTTTGATTACATCTAGAAATCATATTTACCGCCTCAATCATTCTTTTGGAAACTCAATTTCAGAAAACGGAGAATGTTGCTCTCTTCCCTTTGCATCAGGTAATTTCATATAATCCCCATAAATATACTTTAATACTGTATCATAATCACGGGAGCCAAAGAACCTCCTTCCTTCAAAAATATATTCTGCACGATCTTTAAACCATGATTTTGGCATACCGTATCTTTCTGAAATCGGATTCTTTTTATATAATGTCCCAGTAGCTGGATACGACAAACACCTGACCCGATTCGGAGAGTGATTGCTGCTTTTTTTTGCATATCGTTCATAACCAGAAAATGGTATAGAAACTGGTATCTTAGACAACATTGTAAACCACCACTTCCAAAAGCCACTGGTATTTAGCCTTGCCACCTCTGACCATAGTATTTTACGTAAGCAAAAGCAATATCTATCCTGTAATATCTGTCCCAAAACACTGCGAGGTATATCATCCATTGGAAAAACATCTACAAATATACCTGTTTTGCATTTTAAATGTTCCTGACCTACTCGAATGTACTTTGTTCCTGTTCTACGAAGTTTACCATAGCCCCATCGATACTCAGGATCTGTCTCGTGATCTTGAAAATAACAAATTTCAGGATTCATTTCATTTATATGTTCCTTAAATTTATTATAATCATCTCGAAGCATTCCGATATCCGCGTCATCATCCCATGGAATATATCCTTTATGTCGTACCGCCCCTAAAAGGCTTCCTCCAAATAATACATAATCTATATTATTGTTACGACAAACTTTATCAAATTCAATTAGCATCTCCAACTCACAAAGCTGCATTCTTCTGAATTGCTCTGGAGTTAATTCTTTAGCTTTTTTCATAATAAATATTCCAATACTAACACAAATAAACTGTTACCAAATCATCTGCCAATGCTGCCCTTAATATCATGCTTTATTCAACCTCTAAGAAAAATCATTCCGCATAGACTATCTCATTTGGCACTGCCTTGCAAAAGCAATCCTTTCCGTTTTGGTTCATCCTAAAAACTAATAAGAGTCCTGAGGCAATAATAATTCAAAAGACTTCTCATCATTTTCTTGACTTCTTCAAATAATATTTTGAACAACCCACAAGCACTTATCAGCTAAATTTCTACATATTCATCATTATCAAAAGACTCTATAATTTTTACAATTGCTTCTGACACACTGCCACTAATATAATAATTACCTCTTCCTTTTTCAACAGCCTTCGCGAATTCAACAATCTCATATCGAATACCTTCTCCATCAAGTTGATAGAAATGTCGTTTATTATCTGCCGGATTTTCGAATCTCACTTCAAAATAATCTGTCTTCCACCAAGGTGCTGGGACATAAATATAGCCCTTTGTGCCTACTATAATCAACTCACCTTCGGATTTTGCTGCCTTAGCTATTTTCGCAGAAGCCACTGCCTTATCAAAAACGAAGTCTATCTTAGTAAACCCGTCGAAATTCAGGTCCTTATCAATTATTTTTGTCACAATTGATTTAGACTTATATTCTGTTCCAAGCAATTGAAAAATTGGCAACAGTGCCGTCGGCCCCCATGCACAAATACTATTCTGTTTTTGGCTTAAGTCCACCCCTGCTTCCCCAGCCCCATCTTGAAGGCTTGTGCATACTGCATCGACAGAAACTATTTCGCCTATCCTTCCGCTTTTTGCAACAACCAGCATTCTAGAATAGGCTGTAGAATATGCAGTTTTAATTGCGTCGGTAAGAATGAGTCCCTTTTCATGGGCCATATCCATAAGTTCCCTGCACTGCTTTGCTTTTGTCGCTATCGGAGATTCACAGATAACATGTTTTCCGGCTTCAAGCGCGGATTTTATGTCTCTATAGTGTCTTTCAGGAAGTGTCGCTATATAAACAGCATCAACTTCTTCAAGAGATCCTTTACAATCTTGGAACTGAACTCCGTTCACATATTTCATCTCTCGAACAAATTTATTGCAGAGATTCCCTTCACCAATCGTACCGATAACCAATTTTCTCTTTTCAGCCCTAATCTCTGAGCTAGATATTCCTTCAGTACGAGGAAGATATATGACCTTACAGAATTCATTCAGATAATCAAACTTTCCCTCCCAGTCCGAGCCAATTACAAAGAGATCTACCCCATAACGCCGAATATCATCGATTTTTTGGCCTTCATATTCCTCAACAATGATTTCATCTGCAAGACCTGATTCTTTAATTGCCGCTACGCGTTCCATCAACGATTGTTGATTGTTTATTTTTCCTCTGGTCTTATCATAGTCATCACTTGTCACACCAACAATTAAGTAGTCTCCCAAAGCTTTAGCCCTCTCCAGGAGTCTGATGTGTCCATAGTGAAGTAAATCATATGTTCCATATGTAATAACTTTAGTCATAACCGCTCTCTTTCTATTATCAGAGCAGACCGCGTTTTCTCATATCGAGGAACGCATTAATGAGCTCATCATAATCACTCTTGTTTAAAGCACCAATATGTCCGACGCGAAATACTTTATCTTTCAGCGACCCGCCGTTCGGGCAAATCCATATATGATACTCATCCTTCAGGATCACAAATATATCATTTGCAGACGTTCCATTCGTTGGCGTTAGCGGTGTTACCGCATTGGAAAGAGACTTTGAAACTATATCAAAAGGCAGTTGCTTTTCAATAATCTTGTTTCTAAAATAGCATGCCAATTCACCGATACGTTCATTTTCTGCCTCTACTCCGCCTGCAGCCTCTATTTCCTTCAGGCGCTGATTTATCTGTATAAGTGTTCCTACCGCCGGTGTAAACGGTGTCTGCCCTCTCTCTCCATTCTTTAATGCCAGTTTTAAGTCCAGATACATCGTCCTGGGCTTATTATTGTAGACACGCTTTACAGCCTCTTCACTAAGAACTATTACAGAAATACCCGGAGGACATGCGAGAGCTTTCTGCGAACCGGTTATCATTACCTGCACATTCAATGAAGCCATATCAAAGGGATCACAGAGGAAAGAGCTTATGGAGTCAACGACTAAAAAAATATCATTACGTCTGCAAAAATCGCTAATAAGCTCGATATCATATAAGACACCGATCGATGTTTCATGAAGATTAACAAGGAATCCGGTGTAGCCCATGCCATCATATTTACTTAATTCTTCCGCTGTCACACCATGGCCAAATTCAGGATAAATCACAGTATGCGGTATGTTATAAATCTCCAGCAATTCAACAAACCGATGGCCGAAACTACCACCATCGATGACAAGAACCTTGTCATTCTCATTAAAAACATTTATAACCGCAGCCTCCATCGAAGCAGTGCCAGATCCGGTCATAAAGCAAACCCTAGCATACTCTTCAGCACCCGCAAATTCTTTTATTAGCTTTTCATTTTCAAGCATTATTGCAGAAAATTCAGGTGTACGAAAATACGGTACCTGTTCCGCTCCTATGGCAAGAACTGCTTTACTTGACATTACTGGTCCTACAGTAAAATTCAGCATATTTTATCCTCTCCTCTCACTTGTTAATTTTTCTATCACAAACCAAATAAAGTATCCTATACTTGCTCCCATCGTATTCTTTACCAAATCATCTATTTCAAATACACCTCTTTTTAATACCACCTGGGAAATCTCAATTGCTAACGAAGTAAGAAACCCGCATAGAATGATAATGTAATAAGGAATTCTATAGTCTTTTTCTTGATACATCGAAACTACCTGTGAAAACAAAAAGCCAAATGGAACAAATAGCAAGCAGTTAAGTACCGACCTATTCGTTGCTAACCCGTAATGCTTCATTTTTATCGCCCTGTAGAATGGTAACGGAAATCTAAAACTGAAACCTGTGCCATTTCCTCTTGCTCCATGAAACATTGTAAAGTAAAGTAAACTACATATATAAATAATAATCATAAATACTGTAATCGCTTTACACCACTTTGTTTTTCTAACAATCATAGAGAGCCAAACCATAAATACCAAAGCAGAAACTACATAAACCAAATTTAAATACATTACATCATATCTTCCTTAGGTAACATTGTTGTAAACATCTATTTGCCTCAGCATTACTTTTTAATTCTCTTTGTCAAGAGTCCTATAAGATCATTAAATTCCTCAATGTTTAACAGCTTTGCTATCACAAAATACAAAAGTATTCCAATAGCAGCGGATATCACCAATACCCAAAATCGATTAATTGTAAAATATACAAATAATATGCGAGGAATCATACAGGCAATAACGGATGCAATCGTTATCTTTACCAAAGATAGTAAAAACCTTCCCCACTCTAATTCTACGTATTTTCTCGATATAGCCAACTGGATAGCGAATGAAATTGCAGTTGTCATTGATGTAGATAATGCGAGACCATTTACACCCCATATTCTAATAAACAGTAAATTAAAACCAATATTACCGATTAGGTTCCCAAGACTAATATACATTGGGGTTCGCGTATCGCCCGAACCATAAAAAATATTACTCATTACAGAATTACAAGCCAAGAAAACCAACTCGATGCAGTATATAGCAAACACTCCCGCCGTAATGGTCACACTATCTTCGCCAAAAGATCCTCTTTTGAAAACCACTGACACTATTTCTATTCGAAACAAAATACAGGCCAATGTTACAGGAATCATTAATACACAAAAAATATTGAAAATCTTTGTTACCAGTCTTCCAAGTTCTCGTTTCTTTCCCCATGTAATGAGTTCAATCATTTCCGGATAAAGAGCTGTCGTTACAGCAGTTGATAATAACCCGCTCATAACATTCATCAGCCTATATCCATAGTTTAAATTTGATATAGTCCCCATCGGCAACATTGATGCCATGGACTTATCAACTAATGAATTAATCTGTGATACACCTCCTGAAACGAGAGCAGAGGGCAATCGTTTCATCATTAGCATAAAATCATCTGATTTAAATTGGAAATTTGGCTTATATTTATATCCCCAATCGACAAAAGGAAGTTCTATTAAGAGACGAGTAAGACCGCCTGCAACAAGCGCTACTGCCATTGCCGTAAGGCCAAAAAACCTATAGAAAACAACACTGCCTATAATAGTCGGGATATGAGATGCCACTTCTCTGATTTGACTACCTAGGAATTTCCGGTGACATTGAAGCATTGAAGCATAAACTGCTGATGCAATAATCAGCACATACATGGGTGATGATATACGAACAAGCTTCACGCAAAGATCCTTAGTTTCACCTTTAAAGCCTGGTGCCACTACAGAGACTATAGAGGGGGCGAACAGTAGAATAAAAAAGACCACTGCCATAGATGCCATTGTGAAAAATGATATCGTTTTATCCGCTAATTCATTTGCACCAATAGTATCATTTTCAGTTATTTTAGTCTTATATAGTGGCAAAAAGACCTTCCATATACCAACACTAAGCATAGGGTATATCACATCTTTGACGCTTGATACCATATAATAAGCATCACTTTTATTTGTTGTTCCCAAATATGCCGCCAATGTAGCTTCTGTAAGAAACGCCGATAACTTAGCCAGAATACTGACAAAGAGTATAACCATAGTTCCCCGAAAAACCCTGTTTTTAATAGATTTTCTTTCCAACTATTGTATGCTTCCTTTCCACAAACCTCTTCAAAAACTTGAATGATGCAAGCATATGTTCAATTTTATATATAAATGCTGACTATTAGAATAAAAATCCCTATACTTGCCATTCTCGGTAATCGTGTCACATACACTTTATATCACTATATCGGCTTCTTCTAATACTTCCGCTTTTTTCAGAGTATTCTGAATATGCAACAATACATAGATTCGTTCTATCATATTTCCCTTCAAACGGTCATTATCAGCAAGCCAAATTATCGCAAGCGAAGCTCAATTCATCTATCGTTTTAAAGCATAATTATCATTAAACACTATTCTTGTATCATTTATGCTTAATTGCAAACTAGCGTTTTAAGGCCAGTGCCTTGAATTTCAACCTCATGATATACTTTACTTAATATCTTCTCTCGATATTCTTGAGGTGGTAATTCAAGATATGCCCCATACATTAACGACAAATATTCATCATAATATTCTGGTATACGTATTTTAATATCTTCAAAATCAACCATCATTCCATTCCCTAGTATTCTCTTTGGAAAAATGGATTTAAAGGTGCCACTAGCTGAATTACCTACATATTTTGATTCAGTAAACGGGTATTTTCTGCTAAAATAATCAAAAATTTTAACTATCACTTTTAGAGGAATCGGCAATGTCAAAAGTGAAACTACAAGTGCACCAACCACTTTTCGTTTTTGAATGAGGTACGTTCTAAATCCTTTCTGCTTGACATTTATTATATGATGTAAAAAACCTGTAATTTTTCTAAGTCTTTTTTGTTCATCCAAACGGTCTGGTGCTCCTGCCAATCGGAATACATCAACATGCAACAACCCCGTTTCAAACCCCTTATAACCGATCCTGGGAAAATCCCGAAACCCTTTCTTTGCATCTCTGAAATCTAGCACAAACTCTTCATTTAAATTTTTTTTCATTTCTCTTAAAAAATGACTTAATTCATTTTCAGGAACATAAATATCAATATCTCCATCCCATGGAATAAATCCATGATGGCGAACTGCCCCAAGAGCTGTGCCATATGCAGCGTAATATAACACATTATTTTCATCACATATTCTAACTACTTCTCTTAATATCGCTAATTGAAGTTGTTGAATGTTCTGTATTGTATATTCCATATAATCTTTCCTCCCATCTCAACCAGTGTGCCCTATCCTTTATAATCGCTGTGATATTCCACCATCACTTTTAATTGACATATTACTTAAAAACATAGCAGCAAGCAGTATCCATACCAGAGTATTTCTTACACCATTATGAGAGACTGAGTATAAAAGAACGCCCGACATTATTGCCAGATTTCTGATTGTCTGTCCCGGTCTTATCATAACTTTACATAAAAACACCACATAGAGTACAAATCCCAATAATCCATATGAGACAATAATCGAGGCATAAGTGGAATGAACTTCTGCTCCATTCATTACCTTAAAACGGGAAAAATTCCCTTCTCCCATCCCCCAAAGAATATGTATACCAAGTTCCGCTATTCTATTGTACCCTCTTCCACTTCCTAAATTTGAATCTCGTTCACCTGCCAAATTAAAAATCCTCATTCTCATTCTGCTAATTGTTGCAAGCATTGGAATTGACGAAAAATCTGTAAAAATGAAGATGTAAATCAGGCTGCCGATAATAATTATTAATGCTATTTTTCTACAGACCGCTTTAATCGAGGCATCTCGTTCATATACAAATGCTATAAGAATAAACATGATAATGGCACTAAAAAAAGCAGCCTTGGACAATGAAGAAATAACACTCCATCCCCCAGAACTTATGATAACTATTTCTCTAACACCATACTTTTTTCCCTTACATAAAAAAACTAACGCTATTAATACAACTCCATAATATCCCAATTGATTCGGGTTATTAAAGAAACCTAAGCCTCTAACTCTGCCAGAAGTCCGAATTAGGCCAATTATATTCACAAGACTAGATAAAAATGCTCCATTAAGTATCGCTTTTTTAAATTCAACAATACCTATACTCTGATATACTAAAACGCACAAAAGAACTGCCAGAAAATTAAAAATGTAATACAAGCTGTATCTTATATAATTATAACCACTAATGGTCCAGACCCCATTTATCAAACAAACGAATATTACAAAGTATAATAAGAATCGTATTGTGCGAATAACTTGTTTATCTATAACAAAACTACCCTGATTTCCAAAAAAAATATAAACAAGTCCTAAGAGAAGAAAAAAATCCGCCAATTGCAATCTTCCTGAAGCATTAATATAAAGCGGTTTTAATGCAATATACACAGTTAAAATAAAGCCATACTTCTGCCACATAGGCACCGATCTCTTAACTGGGCTTTCAATTTCCATCATAAATATTCCTTATTCCTCAGAATCAAAGTACCTTTTTCTCGTTACAACTTCTCTTTTCTGATAAATAATCTGCCCATCCCCGTATTTACCCTTTAACAAGGTTCCTGCACCTACCACGCAATCATTCCCTATTTCAGTACCTCGAAGAATGATACAATTAGCTCCAATCCAAACATTATTACCGATTTTGATGGGTGCAGTTAAATATTTCCCTTCAATTATTCCATTAACTGATCTGAAATCATGGTCATGATCATAAATCATTGTCCCCGGGCCAAATGTGACATTATTTCCAATCTCAACAGAATCTCTCACAGTAATCCAATTACGTCCACTCATGTTAAAGTTGTCACCAATCGTAAGGTGTGCCCCTTTTCTTACTCGAATTTTAGAAGCACTCCTCAATTTAGCATTCTTCCCGATCCTAACTTTTGAGCCATAATTGAATGTAATCTCAACATAAGGGGATACGAACGCCGGAAGCCCAATATGAACAGAATTTCCATGTGTTGCTTTCAAAACAAGTGTTTTTATAAACCCATTAGTGACTCTCACTATACCAAATAAATACTTATTCATATACTCTTTTTCTGCCCATTAAATGTCTTAATAAACAATTATTAATCTTATATACATCAAAGCGCACTTCTGCTATCTCTCTGGACGCTTTCCCCATCCGCTCCACTTCGCTCGGATGCTCAATCATCCATACCATTTTTTCTGCCAATCCTTTAATGTCTCGCGCATTAACCAACACTCCATTCTTCCCTTCTATTACTGTTTCTTTACATCCCGGAGTATTACATGTAATGATTGGTCTACCTGTCGACAAAGCCTGCAGAACACACCTAGGGATCCCCTCGGGATAATATGAAGGATATACAAAATACCTACACTTCTGCAGCCACACAGGAACCTGCGTTGTGGGTCCGTAGTAATTTACAATTTTATCGTTCACAGCTTTTTCAAGTACAGTTTTAATATTCCCAGATTCTATTGTGCTGTCAAGTGGACCGACTATATCAAAAACAGCGTCTTTATACTTCGATTTCACTATCCTTGCAGCCTCACAAAACTCCTTTAGTCCTTTAGTTTCAGTAATCCTGGAAAGAAACAAAAAACGATTTTCCTGTGGCATGTGAGTACTTGGAAACAAATTCAAGTTGACACCTGAGCCTCCAGTGATGAAGACCTTATTTTTCCTGTTTATCAGCCCTTTTTTTCTAAACAAGTATAAATCATCTTGATTCTGAAAGCATATATCAGAACTTATTTTATATGCTATGCGCAGCATTGGGAATGCAATAAAACGCAGCAATTTACCTTTAGTTCCACGAATCCTGAATAAATTACCACTTCCATTCACAACACACAGTATTCTCTTAGCACCACCGATTTTTGCTCCAATTCCCATCGCTGCATGATTCTTTACACCATAAATAATCGCTGAGTCTATTCCGTTCATCCTTATCTGATAAGCAACACTTATTATAGATTTTATTTCTCCCAACGGATTTGTATTACTACGACTGGCGCTGATAGGAAAAAAAATTGCTGTGTCTTTAGAATAATACTCATTAATATTCTCCCCCATTATCCGCCCAGAATAAGGTTGTATTCCATATGTATGCAATAATTCAACCAATTCGACCCTATCAGTAATTTGTGAACTATTGCCATTGCCTAGTATTGCTGTCTTTTTCATTTCCTACTCCAATTTATTTCGTCTTCCCGAACACTTCATCCAATACATGTTTCGTCAAATCGCCAAAAAGTGGTCCGTTGTCAAACTGGTGAAGGTTAATTCCCCCCTTACGCATATTAGCCTCAATAAGTATTACATCTCCTTCAGCATCTATGGCCATATCCCAGGAAACCAACCTGAAACTGCCTAAAGTCTGTGCAAGTATCTTTACCGTATCAATTACTTTATGATACTCCGGAATCTTATATCCATCAAAAACAAGTCCCTGCGGATGCTTTTCAAATCGATCACCAGTATAATATGTATATGCATATTTATCCAATGTTCCATCTGTTTTGATAGCTGCAGAAATACCGCCTGCTGTAACATTATCAATTCTGCTTTTATTTACGCCCATACGAAGTACAACAGAAAGAACATGGACTCCATCCTCAAGTAACAAAGTGCAAATGCGAATGGTATTTAACGATCCCGCATGAACAGACTCAAGCGCAGGATGCTGCTTCACTACTGCCTGCACAATATAATCCCGTTCTGAGTTATCCTGAAGAAACCCTCTAATTTCCGTTACTTGCTCCTTCCTTAAAAACTGAATTCCTCTCCCGCTACCACTCTCCTGTGACGGTTTAATAATCACTTCCGGTTGTTCTACGATTCTTTCAACAGCTTCTTCATGTCTAATCTGTTTATACTGTTCGTCAAACAGCAATCCACCGATATTACGGACTATTGTCACTGGTTGTCTTACTGTTGGAAAAATTCGTGAATAATAATTCTTATCATTAAACCCATAACCAAGTTTTCTTGCATTGAAATGTTGGTCAATCTTGGTATAGTAAAGTGTGTTCGGAATATAGCGAGGATCAAATTTTCCATTCTTTGAAGAATAGTACAATGCCCATTTAGGAGATATCCTGCAGTAAGGAGCCCAAAACTCTCTTATTTGTGCTTCTTGCTCCGATGTGAGTTTAGCATCTTTATCCAAGTACTTTTGCAGATAACGTTTTTCCTGAAAATCGCTGATTCTATTCGCCGCAAAAGTTTCCATCCCATCAAAAAAGTTCATGTACAGTTCTTTGGCCCTCTTACTTACAGCCATAGCAAAATCCCTCACTCGTTTGTATACACATTTTCATGTGTTATAACCGTTATTATTGTTCTAAAAAAAATTCTAATATCGAGAGAAAAAGAGACGCTATGAGCATACCAAGCATCATATAGTCTTTTTTCCCTCACACCTAATCCATTCCTGTAGTATGCCTGCGTATAACCGGTGATTCCAGGGCGAATTAGCAATTTATCCTTTTCATCTTCTTTATAAGTATCCTTCGACTCAACATCACCAGCTCTCGGGCCAATAATACTCATCTGTCCCGCCAACACATTAAACACCTGAGGAATTTCATCAAGGCTTGTTTCACGTAAAATGCGCCCAATTCTAGTTACTCTTGGATCCGTTTTAGAATTGAATGTGCTTCCATCTTTATTACGGATGTCAGGTGCATTTACCTTCATGGAGCGAAATTTCAACATTCCAAACTCCGTGAATCCTTCTCCAAGCCTCATAGATTTGTAAAAGATAGGTCCCCGATCTTCTATCTTGATTGCTACTCCGACCAGAATAATAATGAACAAAACAATAGGAAGAGCTAATAAACAAGCGATGATATCAATCATTCTTTTTATTACTACCTGATAAAAAGACGTATATCCGGTTCTGTTTTTACTTTTCTGATACGTATTTTCTGCTTTCTTCAGTTCACCACTCATCAGAGCACCTCAAAACACTAATTGCTTTATCTCTTTAAGAGCAGCAGTAGCTGTTAACTCTGCACTTTCAGCTGTTTTTCCTCTTGCTACTATATATCCACATCCATCGAGGTTTGTATGATACTCATTTACATGCATGCCGAGTGTCATATGGTGATAAATCTCTATATCATACTTTGCCTGAAGCTCTTCCATATCAGGTAAATGCTTAACATCACCCTCATCAAAAGCAAGTAATTTCGTCGCAACCGCATTATGGGGCTGAACACTTAAATCCACCGGGTCACCGACAGCGTTTTGGAGCATCGCGCTAACATAATCAATACCGACACCATATGGTATCACACAAGGACCTATCATATTTCCACCCATGCGTGCACCTACATCGACTATGTAAATCTTCCCATCTGCTGTAATCCGAATATCCATATTCACAGAACCGAAGTTAATGCCAAGAACTTTTATTGCGTTAAACACGCAAGCCTTTACCTTTGCTTCCATTTCATCTGAAAGACCTGAAGGAATTGCGTGTCCAAGTTCCGCGTAATAAGGCGGGCTTGTCATCCACTTTTTCATAATTCCCAGAACATGAATTTGACTGTCAACCACAATACTCTCTGCCCCATATTCCTGGCCCGCAATAAAAGACTCTATTTCTGCTCGGTGAGTAAGAGATCCATTCATCGCATATTCACAAGCCTTCGCCAGATCAGCAGGAAAATCAACCCTGCTCGTCCCACGACTGCCCGATCCATCACATGGTTTAACAATTACAGGATATGTTAGTTTCCTTGCAAGTTCGACGAAATCAGTAGATTCATCTACTTCATAGGCTTGCCCTGAGTCATCCACATGACATTCGTAGAGTTTTTTTCTTACTCGAAATTTATTCTTGATAAGACGTGCAACATCGTATTTTAGTCCGGGCAATCCCAATTCCTGCGCAACATATGCCACAGAAAGTACACTAAAGTCTGTTGCAGCCGTAATCACACCATCAATCTGTTCCTGTCTTGCATACTCTAAGCACGCCTCCTCATCAACTATATCCACCACGGCATGTTTATGCGCATGGGAAAAGCCCACAGCGTTCGGATTAGCATCCACAGTAAGGGTCTCATATCCCATTGACACTGCTTTCTGAATGACAAAATCTTGAAGAAAACCAGCTCCAATAATAAGTATCTTTTTCATCCGGATAACCCCTTCTCCATTTTGACTTCTTTATATTTCAGGGTATTTTCTCTTCCGATTATCTTGTATCCTCTATGCTCATAGAATGCAATTGCATGCCGGCTAGGTTCATATACCTCCATAGACACTTTTTTACATCCTGCTTTCCTTGCAATATCTTCTATCTTCATCATGCAGAAAGAGCCAGCACCATGGCCAGATTCAGACGGTAATGTTCCAAATTTTTCAAAATGAAACATCTCTCCGCTCTTATTAGTCATAAATGTTGCAACAGGTCTTAAATCATCATATAGGAGAAAAACATCATTTTTCAGGTTGCAAATTAAAACTATCACCAGCGTCTTTATATACGGGTTATCCCAATGGTACAGACTGTATTTTCTCGCCATATCCCTGCCACAAGCATTAAGGATTGATGCCACATTGTTTAGCTTAACGATATCGACTTTTCTAACTTTAAGCAGCTTATACAATGAATCATTCCTCACTGTCTTTTATTAAAGAAACACTTTTTACCTCAGCCCCAAGCCTAAAATTTCAGTCCCTGAGCTCTTTTACGGTCTCTTTTAGGCATTTACATACATAATCCACATCTTCATTCGAAAGCAGAGTATATAACGGCAAAGTTATTAAATTCTTATAGTAGTCATAGCTGTTTGGATAACGTTCTATCCCACCACTCATTTCCTTATATGCCGTCATCATCGGAAGAGGTTTATAGTGTACGTTTGTTATGACACCTCGCTCTGTCATATTTTCAATAATCAGATTTCTCTCCTCTTCATCTATGCCAGGAATACGGATAAGATACAGGTGATTTGAACTGTCCATGCCCGGCACATGATGAAGCATATGGGAAATTCCTAACTCGTCACATGTTTTATCGTACATTTCGATTATTTCTGCACGACGAGCCAGCATCCCCTTATACCGATCCAATTGTCGAAGCCCGATAGCTGCCATGATGTCTGTCATATTACACTTATACCATGGACCAATAATGTCATATTCCCATGCACCCATCTTTGTCTTCGCCAAAGCATCTTTATTCTGACCATGGAGAGAAAGAAGCTGATACATTTTATAAATTTCTGCATCTTCAATCCCCGGTAGACTTAGCCACGTACTAGCTCCCCCTTCGGCAGTAGTGATATTCTTTACCGCATGAAATGAAAAGGATGTAAAGTCTGCTATAGCCCCGACGAATTTCTTCTCTGGCACAGCAGCTTTTCCGAATCCAGTATAAGAAACAGTTCTACTTGCCCCAAGTGCATGAGCAGCATCACAGACAACAGCTACGCGACCGATAACATGCTGAATTTGACTGCTTAAATTATTAAGCGGGGTACCATTACTTTCCATCGGCTTGAATAGATTGCGCTTCCGCTCAACAATCTCAAAAATCCGATCATAATCACATACAATCCCGCCGAGATCTACTGGAATAACCGCCTTCGTTCTCTCTGTGATGGCATCTTCAAGCAAACCATAGTCCATTTCAGGACAGCGAGAAGCTTTATCTCCGTCTTTCTGAATGTCCACAAACTTCACGGTCGCACCACAGTGAATCGCAGCTGAGGCGGTGGAAGTATAGGTATATGCCGGAACAATAACCTCATCACCGGGACCGACACCGAGAACGCGTAGATTCAGTTCTTCTGCTGCTGTCGCGGAATTCAAGCATACGACTCGCTTAGAATACTTCAATGCCGATTCGCTTGTACTGCAGTCAATAGTTGTATCTCCGGTTTCAATATATGCCGCCAATCTGCTTTCCAACAGCTTTGTACGCGGTCCTGTAGTGATCCATCCGGATCGCAAAGTATCTACCACCTCTGCAATTTCTAGATCACTAATATCAGGAGGACTAAACCTTATTGTTCGTCTTTCCATTATCTCTCCCTCATAATAAAGCTTTTTTTACACTTCTACGTATTATAAACATTATATATTTCTAAACTAGCTCTCATTAACGGTTATTTCTTGGAGATTAATTCATTACGGAGTATAATCATTTTTTGTATTTTCGGCTTTCTTCTTATTTCTTTGTTTCTGGCCATATGCACCATAGCCGCCGTATCCACCATAGCCATAACCATAGCCATAGCCATAACCATAGCCATAGCCATAACCATAGCCATAACCATAATTATAGCCATAGCCAGTGATGCCTCTTTCTGTGTCATTCAGCACATAACCGAGTATTTTAACGCCTGTATCTGCAATATTCTCAATACATTCCAAAACAAGATTAATACGGGCATAGTCCTGCCGAACAACGAAAACAGTTCCATCTACCTTTCTTGCAATAATCAAAGCGTCGACGAAAATCCCACTGGGCGGAGAATCAATAATTATAACATCGCACATACCAGAGCATTCTGAAATGAGATTCTCCATCGCTTTTCCGCCAAGAAACTCCCCTGTTGATTTTTCAGCCTCGAAGCCGGGAAGAACTCGCATTCCATGCTCTCCATAATTTACAAGTGCCTCTTCTACAGATATTCTCCCTTGCAGTACTTCCGCTGTTCCCAAATGGTTTGTTTCTTTAATGTTTAAGCCAATCTCTTTCGCCACGGATGGATTCCTTAGATCTGCATCAATCAATATTACTCGGATATCCTGTCTAGAAAGAGAAATAGCAAGATTAATTGCCACACTAGTTTTTCCCTCTCCTTCAGAAGAACTAGTAATCAGGATAGTTTTTGCACCAATTGCATCCGCCTCACGAATAAAGCGAGTTCGAATTGTTCGCAGACATTCACCGAGGGCAGCCGGACTTTCCTTGTTATCCATTAAAATCGTTGTTCCATTATTTCTGCTTCTCACTTTTGTTTTAATGTGTGGAATCGCTCCCAAATACGGAAGAGATAAATTACTTTTTAAGTCTTCATCTCCCCGAACTGTATGTCTAGTTGCTGCATACATGATAAGGAGAAACAGGCAAACCAGCGCACCAAAACCTCCTCCCAGAATAATAGCCCTCTTATATCTTGCATTTCTGACTGGTTTTGTTGGCACGCCACTCTCATCTATGATTTCGAGTTGTGTTTCACCAATAATATATTCTGCGACGCTTGGATAGTTTTTGATAACCGACTGCAGTATTTCATACGCATCCTGTGGGGTTGCAGCCATGACACTTATTGTAAAAACGGAACTATCTTCTAGGGAACTTGCAGATATCGTACCATTCAGCTTATCAACACCCAAATCGTCTTGAACAACTCTTTGAAGAGCGCCTGATGTCAAAATATAAGGAAACGTTTTTGATAACTGTTTTGCCACCGCTTTATTATAATATGTACTGGTATAACCGTACGCTGTTCGTGTATTGATAGCAAAAGAAGTAAATGCCTCATATGTCGATCTATACCTGATTTTTTCTATTAAAAAAATACTGCCTGCAAAAATCAGGATAATAATCGGTGCCACCCAGAAGAAGCGTTTAAATCCTTTCCACATGTCATCAATTATATACATAAGATCAATTGAGACATATTGGTCCATACTACCTGAATTGCTGTTCTGATCCGCTGTCATTCCACCCTCCGTAACTTCACTGTCTCCGATCAAACCCATAGGCAGAGTTTGAACGAACCGGCAAATTATGCCTTCCTCTGGCATCATTAAAAACGACACCAAGAACTTTTGCCTTAGTATCATTTAGTGTGTCAATGGCATCATTGATATTTTTAGCAAGAATAATATCTTCCCTGACGACGATTATGCTAGCATCACAGAATTCCGCTATGCCCTCCGCATCAGGAACCAACCCCATCGGAGCTGTATCTATAATCACATAATCAAACTGTCTGTGCGCAAAATTAATCAGCGCTTCGAATCTGTCATTTGCAAGAATATCGTCAATTGTACCCGTATTTGTATTATTCAGAATAAAATACAGAGGATATCTCTTTAATCGGATGACAGCCTTGTTTAGTCCTTTTCCGGTTCGCAGAATTTCCACCAGATTGATTATCTGATTTTTATCAACATCAAAAATCTTATAAAGAGACGGTTTTCTGAAGTCCGCATCAATCAGCAGGACATTATTTCCTTCCTGAGCCAAAGCCAATGCAATATTGGAAGCCACAGTCGATTTTCCCTCATTTTCAGCCACGCTCGTTATCAGGACAGTTTTTGCACCTTTCCGGTCCATTCGACTTCTCACTCTAGAGGCAACCATTCTGCAGGATTCTGTATACCGCATGCTGAGAATCGGATTGGAGATTACCATAGCCGTAACCTTGTTTCGTCTACGCTCAGTCCCTCTAGCTTCATGATAAATACTCCCCAGAAATCTGGCTGCCAGCTTTGATGTGGCTTCATTGGAATTCTTAACCGTATCCTTTAAGTAAGAAAAAAAAGCCACATATAATAAAGATATAATAAGTCCTCCTAAAAAACCAATATACATAAAGAGTTTCGCCCGATTGACATTCGATGGCGACATCGGTATCCTTGGCTGTTCAAGGACTTCAAGTACAACATCGCGGATTACATAATTGGATACCGTGCTGTAATTATTCATGATAGATTGTATATATCGATATGCCATCAGTGCAGACCGATGAGAAACCTTCAACACGATTAGATTTGTCTCTTCCAACAATTCAACTGATGAGATTGCATCAAAAGACCTGATTCCCAAGTCTTTTGCAATCGTCCTTTTCAGTATATTGCTCTCCAGTACTGTCTGAAAACGCTCTGCAGTATCACTTGCACTAGTAATATTCTGATATACTGATGTATTTGTTCCCCGCGTAGTAACAACAAATGTCGTAGATGTCGTATATATCGGCTTGTAGAGTGAAGTCGCAGCAACATTAACCAGAAGAGCAATGGCAACTGAAAAAAGAAGAATTCCCCACCACTGCCGCAAAACATCCCGCACAATACTTGCAGGATCCAAGGTTCTATATCGTATCAACGTCTGATTCATAGCTATCTCTTTTCTATATATAGTTTCTTTAGATAATGTATCTATTTGTTATAAAACCAATCAATGCACTACAATATAGCATCTTGTGTAATTAGAGAGACCAGCATTGTCATCCGTAAACACTATCTTCACTTCATACACACCTGGAGTATTCCAGTCGATATCAGCATCAATCTTGACAGAATCTGAGGAAAACATGACCGCATTCCCATCCGACGTATACTCGCCATTATAAAAAAAGCCATCTTCACCTCTGCGATATGTTGAATTGTGATAATTTATCTGATCAATCAGTGACAGGATATCGACCGGCTGTCCTGCAGGTGTATTGACCAGATATTTTGTCAGCACAATCTGCGGCAAGCCGCTCTCCTGCGATGAACTGTAGATTGTGACTGTGACCGGGAGATGAACAATATCTCCCATGCTGTTCGAAACCACAAATTCCATATGATAATCTCCTAAGGAAGAACTGTTGATAAAATAATCACTGGAAATTTTAATATTATTACTAATATTCCCATCAATGACATCAGTAGCACTTAGGCTTCTCGCAATATTGAGATCATCCTGACTTTCCCTCGATGTCTGATACTTCAAGGGACCGGTAAGAGAAAATTGCGGTGACTTGTAGTCACTATATATGACTTCACGCGTAGATTTGCTTATATGATTATCTGAGTCTGCGACTGCAATAGTAACTTCGAATCGTCCCTTTTCCAGAAAGGTTGTTCTTGATTCTATAAAAAGGTTATCGGTAATATCCCCATCTTTCCCGTCTGTCGCTCTTACACCTTCCAGAATAGCCTCGTCACCGCCCTCCACGGAAACGGTAATGGAATCGCTGTCCATCTCAATGACAGGGATTGTCCGGTCAGTCGCTGCTGCCCTTGCCAGACGGAACATGACAAAAATCGCAACGGAAAAGATAAAAAATATCACTACAAATGTACGTGATTTTCTGAGCATGTAATCATTCTCCTTTTATAATCTAAGCGGATCGCGCGCATATGATCGAATCTCCTGCCCTGTAACAATCCTGTATGGATTGTCATCGAGCAAACGATACGCATATTCCTGATCAAAGTTTTCTACTAAGAATTTCTGTATATCCCTCATCCATGGCGTCCGCTGCACAGGACTGTGGGCATCGCTTGCGACACAGTGTATAAGTTCAAAATTGAGCAGCGGAACGGTAGCCCGCTTGACATCT
>OCTX011948497.1_pt1 | contig 32038 bp, 48 predicted proteins | sample 1539691 | NCBI WGS metagenome assembly OCTX01 (sample SAMN02144231, study PRJEB22623) | gut metagenome | biome: sheep rumen | host: Ovis aries | place: New Zealand
GTCTTATCATCATATTCTTTTACAGTTCCATTAACTGTTGCTGGAATAATACTTTCAGATGCTGTTGATTCGTAATTTGCATCATTATGCAAATCAAAGTTTTCTACATATTTTAATGTGCCACCATCTTTTGCATTAAATACTTTTCCAACAAGATGATTAGCGCTTATATATCCAAATGCATACATAATTGAGCCTCCTGACGCTGTACCAAATACATCATTAGCTTTATTTATATAATATGTACCACCACATATCCACATCTTCTTTGCATGCATAGCATCATGTGAAGTATCTGCATATATGTGAGGAGCTAATAACTTAAGTTCAGTACCTCTAATGCCATGACCACCTGCATTATATACAGCAAGATATCCTGCGCCTTGTATAGTCAAATTATTCATTGAATATACTGCGCCTGGTTGATCTTCGGCAGGCTGTGCTTCTTGTTGACATATTATATAGTTCTTTGAATTTTTTTCTAATGTAATTACTAAATCTTTATAGCCAGTATTTTCTGTTGGTGTAAGATATTTGATTCCATAATCTCCTGAATTAATTAATGTTACATTATTAAGTCTTAATTCAGTATTTTCTACAGGAGCACCATTTGTTGTATCAACTGTTATTGTTCCTACACATACGCCTTGTAATGTATAAACATGACCAGGCTGTAATACGATATTGTCTTCTTCATGCAATACGCCATTTACATAAAGTTTTGTTGATGATATATCTTCTTCTTCTTCACCAGGATCATCAGGATTGACAGGATTTTCTTCATCTTCTGTTATAAAATATATAGCATTAGGATTTTTATTTTCTAAAGCTTCATATTCAGCTTCAGTCAATATTATATGTTCAATATGATTTGCTGGCTTAATTGTACCATCAAGTAATCCTTGAATCTGAGCTTTAATTTCATTTATATCAGTTTCATTATTAGTAATTCTAGTTTCATGATTTTCACTTAATGTACTTAATAATTCTTGTAAATCTGATAAAGATTGATCAATTTCATTAAACTTATTATTGATTATTTCATTATCACCAATAGATTCTCCTAATTCTTGAATTGATGCATTAATCTGTTCTATAGCTGTATTGACTTCTTCTTTAGAAGCTTTAGTTTCTAATGATCCATTAATCTGTTCTATAGCTGTATTGACTTCTTCTTGAGAAGCTTTAGTTTCTAATGATCCATTAATCTGTTCTATAGCTGTATTGACTTCTTCTTGAGAAGCTTTCATATCTATATTATCATTTATTGACAATAATGTTTGGTTGATTAACTTTATTGTATTGTTAATTTCTCCTATTTTTAATAAGAATGAAACAGTATTAGTAATAGGTTCATCTAAACCAGGAACTTGTGCGTTATTCCAATCAATATCAATTACATTAATTAAAGTTTGTGGATTAACAATATTTCCTTGATTGTCATATTGATAAGGAGCTTTAGTAATTTTCTGGCCACCAGTGTTAATACCAGCTTTCACATTACTAAATATTACTTCTTCAGAAATATAATTTGCCATTATTTAAATCTATAATGTATTTTTAATGTTATATATAAAAATAAAAATAATTAGATAGGTTAATTTACATTAGATTCCTGTTGCTCAGATTGATTTTCTGTTTTAGTCATTATTTTTGATCCTGCCAAAGAATTTGTTATTTCTTTAATGAAGTCACGAGAGCCACGAACAACCATAGATCCATCTTCTGATGTTTCCTTTTCTTTTTCTTGGAATGTCTTATCACAATTATCTTGCATTTCTTTAAAGATATTTTCAAGATTTGCTGTTAATGTATTTAATTGCGACTGCATTTGTAGCATTGAATTCTGTAAAGATGTTAATGAAGAATATAATGTGCCTTTAGCCATATTGCCTGCTATAGACATAATCAAAGTATCTTGTGCTTTTTCATTAACAGAAAGCATCTTCAAAAGACGTCTAATATTATCAATTTCTTGTGTTATTTTTGAAGTAACATAAGGATGATTATCAATATATCTTTGATCAAAATAATAAGCTGCTAATTTGTTAATTATTAATGTGGCACGTTCTAAAGTCTTCTTATCTAATTCTTCCATATCAATAATTAACATAGGAGTCTGTAATGCTTCATCTGTATCTGCTAAATCTGGAGCATTACTTTTTATGAATAAATTTTCTAAAGCATCATCTTTATCATGAGGATCTTCTGTTCCATATTTTCCTTCGTAATTCATTTATATCATCATTTATTTTATTTTTTATTATATTTAAAAATATTATTTTTTAATAAATAGTAATAAATATATTAGTATTATTATACTTATGATTGGTATTAAAGAATATTTTATTAAAGAATCTGTAACAGCAGATAGTGTTCTAAGTTCTATTAATAATGTTTTAAATAAATATTTAAAAGGAAAATCTTTTGATATATCAATAAATGAAATATTTGGCAATAATAAAGAAAGACAGCAAAACACCGCTTATGGGTTTGATTCATCAGATGAATTATTAGCAGATATTGCAGGATATTTAATTGAAATATTTGTTTGGAACAAATTAAAAAATGAATTATTTGATGATGATGATTTTATTGATATTTGGAATTCTGATGTTTCAAATTTAAATATAGGATCGCAAAACGCAAAAAGCAAAATGCAGCCATTAGTAAGACGTAAAAATAAAGGAAAATATTGGGATTTTGAATTGCCTGGTGTTGATGGTTATTTTGAAATTAAATCAAGATTAATTGATAAAAACGGAAAATCTGGTGGATTTAGATATTCAACTAATCAAACTAACGATAAAAATTTAAATTATATTTTTGTTAAATATAAAATATCAGATAAAGCTATAACAATTGATTCTATAGAAGTTAAGAAAAAATAAAATAACAAAAAGGATACTATTAAATAGTATCCTTTTTTAATATAGTTAACGCTTTAACTATTTACTTAACTTCCTCGAAGTTATCAGACTTCTTATTTTTCTTTTTCTTATCCTCATTAATCTGTTGCTCCTCAGGTGCATCAAGAGTATCTTTCTTAATTCCAAAAAGACCCTTGAATTGATCCTTAACACCAGAATTAATCATATCGATTGCAGGTGCAAAGTTCTGTACGAAGCTCTTAGCAAATTCAGCACCAGTGTTCTTATCACCATAAACGGTAACATTACCAAGCTGTACATGTTCAAGAACCTTAGCCTGAGCCTCAGCAATACCCTTATACTGGTCAACCATCTTGTACTGAACAACCAAATCAGGATTACCACCTACTGCTGCAACCATTCTTTCAAGAGCCATAGCAGGAGCAAGTTCCTTCTGCTGAATTGCCTCAGCTTCTGCAAGCAAGCTTGCTTTCTTACCTTCAGCTTCAGCCATTAACTTATTCTTAATACCTTCTGCCTCAGCATTCAACTTAATACGAGTTGCTTCAGCTTCTGCCTCAGCCTTTCTCAATAATTGAGCCTTAACTGCCTCCGCCTCAAGTTCAGCCTTACGTTTAATTGCCTCAGCCTCAATAACTGCCTTCTCCTTAGCTTTCTGTGCAGGAACGATTTCAGTAGCATTCAATTGCTCCTCTGCAGCAGCAGCCTGCGCCTTATTAACTTCCAACTGTCTCTCCTGCTTGGTTTTTGCAACCGACATCTCTGCATCAACCATAGCAGTTTCCTTTACCTTCTTAGCATCAGCTTCTGCCTTACCTGCTTTAGCAGTAGCCTCAGCAACTTCAATCTTTGCAATCTGTTCTGCTACACCAGCTTTCTTATCAGCTTCTGCCTTACGCTTACGTTTCTCAGATTCATATTCTGCAGCCTTAGATTCCTTTTCCTGTATTGCCTTAATAGTTTCTGCTTCTTTCTCCTGATTAGCCTTAGCAACACGAATCAACTTCTGTGCTTCTTGCTCATTCTTAGTAGCTTCAGCATCTGCCTCATACTTAGCAATATTCTTCATCTGTTCTGCTTCAGAACCTGCCTTATTTGATTCTGCCTCAGCTTGTGCCTTAGCTACAGCTGAAATCTGACGGGCCTTAGCAGTTGCTTTCTTTGATTCTGCATCAGCCTGAGCTTCAGCAATATTAGCTGCCTTTTCAGCTTCCTGAGTTGCAATACCAGACTCACGTTCCTTAGCAGCTTCAGCAAGTTTAATTTCCTTATCTCTTTGAATTTCTGCAACACGAACTTCCTGTTCCTGTTTTGTTTCATTAACAGTTACTTCCTGCTCCTTAGTAGCTGCAGCAACCTGAATTTCCTCTTCCTTCTTAGTGTTTGCGATCTTAACATTACCTTGCTTTCTCTGTTCAGCAATATCTGCCTCAGCGTTAGCCTGTGCCTTAGTAGCAGCCTTCTGACCTAAGTTCTTAATATAGTTGGCATCATCAGTAATTTCTGAAATGTTAATGTTAGTAACATCATAACCAACCTTAGCCAACTCTTGCTCAAGTGATCCACGAACCTTATTCAAGAACTTATCACGTTCTGCATTAATTTCTTCAATAAGCATTGTTGCCATAATAGCACGAGTCTCACCAACAAGGATTTCAGATACCTGCTTATGAATTTCCTCAGGTTTAGCGCTCAAGAAACGAGTAGCAGCATTTTGTTGAATTTCCTTATCCCTGCTAATAGCTGTAGTCAATACAACAGGCAAGTGCATAGGAATAGCCTGAGAATCAATACCATCAACAGTTACCTTAATCTGAATAGGTGCCATTGACATCTTCTTAAAATCTTGAATGATAGGCCAAACAAATGCACCACCACCCTGAATAATCTTTGATGGAACTACGATAGTCTTCTCCTTACCATCATCTCCTTCAACCTTCATCTTTCCAGATTTACCAAATACAACCAAAAGTTCATCTGGTGCAGAACGACGATATCTTGAAAGAACCGCCCAAATTGTAATTACACCGAGCAATACAGCTCCAAAAATTAAAACCAATGTAAATAATTGTTCACTCATTGTTAAAATTAAAATTAAATTAAACTTTTAAATAAATATATATTAAATATTCTCTAAATTATACATACGGACTAGAATATCTACGATGACTTATTTTCTGATGTTCTTTTTGATCACATCTAATTGTAATTTCTCCATTACGAATCTCATCAAATAACTCATTAACATTATTTTGAATTTCCAATTTAGTTATAGGAATTTCTAATTCATTCCAAATAAAATTTACTAATTCTTTTAGTTTCATAACTTTTTCTCTATCTTTTTTAAACGATTCAATACTTTGTAATCATAAATCATTTTACATGCAGTTGATCCTATATATAAAATCATCGGTACTGCTAAAAATGTTCCCAAGCCACTAATTCCAAAAATATCTTTTGCTTTCATTAACTTATAAAGAAATTAAAATTTTATCATTTTCTACATTCAACTTAACTTCAGTTCCAAGTTCCAAATCATCTGAAGTATAATAAGCATCCACATTTGTTGTGCCTGCTAATGTATGAGCTTCAACAGAATATTTGCCATCACCAAGATTCAAATATATATTGCCAGTGCATCCATTAATATTGTCTTGTGGCAATGATGGTGTACAATTAGCTTTAACAGCAAGTTTATAGCAAAAATAAAGTATAAACATTAAAATAATACCACATATAACAGCAAGAAAATAATCAAAAAAGCCAAACGATGCAAATCCATTATTAACATTTAAATTAACAGGATATAAATTGGCACGTGCAACTAAATATGAACTAAATCCCATTAAGAAATGCAATATGCCTTTGAATGAAAATGCACTAGATGAATCAACATCAGAATCACCATCAAAATCTACATCTAAATCAAACTCACCAAAAAATAATGAAATTACTAACTTTACAAAAAAGATAGCAAAAACTACTATAAATAAAATTGTATACCAAGCCATTATTATAAAATTTAATATTAGATTATTATAAAAATAGATTATTAAAGTTAATTTATTATAAAAATAGATTATTAAGGTTAATTTATTCAATCTATGATTTAATTATTTTCAAATCAGATTCAAGCAAGCATCTACATTGCGAATATACTTGAAAACTGCAATATTTAACATAATCTTTATCAGTTAAATATTCTTTAGCTTTATTAACCCAATGCAAAACACGTTGAAATGCATCTTTCACATAAAGATCATTTTTAAGATTTGATTTATATTTAAATACAGTATTAATATATTCAGGGTGCATATAAGAATAAAGATTATACATCCTCATTATCATATCATTAATATTAGTTAAATCCCATTTAAATTGGTCATCAGAAAATATAGAATATTTATTATAAGCATCGTAACATTTATTCCATAATTCTGGAACTGTATTAAGATGATCAATTCTTAAGATATCAATAACAATTCTACCATCTTTAGTTTCACGACCTGCTTTCTTTAATGTCTTTTCATCAATATCAAACTTCTTACAGATCTTATCTTTACGTTCTTGTGGCAGGTTCTTAAACCATTGCTTGTTTCTAAAATTCTCAGCCATTACAAATTCATACTTTTAAGTTTATTATATAGCTTGTATCCTGCAACTGCAAATTCATCCATAAGTTTCAAAAGCTCAGGATTGCTTTCATCATTAGCATATATTTGTAAGAAATCATACCATTCTTGAGGAAATTCTTTAATATCATAACGATTGAATGCTTCCATCTCAAACCAATTATACCAATTGTTTCTGAAATCTGCAATTATATCTGGATCCTCTTCCTTTAACCCTGACATAAGGTTAAAGCAAATCATATCAAAATAACTTTTAATATCCATAATTAAAATTTAACTTCATCTATATTATTATCATAATAAAAATCAATCTCAAAATATTTACGATTTTCATTATATTGCTGTAACAAATGATTATAATTATGTTCTTTTAGAAAACCAATAAACTCTTCAGTCATATTTAGATTTTCATCAAAGATTTTCCTTACATCCAAATTTGTTTTAAATAGATATTCTGAGTAATCAGTATCGTAAAACTGTCCTGTTTTAATTGCAATAATATTCATAGTTACTCTTCATTAAATTCATTTTCAACATCGTATTCATTAATTACAGAATCACAAAACTCTTCCATTTGTAAAGATGAAAAATAATTTGAAACTGCTATAAGCATTTCTTTATCACCAAGAATTTCTCTTAGTTTTTCAAATTTTTCGTACCACTCCATATTTAATCTTCTACTAAATGAATAAATGACAAATCACGTTTTCCGTACGGCTTATTGCATTCATCAATATACCTATTAATAATCTCCATAGTTGCAACTACTGTAGTACCACCTTTACAGAAAACGCCTTTCCAAGTAGCATGTGTAAAGTTATTATCTTCATCAAGCATGAAATCTTCCTGTGAAAGATCCCATTTCTTATCCTTAGCTTTTTCATAAGCTTTTGCACAAATCTCTCTACGAATTGCTTCATCATCTACAATTTTCTTGTAACCTGTGGATCTTCTTGTTGCCATATATTTGACTATTATTTGTTTGATATATAAATATAGTATTTATTTTATAAAATTCAAATATAAATAAAAAAGATGGGAATTAACCCATCTTAACAAACTGTCCCTTTGAATTCCTAGGACGTTTAGGAGCATCCATTACGATATCAAACTCAGAATCAGCATTACGATACTTCTTTCCATTTACATGATACTTCTCAGTATAAGGAATGCCAAGAGTAACATACTTCAGATTACCAGACTCGACGATACGGTTTCTTGGACTAACCTGTACGAGCATTCGGCCATCAGAACACATTGTAACAAACTTAACAGGATTGCCCAACTTAGTTGTTGCATTACCACCGTTCTTGAACTCTGAAAAATTGAAATAACTGTTTGTCTGTTTCATATTGTTTAAAATTTAATTATTATTTGTATTTATAATATAGTAAAAGCTCAGAATAATTCAATATTCTGAGCTAAAATTTTGAATAATATTTAAAATTTTATTTATCTGAATTCAATACTAATGCAACACACATTGATATTTCTGCAGGATGTATATCATTTACATCAGGTATAAATTGTTTCCAACCAAAATGATCAACGATTTCTTCAAAATCTTTTTGATTTAATTCTTGTGCATAATCAAATAAGAACTGTCCTGCGCCTTTCCAAAGATCTGCATCTTTGCCAACCCATGCATCTTTTTCTTTATCGTACTTACAATCATTATGCTTAGATAATTCATCAAATATTGACTGTATCATATTTACTGCAGGATTCTTATGCATTCTTTTTATTCCTTCATGTGATGGGGCAGCTCCACGTTCAACTATATAGTTATTTATATCTTTCATAATATATAATAATTTATTTAATATATTTAAAATAAATATTTAGTATCTATCTGTTATAATGATAGTATCTTTATTGTCTTTAAATGTTTTCTTAACTTTATTGATTCCTAATTCCATATCATCAATCACCTTTTCTGGTATGCATTCTTTTCTACGTTTCTTACATACATCCTTAGGAGTATCTACAATTATTATCTTAACATTAGCACCAGCTTTATTTAACTTACTATAATAGTTTTCAACACGTCCTGCTTTAACATTTGTATTATCAATAACAAAATCTTTACGTTGCCTTATAAGTTCATTAATACGTTCATCATTAATTCTAGTCACTTCCTTTTCTTGTTCTTTATCACCTATAGCTTTATGATCATCATCTTTCATAATTCCAAGGTCAACTCTTATTGAATCTTGATTAACAATTTCAATATTCTCTGGAAGCTCTTCTTTAATATATGTAGACTTACCTGAACCTGGAAGACCAACCATTATCCAAACATTAAAAGGATTTTGTTTTTCAAATATATTTAATGATTCTTTTATGTATGTTAAAATCGATTTCATTTCTTATTAATTTAATATCTTTTATGTTCTTCATAATATAATAATTATAAATTAAATGTATCACATATAAAACTTGCTAATCTATCATATTCACTTTGTATGAAACTACAAGTATCATCATCTTTAGACCACATACTACAAATATTGTTATCATCAGCCCAGTTCCAAACAGTATCTCTGCAATCTGCATAAACTTGCTCACAATCATCTGTAGGTATTCCTGCATAATCAAATATATCATCAACATGCTTAATGCAATCATTAACAAAATTTGTTACTTTCTTCTTGCCTGCTGTAGATATTTTCTCAGGAGCTTTACCTTCTATAATAAATTGTTTAATATCTTTCATTTATTCTATATTATTTTATTTTTTGTAAATCTCTTGAAGTGAATCTAAAAAATTCAATAGGATATCTATCTAATGTTACTGATTTATCATCCTTATGTTTCTTAAAAAATTCTTCCTTTTCTTTAATTTTATTTTTCATTTCATCATCAGTAAACCCATTCCAAATAGGAATATGCTTCTTAAGTATTTCATTTACTTTCTGTAATGTCTCCAATTTGTCATCATAGATATATACATCATATAATTGTCTATAATTTGCTTTACCTGAACCAATAGTAACTGTCTTTCCAAATTCTTTTTCGAATTCTTTTTTAATTCTATTTACTATTGTTGATGAAGAAGATTCTATTATATATTCATTAATCGTTTTCATCCTTTTAAATCATTTGTATTTATAAATTTCTGTACTTGTTCTAAACTAAAGTTATGACGTCCTATAACCATTTCTATATATGCAGCAAATTCAGCTGTACGTCTGTCATCATCTAGACATTGATCTAAATAATCATTTATATCTGCTGCTGACAATGAATCAATTTTATCTTTTACAAATTTATAAAATTGTCCATTCTTATCCCACATATCTTTCATGATCTTACCTTTTTCTTGTTCAGTAAAATACTTATTCAATTCTTCATTAAAAGATTGTTGAAAATCTTTATTTTCAATAATATATTGTTTAATATCTTTCATTTCTTATTAGCTAATATAATTATATGATCTCCTTCTTCTAATAAATCTATAACAGATTGATATGTTAGATAATTATTCTTACTTGCATAAAAATATCTAAAATTAGGCTGATAATCATTTATAGAATAACTTATCTTTGTATTTGCAACCCATCTATTATTTTCATCCAATGAGCAAAGATAAATTCTACTATATTTCATTAAATTATAATGAGATAACTGTAGTACGAAACTTTCAAATTTTTTCCAAGATTCTTTATCGTTAGCAACTTGTTTTATTTCTAATTTTTTATTTGTTCCTAATGAATATACTGTAGTATCAATTTTTGTATCTTTATTGATACTTAATTTTTCATCAATAAAATATTCTCCAAAAGACTTAATATTTCGTCTTACATAATTTGAAAGTTTTGATTCATTAGCTTTCTGAAGTCTTTCAATTACTTTATTGACGTTTAATTGGAATTCTTTAGATATAAAATAGTTACGTTTCTTTTGCTTAAAAAATACTTGTAAATATTTTTCATATAAGAACTTCATATTATCACCATATTCTTTAATGATATCTTGTATTTCTTTAGATGCTTTATTGATCTGTAATGTAAAGAAATCTTTAAACTTGGGCTGTAATGTATCTATTATGTCTTCATATTTAGATTTGAATTCTTCATCATTAATCATACTAATAAAATTGGCATCTAAATTCTTAATCCAATTATCATTCTCATGCTTGCCAATTTTATTAATAGTTTCATATATCAATTCATAAAGATTAATATATTCTTCTATTTCTTTCTTATAGTCTTCATTACCTTGTTTGATTTCTTTATCATGACGAGTCTTAAATGCTGGATTGATTATCTTATACTGTGATATACCATTATCTATATTCCAAGTCAATACAATGCCTTCAACTTCATCTCCTACTAAAAATTTCTGATAGTCACCTTTGCCAAATATGTTAGTAAGATATTCTTTATAAACATCATTAGAAGTCTCAGGTTCTAAAGTCATCATTGACATTAATGATTCTATCTGTTCTTTACTTAACTTACCTTCAAATAAAATAGGAACACAATCTATATTTAATGATTTTGATATTTCTTCTAATTTAGTTCTATCATCAATTATATTGTCTTCATTGTCTATAACTGTCAAAAGAATATATGAATCATTAAACATTTCAATAGCATAGAATTTATACTTCTTAACTATTTCTTTCTTTTCTTCAAAATAATCTATAGCATCATTAATGTTCTTTCTCATTAATTGAGTATATTCATCAATAATTGGACCTAATGATTTAGAAGAACCTCCACGCTTATGATAAGTTATATTATTAGTTTCTTTATCGTAAGATATCTGAAATGCAGCTCCATCAACTTTTAAAGATATACTTACTTCTTTAGTAAATAAATCTTTAACTACTTCTGGCTTTTTTAAATATTTATCTATTAAATGTTCCATTATATATAATATTATATGTTTTATTATTTATACCATGAAGGTTGATTTTTTTCTAAAGGACATTTATCAAACATATATCCCATATTTTTTACGTTGCTTACATCCCATTTAGATATGTCACCATTGAACTCAGAATCCCTAAACATAAACTCCATATCTTTAACATTACTTACATCCCATTTAGATATGTCACCATTTTCACCTGTAAATGTAGAATTACTAAACATACTTTTCATATCTATAACATTACTTACATCCCATTCAGATATGTCCCCATCAAATTTAGATCTATAAAACATATATGACATGTCTGTAACATTACTTACATCCCATTTAGATATGTCCCCATTGAATTGTGAATCATTAAACATACTTTTCATATCTCTAACATTACTTACATCCCATTTTGATATGTCTCCATTTTCACCTGTAAATTTAGAACACCAAAACATCTGAAACATATTTGTAACATTACGTACATCCCATTTAGATATGTCCCCATTGAACTCTGAATCAAAAAACAAACTATCCATATCCATAATATTACTAACATCTATATCATTCATGTCTGCTTCATTTCCACGTTCATTAATTAGTTTTTTAATTATTTTTTGTAATTCTTTTTTATCTTTTGGATGATAGTTATATATTCTAATTTTTATATTCTTGTTGATTATAAGCTTCTCATTTATAAAATTATTTATTTGTTTCATAATTTAACCTTTATAAAATTTACATGTAAAATCTTCTTTGTTAAGTTTTCCTTCCATTCCTGGATCTTCTAATATCTTCTTTTCAATAGCGGCTAATACATCATCACCCCAATTAAATTTCTTAGGATCATGAATAGCTTTCCATATAGATTCTATAGAATTGATGTCATCTAAAGTACCATTATCTCCAAATATGAATCTTACCAAATTAGTTGGATCATTAGTGACTAATTTTTCAAATTCTTTAACCTTCTTTCCATTCTTAACAGGCTTGCCATTCTTTCCACAATAATCTATAAGCTGAATGAATACGCCTTCTGTATTGAATGTATGCTTCCAATGTCTCTTTACAGTTGTCCCATCTTCAAAATATTCATCTTTTACATCAGGAACTGGTAAGCATGATATGACACAACTTAATGCAGCAGTTCGTACAGCACCTTTATATTTAGATTCACCAGTCTTTAGGTTTGGAGAATGATAATATGCTTTAGCCCAGTCAATTTTCTTAACAATCATAAAGTCAACTTGAGCTATTCCTTTATATCCATCTATATCATAAGGATATCCAAATGATGTAATAGTCTTCATTGTATTATAATTGATTTCACAATTGCTAAAGCATGTATCAACTATTTCATTAAGTTCATCTTTTGTTTCTACTTTAACTGCAACATCAATATCTCCATTAGTCTGGTCATCTGCCTTTTTGCCAATACTACCTAATGCAGCCATATCAATATCTTTGAATTTAGATATTGAATGAACTTTCTTTTCTATCTCATCATAAACTTTAGGAGCTATGATAGCAGGTATTGGATCTGCTTTAACTGCATTGCCGCCTTCTATGACTAATGATTCTAAGATATAGTTTCTAAATGATTTCATAATTAATAATCTAATCTATCTCTTAATTTTTGACTATTTACTTTATTATTAGCAATTTTATATAGTTCTCTAACTTTTTCATTACCAACTATTTTACGAAGATTCTCATCATTCATAAATAATTTACAATATTCAAAATCATCCTGAAGTGCTTTAAACAAAGTTTCATCATTCCAAGTTTTGTCAGTTCCAACACCTTTCCATTCATTATCTTTCATTTTAAATACAGTTATGGAAGTTTCAGGTGTATTTTTCTTAGGCCAAACAATTATCATTGGAGCTTTCATTACACCATTAGCTGCTTGAGCTCCTTTTATAATATCTTCAGTTATATCTTCTTTTTCAAGATATAATATGCCAAAATGCTTGTTAGCTTCTGTTATAAATTCATTTATATTTTTCATTGTATTGATTCTATATATTTTCTAAATGATTTCATATTATGCAATTTCATCTTTTTCAATTAATGACATAACTAAAGAAGAATATTTTTTATCATATTTAAGATCATCTTTAATCATATCTATATACCTTTTAATTCCGTCTTCAATTTTATCAGTATTCTTTTCTAAATATTCATCTAATTCAATAAGTGTTGGATCATTATCAAAATATTTATCAACTTTTGATTGATTCATATTAGGTTCTGAATATGCATAATCACTTCTTGACATTATAATATTCCATTTGTCATCTCCAACGCATTTAACAATAGATAATTCTTTTATGATATTCCACCTTCCTGATGGATGACTATCTTTGCTATATAATACATTTGGAGCATCCATACGACCCGCTATTGCATAATATTTTCCAGGTTCTGCTTCAGAAGCTTTAATATGTTTGCATCCATCCATACCATCAATTAAAATAGAATATAATGAATTTTTTGGAGTACTCCATAAATTATTTTGTGAGTATGCAGAATTTAGCGCCCATGCTTTAAATAACAAATGTGCACCTTTATATTCATCACAAAATTCTTTATATGCTTTATTCTTTGCTAATCTTTCGGCTTCCTTTTTAGCTTCAGCTTCTTCTTTTAGTTTTCTTTGATGAACCTCTTTACCACGTTCATATAAATCGGCAATTGTTGAATCTTTCATTATTGCGTCAAATGCTTCTTTATATTTTTTACCGTGTTTCTCAAAAGCTTTATCGCTTGCTTTAGATGATGAATAATTATCGTAATAATGATCTTTTACAATTATTTTTGATGCAGTTCCATTTACTACATCATAACCGCTTATTTGTGTTGATCCTAATGCTTTATAAACAGCATGAGCTTTATCATCTTCATTTTCAATTTCTTCAAGATTCTTTTTTAATAAAGCAATTGATTGTTTAACTGTATAATATTTCGCAGTATGTGCTTCATTTAGCATTCTATTACGAATGTCATACATTTCTTGAGAATATTCTTTTATTGATTTCATTTTAATGATTCTAATATATAATTTTTAAGTGATATAAATCCTTCTTTAATTTTTTTCTTTGAAGATGTTTTTTTCTTAGGTTCTGGAGCATTTTCTACTTTATCTTTGAATTCATCAAAATATTGTTCCATTCCTTTTGGCATCATCTTAACAAAAAGTTCTTTATCTCCATCTAATAAAGACTGACGAACTTTTGTACCAGATATTGATGATACAAAATCTTTATCTTCAGTTCTTTCAATCTCTTCAACATAAAATGATGGAGTATATGCACCTGCGCAATCTTTTACATTTTTCTCCTCATATTCAGGTACTTTAATAGCCATTCCTTTATAGAAACTAAATTCATCAGAACCAGTTAGCCATACTGAAGCTTTATATCCATGTTCTTTCAATAATGCACCCCATGCACATATATCAGCAGACTTAACATATAAGACATCTTCTATATCATCCTTATAGTTTTTCTTAATGATATCAAATTCTTTTTTCATTAAGTCATCATTAAAAGGGTGTCTTGTATCTACTTTATCGTCTGGTGTTGATACAGCTAATATAATTGTTTTCTGCTTAGATATTTCTTTTAAATTAGGTTGTTCTCTTAACTTATCTTGTTGTTCTTTATCTGGACCTTTAAGATCTTTATAAGTAGCCATCTTAAGATGACCCAATGTAAAAGGCTGGAATCGACCAAGACATATTTTTACTTCTTTTAAATCTTTATTCATAATTATTTATTGGTTTAATTTCTGTTTTTTCTGAATCTGTTGATTTTGCGTTACCACAAATTATACGCATATTTTGCCAAGAATTATTATTTGCAGATTTAAAATTTATTAAATATTGAATCTTTGATTCTTTTAAATGTTTAATATATTCTTCTGGAGTATAAAATTTAGATGATTCTGGTGTTTTATCATTCCAAACCAATATATAATTAGCAGATGCAGGATTATTTTCTCCGAATTTAACTAATCCTGTCATTGCTTCATATAATAATTCATATTCAAATTTAGAATTATTCTTTATAAGATTATTTAATAATTCTTGAACTTTATTGCCATTTGTTTCGGCATTTTTTATTAATTCATAATCTTTATGATTTGGATTTCTTTTTATTTTTGCGATTCCATCGATATCTTTAAATCCTGTTAGCCATTTAATATCTAATGATGCAATTAATTCTTTTGCTTCTTCTAAACATTTTGATTTTTCAATTGCACATAATATTGTTGCTACAGCTTCGTGATATCCTCCTGACATAAGTTGTGATCCACCTTCTTCTTTTAATGAAATTTTTAATTTATGATCTGCAGATATGATATCTGTTTTAGGAGTATTATTTATATTTTTAATATTTTCAAACTTTCCTAAAGTTTTCCATTTTTCTGAGGCAGTAATACCTTTAGTTGGAAGTTTTCCTAATGGTGAACTTCCTGATTTTATTTTTTTAGCAATAATATCAATTATATCTTTATTATCTTGATAATATTTTATAATTTGTTCAATTTTATCATCTTTCGATTCGGATATTTTATTAATTTTATTAACATTATTATATCCTATTGATATAACATCTTCCATATCTTGAGCTGTAGGAATCCATTCACCATTACCCTTTAAATTAGTATTATGATATATATTTTTTGATCCATGAATTACAATATTTAAATCTAATATAGCATCTTTTACCCAACGTCTAAATGCAAAATCTAAATGTTTATTACCATAATTAGCCACTAAAGGTTCTGGTCTAGCTTTAATTTCTTTTAAATTTTTATGATCTTTTGCATATTGAAATATTTTTTCTAAATCTTCTTTTGAAATAGTTTTTTGTAATTTTTTAGATGCATCATAAAATTGTGAACCACTCATTAATGTTTCATCTTCAGAAGATTCAAAATCCATAATTAAATATTTTAATCCATTAATTGATGTTTCAAATATATAATCTCGTAGATGTTTCATTATTTATAAAAATCTTTTATCATTTTATTATATATAAAAATAAAAAAGTTAACCAATTAATATTAATTGGCTAACTTAAATTATGTAATATTTGATTATTTACTCTGCATCTTTAATTGCTTTCTTAAGTATTTTAATTGTTTTATTTTTTTCAGCAGTTGTTGCCTTTTTCCATTGATTAACATAATAATCAAAATTTTCCAATGATTCATCACTATATGAATAACTGTGTGGCATTATGTCTAGAGGCATATTATAATCTTCATATTCAACATTTAATTCTTGAGATAATGCCCAGTATTTACCTACATAATCTAATTTGAACTTGTCTGCAAATCCTTTAATATTTGGAACGACTGCATAACTAAACAAATCATTTTCATCAAACCAATCCTCATCATTTAATGGGCATTCTTGTTGATCTAATTTATTTTGAATAGCACTATTATTAGAACTGGATTCTAATATAAAACTTTTAATGTCTTTCATTTTTTTTAATTTTTATATTTTTTTTTAAATTTTCTAAATTTATTATTTTCATTAATAAAAGAATATGGAATCATTATATTTGATTTTTTTACTTCAAAATTATTGTCATCTAATATTTCTTTGAAGTCTGAAAAACTAATTAATAGCATATTAACTTCAGACTTGTTTTTATATAATTTTGTAGCATCTTCCCAAGTCTTAATTTCAGGATATACAAATAATACATATCTTTTATTGATATCTTGTTTATTATAATTTATTATATAATCTGCATCCTTTTTAGAAAACCCAAAATTATCTGTATGATTATTGTAAGTTGCCTTTACATCTATTAATATATTCTTATTATATTTAATATCCCATTTTTCAGTACGGTCAACATCAATAGAGGAATACTCACATTTGCTATCTCCAATCAATTCACCAACCAATGGTTCTACAACCAATTTTGAAAATAACATTTTCCATGTACTAATTAAAGTAGTATTTGATGAATTTGGCTTATTTAATGAAATTAATATATCATAAAAATCTTTATCCAAAGAATCATCTAAATTATAATTTCCATCAAAAATTTTTGATTTATCCAAGTTCTTTAATTTATTTCTCAATTCGGTTATCTCTTTAGATAAGGATTCACTTATGTATAATTGCAATGTTTTCATAATTTTATTAAACATTAATTATTAATTTATTATATATTTTTACTATATATTCTTCATTATATAATTTAATTTTACCATTCTTTTCCTTCAACATCAAAAGCTAAATATTCTCCTGAAACTTTTTCTGTTTTATTATGATTTCCACCTTTAAAATCCTGTCCATTATCGTGATGATAATCTCTTAATAAGTTAATTAAATCTCCTTCATTATCCTTTTTACATATAACTATATTAAATTTTCCTACCCAATATGAACCATTTGTTGTAGTAAATATAATATTTCCAAGTTTTAACAAGTCTAATTTACCATTTTTAATTTTTTCTTTGGTATCTTTATTAGGTATTGCTTCAACTAATTCTTTAATTTCTTTATTTGAAGCATCATATTTAACGCTATCAATATATAATCTTGATTCTAAAATATATTCTTTTAAATTTTTCATATTTATATATTAAATTATATTTAATATTATTATTCCCAAGCCTTAATTACTTTAAGATTCTTTATATTCAATTCACGAGCAGCATTTACATTTTTCTTATCATCATCTACAAATACCACCCTATCGTATTTTTTGCAAAGCTTAATTAATATGTTTGCTTTCTTTTCTGCATCTGTCTTACCAGGATATTTCTTATATTCATCATTAACTGCATGTGACATAATCTTTTTAAATGAATCTCCTAATTCTTTTAAGATTCCATTTTCATCGCGAACTAATAAGAAGTCTGATAATGCTTTCTTAACTGTATCTTCGCATGAACGAGCAGTCAAAAAACAGAAATCATATCCAGCATTAACATAGTCATCCATTATCTTAAGATTCTTAATTAATGGAGTACCAGATATGATAGAATTATAAACCTTTACAGGATCTTTAAAATCTCTATAGTCAAACCAATCTCTCTTACTTGGATCTTCTGCATCAGGATCTTTTGCAAATTCTTCAGTAGATAATTTAACTTCTGATTTTCCTGGTTCTTTTTTGTATATACTCATTATTGAAGAATCAACTTTCAATATAGTATCATCGATATCAAATACTATCAATCCTCTGACAGAATTAGGAAGATCTTTAATTTTTTCAAATATATAATTAGCTATTGATTTCATAATTATTTACTGAATATATAAGATGGCATATAATCTTTTAACGATACATTATTAGTATCATCAATATATTTATTAAGATATTTATTCAAATCTTTTTTAATGAATTCATTTCTATTATCTCTACTTGTTACTTTTAAGCATTTTTCTGTTTTATCAAATAATTCTTTTATTTCATTAGATTTTTTAATAATAAAATCGCTTCCATCATTATTAATGCAAAGATAATAATGATTTTCATTTCCAAAATTTAATATTGAATTAAGAGATATAACTCCATAATATTTCTTATTTTTATTTTCTGAAACTTTAACATCAATAAAAAACTTAATATTATTATTTTTTAATCCAATAATATCACCATCTTTTAAATCTTTTTCAGTATTATATTCATCACCATAATATTCTTTAGTTGTTTGCCATTTATATTCAGGATAAAATTCATTTAATTTATCACATACAAATTTTTCTTGATTTTCACCAGTTTCATATTCTGAAATATTAGAATTTGGCATACCTTTTAAATTTAATTTAGACAAACATTTTGAGTTAGTAGATTCTAAAATATAAGTTTTAATATTTTTCATAATTTATAAATGATTTAATGTAATTTTTATTACTTGTTTGCAAAATATGCTTTTAAAGCATTTTCTGCTTTTTCTTTTGTTTTATATTTTGCTTTCCAATAACCACGTTTAGGAGTATTTGTTCCTTTTCCTGCATGACCTTTGATTCTCCAATAATTACCAACTTTAACTATGACGTCATGCAATTGTTCATTAATATAATTAGATATGTTTTTCATTATATTATTAAGGATTTCATTATGCTTTATATAATAAATTTTCTTTAAATATTTCTTTTCTATTAGCATCTAATATTTTTGTTATCTGAATTGGTGCATCTTCGTTTAAAGTTAATTCACATTCATCAGGATCAATTATATTAGCAGCAATAGTCTCTTCCCAGTTTACATCTTTTGGATCCACTAACGCACATATTGTTATATTGTTTCTTGAACTTCCTATAGCGCCATGAGAATCACCCATGCCTTCAATATAAGTCCAATATATGCCAATATTTCCTTTATATTTAGAAAATGAAGAATCTAAAGATATAACTCTTTCAATTTTAATCAAACCTCTTTCTAAATCCAATGTTAATTGCTCATCAACTATATCTTTAATATATTCAATAAAATTTTCTTCATCATCAAATACAGAATCTATTTCATGTTCTTCACAATAATCTTCACCATAACATGTATTATCTATATTTTGAGAAAATTTAGAATTATCAAATGGATTGCATTCATCAAAATAATCATAATATGATTTATGATTGCTTTTCAATTCTCCATCTTTTGTATTATCTTTAAGAAATTCAATAAATTTTTCAATATGGTCTTGTGAAGATTCTTTAATAAATTCTAACAATGCTTTCATTTTTTTCTACTATATATTATTAAAGATTTCATTTATTACTCAGCTCTATTTAATTTTGCATCTCGTTTTAAATCAACTTCAGGTCTATCTTTTGAAGCAAATTTAATATTTAACTTTTTAGCGCATCTCCAACCCCAATGAAATGGTTCTAAAAATTCCATTCCTACTCCTATTTCATTATAATCATATCCATTTGCTTTATTTGCTTTAAAATAACCTTCATCTGCAAATCGTTCGCCAAATGAATCATAATTGGATATGTGTTCTTTGTTGTATTCTTGCCAACCCCAGCATAAAAGTCCATAAGCAAATGAACGAATATTGAAATCACTGTTTCTTGTTCTATGATCTTTTACTTTCATAAAGATCTTGCCAATTTCAATTGCATCTTCAACAGTAACTTCTTTGTCTTTATATTCTAATAAGTCATCTTCAGTCCAAACCTTTTCTGGAACTTTTTCTTTTTTCAATTTATTCCAAAAAGACTTAATCTTATCTTTGATTCCTTCTTCAATAATATGTTCTTTAAGAGATTTCATAATTATTGTTTATTTACTTTTCATTTAATGCTTCTAAATCAGTTATGCATACCCATATAAGTTCATTCTGTACATCCTTATATGATTCTCCTACTTTAAGCTTCTTAATCTTTTCATCTCTAATATCAGCTAATTTATAAAATTCTAATATTTCTTCTCCAATATTAATAGCAATGAAATCACACCAAGATGGGAATGATGCTTCATTATCATATTTACTTTCTGTAAGTACTTTAACTAAATCTTTCATATTATTATTTTGTATTTTTTTCTAAAATTTCATTAAAATTAGTAAGAATATCTATTGCTTTTTGATATACAGATTTTCCTGATTCTTTATCTATAAATGCTTGATTACTAAGATAATGAATAGAATTTTTACAAGCAGCTTTTAAGCCATTATAAAACTCATCTTCTGATTTTGCTTTAGAATCATCATCAATATAATGAATTGAATCATTTAAAATATATGTTCTTAATGCAACTTCAAATGATGATTGAATTTTTCCTTTAGGCTGTTCTTTATTTTCATTAATAGTTTCTTTAAGATCTTTCATATTATAAATTATTTATTTATGTCAATTCAAAATAATCAGTATTTGGATAATGATTTATGAAATGAATTGGAAATATATTGCCACCCTTTTCTTTGCATATATATAAATCTCCAAATTTTTTCTTATAAGCTTGTAATTGCTTTATTAACTCTGATGCCTTAACACCTCTATAATTATCCATCGGCATATAATAGATATTTTTACAATCTTTAATTATATAAAAATAAAATTAATATATATGAAATAAATCAAAAATAGAAGCATAATGATTATGCTTCTATACAATATCTCTTGGATAAATGACTTGTGCACGAACCAACCATTTCTTATCAGGAAGCCTATAGTCAACCATCTTCTGAAAATGACGTCTATTTCTACGACAGCATCTTTTTGCCCACGAATCAATAGTTCCGCCAAGTGAATCATTCTTTAATTGAAACTTCCAACGCTTATACTGTTGCTTTTCAATTATTTCCTTTTCTATAGAATTCAATGGAGTTTCTGATTTGATTCTCCACATACGATATTTGCCTGCATATAATGGCTTATAGCCAGTTTCTTCTGTTGAAAACCTCCCAATTGAAACCGCAGTATTCAAACGCTTCTTAAAATGTTTTGCTTCCTGCTTACGACGATAATCTCTACTCCTCATATAGTTTCTTTAATTCAATTTTATTATTATGTCTAATCTTACGAGAATTTCTTTTCTTTTGATTAATTGCCCAGAATTCATTTGACATCCAATTTATTGGATCTTCCATTCCTACTTTTACTTGTTCATCATTAAGATTCCAATCTCTAATTGAATTAACAATTTTCTTACGACGTTTAAAATGCAGTCTTTCTGATGCTCGTCTATAATTCAAATTTCTCATATATTATAAATCTTTTAATTCTACATTTTTATATCCAGTTGATCCATATTTCATTGATGCATATGCAGATTCAAAAATCAAACTATTCATTTTAATTTCTGGAAATTTTCTTGCCAATTTTTTACAACGATTATAAGCATTTTCACAATCTCTATACCAATGATTATCTGGAGTACTAAATGTAACATCAGTTCCTTTTAAAAACTTCCATTCATCATTTATGCATCCTTCAATAATATAACATTTACTACATGGTAATTTAATAACAATAATTCGCCATTTAGTTGCATTTTTCAAAAGATCTTCATTTGACTCACATTTTCTAATATTTTTTGGACTAAATTTATAATATTTTGTCTCTTTACGCCACCAGTTTTTATCAACTTTGTTCATATTATACTTTCTTTAATTTTATTGTACTTGCATGCTGTATTGTTTGTCTCATTTCTCCATCTATATCTCGTCCATAGCATGAAGAACGACCTGTGATTGATTTCATTCCTTTTAAATCTGGAAACATTTTATAGAATCTTTTCCAAGCTGTCTTACGTTTCAGACTAGGAACTCTTATCTGTGAACTATATGCCCAGCTTTGTCCTTTACCAACAAAACTTAAGTCATTATCCTTTTGCTTCTGTGGTTTTTTATAACTGTAAGAATGCCTCTGAACATAATAATCAATATTATCCAACTTCTTTTGGTAATATGCTAATTTATCTAATACATATTTTTCATCTTTACAATGTTCAAGCCAACCAACTTTGGAATATCTTCGTTCACCATCAAGCCAATTTTGGCAATGTCTTATTTCAGCTTCCCAATTGTCTTTTAACTGCTTTCTATAAGCAGCATTATATTCTTCTATTGTATTATAACCTTTCATAAACTATTTATTTTTTATATAATATAGAAAAATTTAAATTATATTCAATTTTATGCAAATAAAAAAGCAATGGAATTATTAACGCTTTAATACATTCCATTGCAAATAATAAAATAAAAATGATATAAAATAGAAATTACTTAAATGCTACTCCAGATAAGCCTACAAGCTTTCTAGCAGTATCATTAATCTGCAAATGCTGGTTGTTTGGATACATTTGCAATATATCTCTTAATTGATCATTATATACATCAAACAATTTGAAATTAGTTATTGATCCATAGAAGTCATATATGATGACATCTGACTTTTCTGCTATATAATATTCAATATTATATTTTCCTATATATTTTGAAACAGGATTATCCATATTGAAATAATAATGATTATTCTGTAACTTATATAAAGGAATATTTTCATTATATGTATAAAGATATGCCATGAAATCTACTAAATTCATACATTTGCTTATTCTTAATACGCATAAATATGTACTATTATTTGGCAGATCTATCTTTACTTCTTTATTGACATTCAAATATAATATTGTTGTTTGTATATTTTGTTCTATATTGATTGATAAACTTCCAATAGATATTAGTTTTCCTTTGTATTCTTCTATGATTCCTGGATTCAATATGAATGATACTGTAAGTTCTTCTCCACAGTATTTTGATTGATATACTATTTGTGATCTGGTATTATGATGAGTAAATGAATATTTTGAATCTGATATTAATGTTCCTCTATAATATACATTGTTTGGTATAATATTAATAGAATCACATGTCATATATTTTCTTGTTGCATCAGATTCAAATACAGGATATAATGAATTCTCTGCATACTTTGGAGCTTCTAAACTAGCTTCTCCAGCAGATAATGTTCCTTGATTGTCTTCCCCAAATAAATCTTCATATTTGTTCTTAACGAATGAATTGACTAAGCTTTCAGTATCACCAAGATCAACAGAATCTTTTTCTTGATATTTAGATAGCATTACTTTAAATGTGGTTGCTTGCCACATTAAGTTTCCATTCTTTTCTTCATATGCTCCGTTGACCATCCACATACGTTTCATCATAGGAACATATATTAGATCACCTTCCATTGGCTGAGCAGTATTTCCAAATGCAGTAGCAAAAGAAGATTTTGATATCTCTGGCTCCCAGTCTGTCTGAAATTCTAATCCCCATTCAGCAAATTCTGGTTTAGATGATGGCATAGTTCCATCCTGTATGACCATCTTAATCTGCTTTACTGCTTCTACATCCATTAAAGCATATTCTTTAAATGTTATGTCTTTAGAACCAGCATTAGGACTTAACTTAAAATAATATATAGGTATGCCAACTATTTCTACTACATTATCTGCTAAGTTCTGCTGTAATGCTAATGCACCTTCCATATTAGCATAAGGATTGTATGTATTAGATGATTCATTATTGAAATTGAATCCTGGCATTAATGAAGTTGCATATTCTGTTATGTCAGTTCCATCAATCTGTACTTTGCATATTATTCCAGGTATCTTAATCTTAATATAATAATCAGAATTCAAATCAACAGTATTTGCTAATATCTCATCATAAGACATATAGCAAGACCAACAAACATTATCAATACTATAACTCCACTCCAATGAATGCATATCATAAGGATCACAACTTCCATATACAGTAATGTTTGATATGTCATTTACTGCATATGTTAATGATAGCACCTGTGTTGGATTGCATCCACCTAAGCAATAATTATTAAAATCAGTCATATATTATTATCCTCCATTAGCTTTAGAAAAATGCATATAGTCTCCATATCGTCCTCCCCATCCCCATCCGTATTCTGCGAATGCTTTAACAATTGGAGAATTAATAGTTCTTATTTTTCCTGCCCTTGTATCATCACCAGAAGTCCAAGGTTTACCATGTGCTACAAATCCATTTAAATTATAATTGATATCTATAGCGCATCCAAACGAATGCATGGACAATGTTCTAGAACCTCTTTGTGTTGGGTTATTAATAGGTCTAAAACAATATCCACCAATATATTTATTAAGTTCTACTCCAGCTTGTTTTAATAATTTAAATATAGCTTGTACTTCTCCTACTAATTTTTTATGAACTGTTATTTTCTTATCAGGATATGCTTCAATTGTAATAGTTGCCATAGCAGCATCACATTCATTTTGCGTTGGATTATCACTAAATCCTAATGCTCTAATTACTTCTGCACGTTTTCCTGAACCAATTACATATTTTCCATTTAATGTTATTTTACCGTGCATATCATAAGTATAACCACTTTCGGTAAAACTACCAAATGTAGAAGTTTTCATAATCCCCTTTAAAATACTATCATGACTATATACTTTAGCATATTTATCTTGATATAAACCAGGGCCTAACTTAATTTCTCGTGTAAAATCTACTGCCTCTATCATTATACGTATATTCCAAAATACCAATTTGCTTCTGCTTTTCTACGTTTAATCAATCCTGGATATTTTTTTCCTTGCGCATTAGACATATTAGCCCATGCATTTTTTATTTCTGGATTATTGGGGTTTTGTATAATCATATTAACAGTTTTTGAATATACTTTACCTTTATTTGTTATAAATCCAGGTCCAAAATTAAACATTGCGCTTACAATTGCATCCTTCTGATTTTGATTTAATGATATATTATTCTTTTTAGACCAATTATCTACTTTTTTGGCATATTCTGATACAGCATATTTGTAAAGATTTTCTAATTCTTCTTGTGACCATGCTTGTTTTATCGAATCCATATATCCTTTAGTTATTGGATTAATCAATAACCCATATCCAAATGTTCTATGACCTTTTGCATCTCCTATATCTATGCCGAATAAGTCTTTTCTTTTCATTGCATATCCAAACTTATGAGAAGTTTCCATTATAGATATAAAATTAAGCATACCTTCACTAACACCACAATCAGTAATATTTCCTACTTCCAAGTTAAATTTATAATCAAAATCTCCTCCTTTAGAATTTACCATATCTTTATCATAAGTTTCATAATTTTCATCCCAGTTTAAATTATCGTTTTCAAGATAATTAATATAATCAATATTATTTGTAAATTGTGCTCCTAAATCATAGCCCATTTCCTCAAGACATAATTTATATAAATTCAATATTGATTTATTCAATTCATATACTATAATTTCAGAATCATCTAATTCTTCATTTTTTAAATTAGTATAATCAATCTTATGCTCTTCTTCAACAAAATTTACGTTTTCATCATTATTCATTTTCATCTAATTCTGGTCCATTAATTGATGGTCCTTGTATGTTTAGCCAATCTGATAATTTTACGCATTCTTCAGTAAGATATTCTGTCATTTTTGCACGTTCCCATATTGGCAAATCAAAATCTTTTTGCCATTCTAGAACAAGCATACCCATCATTTTATTATGCTCATCATATAATATACGATAATATATTGCTAATGTACGAGGATCTTTAATTAATGAGAATAATTGAGGATTTTCTTCTTCCATTTTATTTATATCAGTATATATAATTTGATGATTTCCTGTTCGTTTTACATCACCGACAATTCTTGCCATTGTACTATATGGCAAAGCTACTATCTTTGCACTAATCTGTTCTAATCCTTTTTCAAACCATTCATATGTACATGTATATTTAGCGAATGGTGATCCTGCTAAATTCTTATATGAATTATGAAATTCAATTATGAATGCTCTTTGTGAATGAGCAGTATGCATAATTTCTTTTAATTTATTATTGATAGTTTCAGCAATATTCATACGTTCTTCAACATATTTGTCATGAATATCTTGAGCAGCTTTTCCATAATTCATAATATATGAAAGTAATTTTTCATTTTGATTACTAATTGCTTTTACTAATTCGTTATTTTGTTTTGAAATACTTTGCGAAAGCATTTCAAGTTGTGAAGAATTAGTAGAAGACAATTCATGCAACTGATTAGATACAGTTCCTGTAAGTTTATTTGCAATATCATCCATGCCGCCCTTGACACCATCAGTAATCCTATTTGCAACTAATTTAACGCAAATATAAATTAGTCCCATGCCAGCAACCATTAAAAGACTCCACCAACCATACTTTCCTATTATTTCAAAGAGAGTACTTAAATCCATTTTATATCATATAATATTATGTTTTTATTATTTAATAAAAATAAAATTTTACATAAGATTATTTACAAATAAAGATAGCGTTAACGCTATCTTTATTTTTTGACCCATAATAGAAATTCGTTATGCCCATCAGTTTCATTAATAGAAATCTTATAAGGAACAATATCAGTGCCTTCTATCTCCTGATTGACACATATAATAGGACCGCCAACAGGATCTATCATTGTTATATTGCCTTCATTTCTGTATAACTTCTGAATCTTATATGGAGAGCATAATTTATATATTATAAAAGATTGATCTTCTTTTTCTTCAACTAATCTCAGATAGTTGCTTATGCTATCACGAGTATATAGATCAACAGTATAGTTCATAAATTCAATATCAGTATGAACAATATCCCATACTGTCTTAAATAATTCATCATAAGTGCCAGAATTATCTATAATGTAATCATAGTCTTCAGTATCATCTAAATCATGTTCTGCAATATTATCCAATTGTGTTACTGAGTTTCTATTAATAGTTATAGTTATTCCGTTATTCTCTTTAATATATTCCAATTCATGAATAAATCTATGATCTGTAACAATAACATATTTTAAATTATGATTCTTATATTGTTCTTCACGAATCTTATTACGAACAATATTTACAAAAATTTGCTTATTTACAGATTGCTGCAATACATAAGTTCCTACATAAACAAGAATTTCTCTTAATGACATCCAATATTTAATAGTTACATCTGTTGAATATCCTGTAAGATTATAATAATATTCCTCTGCAGTAACTATATTTTCTTCATCAGGCTTAATTTCTGTATATTGAAACTTATCATTAATGCATATCCAAGCATTTGACTTGTTCTGATAGAATCTTTGTACAGGAATGCCAAATATCGTTGAACATATTTCTTTTAATTGATCTGCATATGCAATGCACATTACTAGCGAATTCTTATCATCTGTACTTGGTGGAAATGTTGCAGACTGTGTTGGATTTGTGTATCTTGAAAAATAGTATTTCTTACATTCTTCTAAAGACTCCCAGTCTTTTGATAATATTGTCTTAAGCATTTTAGCAACTGTATCTTTACCTGAGCCCGCTAAACCATTAAGCCCAATATATAATAATTTATTCATTAACTATATTCATACATGTATTTTATATAATATAGAATACTTGTAAATATTTTTTCAATTTTAAATTAAACAACTTCATCAGCCGATAATATAGCCATGACTGAAGAATAGTTATTCATTTGTGACATTTGCTTAGACAATACAGTATCTAAAAATGGATTAGGAATATTATAGTCTGTATCATAGTAAGATTCATAATATTCTCTTGCTTGAGATCTCATTAATTCTTTAATTGGCTGTGACTGATTGTCGACACTATTTGTTTTTGTTGAAGAAGTCTGTTGAGTTTTTTCATCCATTTTTTTCTCCAAGCTTCTAACTTTATCTGATGTTACCTTATTAGTAGCTGAAGAATATTCGTCAAACGATGAAAAATATTTTTCTAATCCTCGTGGTGCTAATGGCTGATAAATAGATGCCATGCCTTTTGTATACATTTTAGACATATCAGTTATATCACGAGGACGGGCATGCTTTAATGATATTGAAACTTTTAGTTCAGTAGGAAAATCATCTAATCCTAATGGGCCTGATTGCGTAATTTCTGAATTAGTAACTATAAGATTGCCCATAGCCATTATAGGATTTTTTGGATTTCCTATTGTTACATGCCAAAGACCTACATCAGAACCATCAAGTAAAGAGTTCCATGCTATCATTGTAGGACGTCCTAATGCATTCAATATTGTACCTTTTACATTTTCTGTTACAATATCTTTTGCTTTTCCATCTTGTATTAACTGTTTTGCAGTATCAATTGCTGATGAATATAGACTTCCTATTCCACTAATTGCCTGGCCAAGCATATTTCCTAATGCGCCTACAAGAGATCCTATATTGAATCCCATAGATTCCATATTTTGCCACATGCCTCCTATGTTATTGAATGCTCTATCTATCAAAGCTTCAGTTTTCGTAAACATACTTGTATCTGTTGGTGGTCCTATTAATTTTCTTTCACCTCCCCAGAATCTACCACGTCTTCCAGTAACTTCAAATATGTTTCCTATTAAATCTAAAAATGCAGACTTAGGATTAATATTGTCATATGCACGTAATTTATATGAGAAATTTAATGTAAATTCATGAGTAAATTCAATCTTACCTTCATACATTTCAGTTTCTTGTACTGTATTCTTTGGATTATATACTCTATTTTCATCATAATTACGTAAAAGACCATTATTCTTTCCTATTCCTTGAGTTACTAAATCAGAATTTCCACCAACAGCTTCTAATGCCTTTCCCCCAATATATCCAAATAGACTATGATTTCCTGTTATGCCATTTTTTGCTGCTGCAGAATATTCTCCAGATATTGTGTTTGAAAGCATTCCTAATACACCAGTAGTCTTATCATCCACTTTTGTTTCTTCTTCTTGTATCTTTGCGTCTAAATGCTTCCAAGTAGTTCTATAAGAATATTTTATTATATCTTCTAATCTATTGTCATCAGTTCCAAACCATGTAACTAATCTGCCAATGTCACCAGGCTGTTCAAATCCAGAATTATTGACAATAAATCTAGGTCCAGAAAGTTCAAATATATGATCGCCTACAGGATGAGCAAATCTTCTCAATGTAATCAGATGATTATTAGATACTTTTCCCAAATCTTTGCAATACATAAAATCAGCATATTTATATGTAGCCATTCCAAGAACTGAATTTGGATTTTTTGATAATGCACATAATTCCCTGATAGTACAAGAAGTAGTATTATCCATTTGACTTAAATAAACATCAGATGAATTGACATTATTCAATAAAGGCACATTTGACGTTATTCCTTTTACATTAACTCCATTAAATGGGCTAAACATAGAAGGTGCTATATGCGTGGTTGATATGAATTTTTCTTTATCACCTGGATCAACACCTAATGCAGATATTGCTGTATTACTATATTCCCAATTATATTTTTTTGCTAATGAAATTATATCATACGGAAGCATTAATGGATTTTCTCTAAATGAAGCATCCCAAGAATTATATACAGAAATATTTTCAGTATAATTTTTATTAAAATTTGAGATATTGATATTTTTTTCTTTCAATAATTCTGTTATTACTGGTGCTGACAAATTTAAGTTCAATGCTTTTAGTTTATCAATATCAAATGCGCTTGAATATGATGAATATTTGCCTGAACCATACATTAATTGACTTTCGTTTAATGAACTAGGAAATGATTTCATTAATAATTATTCATTATATATTTGATTTAATATATAAAAATAATTTAATAAACAAAAAAGCAGCTTGTTAGCTGCTTAAATCTTCATATACCTTAAGTATCTTATTTTTATTCTTTTTCTTTTTATTATCAATTTCATATTCATGAATAAGATCTTTTAAATAATCTAAATTTCTAGATCCTCTACTATAATATAAACGACCATATTTACTTGTTAATGAATTCAAATCAATATATGTATCATGACCATATGCAATCATATGTCCTTCATATTCAATAGGAAATTTCTTAATCATTTCCAATCCTTTTCTTGCATTAAATAATGAATCATAAATCCAAACAGTTCCTATATCTTTTACCCAGCCAAACAAATAATCACTAAAACTATAATCAGACTCTATATAATTAATCCAAAAAAGTCCTAGGAATTTTTTCTGAATATAAAATCCATTTGGTCTTTCTACAATTCTAAATTTCTTCATAATATCAATAAATTTATTTTTTGATTCTTATATAAGTATTATCATACCATTTATAATATTTTCTCTGAAATATGCCTGAATATACTTTAATAATCTTATCTCTTACTTTTGAATTATTTAAAATTTTATATCTTTGTAAGACAGTTTTTGAATATACTGTATTATGAACATTTTCTTCATTAATAATTGCATAAACATAATCTTTATATAAATTATTATAATCTTTTGTATTCCAGTCTACCATAATCAATTAAGCATTAGTTTATGTTCATCATATCGTCTTTCAATATGTCCAGGAGCAGAAATTCTACTTGTTTTAACAGCAGCAATCGTAAAGTTTAGATCATTCTGATTGATGTTTCCTGATGTATTCTTATCATACCTGCATCTTGACCAACGGTTCCAAAACTCAGTTAACGTAACACCACGTTCACCACAATTATAAATTAGACTTCCAAGACCGTCAATAAATCCTTGTGAATAAATGAATCGTCTGTCTTGCTGCTTAATAAGTCGATTGATAGCATCATTAACCCATTCGATATCTTTTTCAAACAATTCATCAGCTTTTTTCTGTGTAATATGTTCAAGACTTTCTCCTGGCCGAATCTGATGTCCCCATCCTACAGATCTACGTTTTGGGTCAGGATCATTATATGCATACAATACACAAGTCTCCTGTGACTTAATGAAATCCTTGCCTACTTTAGAAAGCTTGTATCTATTTGGACGATTTAATTTTTTCTGTTCAATATTTTGAGTCTGTTTAGGAATTCCTGAACAAAGGAGAAATGTTGAACAGACATCAGTTTTCATAACTTCTGTATTGCTTTCAGCTTGTATGAAATTATTACAGAATAATTGAAAACATATTGCTAAACAGAATAATATTCCTAAAAATCTATTTGAACTCATAACTTAGTATAATCTAATATGTACGATATAATCATGCTTAACAAAAATCTCAGATGTGTATTCCCAATACTTTTTGCCATCATATCTTGACTTAAGATTAGCATATATAAACTGTGCTGTATCTTTATTTGTACAAGCAATGATAATATCATTATCATCCAAGC
>OCTX012273054.1_pt1 | contig 32033 bp, 30 predicted proteins | sample 1539691 | NCBI WGS metagenome assembly OCTX01 (sample SAMN02144231, study PRJEB22623) | gut metagenome | biome: sheep rumen | host: Ovis aries | place: New Zealand
CATGAGGAAAGTCCGGGCTCCACAGGGCAAGGATAACGGGTAACGCCCGCCAGGGGTGACCCTCGGACAAGTGCAACAGAAATAGACTGCCGCGCTTAAGCGCGGTGATGGTGGAAAGGTGGGGTAAGAGCCCACCCGTCGCGTGGAGACACGTAGACGCTGTAAACTCTATCCGGAGCAACACCGTGGTACGGGGACATATAGGCCGGCCCGGCCGTCCCCAGGAGGTGGCTTGAGTCTGCCGGCAACGGCAGACCTAGATAGATGGTCGTTTTCAATGACAGAACCCGGCTTACAGGCAGGCTCTTATGAAAAAAGCATCGGTTGTTACCGATGCTTTTTCTTATGGTTCAATATGGAGTGGCATAGCTGGAAACGGGATAGACCGGCAAAGTGGAAAGATCAATATCCGGATCAAGCGCATTATTGGACTGAAGATATTCAAAATGCCACCACTCGGTTGCGATGATTCCAAAGCCCACGGAGGTCATGACTTCCGTCATATAGTCCACATTTTGCTGAACGTCTTCGGGCCATTGATCCCGGCTCATGCGATTGGCGTCTTTGGAGAAGGTATGCATGGGGGTCGGCATTTTAAGCTCTTCCCCGGTAGCCAGGTCAATCAACGACATGTCAACAGCCCAGCCGCGCTGATGCCAGGAGCCGCCGTGATAGGGGTCGGCGATATAGTTCGCGTCCTGCACGATGTTGAACAGTTCAATCTGCGCCGAGCGGGGCCGATAAGCATCATATATTTTGATGGTATAGCCGTCTTCTCTGAATTTCTGGTAGGCCTCCAACAGTTTATAGGCTGTCTCCTCTTCCAGAATCGGAATGGCAGCATACATAGCGTGCCCGGTGATATTATTCGACGAAGCAAACAGCAGGTCAAATTCCGCCCCGGGCAAAAAGACTCTCAGATCCACCGCACCGGGATAAACGGAGTAAGTCGCTTCGCTGGAAAGATAATCCTGGTAGCAGTAGCAGAGCTTGCCGTTTGGAAGGCGGCAGAGATAAAAATCGTTTTCTCTTCCGTAAACAGTAACTTTGGTTCCTTGAAGAATGAGATAGAGTTTTTCACCGCTGATGCTGGGTTCCGCACGGCAGTTTAGGCCGGAAGCCGCCGTGCAGTAATAGGTCTGTTCGTCTTCAACAGAAAAGAATCCATCACGCCCGGTCAGCTTCCGGAGACGGGCGGCGTCTCGCTCAGCTTCCAGTGCCTTGTCTTCGGCCTCCAAAAACCAGGAGTTGATCCAAACCTGCGTCCCGTTCTCCTGTTCGACGAGCATGAATTCACCCTGTTCTTCTTCACAGAACAGACGCGTACCGACAGACAAATAGCCCAGAATATTACCATCGTCCGCATCCGGGGATGAGCGGTAAACCGTTCCTTCAATGCTGACAATGTAAGCGTCTCTTTGCTCGATCGGCTCCGCTGTCGGTGCGGGAGTCGGCGCCGGCGTCGTGACCGGCAGTTCGGTCTCTGGCGCTTCAGTGGCAATGATGATAAGCGTCTCCGGCTCCTGGCTTTCGGTGGGCGATTCTACGGGACTCGGATCAGGTGACTGTTGAGCACAGGCACAAAGAGACAAAAAAAGAAAAAGAATCAAAAAAACAATTAATAGAGCTTTTCTATTCACGGTGCTCCTCCGCACGACGAATGTGATAATGAATTCATGAATAAAAAGACGTTCTTTCTGTTAAGAAAGAACGTCTTTTCAGGTACGCGGAGATTACTCTGCGTCTTCCCAGTTGTGCCAGACGTTCTGTACGTCGTCAAAGTCCTCGAACATATCCAGCATCTTCTGCATATTTTTGATATCATCCTCATTGGTGAGTTTGATATAGCCATTCTGCGGAAGCATTTCAACCTGCGCTTCAACCAGCTTATAGCCCTTTGCGGTCAGCGCGTCAGCCACCGCGGCGACGTCGTCAACACCGGTGTATACCGTCATGATTTCGCCTTCGGCCTCGAAATCCTCGGCGCCGGCATCCAGCGCGTCCATCATCACGGTATCTTCATCCAGATCTTCGTCCTCGTTATCGATGACGATGACGCCTTTTTTGTCAAAGGACCAGGACACGCAGTTGGCAGCGCCCATGTTTCCGCCGTACTTGTCGAAGTAATGGCGAATCTCGCCGGCGGTGCGGTTGCGGTTGTCCGTCATGGCTTCCACAATAACGGCAACGCCCTGCGGGCCATAGCCTTCATAAACGATCTTTTCATAGTTCTCGGTGTTGCCGGAACCGAGCGCCTTATCAATCGTGCGCTTAATGTTATCGTTGGGCATATTGGCCGCCTTGGCCTTGGCAATAACGGCAGCAAGCTTGGAATTGCTGCGCGGATCACCGCCGCCACCTTCCTTGACGGCTACGATCATTTCGCGGGCAATTTTGGTAAAGGTGGAAGCACGCTTCGCGTCGGCCGCCCCTTTGGTTTTCTGTATGTTGTGCCACTTGGAATGTCCGGACATAGTAACAGCTCCTCTTTATTAAAAAGTAAGAATATGACTTTTAACGCACGATATTTTATCACAAGAGGCGCTGTGTGGCAAGTGGAAAAACGCACAGCTTGCAAAAATGGCGGGAAAAAGCTATAATAATTATTACAATCATATAGACGCAAAGGAGGCGACACACATGGAATTCAATGAAAACACAAAGTTAATCGACATTTTGAAAGCCTATCCTGCTCTTGAGCCGAAACTGAAAGAACTGGACTCCCGCTTTTCTGTCATCTCTACCCCGTTGGGAAAAATGCTGATGAAAAAAAACACGGTTCTCGATGCCAGCAAAAGGGTCGGTATTCCGGTGCCCGATCTGCTGAAAGAGCTTGAAAACATAATCAAAACACTGTAAAACAGCGGCCCGATCACAAAGAATCGGGCTGCTTGCTTTTTATTTTGTTTTCGGTATAAACACAGGGCTTTCAGACGCATTTTCATTAATGGACCGAATTGCCTCAGGGCTTGAATGATAGAGCTTTGCCAGCTCCCACACCGATTCGGTTTCCGCCCAGACAGCCGTCAATGACGGATAAGATGCGTTGTCAAAGGCCATGCTCTCGTCGAGCGTCAATGCACCGACACGCAAAAGATTAACATACTTATGCTGCAGTCCGCTGCTTTCTGCGGTCGCGCGGATACTCATATTCCGCCCGTCGATTCGACAGCTCTGCTCCCGCAGAAGAAAAGCGCCGCATGCTGTTTCGCCGTATTCCTGCGCCGGATGCATGTTCAGATTTCTTCTCATGGCGCCAAGCTTTCCGTCCTCAACACGATACAAGACGTCCACGACTGCCGTACCCTGCGAAGCGGAACAGGAAATCAGCGTCAGATAGGTGCTCAGAACCTCCCGGCATTCTTCCGGCAGCTCAATATTCTCCTCAGCAAGCAGCTCAATCGCGCACTCTTCCTGGCGCTCTGTGAGCGAAAACTCCTCGGTTTCGCAAACACATGGCATCCAATTGCTGTAAGCATCTGATACGTAAGAAAGCGGCTGCGTCCGTCGGCCGCGCGCCTGGATCAGTCCGTGCAGTTCGAGGTCGATCAGTTTTGAACCGTCGATAGCATCCATGAGGTCGATATAATCCGAGGTTGGAAGGATCCAAACCTCCGCCGCCTCTGCCTCTTCTTCCCCCAAATCAAGCAGCTGCGAAAACGGGACTGTGAATTGACGGCTTCCGGGCGCATCGCCCGTCTCTGGGAAATAATGCACCACGGCCTGTGCCTCGCCTTTAATCAGCAAACGGCCCCCGACAGCCTCCGTTTCACAGATCTTATACGAGACATCCTTGGCAATGAGTTCCTTCGGTCTGTCTGAATCTTCGGGAAAGGAAAGCTGCTCGTTGATGGAAAAGCTTTTTTCCGTGACAGATGTGATAAATGTGGCCTGCGATTCCGATTGCTGCAAATGAATTGTTGTTCCGACATCTTCCGGCAATTCCTGAGCAACGACGCATTCCGAGCGGCGGCTGACAGTCAGATCACCGTTGATTTCGAGGTCAACCGCAGCCTTTCTCGGATTGACAATGCGAGCCTGGATGTTGGACAACAGCAATCGGATCTGCGCCAGACAGCTGTCGTCAACAGCGGGAAGCTCGTACTCAATCGAAAAGTTCTGTGAGAATCGAAAAGAAGACACCGAGCTCTCCGCTTCGGTAATATAAAGAAGCACAGCGACGGCTTCTCCGGTAATGGATACTCCGTGGTTCCTGACTTCCTTGCTCTTCAGGTACAGCTCGGGCCGAACGGAGAGGATGCGCCCGATATCTTCTTTGCTATCCGGCACAACGCTCTCCATGGTGATTTGCACGGCCTTTGTTGGGCGGGCTAAATCCTGCCAGGCCGGCATCGTGCTTTTTTTTAATTGAATATCCATGGATCACGCTCCTTGATGCACACTTGCTACATGATATGGTTCTGAGTGCCGCATTATTCCTTCTTCACTTTCCGGCAAAACAGTCTGGAAAGAAATTTGGGGATGCGAAAGATATATATTCTCATTTTGACCTCCTAACAGCATCGAAGCAGCCAGATTCCCAACGCAAGGAGCGCCGCGGCCAAAAGAAACCACCAGAACACACCGGGCAGCAGAATACCCATCAGGATGAGTAAACCGAGAGCAATGGACGAAAGCGCCAAAAAACAATGCCGTCCTCTGCGCATAAAAAGACCGCCTCCCGCAAGGATGATGCTTCATTCTATGCGGAAGGCGGTTGATTATTCTCAAAACCTTGGTCTTCAGCGGGTATTCTTCAGTTCCCAGAAGTTCTGCTGCGCGCAGAGCTCATAGAGCCTGGTATAGGAACGATAGCGGCTGGGATGTATTTTCCCCTCACTCATCGCTTTGGTTACCGCGCAGCCTGGCTCCTTTAAGTGTGCGCAGTCAGTAAAGCGGCAGCGACCGAGATAAGGCTGAAAATCGATGAAATCATCAGCAAGGGTTTCTTTTGCTATGGATTTCATCATCTCCAGCTCAAAGGAGGCAAAGCCCGGTGTGTCGGCAATATAGCTGTCCTCCTCTAGGCGGAAAAGCTCCACATGACGCGTTGTATGCTTGCCGCGCCCGAGCTTTTCGCTGACCTCCGCGGTCTTGAGATGAACGCCGGGCAAAAGCCGGTTCAGCAGGCTCGATTTTCCGACGCCGGAATTGCCGGTAAAAGCCGAGGTCTTCCCTCGCAGCATTTGAAAGAGTGCCTCGATTCCCTCTCCGGTTTCCGCGCTGGTGCGAAGAACAGGAAAACCGGCCTTTTGGCATATTTCGAAGAGATCATCTGCGGGGCTGATATCGGACTTATTGACGCAGACCATCAGCTCACAGTCGGATTCAACGGCAATCACCGAAACCCGGTCAATCAGGAAAGGATCCGTAATCGGATTCGTCCCGGCAGCGACAAAGACAAGCGTGTCGATATTAGCGACAGCAGGGCGGACAAACCAGTTTTTTCGCTCCAGCACACGCTCGATACGGCCGCTGCCATCGCCGTCTGGACTGCAGAGGACGCGATCACCGACAAGCGGCGAAGTTCCGTCCAGGCGAAATTTTCCGCGTGCTTTGCACGAGAGAAGCACATCTTCTGCCTGGACGTAATAAAAGCCGCTCAGCGCTTTAACGATTCTGCCTTCAACCATCGTTTACTCACCCGGCCCAGCAGAAATCTGCAGGGTAATCTTTGAATGCTCTTCTATCTGGGTAAATGCTTCCGGCGTCTGTCCAATGACCGTCCCTGCTTCAAATTCGCTGGGGATACGCTCTGCACCGCCGTAGCTCAGACGGGCAGCTTCCAGCTTGGCTTTGGCAGCGTCTTCAGAAATGCCGACGAGATTCGGTACATCCACATATAAAATTTCAGGTCCGCTGCTGACGGTAATGTAGACCGTAGAGCCGGCGCTGATTTCCTCCCCGGCCGCAGGGCTGCTGGAAATCACGTAATCGCGGGCAACGCTGGTGGAGGTTGCGTTCTCGATTTCACCGACGAGACCGACGTTCTGTAAAAGCAACAGAGCATCTACGTAATTGCGGTCGGTAAGATCCGGCACGGCAACCTGACTGCTATTCGTACTGACCTCCAGATTGACGGCAATGCCGGAAGGAACGACCATGACACTGCGTCCCGGTTTGGGATCCTGTTTGGTCACCTGACCAGGCGTAAGCTCTGTGTCGACGACAAAGGTAACCTCAAAGCGATAACGGCTGAGCAGATCCGGATTGTTTTCAATTTCCGCGTAGTTCATGCCGACAAAATTCGGGAGCTGAATCCGCTCAACGGGTGAAAAAATGTCAGCGATCCAGTATTTCCAAAGGAAAACAAAAATTGCGATGCCGAGAAGAAGGAGCAAAAACGTGCCGGAAAGAAAACTGACCCGCTCTGCGCGCTTTCTTCTGCGGGCAAAGTTTTTCTTGGACAGCTCGCTGACCGATCGAACCGGCTTTACATCCGGTGCTTCAACTTCAGCTTCCGTTTCTTCGTCGGCAAGTTCACCGGTTCCTTCCCGTGATAGCTGCTCCAGGTCGTCTGCCAACTCGGCAGCCGTCTGATACCGGTCTGCCAAAACAGGCGCCATGGCGCGGCTGATGATTTCTTCCAGCGGTTCCGGGATGTCAACATTCAACTCGTGAACAGGCGTCGGTGTCGCATTCATATGCTTGACGGCGATTTCTCCAAGGGTATCCCCGGTATAGGGCACTTCCCCCGTCATCATCTCATACATCACAACGCCGAGGGAATAGATGTCGCTGCGGGCATCCGGCAATTCTCCGCGTGCCTGTTCCGGCGCAATATAATGGATGGAACCGATGGCCTGACCGTCGTTTTCCTGAAGTTCATTTTCCAATGAAGCGATGCCAAAGTCAGCAACCTTGATGGTGCCGTCACGCAGAAGCATGATATTCTGCGGCTTGATATCGCGATGAATGATGCCGCGCTCATGCGCATGCCCAAGCGCGCGGGCGATCTGTTTAGAAAAATGAACCGCTTCCTTCCAACTGAGAATGCCGCGGCGGTCCATATACTGCTTGAGTGTAATGCCGTCAATCAACTCCATCACAATGTATTCCATATTATCATTGTGGCTGACGTCGTATACCGCGACAATATTCGGGTGCGACAGCATCGCGACGGCCTGCGATTCGGCGCAGAAACGGCGCTTGAATTCCTCGTCCGCCGCCATCTCATCGCGCATGATTTTAACGGCAACGCTGCGGTTGAGACGGTGATCCAAGGCGCGGTACACAACCGCCATGCCACCCTCTCCTATACGCTCCTGGAGCTCATAGCGTTCATCCAGCAGCATGCCAATATACTTATCGTTTTCGTTCATGGTTTCCCCTTATTTAGAAACAGCGACAACCGTCACATTATCTCTCGCACCGCGTTCCAATGTTTCGGCCATCAGCTGGCGACATAGTGCCTCCGGCTCGGCATACTCCTCGGCATAAGCCAAAATTTCGGCGTCGGTCAGCGTATTCGAGAGCCCGTCGGAGCAAAGCAGAAGGATATCCCCTGCCTTCATTTTGACATGAAAGTAGTCGCCTTCTACCTGCGCTTCAGACCCAAGGGCGCGTGTAATAATGTTCTTTTGCGGGTGCACGCGGGCTTGCTCCTCTGTGATTGCGCCGAATTCGAGCAGCTCTTCCACAAGCGAGTGGTCTCGTGTGATCTGCGTGATCTGGCGGTGCCGGCGGGAAATCAAATACGCGCGGCTGTCGCCGACATTGATGATATAGCCGTTTCCGTCATATTTTAAAATACCGCCGACCAGAGTGGTTCCCATGCCGTTGAAAGCCTCGTCAAACTGAGAATACTCAAACGAAACGCCGTTTGCTTCGCTGCAGGCCTCCTGGAGCATTTGTTCATAATCAAAGCGTTTTTTGACGCGGGCGGTCAAGCGGCCGTAGAGGTGAGAGACAAAAGCTTTATTGGAAAGCTGACTGGCAACGCCGCCGGCTTTGGCTCCGCCCATTCCGTCGCACAGGGCAAGAACCAGACAATTTTGCGCCTCACATCGTTCGATGATAAAGCAATCCTGGTTGTCCTTCCTGACAACGCCTTTGTCAGTTAACCCAAAACTATTCATTCTGTTACATCCTCGCTTATCCCCAACTGCTTTTCCCGCTTGCGGCGGAGCTGACCGCAGGAGGCGTCAACATCGCTGCCGAGTCTGCGGCGGACAGTCACATTAACCTGATGATCCTCAAGAATCTTTATGAATGCCTTCATATGTCCGGAGGTTGAAGGCTGAAACTGCCGCTCTTCCACATGATTGAGCGGGATGAGATTGACATGCGCGGAAACCTCGCGGGCCAGCTGAGCCAGGAGTTTAGCGTGATAGGCCGTGTCGTTTACCCCGTCAATCATGGCGTATTCAAACGATATTCTGCGGCCGGTTTTTTCGTAATACTCCCGGCAGCAATCAATCAGATGCCTGACGCCGCGGCCGCGATTGGCAGGCATCAGACGCGAACGGGTCTCGTCATCGGGCGCATGCAGCGAGACCGAAAGTGTCAGCTGTAAGTCCCGCGCAGCCAAATCATCAAAGCGTTCGGTAATGCCGCAGGTGGACAGAGAAATATGGCGCATCCCGATATTTATCCCCTGCGGATGATTGACGAGGGAGAGAAAACGCATGACGTTATCAAAATTGTCCAGGGGCTCGCCGATTCCCATTAAAACAATATTGGAAATCTTCCTGCCGGAGTCAATCTCGGAAAAAATAACTTCGTCCAAAATTTCCGCCGGGGTCAGATTACGGACCAGACCGCCGATCGTGGAGGCACAGAAGGCGCAGCCCTGACGGCAGCCGACCTGAGACGAAACGCAGACGGTGTTTCCGTGCTTATAGCTCATGACTACCGTTTCGACAGCCTGTCCGTCTTTCAGCTCCCAAAGATATTTGATCGTTCCGTCAACAGAGGAAACCTGTTTCCGCAGCACCTTCGGCGCATAAATCTCATAGTTTTCATGGAGCTTGTCGCGCAGACTTTTTGGCAGGTCGCTCATGGCATCAAAGTCGCGGACGCCGCGGCCGAGCCAACGGAAAACCTGAGATGCCCGATATTTCGGTTCATTCAGTTGTGCAAAGTCAGATTCCAGTTCCTCCGGGAGCATGGATACGATGTCTTTTTTCATAGCTTTTCACGAATCAGTTTCGCGGCAAAAAAGCCGTCTGTTCCATCGATATGTGGCCAGAAGGTATAACAACCGTTCGTGGATCGGCGGTCGCCAACCTGATAATCAACGGGTCGAAATTCCGGGTGCGTTTGAAGAAACTGAGCGACTATGTCTTCGTTCTCCTGCCGGAGGATCGTGCAGGTGGAGTAAAGAAGCGTCCCGCCGGGAGCCACATAGGAAGCAAGGTTCGAAAGTATGCGGCGCTGGATTGGGGGCAATCTCTCTGCTTCCTCCTGCGTTCGGCTGCGGATATCCGGTTTCTTTCGCATGACGCCGAAGCCGGAGCAGGGAACGTCTGCAATCACGAGATCAAAGGCCCCGGCCCAGGCAGGGTCGAATTCGCCGGCGTCTTTGGCCTTCGTTTGGATACAGGTAATGCCGAGGCGCTTTGCTCCGCTGTCAATCAGGACGAGCTTCTTGCCATGGAGATCGCAGGAGATAATGCTTCCCCGGTTAACCATACGAACAGCAGCGGCAAAGGATTTCCCACCGGGCGCAGCGCAGGCATCCAGCACTTTGCTTCCGGGGGTGGGAGAGGCTATTTCAACCGCCATAGCCGCCGCTCGATCCTGCACATAAAACAGTCCGTCCTCATACCCCGGCAGCGCGTTGATTTTCCCCCCGGCGGCAGAAACACAATTCTCGGGATAGGACGCCATTTCAAACGGAATATTCTGCGCCGCTAGCAGCGCAAGAAATGAATCGCGGTCGGTTTTCAGCGTATTTATCTGCAGATCGATCGCCGCCGGTTCCAGACAGGCTGCAAAAAAGGGCTCGGCAAAATCATAGCCGCGCTGCTCCACAAGGGTTTCAGCGAGCCAGTCTGGCTGACTGTAACGAAGCCCAAGAAAGGCTGCGCTCCCCTGATTTGGTATTTCCGGCAAATGCTCGCGGTGCTCGCTAAGACGCCGCAGCACAGCGTTAACGAGACCGGAAGCACGAGAAAGACCGATTTTCCGACAAAGGGACACGCTTTCGTCGACAGCGGCATGAGCGGGTATTTTATCCAGAAGCAGTATCTGATAGGCGCCGAGCCGAAGCAGATCACGAACCTTCGGCTCCAGTTTTGCTGCCGTACAGAAATGGTCAATATAATAATCCAGATATCGCGCGTTCTGAATCACGCCAAGACTGAGCTTTGCCGCAAGTGCGGAGTCCTTGGCATCCATCATGCCCGAACTGAACATCTGATCCAGAACCTGGCCGGACCAGGCCGCATCTCGCCGACACCGCTCCAGTACCTTCAACGCAGCTTCTCTTGCCGAAATCATGGATTCCCCCCGATCTTCAGAGGATGTCCCCGCAGATAATCCGCCGCGGACATTCTCTTTTTGCCGGGGGCCTGCAGCTCGGTGACGCAAAGTGTTTCTCCGCCGCCACACGCAATTTCGATTCCGTTGTGATCGGCGCGCAGCAGCGTACCGGGTTTGGCATCCGTATGATGGTCAGTATAATCCGCATCAAAGACGCGGACAGTCATCGCGGCCAGTTCCATCGTGGCGACAGGCCAGGGCTGAAGGCCAAAAATCTGTTTCATAATGGCTCTTGCCGGACGGTTCCAGTCGATGGGAGACATGGATTTATCGAGCATGGAAACATAGCTTGCCGCAGAAGGATCCTGCGGTGTACGCGGTGCGCTTCCTTCCTCGATGGCACGAAGCGTTTTGACGAGAAGCTCGGCGCCCATTTGCATCAGACGATCAAACAGCGCACCGGAGCTTTCTTTCTCGCCGATTTCTGTTTCACTGGTGAAAATAACATCGCCGCTGTCCATCTCGTGCGCCAGATACATGGTGCTGACGCCGGTTGTACGATCGCCGTTGAGCACCGCCCACTGAATCGGCGCGGCGCCCCGGTACTTGGGCAGCAGCGACGCGTGGACGTTGATGGCGCCGTATTTCGGCAGAGCCAGGATATCATCCGGCAGTATTTTCCCGTAGGCAACAACCACGAGAATATCTGGATTCAGCTCACGAAGCTGCGCCAGAGCTGTGCCGTCGCGCATTTTCTCCGGCTGGAAAACCGGAAGATTGTGCGCCAAAGCCAATTCCTTCACCGGAGAATAGCTCAGTGCCATACCGCGGCCGCGAGGTTTGTCCGGCTGTGTAAAAACACCGACAACTTCAAATTGTTCGTCGATCAGCTTTTTCAGCGACGCCTCGGCAAAGTCGGGGGTCCCCATAAAAACAATTCGCATTTATCAGCCTCAATGGTTAAAATTTACCGGATTCCAGTTCTTCTTCCGTGAGCATTCGCTCGCAGCGCGAGGTGAAGACAACGCCGTCGAGGTGATCCAGCTCATGGCAGAAGCAGCGAGCAGTCAGCCCGGTGCCTTCTACTTCAAACCAGTTGCCGTTGCGATCCTGCGCCCGGACTTTCACATACATCGGGCGCTCGACAAGGCCGTATTCACCGGGAACGCTGAGACAGCCCTCGGCACCGTTCTGGGAGCCGGAGCTTTCGAGAATCTCGGGATTGATAAGCTCGATGATATATTCCTGTTCTCCTTCGGGGACATTGGTCTCGAGAACAAGAACGGCACGGCGCAGAACACCGACCTGAGGAGCGGCAAGGCCGACGCCGTTTGCCTCCTTCAGCGTATCCGCCATATCATCCAGCAGCTGATGCAGCCGTTCATTAAAAGCGGTGACCGGGCGGCATTTTTTATATAAGGTTGGCTCTTCTTTCGTTAAAATATTTCTCAAAGCCATATTGGTTCTCCTATCTTTTGCCGCATGCGCGGCTCTCTTTATTCCACAGGATCGTTATCCGCAAATACGGAAACGCCTTTAAAACGCTTGTCTGTGCTGCATTCCGTGATGATCTGAGCGATCATGCGGCGCATATTGGTATCCGCTTTGCAGGCTATATTGACGCGATAACGGAATCGGTTATTGATCTTGACAACGGAAAGCGGAGCCGGCCCCATGACGCTGACGCCGGCAATGCCGGCCGTGGCATTTCTCAGCCAGTCTGCGATATAATGCGTGGTTCGCAGCACCTGCTCTTCCATAAACCCGGATGCAGTCACGGAAATCAGGTCACAGACCGGCGGCGCGTTCTGCAGTCGACGCAATTCCATCTCAGAGACGTAAAATGCTTCATAATCCTGCGATGCCGCCTGCTGAATGGTCTGGTTTTCCGGTGTAAAGGTTTGAATCACCGCACGCCCGGGCTTGGAACCGCGGCCGCTGCGCCCGACAACCTGCGTAATCAGGGAAAAGGTGCGCTCCCCTGCCCGGTAATCCCCGGCATAAAGGCTTTGATCGGCGGACAAGACACCGACAAGGGTAACATTTTCAAAATTGAGGCCCTTGGTCACCATCTGCGTGCCAACCATGATCGGGATGTTTTCGCTCCTGAAACGGTCGAAAAGCGGTTTATGCGAACCGAGCGGCGCAACCGTATCGGTATCGACCCGCAGCACCTCAACGCCCGGAAAGAGCTCATTGAGCTGTTCGACCACATATTGCGTTCCGCTGCCGACATATTTAAGCTCACCCGCACACTCGGGACAAAGGGAGTCCACGCGCTTAGAATAACCGCAATAATGACAGATCAGGCGGCGATTACTGCTGTGATAAGTCAAAGAAACGCTGCAGCGCGGACATTTATAGGTAAATCCGCAGCTGCCGCAGCTGATCAGCTTATGAGCGCCGCGGCGGTTGATAAACAGTATACTCTGTTCCCCGCGCTCCATGGTCTGCACAAGCTCGTCCCGAAGCTTCTGGCTGATATCACCTGTGTTTCCACGCCGAAGCTCTCGCTTCATGTCGACGATGCTGACTTCCGGCAGCGCCATATTGTTGTAGCGATCGGGCAGCGTAAAGAAAGAATAGCGCCCGATGTCCGCATAATAACGGCTGGTGATATCGGGCGTGGCCGAGCCGAGCAGCAGTAGGCATCCGGCACGGGCGCAGAGATATTTTGCCACATCGCGCGTGTTGTAACGGGGCGAATTTTCGGATTTATAGCTCTCTTCCTGCTCCTCGTCAATAATCAGCAGGCCAAGATTGGGAACCGGCGCAAAAACAGCGCTGCGCGTGCCGATAACAAGTCTGGCTTGACCGGAACGGATTCGTTTCCATTCGTCATAGCGCTCTCCGACGGAGAGGCTGGAATGCATGACGGCAATCTCATTGCCGAAATATGAGGAAAAAGTCTGCAGCATCTGCGGCGTCAGGGCGATTTCCGGCACAAGCAGGATCGCGGATTTGCCTTTGCGCAATTGCAGCTCGATCAGATGGACATAGACGCTGGTTTTGCCACTTCCGGTGACGCCGAAGAGCAGCGCAGCAGAGGCTTTTTCACAATCCGCCAGCGTCTGCAGGCCCTGAAAAACCTGCTCCTGGGCCGCATTGAGCACAGGAAGAGGCTGCCTTTCGTCGTCGAAAAACTCCGGGCGGCGGAATACTTCCCTTTCGTAGAGTTCAATCAGCCCTTGCTTTTCCAAAGCCTTGACCGAAGAGCGGCCCGCATCGGTATGCAGCAGCACGTCGTGCAGCGGCAGCGCCTCAAAGCTGCAGAGGAGTTCAAGGATCCGGGCCTGCTGAGGGGCGCGGCCACGCTTGGCTTCTACTGCGGACGAGGCTTCCTCTGTTGAAACAGCCAGCCGGATCATCGGCAGCATTTTGTCCTTTGCGCGACGTTCTCCCTGCGGATTAAACCACAGGCCGGCAGGCAGAATCGCTTTGACCGCATCATAAACCGTGCAGAAAAAGCGATCGCGCATAAACAAAGCCAGCTTTATCTGTCCTTCGGAGAGGATCGGCTCGCTGTCAAGCACACGCATAATCGGCTTTAACCGGTCTTCGCTGTAACCGCTTTGCTCCGACACCGTCAAAATAATACCTTCAGTCAGCCGGTTGCCTCTGGAAAACGGTACGAAAACCCTGACCCCGGGGAGCGCTGTTTCCTGCAGCTCCTCGGGGATAAGATAGTCATACGGCTTGTCAATCCAATATGTAGCGGCGGAAACCGCAATTTTTGCTATTTTTGTAGCCACCGCTGATCAATGATCTTACTTAATAGACAGTTTTCCGGTGTAAACCTCGTCAATCGCGGAGGAAACCGGTTTACGATCGAGGGGAATCTGCTTTTCTTCCGCATCAGCGGAAATCGCGCGGGCGCGGCGGGCCACAAGATTCACCAACTGATAACGGCTGCCGACCTTTTCCACAAGATCAGCCATCGGGGGGTAAAGCATCATAATAATTATCTCCATTCTGCCGGTTTTACGGCTGAAATATTAAACAAAGGGTGTGAGGATCAGAGATCCTTCAGGTAATGAGAACGGTCGGCAGCGCGGCAGTGCTCGGCCAAAATGATGGCCGTCAGCTCTTCGGCAGCTCGGTCGGCATCGTCGTTGACAATGATATAATCATAAAAATCAGCTTCCTGATATTCCTGGCGGGCCCGAATCAGCCGGGCCTCGATTGCGCGGGCCGTATCGGTACCGCGGCCGACCAGCCGGCGTTCCAGCTCGTTCAGGGAGGGCGGAATAATGAAGATTTTCACGGCTTCGGGCATCTTTTCCGCCACCTGGCGCGCCCCCTGCACTTCAATATCCAGCAAAACATTCATGCCGCTGTTCAATTTGTCCTCCACGTATTTACGCGGCGTGCCGTAGGAATTGGCCACATAGACGGCATGCTCCAGCAGCTCGTCATTTGCGATCATCTCGGCAAAGCGGTCAAGATCCACAAAGAAATATTCCCGGCCGTCCACCTCGTTGGGGCGCGGCTTTCTTGTCGTAACCGAAGTGGAAAAGCAGAGGTCGTCTCTCCCTTCCATCGCTTTGAAAACGACCGTGCTTTTACCGGCGCCGGAAGGCCCGGAAATAACAATCAGCTTTCCTTTTTCACTCATGCTCTTTGATATCCTCCTCTGTTTTATCAGTAAACCGCTGTGAAAGGACTTCCGGCGTCAGCGCCGAGAGCACAACATGGCCGCTGTCCATCAAAATGACAGACTTTGTGCTGCGGCCAAAGCTTGCGTCGATCAGCAGCCCTTTTTCTCTTAAATCCTGAATCATACGCTTGATCGGCGCAGATTCCGGGCTGACAATGGATACCGTGCGTTCCGCGGAGATCAGGTTGCCAAAGCCGATATTAATCAGTTTCATCGTTTCGCCCTACTCAATATTCTGAATCTGCTCGCGGATCTTTTCAATCTCTGACTTCAGATCAACGACGACATGCGCAATATCGGAATTCTGACATTTGGAGCCGGTGGTATTGGCTTCGCGGTTAAACTCCTGAATCAGGAAATCAATTTTGCGCCCGATCGGAGAGTTGCCGGAGATCATCGTCTGAAGCTGTGCCATATGGCTGCGCAGACGCACGGTTTCCTCATCCACGGCAATATGGTCGGCAAAGATCGCAGCTTCCATCAGAATACGGTTTTCATCAATGCCCGCCGTACCCAGCACCTCGGCCATTTTTTGTTCCAGACGGCTGCGGTATTCCGCAACGGTTTTCGGCGCTTCCTGCTCGACGACGGTAACCAGACTGTCAATGACCGCGAGGCGGTTCAATACGTCGTCTCGCAGCTTCTCCCCTTCCCGGAGCCGCATCGCGTCAAAGTCATCGAGCGCTCTTTCGGCTATTTCGCGGATGCCGGACGTGATTGCCTCGGCGTCCATCTCCTTTTTCTCCACAACAAGAACATCCGGAAAACGGCTGATGCTGACGGCGCTCAGATCGTTGGGAATATGATACTCATCGGCGATATGCTGCAGCGCATCCATATAGCCCTTCAAAAGCGGTTCGTTGACCTTAACGGCCATATCCCCTGCCTGAGAGGAGTCCACGCTGACAAATACGTCGACCTTGCCGCGGCTGATATGCTTTTGTACCGCAGACTTGAGCGCATCCTCGGCAAAGAGGAAGCTGCGCGGCATACGGACGGAGCAATCAAGAAAGCGATTATTGACGCTCTTGAGCTCAATCGTGATTTCCAGACCGTCAACAGTGCCTTTGGCACTGCCGTAGCCTGTCATGCTTTTTATCATAAGTGCCTCCGGGAATTATAAAATATCAATGATTTCAAACGTGATCTCATCCTTTTCTTTCCGTTTTTTCTGAGAAAGGACAAGAATCACGGCGCCAATCAGAAGGCCGAAAAAGCTGGCGATCATGCAGCCGGTCTCGCTCAGATGAAAAGCCGCGGCGAGTGCGTATGCTGCCAGAAAGAACAAAAGTGGCAGAACATAAACAAGAAAGGCAGCCTTAAAAATCTTGGAGCTCTGACTCTCGATCATAACCTTTTGTCCGGGCTTTGCCTGCAAACGATTGAGAGCGGGGGTTTTCATCTGATTTTCAAACACACAGCTTTCACAGCTGCCGCAGTTTCCGCCGCAGGCTGTGGTTCTCTTAACAGCCACCTCTGCCATGCCGTTGGGCAAAAGCTTGGTTACGACCGCTTCCTGCGTCATGGTTCATCCTCCTTTGCCACGTCCAGCACGACGGAAACAGGCGGGATCTCACCGATCGCACCGACGTCTTTGAAGTCAGCCACCTTAATTTCCGGAGTGACGATAAACGAGCCGGTGGAATTGATGAAATCCTGCAGATCAATCACTGCACGGATATTTTCCGCCTTCAGCGCTTTGATCTGCTCCTCCGGGCCTCGGATTGTTACCGTGATGGCGTCGGTTATGATGTCTGCTTCATAGCCTTCGGTCAGATTGGTGCAGGAAATGTTACGGACAACGAATTTGTCTGTCACCAGGCCGGACAGTTCAACCGTAACTTTTGCCTCGGTAATGCCGGAGCGATTCACGAGACCGTCGTCAATTCGGATCAGATACGTGTCGGTAAAGGACGTTGTGAAATCTCTGGTGTCTATCTTGGCAAGAACAATTCTGTTCAGCCCATCCAGAACAGATGAATCGCCCGAAAGGGTAATGGAGGAAGGCTCAATTGTCACGGTTACATTATCGGGCGTGGCACCGGACGCGTAGTCAATGTCCACTTCCAGCGGAACTGTTTTTTGCCGGATAATTGGAAGCGTCGCCTGCACGGTATCCGTAGAACAGGTAATCATGTCGTTGTAATAATCTTCGTCATTGGTATCACGCAGCGTGAATGGAACGGTACGCGTAATGGTATGGTCAACTTCCTCCTCGGCGCCAAAGGTAAGCCAGGCATATTTGATATTTTTCAGATAAATCTCCGGACCGGTGACGGTAATGGTGGCGGGCTCAAAGACGGGCGGCTCCGCAACATAGCCTTCCACCGAGTTTCCTTCAAAGCTGCCTCGAACCGGAATCTGCTTGTCGATCAGTTCAGAGACGGTAAAATCGATGGTGTCCGGCGTACGGCTCAGCGTGCTCAGAGAGCTGGTGTCGGTGCCGTCCGGGAAAACAATTTTGTAGGACTTTGTGGTAACCGCGGCCAGTGTCAGCTTGCTGACATCCACCTGCGCCACAATATCGTCCTCAGAAAGCGCGCTGACAACACGGCGCGGTCCGACAACTTCTATATCAACCGTCGGCGTGCTGACGTTTGTGATTACCATATTTCTAGAGTTTCGAAGAATATCCTCGCCGACCAGCTCGACACGAACGCCTTTAAACGTCGACTTAAACTCCTCCGTATCCTGTGAAGCAACGTAAGTCCACATCAACAGGGCAATCAGGAGCGATAGAATCAGCCAAAGAATTCGACTGTTGGATATTTTCTTTATCATGGCGGAAAAATTAGAATTATTCATTTTTCTCCTTCTTAAAGACGCCGCGCAGCCAGGGAATCAGTCCCTTTTTCTTTTCGGTATCACTCTCGGGAATCAATTCGGCGCGTAGAATTTTATCCAGCGTGGCCGCGGAAAGATGACGCTTCAACATGCCTTCGATCGCCACGGAAACTGAACCCGTTTCTTCGGATACGATGACAACGACAGCGTCGGACTGTTCACTCAGTCCGATGCCGGCGCGATGACGCATGCCAAGATCTTTGCTGAGATTATTGCTCTTGGTCAAGGGAAGCACACATCCAGCCGCAGCCAGGCGGCCGTTGCGGATGACAAGTGCGCCGTCGTGCAGAGGCGCTTTATTGAAAAAGATATTTTTAATCAGTTCTGCCGTTGCATCGGCGTTGATGATCGTGCCGGTGCTCATAATGTCGCTTAAGAGAATCTTGCGCTCAAAAATGATCAGCGCTCCGGTTTTGCTGGCGGACATCTCCGAACAGGCCAGAACCGTTTGAGCGACAGCGGAATCCATGAATCCGCCGTAGTCTTCTTTTCCGGAGCTTAAGCTGCTGCCGATTCTCTCAAAGAGCCTGCGCAGTTCCGGCTGAAAAAGAATGACCAGAGCAATAAGTCCAAGCTCAAAGGCCCGTCGAAGCAGATACTGAATCATTTTCAGCTTCAGGATATTCGCCAGCAGGAACACGGCAAGCAGCAGAAACAGGCCGCGGGCCAAATTGGTCGAATTGGTCCGACGAATCAGCGAGAAAACCTTATAAATCAGAAAGGCCACAATCAGAATATCAATGATATCCGATAGCTGAATCGTCGATAAAACGTTCAGCACTTGATCAAGCACCGCGCGAATTGTGTTCATCTATATTTCTCCGTTCAGAGCGTGGCAAAGCCCCTTGCCCGCAAATATACATTATCAATTTATTATAAATCATCCCGGCTAAAAAGGCAAATGGATTTCTCTAAAATTCTCTTAAAATAATTCACGCATAACGCTGCAAAACACGTCAATTTGAGAAAGATCAACAAAGGGCGACAAGCTGACGCGAACGGTTCCCTCGGCCATAGTTCCGGCGCTTTCGTGGGCCAGCGGCGCACAGTGCAGCCCGCCGCGAAGAGCAATCCCCCGCTGCCCAAGCGCTTCGCAGACGCTTTCACTGTCGAAGCCTTCCACGCAGAAAGAAAGGATTCCGCTCTGCTGACGATCCTTTTCGTCAAAGAGTCGGAGTCGCGGCAGCTCAGATAATTCATCAATCAGTTCGTTCAGGAGACTGCTTTCATAAGCTCGGATGCGTTCTGTACCCTGCTCGGAGACATATACCAGGCCAGCAAGCAAGCCAGCAATCCCGGGTACATTCATAGTACCGGCCTCCAGGCGTTCAGGGAGATATTCCGGCATATCAGGCGCTGCGCTGTTGGTTCCGGTTCCTCCGTAGACGAGAGGTAAGGCATCCCCGGCGCAAAGCAGCAAGCCTGTACCCGGCGGCCCAAACAGCGCTTTATGGCCGGGCATCGCTATGAAAGAAGCTCCAAGACTGTCCATGTCGATATCGAGAACGCCAGCCGACTGTGAGGCGTCGATAACCAGCGGCACCTGCTTTTCCCGGCAGAGCTTGGCGATCTCCTCAATCGGGAGAACATAGCCAAACACGTTGGAAACATGCGTGCACACGACTAGATCAGCCTGGGCAATTTTCTCGGAAAACTCACGCAGAAGCCCGTCTGGATCAAACAATGCTCTGCCAGCAATCTCTATTTCCGTACCCATAGCGATCAGCGGCCGTGTCACAGCATTGTGCTCAAAGCCAGAAATCAACGCGCGGCTGCCCGGACGCGCGAGAGTACGAATGGCGATATTCAGTGCGTGCGTAGCATTAGAGGTAAAGACAACATGTGTCGGATCGGACAAATGAAAGAATGACGCGGCTTTCTCCCGGCAGTCGTAGAGGATCTCACTCGCCGTTAATGCAGCGGGATAAGTCCCTCGTCCCGGATTGGAACAGCTGATCATTGCGCGGCTGACGGCTCGGTATACGCTGGGTGGCTTGATAAAGCTTGTTGCGGCGTTGTCAAGATAAATCATTCCTTCGCTCCTCCCAACTTTCCCCGACCAAATCATAGATTTTCCCGTTCAACAAGCCTGCATCCCTCAAGATTTGAATCGCGTCCCTGCTGTGTCTGCGCAGGATCAGCGCGTAACCGCAGCCCGACTTCGTCAGATGAAGCGGCGCTTTGACAAAGGATGAAATAATGCCGTTTCGCTCCAGCAGCCGCTGCGCGCGCTGCGCCTGGGTCATGGAACGGCACATAATAAGCGTCTTTTCCACATCAATCACTCCTCGCATGATAAATGGCAGCCGCAGAGCAATTTCGCTCTGCGGCTGCATAGGATTGCCTGTGTTCCATTGTATGCAGAAAAACAAGGTTTTGTACGCTTCAGTTTTCCAGCAGGACAAGCGCATGCGCGGCAATGCCGAGCCCCTCGCCGGTAAAGCCGAGGCCCTCCTCGGTGGTAGCCTTGACGCTGACCTGCTCCGGGGAAATCTTGAGCGCTGCGGCAATGTTTTCGATCATCTGCGGGATATAGGGCATCAGCTTGGGACGCTGCGCCAGAATCGTACAGTCCAGATTAACGACGCAAAAACGGCGCTCTGTCAGCATCTCGTGCACGCATCGGAGAAGCTCCATGCTGTCAGCCCCGGCATAGGCCGGGTCATTGTCCGGAAAATGCCGCCCGATATCGCCGAGGGCGGCTGCACCCAGCATGGCGTCCATCAAAGCGTGCAGCAGCACGTCCGCGTCCGAGTGCCCGAGCAGGCCTTTTTCATAAGGGATTTCCACTCCGCCCAGGATCAGCCTTCTGCCTTCGACAAGGCGATGCACGTCATAGCCGTGTCCGATTCTCAAAGGTAATCGCCCCGCTCTTTTAGTATTTCAGCTGCAATCAGCATGTCTCCGGGCGTCGTGATTTTGATGTTGTTTTCATCGCCCAAAACGGTTTTGGTTCGCACGCCCATCATCTCGGCAGCGGCACAGTCATCGGTCAGGACAAGACCCTTTTCGACCGCCTTTGTCAGCGCGCCTTTGATAATTTCTGCACGGAAGACCTGCGGCGTCTGGATGCGTACCGTGGTAGCCCGGTCAACGGTACCGATGATAAAGCCGTCGGCATCGACAGCCTTCAGTGTATCGACGCTGGCAAGCGCCGGCGCCGCAGCCATGTGCTCAGCGGCGGCATAGACCGTGCGGAGAATCAGATCCTGCGTCACCAGCGGGCGCGCCCCGTCATGGATGGCAATCAGACGCGCCGAAGCGCTGACCTCAGACACGCCGCAAAGAGCCGATTCGGTTCTCGTCTTGCCGCCGGCAATCACACGGCTGATTTTCTCAATGCCGTATTGCTTGCAGAGCTCGGCAGTCTCCTCAAGCTTGTCCATGCGGGTGACAAGTATGATCTCGTCAACCAGCGGCGAATCCTGGAATGCCTTCAGAGTCCGGGCAAGAACCGGCGTCTCCCCCAGCTTCAGCATCAACTTGTCGCTGCCCATCCGCTGCGAAGATCCGGCTGCAACAATAACGACCGAACAATGCGGTTCCTTCGGCTGCTGATCTTTCTTGAATAGCTGAAAAATGTTCAAGCCTGTCACGCTCCCACGCGATTATTTTAACTGCCGCTTGCGGGCAAAGTTTTTCATGCCGTCCTGCATTTCATCCAGGCGCTTGAGCATTTTGCCGGCGCCGTAGGCCGCGCAGGAGACGGGGTCGTCGACCACAATCGTGCGAATGCCGGTACTGCGCTCGATCAGACGGTCCATGCCGTAGATCAGGCTGCCGCCGCCGGACATCACGATGCCGTTGGTATCCAGATCGCCCACGAGCTGGGGCAGCGTGCGCTCCAGCACCGAGTGAATCGCGTCAAGGATCTGGTTCATCGGCTCCACAAAGGCCTCAATCAGTTCGTTGGAGGTGATGGTGACCGTCTTGGGAAGTCCGTTGGTCAGGCTGCGTCCCTTGACTTCCTCTACGCCGACGTCCGGGCGCTGGATCACGCAGCCGATGCTGCGCTTCACTTCCTCCGCGGCACCGAGTCCGATCAGCATATTATGCTTCCGGCGGACATAACGAACGATCGCTTCATCAAAGCTGGTTCCGGCGACTTTGATGGATTCGCACTCCACAACGCCGCCGGCGGAAATTACCGCCGCCTCGGTGGTGCCGCCGCCGATGTCAATAATCATGTGGCCGTCGGCTTTGGAAATGTCGATACCGGCGCCCATGGCTGTAGCGACCGCCGTTTCCAGCAGATAAACCTTTCTGGCGCCGGCCTCAATGGCCGCGTCGATCATCGCGCGCTCTTCCACGCCGGAAATGCTGCTGGGAACACAGGCAAGCACGCAGGGCTTGAAAAAGCTGAAGGACGTGATGCGGCTGATCAACTCACGCAGCATCTGCGCGGTCATGTCATAGTCGGAAATGACGCCGGCTTCCACCGGGTGAATGGCCACAATGTCGGCAGGCGTACGGCCGATGACCTTCTGCGCTTCCTGTCCGACCTTCAGAATCCGACCGTTGAATTTGTCTATGGCGACAACAGTCGGCTCGCGCATGACAACGCCTTTCCCCTGCTCGAATACAAGCGTGGACGTGGTACCCATATCAATGGCTATATCTTTTTCAAACAAATTCATGGCCTGCACCTCATCTGTATATTTCTCGTGTTAATCTCTTTTTCTTGCAACGGTCAGCGCCTGCACAGAGGCGGCTCCCGCCTCTTTCAAAGCAGAAGCGCATTCCGTCAGCGTGGAGCCTGTGGTGACAATATCGTCAATCAGCAAAACCCGTTTGCCCTTCACAGCGTCCGGATTTGAGCAGCGATAAGCGCCTTTGACGTTTTCCTGCCTCTGCCTAAAATCACGGAGCAGAGACTGCGCCTTGGTATCGCGCACTTTATTCAGCATACGAACACAGGGCAACTGCAAGCGGGAAGCAATCGCACGTGCCAGTAATTCCGACTGATCGTAGCCGCGCGAGCGAAGCCGTTTGCGGCTCACGGGCGCCCAGGTAATACTATCGCAGGAAATATCGTTTTCGTCAATACATTTTACCATAAATCCCGCGTAAATACCAGCATAGCCGGTTCTTTGCGAAAATTTAAATCGATGAAGGGAGTCCCGGACGTCTTTTTCATAAAAAAGCGGCGATACACAGCGGTCAATGTTTTTGAGTCCGGGACGTTCCGCCAGGGATTTGGTATACGGCAGCTGTTCCCGACATTTCGGACAAACGCCATCCTCACCGCTGTACAGCAGTTTATGGCAAAAGGCGCAGCGCGGCGGATAGAGCAGATCCAGCACCCGGTTCAGCAGCTTCATCCCTCAACCCCGCTCAGCTTGCGCAGACGAACGCGAAGCGCCGAATAGCGCTTGGTCTGCCGGTAGTTGTCAATCATCTGATAAGCAGTCTGGTCGTCGCCGACAAGAATCAGAAGCTCTCGGGCACGCGTTACCGCCGTATACAACACATCTCGCGTCATCAGCATCTGCGCGCCGGGAGACAGCGCCAAAATCACAGCACGGTATTCGCTGCCCTGCGACTTATGTACCGTCATGGCCCAGGCGTGCTCGAGTTCGAGCAGTGAATCAAAGCCGTAGGAAGCGATTCTGCCGTCAAAATCAACCATCACAAGCTCCGCATCCGGGTCTATGCCGATAATCCGTCCGATATCCCCGTTAAAAATGCCGGATCCGACGCTTTTATGGTCGGCGCTTTGCCAGAGAATGTCATAGTTATTTTTTACCTGCATCACGCGGTCGTTTTCACGGAACACAATGTCGCCGAAGGCTTTTTCCCGCTTATCGGGAGACGGAGGATTCAGTGCAAGCTGAAGGCGTTGATTGAGGTTTACCGTGCCCATCTCGCCTTTTCTGGTGGGCGAAAGAACTTGAATATCCTCTGCGGGGATATGCATTTTGCCGGGCAGCCGCACCGAGACAAGCTCGGTAATCGTGTCCACACTGCTTCCGGCCTGCAGCCGTTTAAGCCGGAAAAAATCTCCGGCGTTTTCTGAAAGATTCGGATGATCTCCGCGGTTAATCATGTGGGCATTGCGGATGATCCGGCTATCCTCTTTCTGACGAAAGATTTCGGTCAGGCGCACCATGGGTACGACCTGGCTGCGGATGATGGCGGAGAAGACATTGCCCGGGCCGACCGACGGAAGCTGATCAGCGTCTCCGACCATGACAAGCCGCGCATCGGGCGGCATTGCCTCCAGCAGCGCATGCATCAGAGAAATATCCACCATGCTGGACTCGTCCAGAATCACAGCGTCACAGTCCAGCCGCTCTTCAGCGTTTTTGGAGAAGACGACCGTCTCCCCGTCATCGGCAAACTTGGCCTCCAGCAGGCGGTGAACCGTGGAAGCTTCGCGGCCGGTAAGCTCTGTCATGCGCTTGGCGGCGCGTCCTGTCGGCGCTGTCAGCAGCGTTTTCATGCCGAGGCGGTCAAACATCGCCAGAAGGGCGCGGACAGACGTTGTTTTTCCGGTGCCGGGGCCGCCGGTCAGCACCACAAGCTGGTGCCGCAGCGCCAGTTCCAGAATCTGTCGCTGCAGTGGCGCATAGTGAATGTTCAGCTCCTTTTCCAAGGAGGCAATCAAATCGGGGATATTCAGGCGATCGGGAAACTCACGGCGCGCCATGGCGGCCAGATGCTCCGCCGCACTGACTTCAGCCTGATACAGCGCAGGCAGATAACAGGCCTTGCAGCCCGCGATCTCCTCACAGATCAGCTGCCCGCTCTCAATCAGGCTGCCGATGCTCTCCTCCGCGCTCTCTACTTCCACACCGATCAGCTGTGACGTGATGGCGGAGAGCTTTTCCCGGGGAATAAAGCAATGGCCGTTGCCGGCGTTGTGAACCAACTCAAACAGCACCGCCGCGCTGACGCGTTTGGGGCTGTAGGCGTCGATGCCGATCTCCTGCGCCATGATATCGGCCTCCGCAAAGGTACCGCCGATGTGCTCGGTCGCCAGAAGATAGGGATTTTCCCGCAGCAGGTCAAGCCCCTGGTCGCCGTAATAACGATAAACGCGCATAGCAAGAACAGGACGCAGGCCAAAGGAGCAGACAAACTCCATCAACCGACGCATCCCTGCCTGACGGCGAAACTCTTTGGAAATCTGCTTGGCGCGGGTCATGCTGATACCGCGGATCCTGGCCAGCTTTTCCGGCTCGTTTTCCATGATTTCCAGCGACTGTTCGCCAAACTCATTGACGATCAGGGACGCCATGGCCGGGCCGATGCCCTTGATCGTGCCGCCGGCCAGAAAAGAATAAATGGCGTGAATCGTGTTCGGCAGCAGACGCTGCGCAAACTCCGATTTAAATTGCCGCCCGTGCACATTGTGCGTCGTCCAGTTTCCGCTGATAATCATGGATTCGCCGACAGAGGCGAAGGGAAAGCAGCCGACGACCGTCACCTGTTCCCCGCTGTCGTCGGTCAGGCGTAATACCGTATATCCGTTTTCTTCGTTTTTGTAGATCACCGAACTGACGGTTCCGGCCAGTTCGAGCAGATCACCGTTCTGATCCATGAGCAACTCCGTTTATTCCAGCAAGGGTTTCAGATATTGTCCGGTAAAGCTTTTTTCGCAGCGGGCACAGTCTTCCGGCGTGCCGGCAAAGACGAGCTCTCCGCCCTGGTCGCCGCCCTCCGGGCCGAGGTCAATAATATAATCGGCAACTTTAATGACATCAAGATTGTGCTCGATGACGATTACCGTGTTGCCTTCTTCCACGAGGCGGTCGAGGATGGTAATCAGTTTATGCACATCCGCCACATGGAGACCGGTTGTCGGTTCGTCCAGTACATAAACGGTCGCGCCGGTGCTGCGGCGGGAGAGCTCTGTGGCAAGCTTGACGCGCTGCGCTTCGCCGCCGGAGAGCGTGGTGCTGGACTGCCCGAGCTTGACATAGCCGAGACCGACGTCTGCAAGCGTCTCGATCTTATGGCGGATTTTCGGCTGGTTTTCAAAAAACACACAGGCCTCGTCAATGGTCATATCCAGAACATCGGCGATGTTTTTTCCCTTATATCTGACTTCCAGCGTTTCCCGGTTGTAGCGCTTTCCCTTGCACACGTCACAGGGCACGTATACGTCCGGAAGAAAGTGCATTTCGATTTTCACCAGGCCGTCGCCGGAGCAGGCCTCACAGCGCCCGCCCTTGACGTTGAAGGAGAAGCGCCCCTGGCCGTAACCGCGAAGCTTGGCGTCCTGGGTGGTGGCAAAGAGATCGCGGATATCGTTGAACACGCCGGTATAAGTGGCCGGATTTGAACGCGGCGTACGGCCGATCGGGCTCTGGTCGAGCGCGATGACCTTATCAACATATTCAAGCCCTTCAATGCCGACGCACTTGCCAGGGCGGACCTTGGCGCGGTTTTTTTCGGCGGCAAGCGTTTTATACAGGACCTCGTTAACCAGCGAGGATTTTCCGCTGCCGGAAACGCCCGTCACGCAGATCAGTGTTCCCATTGGAAAAGCGACGTCGATGTTTTTGAGATTGTTTTCCGAAGCGCCGCGGATTACAATCTGTTTCCCGCTCCCCTTCCGGCGAGTGACAGGCACGGGAATGAACTTTTTCCCGCTCAGGTACTGCCCGGTCACCGACTCCTCGCAAGCGCAGATATCATCAATCGAGCCCGCGCAGACTACGCGGCCGCCGTTGACGCCGGCGCCCGGCCCTATATCAATGATGTGATCGGCCGCGCGCATCGTCTCCTCGTCGTGCTCGACGACAATCAGCGTGTTGCCCAGGTCACGGAGGTTTTTCAGCGTATTGAGAAGCTTTCCGTTATCCCGCTGATGCAGCCCGATGCTTGGCTCGTCCAAAATATAAAGGACGCCCATCAGGCTGGAGCCAATCTGTGTAGCCAGACGGATGCGCTGGCTTTCGCCGCCGGAGAGAGTGGAGGCAGCGCGCGAAAGCGTCAGGTAACCAAGGCCGACGCTGGTCAGAAAGCCGAGTCTGGCCTTGATCTCCTTCAAAATCCGCTCGGCGATCATGCTCTCCTTTTCCGTGAGCTTTAGACTGTCGATGAAGCGCAGCGCCTCGTTGACTGGCAGATCGGCAAAGTCGGCGATACTGAGACCGCCGACCGTCACGGCCAGCGCCGTTTTCTTGAGGCGCCGACCCCGGCACTCGGGACACGGCGTCTCGGACATGCAATCCTCAATGTCCGCGCGCATACCGGGGCTCTGGGTTTCCCGATAACGGCGCTTGAGGTTCGGAACAATACCCTCAAACTCGCGGCGGATCACCCCGTATCCTTCGCTCTTTTCATAGCGAAGCTGGAGCGGTTCCCCTTTTGTGCCGTACAGAATGGCGTATAGCGCTTCCTGAGATAGATTCTTGATCGGCTCGTTCAGCTTGAAATGATAACGCTTGGCCAGCGCGTCAAAATACATCCGTGAAATGGAGTCGCCTTTGATATTTCCCCAGCCGCTGGCGGCAATGCCTCCGTCCATGATGCTGAGATTCGGGTTCGGCATAATGAGCGCCGGATCAACCAGCATCTGCGTGCCGAGTCCCGTGCAGGTCGGGCAGGCGCCGTAAGGATTATTGAACGAAAACAGGCGCGGAGCGAGTTCCTCAATCGAAATGCCGCAGTCCTCGCAGGCATAATTCTGCGAGAAGCTGAGCGTGCGCTCCTCGGTCGGCAGATCCACGGTCAGAATCCCTTCGGCCAGAGCCAGCGCCGTTTCCGCCGAGTCAGTCAGACGTCGCGTGATTTCCGGCTTGATGACCAGACGGTCAACCAGAATCTCAATCGTGTGCTTTTTGTTCTTTTCGAGCTTGATATCCTCGGCGAGGTCATAAACAATCCCGTCGATGCGGGCACGGACATAGCCCGACTTCTTCGCATCCTCCAGAATCTTGACATGCTCGCCTTTTCTCCCGCGGACGACCGGCGCCAGAAGCTGAATCCGCGTTCCTTGCGGAAGGCTCATGATCTGATCCACAATCTGATCAATACTCTGTTGGCGGATCTCCTTGCCACATTTCGGGCAGTGCGGAATACCGACGCGCGCCCAGAGCAGACGCATATAGTCATAGATTTCCGTCACCGTGCCGACAGTCGAGCGAGGGTTTCGGGAGGTTGTCTTCTGATCGATCGAAATGGCCGGAGAAAGGCCGTCAATGTAGTCGACGTCCGGCTTATCCATCTGACCGAGAAACATCCGGGCGTAGGAGCTCAGACTTTCCACATAGCGACGCTGCCCCTCGGCATAGATGGTATCGAAAGCAAGGCTGGACTTGCCGCTTCCGGAGAGCCCGGTGATAATGACAAGCTTGTCGCGCGGTATTTCAATGTCAATGTTCTTCAGGTTGTTTTCCCGTGCGCCTTTTACAAAAATACTTTCCTGCATACTTAATCCTCAATCACCAAGTCCTGATAGCTGCCGTTGATGAGCGATAATAAATCATCCGGTGAAAGCTCAACCTGCGCCCCAATTTTTCCAGCGCTGACAATAATGCGCGGCATCGTCCGGGCGCTGCTGTCAAGACAGGTCGGCAGCTGTTTTTTCATCCCAATGGGGGAACAGCCGCCGCGCACATAGCCCGTCGTCGGCGTTAATTCGCTGAGATGCAGCATCGCCATGGATTTCTCACCGACGGCCGACGCCGCCTTTTTCAGATCCAGCTCTCTGCCGGCCGGAATCACAAAAACATAGCAGGCGCGGCTTGCTCCTCGCGCGACCAGCGTTTTATATACCTGTCGAAGCTCCCGCCCGATCAAAGCGGCAACGCTTTCTGCATTGACCGCTTCTGGACCGTGGGGATAGAAATGCGGCTCATAGGGTATTTTCTTCTGGTCCAGGATCCGCATCACATTCGTCTTCTGCATAATTAACTCCTAAAAATTTTTAACAATTTATTTTACCTTAAAACCGCATTTCTTTCAATACTTTTCCCCAAGAATTTAATAAAACAGCCGCTCTCGTCGAGAACGGCTGTTTCGTCGCATTAGCTTCTGTTGTCAATCTGCCTCGGGCCATGGACTAAGGACGCCCTTCTTTACAAGCCAGGCATTTGCGGCCAGACGGGCAAGCGGCGCGTCGGAAAGCGAGTCGGAATAAAAAGCGTCGATTGTTTCACCCGGATAAATCGCCCGGAAACAGAGGACCTTTTCTTCGTCGTGGCAGTTTTCGCCGTCTATTTTCGCCGTGTGCCTGTCCATCTGCGTGGCGATCAGGCGCACGCCCAGCTCATCACAGATCGGGCGAAGCAGAAATTCCGGGGACGCCGAAATAATCAGATCATCGTCTTTTTTTTGCTTCAGATACCAGTCCTGCAGGAAGCCGCGGTGCTCAGCCCAAAAATCACAAACCGCCTGGTCCACGTCGGGAATTCTGGTCAGGAAGGAAAAGAGCGTCTCTTTCAGTGCTTTTGCATTTATGGCGCCTCGTTTGTAGCGAATGGCCTGGAGCAAACTCGCAGGGATTACAGGCCAAACGGCTCGGGGATATTTTTTCAGGCAAAAAAGGAAAAAATGATAAGAGCTGTCCGGATAGTAAATCGTCTGGTCGAAATCGTAAACGTTCATGTTAACGGAAATATACGGAATAAACCAAGGTGGCAATCCGGGCGATCAGCAACACCAGCATCGCGACCCAGACGCTCACTGCTCCCAGCAGGCCGAGGACAAGCATCACAAGCTCGAGACCGAGGGCCACAGCTGCGCAGAGGAAGGCCGCAAAGGAAATTCGTTTCGCCAGGAACAGAGACTGCGGAATGTGGAAAATCTTGCTTCCCGGAATCAACACGGAGGCCGTTTCCATCAGCTTATATTCCGTCAGCGCGGCAAAGCCGATGCCGACCTCTGCCTGCTGCAGGAGCTCCACATCCTCGTCCTTGCTGCTGACATAGCTGATCGCGGCATTGTTTCCCTTGCTGTCGCGCAGATAGCGCAACGCTTCGGCTTTGGATTCGTTCGACAGCTCACATTTCACCATGTCGAAGCTCAGCGAGGAAGCGATGGGCCGCGCCATGGACCGAACGTCGCCGGTCAGCATGACCGTCGCACGGATGCCGCGCAGACGCAGCTCCTCAATAGCGTCAAAGGCGCCATCGCGGATTCGGTCGTTGAGGACAATGCAGCCGGCATATTTGTTGTCCACCGCGACGTGGATAATCGTGCCCTTATGAGAGGGAACGTCAAAGACGATATTATGGTCAAGAAGCAGCGTGGAATTACCGACGTAGACATTTCTTCCGCCGAAGAGCGTATGGATGCCGCGGCCGGGCGTTTCCTCGAGAAGCGTAATGTCGCTGCGATGATGCATTTCAATACCGCAGGCTTCGCGCAGCGCGACAGCGATCGGATGCGTCGACTGGCACTCGGCCAGGGCTGCGATTGTCAGCAGATCCTTCTCCTCATAGTCTACAGGATATACAGCGGCAACGGTGTACTTTCCTTCCGTGACGGAGCCTGTTTTGGAGAAGATCATCATGTCAGATTTTGCGTAGGCATCAATCACATCGGCGTCCAGGTAGGAAATGCCGTCCTTCGCCGCGTCAAAAATCCCGCTGAAGTAAGCCATACGTGCTCCCAGCAGCGTATCGCCGCAGCCGCCGAGGGCAATGAGCAGGAGGCCGCGATAAATCCAGACCCGCCAGCTTCCGGTGAGGATGGATACCAGCAGCGCAACAACGATGCCGGCGACAGCAAGCGCCATCGGAAGATAAGAGAGAATCCTATCCAGAAGCGAGGCACGGGAAGGCGCGCTTTCCATAGCTTTGCGGGCACGCGCAATATAGCGGTTTACGGTGGAATCCGCCGCCGTGTTCGTCACGCGAACACGAAGCGGATTGGTGAGATTCCTGCAACCGGCAAAAACACGGCTGTTAACGCCGACGTCTCTGGTCGCCCCAGAGCCGCAAAGCGGAGACGCATCCAGCGTGCTGATGCCTTCAATCACAACACCGTCCAGCGCCACTGTTTCACCGGCCGGAACAAAAAGCGTATCGTCCACAGCAAAGCTGTCGGGCGAACGGCGCTCAAGGCCATCTTCCGTTTCGGCAACGGCGGAATCCGGTGCAAGCGCTTCCAGCTGTTCAACGGTGGCTTCCCTCTTCTCAAACACATATGCTTCCAACAGAAGGAACATCCGGTGCATCAGCATGACAAACACGGCAGCGCGCGGCTGACCGAGGCAAATCAGTCCAACCGACGAAACCGAAATCAGCAGGCTGCGGCCGGGGATCACATTGTCGAGGATTTCTCCCACCGCTTCAAGAAGCGTATCAGCGCCGAGCAGGCAGAACGGAATCAGATAGAGCACGAAGCGGAGCCAACCGCTCGTCGGAAGCAGCCAAAGCAGGAAGAACAACAGCGCGCCGCCGGCCGTAAACAAAACATGATTGCGGTCAAAGGCAAGGCTGCGTCGATGTCCGCGCGTGTTGCTGCCTTCCGCTGCGCCAATGCTGCTCATCTTTTCAAAAAAGCCGCGTACAGCCGTGAGATCGAGTTTCGGAAGGGAAATCTTGCGGACGCTCAGTTTGTCGTCCGTCTCGCGCTCTTCCTCGTCTTCCTCATCGTCAAAATCATCTTCGCCTTCGTCTTCGGACTGCGGAAGTGTGCATACGGCTTCGTGTTTCGGCATGTTGTTCCTCTCGCTGCTTTTTTTCGGAGCGTAGATTTTCACTTCCTCCGCTTCGGAAGCTCTGGCCGCTTTGACCGGTTCGTCCAGTTCGTCCTCGTCGTCGATTTCGTCGTCATCCCAATCCTCCGACTCTGCTGCGTCTTTCCGGCGAAAAAGCGCGGGCAAATCCTTTATCTTTGAGAAATCAGGGAGTTTGACTTCCGGGATGCTGAGCTTGTCAAGCAAGGATAATCCGCCCGATGCCGCATGCTTCGGCATATTTTTCTTTGTGGACGATGGGGCTTCATGCTTACCCATTTCGAATCCCTCCATATATTATATTCCAAGAGGAAAAGTTTCTTTCTCGAATATAAATGATACGGCATTTTACCCCACGATGTCAATATCATTTCAAAAAATTTTAAAAAAGAAACAAAAAAAGTCAAATTACAAGCCGGGAAAAATTACCGGATTGCCCGCGGGTATATGTTATCAAACAAAGCAAAAGAT
>OCTX012277171.1_pt1 | contig 31960 bp, 24 predicted proteins | sample 1539691 | NCBI WGS metagenome assembly OCTX01 (sample SAMN02144231, study PRJEB22623) | gut metagenome | biome: sheep rumen | host: Ovis aries | place: New Zealand
CGCTCTTTTGTCGTTACTATGTATATTGGTTTTTGTATCATGCGGTCAAAATGGTTTGCCGAAGTCATCCGATTACAGCGATGAATACATGGGAGATGAAGACTTTAGCCCCTGCGCATTCTCCTGGCTCAATAAATCCCATGGGGTTACGGTCTTTGATGACACTCTGTACTTTATCGCCGGAAACTACCTGTTCTTTTCAGATCCGGATAACTGGCAGACGCGTCCGCTTTGTTTCAAAGCGGACTGTCTGCATAATGATGAGCCGGAACCGGAAAAAAGGGCTGAGTGCAGCGCATTTCTCGGCTCCATTTATGAGCAGACCTTCATTGGACATTTCAGGGATGAACTGTTGTTTTCCTGCCTGAACCAGAAGACGGGACATCTGGATATCATGGCGAGCAAAAAAGATGGCTCCGGCAGAAGAAGCGTGCTGCCAAATATTGATAAACTAAAGCAGGTATGCCTTCATCGCGGGGTTCTGTATTATATTTTGAGCGAGACAAACCTTTCGGATGAAACTGAAGTTAGTCTTATGGCATATTCCCTGCTGACACCTTCGAAAAAACCTTATGAAATTACGAAATACACCGATAAAAGTAATATAGATAAGCTGTTTCCTTATGGTACAAATGTATTTTTCTCTGTGACTTCAGCGTACAGCGCGGGTTCAGGAGATGAAACCCGACTGTTTAGTTATGATATAGGATCCGGCGATATTACACCGCTGCCTTTTGATGTTAACACCCAGCTTTTTGGAATATATGACGGGAAGATGGTCATCAGGGATGAATATGGTTATCAGGAGTACTCATTAAAAGACCGCGGGATGAAGTCCTGCAGCTGGCTGAACCATTTTTCCGGGGAGCACCCGGGGTGGTGGTGCCAGTTCGACAACATCCAGGAAGGAGCGGCGTTTTCGTTCTGTATAGGTGAGGACTTCCAACCGGATTATGATCTTTATGTCCTGGATGAAGAGGGAAACCAGGTCTGCACATTGGAAGGCGCTGCCTGGGGAACAACGACTTCGGAAACCGTTTCCTGCTGTGGAAAGGATTACTACATCAGTTATAGCGTTTTTGACCCGTTTACAGTGAAGATTTATGCAATAGAGGATATCCTGGCGGGTCATGCAGACCCTGTGACGCTGCTTGAGGTCGGAAGTTTTACAGACAGCCTGACGCCGGCATATATTATCCAGGGGGATGGCGTCCTTCCGGAGTAAAGATGATCAGACTTACAGCATATGAATTCGAGAAAATGGTCGGCAGGAAGGTGTTTGTGTTGATCAGCGGCGCGCTTGTCCTGATGCTCCTGATGCGGTTTGCCCTTCTGTGCGAATCGGAAAAGCAGTATGATGCCGGCTTGTATCAGGAGGTCCGTGAGGGTTATCAGGGCATGCCTTATGAAGAGGCGCTTAGAAAGGTCCGGAGTGATTCGGACAGGATGAGCATTCTAGGGGTAAAGGATGCACTTGAAGATGCCGGAAAAAGCAAAGAGGAAATAGGCATAATCCTGTCGGAGATGTACGGAGACAGGGGTTCGTATGAAGAATTCCTGAATGAAGACCCTGATCTGTCAGGGATGAATGAAGAAAACCGACAGGAGAAATCCCGGATCCTGAACCTTCTCCGTACCCAGTATGAATACATTGGGTATTATGACCGTTTCATTTCCGGCCTTCCGGGCAGGGCGGAACAATTACGGCAGGTCAGGGTTTTTTCCGGCGAGAATTCCTATTCGTACAGGGTTATTGAGAAGAGTATGAAGGACTATGGGAGACTGGGGAACGTGTCGATCACCCCGGACTATGATTTTGGTGTCCTGGCTCTGTCGGAATTTGACTGGTCCTTTGTCTTTACAGCCGCCCTCCTCCTGATAGGCTGCGCCGTGCTGATTACAGACGAGACGGACAGCCGTCTGATGGACCTTCAGCTTTCGACAAAGCAGGGACGGGTGCCGCTTGCCCTGGCAAAATGGTTCACCCTGGTCCTGTACGGCCTCCTGATCTCGCTTTTCATATCGATAGGCCGGGTAATTCTTGCGGGAAGCATCCTGGGATTTGGGGATACCGGGCGAAGCCTGCAGTCCGTGTCAGCATTCCGCAACTGCTGCCGAAGCCTGACTGTCCGCCAATGGCTCCGGTACACGATCCTTTTTCCGGCATTTATATCGATCTTAACAGGAACCGTTATCCTGGCGCTGTTCTCCATGCTGAAGAAAGCATGGATGGCAGCAATCCCTGCGGCCGTATGGATCGTTTCCGGGGTTATTCTCTATCGTGCAGTTCCGGACAATTCCGCACTGAATTGTCTGAAATACATCAATCTTTCCGTACTGGCGGATCCGGGCAAACGGTTTTCTGCATATGAAAACTGCTGCCTCTTTGGGTTTCCGGTATCCGTTCTTCCTGCCGTATCTGCGGTATATATGGCGGCAGCCATTTTGTTTCTTGCATTGTATCTGACGAGCTTTTCCGGAGTGCTTCGGGTTTGGATCCCCCATGTCAGGCTGCCGCGAAAAACGAGGCTCCGCGGAACGGTTCGCCAGTCTTTTCAGGAGATGTATCGCTTTCTTGTCCAGGGCTGGGGCTGTGTGACCCTGATCGGACTGGTTGTTTTTTTTCTCTCCCAGATGGATTACGGAGAGATACACCTGTCACAGGAGGATTATCATTATTACGCCATCGGCAGGATGATCGGCGGGGAGATTACGGACGAAACCGAAGAAAGGCTCCATCAGATCCAACAGGACTATGTCATGAGTGAAAGAGATGAAATACGGATACGTCAGGATGCATTTGAGCGGGTCTTTGCGGAATACAGGGAGCTGCTTCCCGCAAGGGAGAAAGGGGTGCCCGTATATTACATATCAAAAGTTATCACGGATCCGGTTTTTTCACGGAGCAGGCATTTTCTCCTGTTTGGACTTCTTCTGGCGATAGTCCTTTCCATATCCTTTAATCCGCTTTTTTCCGAGGACCAGGATACAGGTCTTGCCGCCCTTGTCAGGACAACGAAAAACGGGAGAGCCGCCACATTCAAGCAGCGGTACCTTGTAATGCTGACCATGTATACAATTGGTTTCTTTGGCTATATGACCCCTTATTTAATCCTGTGGATCCGCCGGACCCATATGGATGCCTGGGATGCGCCGATACAAAGCATCACGGTATTTAGCGGCTGCGAAGGGAATTTGTCTGTCCGCGCGTTTATCGTCCTGTGGGTCATCAGCAGCTGGTTATCGGGAATGGTATTCCCTGTTCTCATGTCGTATCTTTCTCTGGCCATCAAAAGAAAGGGTACGACACTGATGGCAGCGGCCGCGCTGACGGCTGCCGATTTCCTGATGAATATCCTCCACGTTCCGCTTCTCTCCGTTCTCGCGGTTTCCGGTGCCTATGGCCTGATGCAAGTGTTCCCGGAAACGGGTTTTACGGGAATCATATATATCATAATGGCAAAGAATCTCCTGCTGCTGGTGTTTTTGCTAGGGAGGCATTGGACTTCATATTGCGGATAAGGGGGGATGCATTTTGGCGGCATTGAGTATCCAAAAACTGACTAAGCGTTACAGTAAGAATGAGGCCCCCGCGCTTTCGGATTTTAACTATGAGTTCTCGGAGGGGGTTTATGGCCTCCTCGGGCCGAACGGGGCAGGGAAGTCTACCTTGATGAATATGATTGTCGGAAATGAAATGCCGACAGAGGGAAAGATACTGTACGAAGGACAGGAAATCAGACGGCTTGGGGGGAAATATAGAAACATTCTGGGATATATGCCTCAGCAGCAACAGCTGTATGACAACTTCACAATCGGGCGATTCCTGTATTATTTTGCTGCCCTGAAAGGGTTGAGGCAGGCAGAAGCGGATGCAAGAATCCCGGAACTCCTGAAGCTGGTCGGATTATATACGCATGAAAACCGGAGGCTGAAATCGCTGTCCGGCGGCATGAAACAGAGGGTTCTTTTGGCACAGGCCCTTTTGAATGACCCGAAGATCCTGATCCTGGATGAACCGACGGCAGGACTGGATCCGAAAGAGCGGATGAACCTCCGAAACTATCTGTTTTCCATTGCGGGGCAAAAGACCATCATTCTGGCAACGCATGTCATAGCGGATGTAGAACAGATTGCGAAAGAGGTCATCTTTCTTAGAAAGGGAGAGACGGTGCTTTCCGGGACACCGGTGGAAGCTGTCCGATATGCCGCCCCGTCAATATGGGAGACCGAGATGCCGGGGACGCTGTATCAGGACTTCAGCCGGAAATATCCCTCAAATCGCGTAATAGGAGAAATGGGGGAAAAAGTGTCGGTGAAAATCATTTCGGAAGAAAAGCCGGAAATAGAAAATGTACGGCAGGCAGCGGTAAGTCTGGAGGATGTGTATATGTATCTTTATCGCTAAAGAGGTTTTCTTGCAAGTGCGGTCCGGATGCGCCGGGAGGGGATGGATTTGAGCCCCTGTTTCTGCCGCTGCCGGCTATGAACATTGACTTTCGCAGCATCATACGGCGGGCCGTAGACAAGACCGGCCGCCGGGTGGTCATCCTCGTGGACGAGTATGACAAGCCGCTCCTTGAGGTGATGAAGGATCCGGAACTTGACTGGAGCCGGCAGTGAGTCAGACACCAAGCTCCGCAAGCTTTTCCTTCATAAGCCCCGTCCAGACGTCGTGTCCCTTTTTGTTCAGGTGGATCCGGTCGATCCGGAAGAGGGACGGATTGAAATAACGGCCGTCCGAAGTCCGGTACATCTCATCCCCGGTGTCCGCGAGCATGGCGTCCGTCGCATCCAGAAAATGCAGACCCTCCGTCCGCGCGCACAGCTCTCTGAGCAGTGCGTTTGTCTTTACGGTCGCGTCCCAGAACTGCATCCGCCCGGGCAGCGGCAGGCCGGAGCAGATGATGAACTTCGTCTTCGGGAGCTCGCGGCGGAAGAGCGCGTACATCTCCTCCTTGCGCCGCAGGATCTCGTCGAGCGGGATCCCCGCGGCGATATCGTTGGAGCCGGTCTGCATGATGACGACGGAAGGACGGTAAGGGTAGAGGACCCGCGGCGCATAGGCGATGAGGTCCGGGTCGGTGCAGCCGCCCATGCCGTGGTTCTGCGCTCTGTAGGGGAGCATGTCCTGCTCCAGTGAATACCAGAGGGTCATGTTGGAAGGCCCGTAGCAGATGATGTCCCCGTGACTGACCGGATAGCGCTCCTCGATCAGGCGGACGGCGGCTTCATTTTTCTCCGGCGTGCCCCAGTCGAAGCGCGGATCGGCGGGATCGACCGCCACCCCGAATTCGCGGACTTCCCGCGCGGTCTCCTCCGCGTAGCGGAGGGCGGCGCCCGCGAGCTCCTCAAGGAAAGCCTCCTCACGCCCTTCCGGCAGCATGTCCTTCACGGTAAGGGCAGGTGACACTTTTTCGTAAACAGCAGGGTCGTACTTCAGGAAAATTTCCCTGAACATCTCGCTGTTCATAATGTAGGATACGGGGACGGAGAGCAGGCTTTTGGCGATGTCTTCATTTTTCACAGATTGCTCCTTTCAGCCGAATGCGGTCAGATAACAGATGACACAGAAGGAAATAATGCCGAACCAGACAGCCAGGCTGACCGGCGGGATGAACAGAGCCCTGAGGACGGATATGAGCACATAGCGGATATTTCCGGGATCCGGCTTTTTCCGCCAGCGCTTCTGCCGGCCATTTTCTTTTGTTATGTAAACTAATGGGCGCTTGTAGAGATCGAGGACGCCGAATTTCAGCAGGTAGATCGGCACGACCGGCACCATGATGCAGAACCAGACGGCGGAGCCCGGGAGGTGGATCCCTTCGAAGTCAAAGCCGTTGAGGAAGAGCGCGATGATGACCGGCAGGAAGAGGACGGTCAGGGCGAGGAGGCACATCCGGAGAGTTCTGGCCGGCGTCGCGAATTTCAGCGTCACCGGCTGCTCCTTCCCGTCCGCCTTATAAAAGAAGACAGGTTCCGCCTTTTTTCTCCGCAGTACGGACTCGCTCGGCACGAGGAATCCCTTCTCGCGTCTGAAATTCTGTTCACCGGACGAGTAGATCTGGCGGCCGGATGCGACAAACAGGCGGTTCCTGGTCGTGTCGCTGTAGGCACAGAGGGTCACGATGAGGTAGAGAACCGCCAGCGCTCCGGTGATCGTGAGAGCAGGCCCCATCTCCGCTCCGAGGAGATGGGCCGCGCCGAGAAAGACGCCGCAGAAAATGAGCGCCGCGAGGATCGCCTTGAGCCACCAGGGCAGGAAAATGAAATGCGAGTCCTTCTCCGCCCGGACGCTGACCTTTCCGGTCTGGCCGTTGACGGCGGCCTGGATGTTTCCCTTCGCGATATAGTACACGGGCAGCAGCACCGGGAGGCTGACCGCGGACGAGACATCCGCCTTCACGCTGACGGCTCTGGTCTGGAATGTTTTCCGGATCGCCGGGCCATAGAGCGTCTCCGCCTCCCGGCATGAGCGGGCCAGCAGATCCTTCCCGCCGACGTCCGGGGTCTTCACGCGCTGTCCGGCGAGAAAGGCAAAATCAAATTCCTGAAGGTCCGCCGTATCAAACGGCTCCATGCCGTCCAGCAGCAGGTTGTCGAGCTGGGAGGAGCGGTTTACAAATTCGCCTGTGAGGAAGCCCTCGCAGCGGTAGAGACTGCCGCCGTCCATGCGGCCGGCCTGCATGTGCACCGGACCTCGTATGAGCTCATAGGGCAGGTAAAACCCCTTGATTTCACCGGCCAGCGGCAGGAGCCTTTTCGCTTCCCGCTTCCGCGGGTTTTTCCGGCACCAGTCCCTCAGCATCTCCTCGGCCTCCTCTCGGGTCAGCCGGAACGGGATGACGAACTCCGGCAGGCTGTTCGAGTGGAGATATTTTTTCCGGACAAGGCTCTGGCCGCAGAAGGGACAGGTGGAGAGGGCTTCATTTTCTTCGAAAATGACATTCGCCCCGCAGCGGCTGCAGGAAGCCGAGAACATCGCATAGTTCCCGGCTTCCTGCTTTAGACGCGCGCTGTTTACGGCGCGGAATCCCTGTTTTTCCCGGATTGCCTCGCCGATCTGGACTTTACTGCCGCAGTAGCCGCACAGGTACTGCTGCTGCCGGATATCGAACTCGGCAGCAGCCCCGCACACCGGACAGTGGATATCGGTGATGTGATTGTCCGCCATAGGAACCTCCCTGCGATTGCGTGAGAACATCTGCAGATCTTCCGGCTCTATTATAGCAGATATCGGATAGAATTACGAGCAGCTATTCAGCACCTAATTCACAGCCGCTTCGCGGCTGTTTCATGAGGCGGTCAGAGGATCTGTGCCTTTGCACAGAAAGCGCGGCTGCGGCCTTCGAGCCAGGCGTCCTTCGTGACTTTGTAGCTGCCGGTCAGGCGGATGTCGTCGGAGGAGGAGCCGAGCTCCACTCCGAACTCGCCTTTCTCGATCTTCCAGCGCATATCCTCGTCCACGAAGGCCATCTGGCTGGGTTCGACCGTGAAGCGGACTTCCTTCTCCTCACCCGGGGCGAGCTCGACGCGGGCGAAGCCGGCAAGCTCCTTGCAGGGCCTCGTCATGGAGGCGAGTACATCCTTAAGGTAGAGCTGGACGACCTCGGTGCCGGGGACATTTCCGGTGTTTTTGATCTTCATGGAAATGGTCAGTTCCTCGAAGGGACTGACATTTTCCTTATCGATGGCAAGATCGCTGTAGGCGAACTCCGTGTAGGAGAGGCCGTGGCCGAAGCAGTAGCGCGGCCTGTGAGGGCAGTCCACATAGTCCGAAAAGCCGATGCTGGGGCTCTGGTGCCAGAAGGAGCCGTTCGGATGGTTGTAGCAGACGCCGACCTGGCCGGCGTTGTAAGCGGTCGACACGGGCAGTTTGCCGGAGGGATTGTATTTTCCGAGCAGGACGTTCGTGACCGCCTCAGCGCCGTATCTGGCCGGCAGGAAGGCTTCCACGATCGCGTCGAGGCACTCGTCCGCCGCGTCGGAGGAGATCGGTCTCCCGTCAAAATGAACCCCGACCATCGGCTTGCCCAGCTTCGCCGCTTCGCGGATGAACGCGTCCTGGCAGGCGGGGAGGTTGATGTTCGTGGAGTCAATGCCTTCGCCCATCGTGGCGACCGAGCCGGTGCCGGTCTTGCCGCCCAGCGTCAGGATCACGACATCCGCCTGTTTTACGATCTCAAGGGCTTCGGCGAAGAGGCTCTCGTCCGCGCCGGCCTTGTGGTAGCCCTGGGCGTAGAGAATATTTGCGCCGGGAAGCTCCTCTCGCAGGACTTCGAGGAGATTTCTGCAGTTCGGCTCGAGGTCGGCGAGGATCCGGTTGAATTCTTCCGTCTCATCCACCTGAACGTTCGTGCCGGGGACGCGCTCCATCGCAGCCGCGTGGCTGTCGCCGCCTGCGCCGACGCCTGCCATGGAGTTCATGGCCGCGTGCCTGGATTCCACCATGCTGACGAGCGTGTAGCCGCCGAAATAGTAGCGGGCGTTATTGGCCTGCGGGCCGATGACCGCGATGGTCTTTTCATTTCCGGAGAGCGGAAGGACGCCGTTGTTTTTAAGAAGGATCATGCTCTCCCGGGCCGCCCGGCGTGAGACCGCATCGTCGCTGTCATGGCAGACGGCTGCCTTGAGCTCCTCGCCCTCGAGCGCGAAGGGATGCTCGAAGAGCCCCATCCGGAATTTTGCCTCGAGGACGCGGAGGACCGCGGCGTCAAGATAGCTTATGTCGGCTTCGCCGCTCTCGAAGAGGGGCTTCATTTCCCGGAAAGCCATCGGCATCGGGAGCTCCACGTCGAGGCCGGCGCGGAGGCAGCGGTAGCCGGCCTCGCCCTTGCTCTCGCTCGTCTTCTGGTAGAGGTAGGTGTTCTCCGCTCCGCCGTAGTCGGAGACGGTCACGCCGTCAAAGCCCATCTCCTCGCGGAGAAGGCCGGTGAGGTAGCGTCTGTTCGCGTGCATGGGCAGGCCGTTGATCGAGCAGTAGCAGGGCATCACGCCGCGCAGGTTCGCCTCGGTGATCGCCGCCTGGAAGGGCTTGGCGTAGATCTCGCGCAGGAGATGCTCGCCGATCTCAAAATCCGTGCCGTGGATGCCGCCCGCGCCGCGGTGGAAGCCGGTGAAATGCTTGGCGGCGGACTCGGGATGGCGGCCGGCCGTCTCAGTCTCCTGGAGGCCGCGGGTGTAGGCGGTGCCCATCGCGGCGGCCAGGGTCGGGTCCTCGCCGTAGGCCTCCGCCTGGCGGCCCATGCGGGAGTCGCGGGAGATGTCAAGGACCGGCGCCAGGATCTGCGTGAAGCCGAAAGCGGCTTCCTGGCGGGAGACGATCTCGCCGATCTGCCCCTCGAGCTCCGTGTCGAAGGTCGCGCCGCGGTTCACGCCGGTCGGGAACGGCGTGGTGCCCTTTATGAATGCGCCGTTCAGGCCTTCCATGTGGAAGACGGCGGGGATATGCAGGCGGCTCGCCTCCATGACCAGGGTCTGGAGCTCGCGCTGCCAGGCGGCTGCGTCATCCATATCCGCGCAGTTGAGGAAACCGAGGGTGCTGAGCTGGCCGATGCCGTTCTTCATGAAGGCAGCCATCTCTTTCTCTCTGCCTCTCATGGAGTAGACGCCTGCCAGCTGGAAGATCTTTTCGTCGAGGGTCATTTCCCTGAGCAGGAGCTCCGCGCGCTCGCGGGGGGTCAGGGTGGTGTCCATATAGTTTTTCATGATATTTCCTCCTTCCTGGATCACAGGATCGATACTGTCTTAATTATACAGGAGAAGGGGGATGGGGCGAAACAGATGTTTTCGTCAGGATGTGAAAAAATCTGTGAAGTATCGGAAGAATACAGCAGGGACGGTTCCTGTGGGACGGTTCTTAAACACAGGGACGGTTCCTGTGGGACGGTTCTTAAAAAAGCGGTTCTCATCTCGAGAACCGCTTCTTTAGAGAACCGTCCCTGGGAACCGTCCCCAGAGGTTAAATAGTTACTTCGCGTACGCCCCCAGCACATACAGGCTGTTCTTCGGCGTCCGCACCTGTGTCGCGCGGTCCACCGCGATGAGCCCGAAGGTCATCGAGAACCCCTTCTGCCACTCGAAGTTGTCGAGGAGGCTCCAGTAGCAGTAGCCCTTCACCGGGATGCCGTCGTTCACGCAGCTCTCGACGCCCGCGAGCGCGCGGCGGATGAACTCCTCGCGGCGGGTGTCGTCAGAGACCGCGACGCCGTTCTCGGTCACGATGAGCTCGCCGCCGAAGACCTCGTGGACCCTGCGGATCACGTGCTCCAGCGCCTCCGGGTAGAACTCATAGTCCATCTGGGTGAGCTCCGCGCCTTCCGGGCAGGGAACCATGCCTTCCGGGCCGTACTGGGATCTGGTGTAGTTCTGGACGCCCAGGAAATCGTCATCCTTGATGAACGGCAGGTAATGGGCGAACTCCTCGTTCCACTCGGCATCGGCGAAGGCCTCGCCGCCCGGGAGCGCCTGCACATCGTGGATGGAGAGGGTGATGCCGACCTTGATGTCCGGATAGATAGCCTTGATTGCCTCCTTCGCCGCCTGGTGAGCGCGGAAGACCAGCGCGTCGCCCTCCGGCGTTCTCGCGGAGACGAAGACCTGCGGCTGCGGGGTGCCGAAGATCTGGGCATTTTCCATGGCGGCGAACTTCATATTTTCCATCATCTTCTCAAAGTTCATGCCGACCTGGACTGTGCCTTCCGCATCCTTGGCGGATTTGGCCTTCTGCTCTGCCATGAGGCGGAAACGCTTCGAGATCGCGGCGATCTGGAGACCCATGTTGGCCTCGTTGATCGTGCAGATGTATTTGAGCTCGCTGCCCAGCTTCTCGGTCACGTAGGAAGCGTAGCGGCGGAAATACTCGATCGTGCTCTCGGCCTCCCAGCCTCCCTTCTTAATGAGCCAGACCGGGCTTGTGAAGTGCAGGAGCGTCACAAGCGGCTCCACCCCGTGCGCCTTGCAGCAGGCGATCACTTTGCGGTAGTGCTCGATCTCATTTTCATCGAACCGGCCTTCCTCCGGCTCGATCCTTGCCCACTCGACGGAGAAGCGGTAGGCGTTCAGGCCTGCGTCGGCGAGGAGCTTGATATCCTCCTCGTAGCGGTTGTAGTGGTCGCAGGCCTCGCCGCTCGGCTCGGCAAAGCTTGTGTGGGGGATGTGCTCCATCGCCCAGTAGTCGCTCTTTGTGTTGTTTCCCTCCACCTGGTGGGCTGCCGTCGCGGCGCCGAAGAGAAAGTTTTTCGGAAATGCCATCTCATTTACCTCCTTACTGAAGCTTTACGCAGGTGCCTTCCGTGATCCCGTTTTCATTGAAGGCGTCCACGCGCACATAGTAGTTCCTGTCCTTTACGAGAGCGCCGACGCGCTGCTCCCCGGCTTTAAAGACCATGTAGCTGTGATAGAGTTTCTCCGGGCTGCTGCCGAAGAGGATATTGAAGCCGAGCGCATCGTCCTGGCCCTCGACGGAGACGACCATGTCGAGATCGCCGGTGCGTTTCGCTGTAAAATGAGGAGCTGCCGGCTTCTCGCCGTCCCCGAACCCGAAGATGCGGAGCCCGGAAATGCAGGGCGCCTGCTCATACGGAACCGCCATATCGGAAATGCGCACGTAGCGTGCATGAAAACCATCCTCACGGACGATGAAATCGTGGGAGAGGTCAGTCTTTGCATCGGATTTGTCCTCGATGACGAACCAGTCCTGCCCGTCGACGGAGCCTTCGAGTTTCCACTGGGTCAGAAGATCCCGCTCCTCGATGTAGCGGGCCTGCGTGCCGGGACGGATCTCGCCCGGGCAGGGGATGTCGATCCTGTCGTCCGCGAAGTTCACCTGGATCGCGCGGACGTCGAAGACCTTGCCGAGGTCGACGGAGAGCCATTCATTTCTGGCGTTTGAGGCAGCCCGCCACCAGGTCTGTACATTTTCCTCGACAGCCTTTTCCGGCTCGTGCCCTTCCGCGAAGGAGGAGGCCGCAGCGGTCTTTCCCGCGCTTAAGAGCATGAAGGCCGGATCGCGCCACATATCCTGGCGGAAGCCCGAGAGCGTCATCGGCCAGTCGCCGTAGCGCTGGTTGCAGCAAAGCTCGCCGTCCGCATCGAACCCGGCCGGCCAGAGGCCGACGCGGCGCTCGAAATCGTGGTTCATGGAAATGCGCATGGTCGCGGTGTGCCACCAGTTGCCCTGCTCATCCTGCATCGTGGAGCCGTGGCCCGCACCGGGCAGGAAGCCGCCCGGCTTGTAGGAGTAGGGGTTGTTGCCCGCGAGAGTGAACGGGCCTAAGGGGCTGTCGCTCACGTAGACGCCGTCCGAGTAGGTGTTGTACTGGGTTCCGGGGCAGGCGTACTGGAGATAGTATTTTCCGCAGTGCTTGTCCATCCAGGCACCTTCAATGTAGGGCTTGTTGGAGAACATGCCGCGGATGAGGAACTTTATGCCCGGCGGAAGCTGATCTTCCGGCACGGGGTTATTCTTTAAAAATGCCTGATACTTGGCTTCTACGACCTCCTCGGAGGCCGGCAGCGTGCTGTTGTCCTCGCCGATGCGCTCGTAGCCGATCGAATGGGGATCGCCGCTGACAAGCTCCTTCTTCTCGCCGATGGGGTTCATGGTCGCAGGATCAAGCTCCACGCCGTAGATGGGCGTCATATTGGAGCAGCCCCAGTAGAAGTAGATGCGGCCGTCATCGTCGATGAAGAGGTTGGGATCCCAGAAGGGGAAGGTGCCGTCGATCTTCTCGTAGGGACCGTTCAGAATGTCCTTCGTGCGCCAGCGGTCGCAGTTGTGATCGTGGGAGGAGGCGCAGAAATAGACGTAATCGCCCAGCACCCGAACGTCCGGCGCGTAGTCGTAGGTGGGGAGATCCGCCGGGAAACGGTGATTCTCCCAGTTCACGAGGTCGTCGGAGACCCATACGCCGAGCGTCATGGAGGCGAAGATGTAATAGCGGCCTTCATAATAGATCATGGACGGGTCCGCCGCCTCGCGGCAGATCTGGAGGATGCCGCCCTTTCTCGGGTCAGCGTTGAACTGGTAACGGTAATTGATGTTGATCGGGTTACAGTAGTACTTCATAAGAGCAGTCTCCTTCCGTGACTTCGTGGCGCTCACCGTTCGGCAGCGTAATCACCGCCGGCACGGGAACATGGAAATGAAAGACGATCCGATCTTCCTCGTAGACCCAGGAACTCTCGATGCGGCCTGCCGGGGAATCCCAGGAGGCCTTCGCGTAGCCGAGCTCACGGCCCGGATGCGGCGTGATGCTAAGCTCACGGCCTTTAAGGGAAATGCCGCAGGCGCCGCTGAAAAGCCAGCCCGTGACCGCGCCGTAGGAGTAGTGATTCAGGGAATCATGCACGGTGCCGTCCGGGCGGACGCCGTCCCAGGTCTCCCAGATGGTCGTCGCGCCTTTCTTCACGGCGTAGAGCCAGCCCGGGCATTCATCCTGCAAAAGCAGCCTGTAGGCGATGTCCGCGCGGCCGTTGTCGGCGAGAACGGACAGTAGATCCGGGGTGGAGAGGAAGCCGGTATTCAGATGATACTTATTATTTTCCACTAATTTAACCAGTTCGTCAACCGCATTCGGCACTTCATTTTTCTTTAGGAGCCCGAAGGCGAGCGGCCGCACATACTCGCACATGCGGTCTGACTTGATGGTCCCGTTGTCGGTGCAGGTGAAGCGGTAGGCCTTGCGCGCATTAATCGCGATCTCTGCGTAGTGCTGCGCCTTCTCCCTGTGGCCGAGGATCTTCGAGATCTCCGCCATGAGGGCCGCGGACCTGAAGTAGTAGGCCGTCGCGACCTCGGGCGCCCCGAACATCATCGTTTTCTTCATCGTGTCCGTGTTGTCGACGTCGGGCTGGCACCATTCTCCGAAATGAAACCCTTCGTCCACGAGATACTTGTGGAAGGGGTTTATGAGGTTGTGGACACGGGTCTTGCCGGCGCGCTTCTCGCAGTAGTTCATCCAGCCGGTCATCATGTCGTAGTTCTCGCGGAGGATCTCCTCGTCGCCGTAGGCCTCGTAGAGGGCCCACGGAACCAGAATGCAGGCGTCACCCCAGCCGGCAGAGCCCTGCAGCATGTTGGAGATCATGCTGCCGCTGTTGTTGACCGGCGCGATATTCTGCACGAGGCCGTCCTCACCCTGGGCCAGGCGGCACTCGCCGAGCCATTTCCGAAGGACCGGATAGCAGTCCGCAAGATAGACCGCCGTGGGGGCAAATGCGCCCGCATCGCCCGTCCAGCCCGCCCGCTCGCGGGTGGGGCAGTCGGTCGGGATGTCGCAGAAGTTGGAGCGCATGCTCCAGAGAGAATTCATAAAGAGCCGGTTCACGTCGGCGTTTCCGCACTCAAAGAACCCGACCTGGGGCATTTTCGAGTAGACAGCGACGGAGGTGAACTTAGCGTCCGCAAGGTCGATATCGGTCTCTACTTTCGCGTAGCGGAACCCGAAGATGGTGAACCTGGGCTTATAGACGTTGAGGCCGTCCTTGCAGATATAGGTGATCTTCTGGGGGATGCCGCCGTTTTTGCTGCGGTCGCCCGGGTCGAAGTTCTTCTGGGTGAAGTTGCCGTTCTCATCGAGGGTTTCCCCGTGCCAGAGGGTGATCCTCTGTCCGGCTCTCGCGGTGACGGAGAGCTCAGTGTACCCGGCCAGGTTCTGGCCGAAGTCGATGACGGTCTCACCGTTCGGCGTTTTGATAAGCCTTCCCTCAAAGCGCTCCTGCTCGAGGATCGGCACGCTCTCAGTTGCAGCAAGGTTCGAAAAATCAAATGCCGGCAGCGTGACGCCGTGCCAGCTCTCAATTGTCTCCATGCGGGCGTCATAGCGCTCCCCCTGCTGGAGGTCGTTCTCCCGCACGGGACCCTTCTGGCTGGCTTCCCAGGTCTCGTCGGTTGCGAGGATCACCTCGCCGTCCGCCTCGAGCTGGGCCAGAAGCGCGATGTCCGCCCCGTAGTAGTTCGTTAAGCCGTCGATGCCGACGCTGCCGCGGTACCAGCCGTCTCCTAAGATCACGAGAATTTCATTTTCCCCGGCTTTGATAAAGGAAGATACGTCGTAGCACTGCACCGTGAGGCGCTTTTTGTAGTCGCCGGTGCCGGGTGCAAGGACGAAATCGCCCACGCGCTCGCCATTTATGTAAACCTCGTAGAGGCCGTGGCAGGTGATGAAGAGGCGGGCCTCATCCGCCTTCTTCGCGGTGAAGGTCCTGCGGAGGTAAGAGGCCGGCTGGCGTGCGTCCTTATCGTGGGGGAGTTCCGGGTTGATCCATTTGGCCTGCCAGGCGGCAGGAAGAGCTTCATACATATCTGTCTTCATGGTTAAAACCTCTCATTGAGCCAGAGGGCGCTGAGCGTGAGACTTTTGACGGGGTCCTTATCGATCCAGTTCTTGTGGCTCTCGAGGACGACCGCCTCGATGCCGTTTTCCATGGCGATCTCCCGGAGGCCGTCAAGGTCCATGTTTCCGGTGCCGAGCTCCAAGCTGTCAGCTTTTAAAATAGGAGTCATGGAGGGACCGCTGACGCGGCTTCCCCGGTCATTGATGTGCCAGAGCTTCATACGGTTTCCGAGCTTTTTCATCCAGACCTTTGCGTCCGCTCCGCCGTCCGTGAACCAGTAGCTGTCGAACTCAAAGTTTACATAAGACGGGTCGGTCTCCTCGATGAGGACATCGTAGGCGCGGTGGCCCGGACGAACCTGAAGGAGCTCCACGTTGTGGTTGTGGTAGAGGAGGGAGAGTCCTTCATTTTTCAGCTGCTCCCCGCACTTGTTGAGGCGCTTCGCAAGCTCCCGAACGGTCTTTTCGTCGGAGTAGTCAAAGCGGTACATGCCTGTGATGACGATCTTATCCGTGCCGAAGCTCTTTGCTTCCGCCATCACGGCTTCCGGCTCCCGCTCGAGGCTCCCCAGGTCTGCGTGAAGGCCCACGACGGAGAGGCCGCTCTCCTTGAGCAGCGCGTGCCAGTCAAGAGCGCCGCCCTTTCCGGTGGGCATGCCCGCCGCGCGTGTCATGAGCCTCACCATCAGGGAGCTTTTGTGAATCATGAATCGATTGAGTTCAAGGCCGTCGTATCCGGCGGCCTTGATGGTTTTTAACGTTTCGCGGGCCTGCGATTCGTTTCCGGTCACAGTGCCCAGCATGATCTGTTGGACTGCTTTTTTCATTTTCTGATACCCTGCAGGATTCGGTTGATCTGCTTCATGCTCTCCTCGTCGGCGCCGCCCTGTTTCAGCATGCTGATGAGCGTCATGCGGCCCATCATGCGCTGGAGAGCCGGGTTGTCCTTGACCGCGTCGGCGACGTCGCCGCGCGATTTGGCGCCTTCCGCCATCATCGCGTCGATGATAGCGCCTGCCTCGGGGTTGGAACGGATCTCCCCGAGCGTGTCCTGAATGGAGAAGCAGGAGGGATCGATCTCATCCTTATCAAACCAGTTTACCACAGATGCGGTCTTATTGTAAATATAACTCTCGTCCGGCTCGGCAGCCCGGCGGATGCACATCACATCGCTCACATCCCCCGCCTCGGCGCGGATCAGGTGCTCCCCGACGAGCGGGATGCGGAAGCGGAAGATCGTCTCACCCTCGAGCGTCTCAACCGGGGTGTTGTCCACGAAGAGAGTGACCTTCTTCTGGTTGGAGTAGACCTTGATCTCGGTCTCGTCCTCACAGCGGTTGACATAACGTTTTCCGCAGAGGTGGACGAACGGCTCTGTTTTGTTCCAGGCGGCCTTGTAGAGGTAGAAGGCATCCTTGCGGAGGCTGCGGTCGAAGGAGACGAGGCCCTTCTGGTTCTCCCCGTGCTTGCCGCCCTCGTCGCGGCCGTCCGCCGCGAAATCGAAGAGGTTCCAGACGTGGGTGGCCCAGAGGTAGGGGCGCTCTTCGATCATTTTCAGCATATGCTCGTGGTAGAGAGCCTGGTACTCCTCGGTGTAGTCGCCTCTCTCCGGAGCGGAGGAGTGGAACGCGGGGTTTGCGTCGGCGCCGTACTCGGAGAAGCCGATCACGCGGTCCGGGTATTTTGCGTGATACTCGTCGAAGAACTCATCGGTCTGATCGAGTTCCCCGAGATACCAGCCGAAGTAGAGGTTGTAGCTGTTGATGTCCGGGATCTCAAGGATCGGGCTTTCGATCTCCAGCATGAAGACGTTGGCCATCGTGGTGAGCCTGGTCGGATCCATCCGGTGGCAGAGGTCGTTGAGAAGGCGGTGGTTCTCGAGCAGGTCCTCATTGACCGCGCTCGCCGCGGTGATCTCGTTCGAAAGCCCCCAGACCGCGATCGAGGGATGGTTATAGCACTGGGTAATCAGCTCCCGCATCTGAGTGAGCGTGTTCTGCCGGCCGTTCTTCATGTGCATCGTGATGTAGGGGATCTCAGCCCAGACGATGAGGCCGTTCTCGTCGCAGAGGTCGTAGAACTCCTGCGCGTGCTGGTAGTGGGCGAGCCGAAGCGTGTTCGCGCCGAGCTCCCGGATGATCGCCATGTCGGCGGCGTGGTCCTCGTAAGAGAGCGCGTTCCCTTTGCCCTTGAGGTCCTGGTGGCGGCTCACGCCGCGAAGCGGATAGCTGCGGCCGTTGAGGAAGAAGCCCTTTTCGGGATCGCAGGAAAATGTACGGCACCCAAACCGTGTGCTGACTTCGTCGCCCGAGGGCAGCTTCGCGGAGGCGGTGTAGAGGTAGGGATCTTCAAGGCCGTCCCAGAGATGCACATTTTCGATCGTGAACTCGGCGGTGCGCTCGACCGTTCTGGTCTCTCCGTTTACAGTTATGTCAACCGACTGGCCGTTGTGCCAGGTCTCGACGGTGACGACGGCGGTTTTATTTTCCAGGTCGACGACTGGGGTCACCTTGATGCCCGGAGTCCCGTCCTTAAGGAGCTCGAAATGCTCCTCCGGCACCGCGATCAGGTTCACGGCGCGGTAGAGGCCGCCGTAGAAGGTGAAATCCGCCTTCTGGGGGTAGACGGTGTCGTTGTCCTCATTGTTCACGGAGATCGCGAGGACATTTTTGTCAGCGAGCTCACCGGTGAGCTCCACGCGGAAGGCGGAGTAACCGCCCTCGTGGCGGGTGAGCATTTTTCCGTTCAGGAAGACCTCGGCGGTCATCGCGGCGCCGTTGATCTCGAGGAAAACGCGCTCGCCGGCCGTCTCCTCCTTCGTGAGCTCCCGGACGTACCAGCAGGTGCCGCGGTGATAGTCGTTGCCGCCGTCCTGACCGTCGATTACGTTCCAGGTGTGGGGGAGCGTGACGGCTTCGCCCCGGGAGGCATTTTCCATGGCTGTTTCGACGGGGAGGGCGGCCTTTAAGAACCGCCATCCCTCCTTGAGTGCTGTGATTTTACGCATTTGCGGGATCCCCCTTGTGAAGTTCCTTATTGATCAGTGCTTCTTTTGCGGCGGCCTTTTTGTCGGCGATGCGGTGCTGGACTTCCGCCATCTCACTCTTGCCGAGCTTGCAGCCGCGCATGGCGACGAGCGTGCAGATCCAGCCTAAGATCGCGAGCCCGAAGCGGAGGAACATGGTCATCCAGAAGACGCCCGCGGTGTCCGGGTCGCCCGGCTGCGGCATCGTGGATGTGTAGCCGATCAGGGCGACGCAGGAGGTCGCGATGGCGGCCGAGAAGGAGGAGACGATCTTGTCGATCAGGCTGTAGGTGCCGGTGACGACGGCCGGAATGTATTTCCCGCTTCTGTCAAGCTCGAAGTCGATGATGTCGGCCATGAAGGCGGTGTTGGCAGTGGTGACGCACATCGCGAAACCGTTCGTGATGAAGGTCAGGGCGACGTAGACGATCATGGTGATGCCCATCGAGGCGATGGTCTGCGTTCCGACCGTGTTTCTCGTGACGATGAAGAAGAGGATCATAACAAGGTTTGCGTAGATGCAGTTGCGGGTCCAGGTGACGATGGACTCCTTGTTGCCGTGCTTGCCGGCGTAGCGGGCGCCGAAGATTGCAAAGAGGATGGACGGGAACATGCCGATCATGCTGAGCGTCGTCGCGAGGCCCATGTTGCCGATCAGGATGCCGCTCAGCATCGTGCCGACGATGGAGGCGGAGGAAGCCTGCTGGGCGATCTTGTCGGAAGCCGCGGAAATGATGTAGCTCTGGAGCGGCTTGTTGTTCGTGAGGACATTGATCATATCCTTCACCTCAAGACGCTCGGTCTTGCCGAGACCTTCAAAGTTCTCCGGCTTGTCGTACTCGGAGATGCCGATGCAGACCATCACGATGCCGAAGAAGGAGATCGCCACGCAGAGCCAGGTCACGACGTTCAGGAACTCCTGGTTGAAGCTGCCGCCGAAGGCCGGCATGAGGCGGGTGTAAACGACGATGTTGAGAGCCATCGGGACCATGTAGTTGAAGACGGTCTGCCAGACGCCGACGGTCGGGCGCTGCTTCGGATCGTTCGTGAGCAGGGGCGAAAGGGTCTGCGCGGTCATGTTGACGATCGTGTAGCCGATGACGTAGAGCATGTAGCAGAGAAGGAAGACCGGGACGCCGTGTCCTTTGCTCGAGAAAAAGTTGAACATGCAGAGGACGCCGAGACTCTGGATCGCCCAGCCGATGAGCATCAGCGGGCGGACCTTGCCGAACGGTGTGTTGAAGCGGTCATAGACAAATGCGAGCAGCGGGTCGGTAATCGCGTCAAAAATTCTGGTGAAGGTCAGAAGGCCGCCGACCACGAGGGTCGCGATGCCGTAGCCGATGCTGGCGGAGTAGCTCGCCAGGCCGATGAGAAAGTACATCGCCATGCCGTTGAAGGCGTTGAAGGCGACCAGGATGATCTGCCAGAGGTGGGCTCTCCTGTACTGTACGCCGTCGATTTCACTCCGGGCTGCCTGATTTTTTTCCATGATGATATCTCCTTTGCTATAAAAATATGTTCTGCGGATCCCTGTCCGCCTGTCTGGTTACATTGTAGTTTGAAGTTGGATTTTCGTAAACGTTAAAAATCGGGAAAAGTTATCAAAATTCAGGAGAATATCCGGCGGAGTAAAGAATGCGAAATTCACGGATAACAGGAGAATACGGTTGCCTCCCCGTGAATTCGATGCTAAAATTTCGGTAAGCGGCCGGCACTGTGACCGCAGCTGCCCGGCAGCCTGCTCATGAGGCTGCCGGAGACCTGAGAGGAGGCGCGTCCGATGGAAAGACAGATCACGCCTGAAGAGAGGAATCTTCTTCTTCTGGAGAGCCTGATCCCGCCGTCCGAAAAACTGTATGTCTGGAGCTACGACAGGCAGGGCAGGCTGATTGCCTCATCCTGCCCGGAAGATGAGAAGGAGCTCCTCGACAGGGCTTTCCACAGCCTCGGCGGCATTGAGCAGGCGCTGTCTTATGCGCATTCCGGGGAAAATGAAAAGCCCCTCCTCATCGGCTCCGTCATCGGCATGCAGTGGGCGGCAACCTTTGAGGCGGAGAAAAACCACGGACTCATCTTCGTGACCGGCCCGGTCTTTTACACGCAGCCGCTGGAGAAACAGATCCGGGAGACCTTAAAGAGCCTTCCGTTCGGCCGGGAGAACCGGATCCTGACAAACGAGCTCTGCCGGCTTCTGCCGGAGTTCCCCGTCATGCCCTATGCGGTCTTCATCCGCTATATGATGCTGATCCACAATACGCTGACGGGGCAGCAGCTGGGTCCGGAAGACCTGTTTCCGGAGACAGCCCCGGGCATCGAGCTCTCGTCCGATACCCCAAAGAAGCGTGACCGGAACAAAGTCTATCTGGCTGAACAGGCCCTGCTGCAGATGGTCCGCAGCGGCGATATCAGTTATGAGGGAGCTTTCCGCAACAGCATGAACATGAGCGCCGGCGTCCCGGTAAAGGGTCAGGATCCGCTGCGCGCCATAAAGACCAGCATTATCGTGTTCATCACGCTGGTGAGCCGGGCCGCCATGGAGGGCGGCCTCAGCCCCGAGATCGCGTATCCGCTCGGGGATTCCTACATCCAGACGGTCGAAAACTGCAATGACTCCGGAGAACTCTCCGCGCTGGGCTACACGATCTACCATGACTTCATTTACCGTGTGCACTATCTTCACGCGAATCCGGCCTACTCGCGCACGATACAGAAGTGCTGCGACTACATCGAGATGTCCGTCGGGCGGAAAATAAAGATCGCCGACCTCGCCGCGCTGGCCGGCTACTCCGAGTATTACCTGAGCGAGAAGTTCAAGAAGGAGACCGGGCAGTCCATCAATACCTACATCCGGAATGTGAAAGCGGAGCGCGCGAAAGTGATCCTCCGCACAACAGACCTCTCCGTCCGGGAGATCTCGGAGAGGCTGGCGTTCAGCACCGTCAATTTCTTTATCAAAAGCTTTAAGGACGCGGCAGGGGTGACGCCGGCGCAGTACCGTAAGCGGTACCGGAACGGCTGACGGCAGGCAGGCCTGCGGATCAGAAGAGGAACGTTAAATTGAGAATCCATCAACAGAATGCCGGAACCCCGGCAGGGAGACATGCCTTAAGGAGGCAGGGTCTTAAAACAGTATATTTACTGATTATTCTGGTGCCGGCGCTTGTCGCAGGCGCTCTTCTCCTGAGCCGGGCAGGCGGGAGAGGAAAGCCCGGCTATCACTGCATGGACGGGACCTCCGTCGTCCGGCACGCATGCGGGGGTCTGCCCGATGAGGCGTACTACACGAACTCGCGGGAAGCGCTGGAGAGCAGTCTTGAGAAGGGCTCCCGTTTTATAGAAATTGATTTTGATATTGACTTGAGCGGAGAACTTGTGGTATCCCACGATGAGGAGCGTTGGCGCACCCTGACCGGCAGCGGCTATGAGATTCCGTATACAAAGGAGAGCATTGCTGCCGGAGAGATCCTCGGGCAGTATCATGCGCTGACATTTGATGAGATATGCGAATATCTGGAGAACAATAAAAATCTTTACCTGATCACGGATACGAAATATACGGATCCCGATAGCATCGCGCTGCAGTTTCGGGAGATTGTTGAGACCGCGGCGGGTTACAAAGGCGTCCTTAAAAGGATCATCCCGCAGATCTATAACGAGAAGATGCTGGATGTCGTCCTTCAGGCATATGATTTTGAGACGATCATCTATACGCTTTATCTGGACCATTGGACCGGGGAGTCTGTCCTTGACTTCTGCGGCAGGACCCGTGTCGGCTGCGTGGCCGTCGGGCACAACTGGTTCTCCGAAGGAAAAATAGACTGGGAGACGGTCGAAAACTGGATGAAGCACGGCATCAAGGTGGCCGTGTTCACCGTAAATGATCCTGATGAGGCAAAAATGTTCAGGGATAAGGGGATATCTCTCATCTACTCCGATGACATCACACAGGAGGACATTGATCATGACTGATCCGGCGAAGAACGCGGACAGAAAGAAAACGGCAAAGGCACCCTCTGACAGAATAAACCGGGCTTTGAAGATCGCGGTCCTTGCGGTCATGCCCTGGGTCATCTGGGTGCTTGCCGCCAACGGGGGAGACATCTCTCCTCACTATATACTGTGCAATCTGCTGCTGATCCTGGCCGTTGAGCTGGCCTTTTTTACGGTCACAGCCAATGCCTCCGTGAGCGCCCTACTGACGGAGATCCCTGTATTTGTCCTCTACATGGCCAATGAGATCGTCTGGCAGCTTCGGGGCACGCCGCTCATGGCGAAGGATATTTTCAGCTTCAGGACGGCCATGTCGGTTGCCGGCGATTACAGAAATGATTTTCTGTTCAACGGTTCGATGCAAAGAAAAACAGCCGGACTCTGCATCACGGCTGTCATCTGCGTGCTGCTGTTTATCGCCGAGAGAAAGACCCGGAACGATAAAAAGCGCAGGATCGTCCCGCGGGTCATTTCCCTTGCGGCTTTCACGATCACCTGCCTTATAATCACGCGGATCGATATCAGTGCATGGGACATGAATGCATTCTGGCACCAGTCCGAAGAAAAGACCTACGGAAAGCTTCTGTGCCTCTACAAGGAGGCAACGGAATTATCGGTTGAGAAGCCTGCCGGGTACAGTAAAAAGGAACTGGCGGAGCAGATGCTTCAATATGAAAATGAAACCCCGGATGACGGCGGGTCCCCGGAAAAACCGAACATTATCGTGATCATGAATGAAGCATTGGCGGATTTTACAGTCTATGACGGTTTTGACGACGCTCTGGACCCGCTGCCGAATCTCAGGCGGATGACGGAGGAAGGCGAGATCCGGTCCGGCATGCTGCACGTCTCCATCTGGGGCGGCGACACGGCCAATACGGAATGGGAGCTTCTGACACAGAATTCACTGATCAACTGCCCGGGCAGCGTACCGTACAATCAGTACATTTTCAGCGATAAGGACGGCCTGGTGAGCCATCTGGGCGATCTGGGGTATTCGACGACCGCGATCCACCCCTTCTTTGCGTCCGGATATGACCGAGAACACGTCTATGAGTATCTGGGCTTTGATGAGTTCATGTCGATCCTGGACTTTGACGAGCGCTATGCCGGCCATGCCTTCTGCGAGTATCTGTCCGACGAGGAGCTGGCCGCCTCCCCCGAAGGGATGTACATCCGGAATAAGATCTCGGACCGCTGTCTCTACGATAAGACGATCGAGGTGTATGAGGAGAAGAAAAAGGAAGGTCCGGTCTTCATTTTCGACATCACCATGCAGAATCACGGCGCCTACACCTATGAGAACTACGAAGGACACATAAACGCTTCTTATACGGGAGATGAAAATAACGACCGGCAGCTGTCCCAGTACCTGTCGCTGGAGTACGAGAGCGATCAGGCTTACAGGGAACTGATCGACTATTTTGAAAATACTGACGAGAAAGTCATCATCCTTATGTTCGGGGATCATCAGCCCAGCCTTGCCGATGAGACCTACAATCTCTTCCAGAATAAGAGCAGGGATGTGGCGGTGAGTGACTGGACAGAGGAGGAGCTCGCTCTTCGATATGTCATCCCTTACTACCTGTGGACAAACTTTGAGCCTTCGGTGTCCGGTAACTATGAGGAGCTCAGCGCGAATTACCTGGCGCTCATGCTGCAGGATTACGCGGACCTGGCCTATGACGCGAGGACCGCTTACATGCAGACGCTGTTTGAGCAGTATCCTGTCGTTTCCGCCAGGGAGGTGAAAAATGCTGCCGGCGAGCGCCTGTCTCCGGAGGTCTGGAACGATGACAGCAACAGGGAGGCGCTCCTTTACCGGCAGATCCAGTACTACTATATGTTTGATAAATGACGTCTTCTCATCCGGCATTGACAAGACCGTGCCTGAAATGGCATAATCTATCAGAGAGAAAAGGGGGATACATCATGGGAAAAAATATCATTCTGACAGGCGACCGCCCCACCGGACGGCTTCACCTCGGGCATTACGTAGGATCTCTGAAGCGCAGGGTAGAACTGCAGAACTCCGGGGAATTTGATGAGATCAATATCCTGATCGCGGACGACCAGGCTCTGACGGACAACGCGGACAACCCGGGCAAGATCAGGGACAATATCGTGAACGTGGTTCTCGACTACCTGTCGGTGGGCATCGACCCGGCGAAGACGACGATCTGCGTGCAGTCGGCCCTTCCGGCTCTTCATGCGCTGACCTTCTACTACCTCAACATGGTGACGACAGCCCGCCTGTCCCGGAACCCCACGGTCAAGGCGGAGATCCAGATGCGCGGCTTCGCGGATGAGGGCCTCCCGGCCGGCTTCTTCGTCTATCCGGTCTCCCAGGCGGCGGACATCACCGCGTTCAACGCCAACGTGGTCCCGGTCGGCGAGGACCAGCTTCCGATGATCGAGCAGACCCGCGAGATCGTGGAGCGCTTCAACAAAATCTACGGGAAGACGCTGGTGCTCCCGAAAGCGATGATCCCTGAAAATGAAACCCAGCGCCGTCTCCCCGGCGTCGACGGAAAGGCCAAGATGAGCAAGTCGCTCGGGAACTGCATTTACCTCTCCGACACGCCGAAGACCGTCAAGAAGATGGTCAACGGGAAGATGTTCACGGACCCGCAGCACCTGCAGATCAGCGACCCGGGCCACATCGAGGGCAACGTGGTCTTCACCTACCTGGATGCGCTGTGCACCGACGACGATTTTGCGCGCTTCCTGCCGGACTATCAGAATCTCGAGGAAATGAAGGACCATTACCGCCGCGGCGGCCTCGGCGACGGCGTCTGCAAGAAGTTCCTCATCAACGTGCTCGAGGAGACGCTTGCACCGATCCGCGAAGAGCGCGCGAAGTGGGAGGCGGACATCGATTCCGTGTACGACATCATCCGGGAGGGCACCGCGAGGGCGGTCGAGACGACCAACGAGACGCTTGCCCGTGTCCGGAAGGCGATGCGGATCGACTATTTCGAGGACCGCTCGATCGTGGGCGAGTGGAATGAGCTGCTTCGGAAGGCGAAACAGTAAGAAACCATGAGAGTCAGTAAGCCGCTGCCCCGGGAAATCCCCCGGGCAGCGGGTTTTTGTATACGGAGGACTGTCCTTACGGAGTGTTATCCATGAAAAATGCTGACAACAAAGATACAGTAGATATAAAGATCTCAGCACTCAGAATACTGGCTGCCCTGGCGGTCATCTGGCTGCACACGAACGGAACAGCACTGGTTCATCCGGAGATCGTCGAAGTAGACTATGATCATGCCAGATGGTTTGCCGTCAACTATTATCTGATGAGATGGGGCGTCCCGGTCTTTCTCATGCTGACAGGCGCCCTGCTGCTGAACCGAAAGAAGGATCTGACGCCGCGCATATGCCTTGTAAAAAATGTGCGCCGCATCCTTTTTGCGGTCCTGCTGTTCGGCTCGGCCTATGCATTTGTCCTGCACATCGGTACGGACGGGGCTCTCCGCGCCCTGCTGAAGGCCCCCTGGTATGCTGTCACCGGCCGGACGGCCGATCATCTCTGGTACTGCTTTATCCTGATCGGCATCTATCTGATCCTGCCGGTCTTAAAGGCGTTTACGGACAATGCCCAAAGGAGCTGGGTCTTCTATGTTCTGGTCTCCGTTTTTGTGATGGGAATGGCCGTACCCACGGTAAACCGTCTGTTTTCGCTTCATGTGCCCTTTAACATTGCGCTGACGTATCCGGTCTTTTATGTGTTATGCGGATATTATATGGACAGATACCGGAACAGCCGGTACCGCCTTCTCCGGCTTTTCGGATTCCTGACCCTTCTCCTTGCAATCGGCATCCTGGTCTGGCGGGATCCGGCACTGGAGACGTCCCGCTTTGACTACAACAGCCCTGTCACCGCCCTGTCCGCAGTCTGCCTGTTCGGCCTGTTCTTCGGAAAAGGAAATGAAGCCGCCGGAACGCGGTCCGGCAGCGCGCGGATAAAAAAATGGCTGTGGCAGATCGACAGGCTCTGCTTTGGCGTCTATCTGATTCACCCGGTCTTCATTCAGGGATTATACAGGATCGTCCGGCTGACCCCGATGCATTTTCATCATTACAGGCTGGGAACGGTACTGGTCTTCCTGATCGTCACAGCGCTGTCCTTCCTGTCATGCGCGCTGCTTCGACTGATCCCTCCGATGCGAAAATATGTCTTATAACCCGGGAAGAGAGGTCCTGAGATGAATAATAGTATTGCGGCTCGACCGGGTTATGGCGGACCGAAAGATGAGTCTGAATGAGCTGTCGGAACGTGTGGGAGTTTCAAATGTGAATCTCTCCAAGCTTAAGACCGGCAAGAAGAATGACATAAGGTTAATGAGAGCCGCGAAAAGCGGCTCTTTTTTTGCGGGATTTTTGGTGTACCTCCGGGAAAAAGGGGCTGATGAGGCGGGTCTACCGGAGGTTCATTGCATTTTTCGGGGCGATTCGGTATGATAATGGCAGGGAAAGGAGGAATCTCCATGGATCAGGTAAAAATCGGAAGATTCATCGCCGAACTTCGGAAGGAAAAAGGGCTGACGCAGGCTTCCCTCGCCGGGCAGTTCGGGATCTCGAACAAGGCGGTCTCGAAGTGGGAAAACGGCAAAAGCCTGCCGGACGCCTCCATCATGCTTGAGCTCTGCAATCTGCTCGGCATCACGGTAAATGAACTGCTCACCGGGGAGAGGATCCCTGTGGAAGACTACAGGGAGAAGGCGGAGGAGACGCTCACGAGCGTTGTGAGGGATTCGCAGGAAGAAAAGAAGAATGTGCGCAAAAGAGGATGGGGCCTTGCCGCGGCCGCGGCGGTCCTCGCCGTGCTCGTCTTGTCAGCTCTGTTCTATACCTGGCCGCGCACGATCGAGCAGCGGTATCCGGCCCTCAGGATGGATGGGTGCGTCAGGATCAGCGGCTGGTATCGGCCGGCCGGGGACTCGGTCAACCATGAGTTCTCCTTTACGCCGGAGGATAAAGAGTTTTCCGTGCTTCTCCATATGTTCAGTGAGACCACGTTCACGATGCGGCTGCGGAATATTCTGCCGGGGAAGAAGAGCTTTGCGAATGTGGGTGATTACTGGCAAGTTTCTTTTGATTTCGAGGAGATCACCTTCGCGGATGGGGGGTCATTCGGCGGAACTCTTCTGCAGATGACCAAGGCGGGCGATGACGTCACGCTGTTATATTTCGAGGGCGGTATGGTTCAGTGCGGGATCGGCGACTCTGAGCGGTGGACGGCCGGCGTGATGGAGATGCTGAGGCTTTGCGGAGAGTAAGAAAAATGACCGGGATGGTTTAAAAACGGTGCATAAACGGTTAAAACGGTTTGATTTCTGCGGTTTATACATGTATAATAATCTTAGATACTGATCTGATAAGGAATAAAGGGAGGACGATATGACCCTCAGAGAGATGAAGAGCCGAAAAAAAGAACTGGGGCTCAGCAATAAGGAAATCTCAAAGAGATCCGGCGTCCCGCTCGGAACCGTGCAGAAGATATTCGGGGGAGTCACGGAAGCCCCCCGCATGGAGACGATCATTGCGCTGGAGAGAGTCCTCAGGCGGGATACGGACGGTTACGCTGCCGGTTCTTCAGGCAATGGGGAGTCTTTGTTTGTCGCGGAACCGGTGCCGGCATATAATGCAGGACCATCTTTCCGACATGTCAAAAAGCAGGGAGAGTATACCCTGGAAGACTACTACGCCCTGCCGGATGACCGGAGGGTGGAACTGATCGACGGAGTAATATATGATATGGCAGCGCCATCACATGAGCATCAGCTCGTTTCAGGGGAGCTGTCCTACCAGCTGCAGGATTTTGTGAAGAAGAACGGGGAAAAATGTCATGTGCTTACGGCACCACTTGATGTGCAGCTTGACAGGGACAGCCGGACGATGGTGCAGCCGGATATTCTGGTGATCTGTGACCATGATAAAGTAAACAGCCGCGGGATCTTCGGCGCCCCGGACTTTATCGCTGAGATCCTGTCTCCGGCCACGGCTAAAACTGATCTGACGATCAAATTGTATAAGTACATGAAAGCAGGCGTCAGGGAATACTGGGTCGTTGATCCGGAGAACCGGCAGATATTTATCTATCAGAAAAATGAGGAGAGCATTTTTCTTGTGACGTACACGTTTGACGATCTCGTCCCGGTCGGCATATGGGACGGGCGGTGCAGGGTTGATTTTCTGGAGATTGCGCGCGAGATGGCTGTATGGAGGAATGAAAGATGAAAGGCTTTATCAGAGCAGACGGCAAAAATGAAACTCTGAAGAGGCGGAAGAAGTATTGACCTGCGAATTGAATCGCGGGCTTTGATATGGTATATTGAGGATAACAAGGAGGTAACTGATATGATTAAAGTATACGGAATGCCGACCTGCCCCTACTGCGACTATATCCACAAACAGATCGAAGGGCGTGAAGACGAGTTCAGGTACATCAATATCGGAGAGAACATCCGGAACATGAGCGCCTTTACGAGACTGAGAGACACGAACCCGGCCTTTGACCGGATGAAGGCGATCGGGGATGTCGGGATCCCGGCGTTCGTGCTGGAGGACGGGACCGTGACCCTGAAGCCCGAGGATGTCGGGCTCGTGGAGTTCGGGACGCCGGGCGCCTGCTCGATCGAGGATCACAGGAGCGGGAGAAAGGGCTGCTGAGGCAAGCGGGGACTATTCGAGTTCGATCGTTCCCGGCGGCTTCGACGTCAGGTCGTAGAGCACCCGGTTCACCCCGGGAACCTCGTTGATGATCCGGTTCATGCAGCGCTGCAGGACCGCCCAGGGAATCTCGGCCGCCTCGGCGGTCATGAAATCGGACGTGAGGACCGCCCGCAGCACCACCGCAAGCCCGTAGGTCCGGTGGTCGCCCATGACGCCGACGCTCCGCATGTTGGAGAGGGCGGCAAAATACTGCCCGAGATCCTTGTCGACGCCCGCGCGGTGCAGCTCATCCCGGAAAATGAAATCCGCCTCCTGCACGATCCTGACCTTGGCCGGCGTGATCTCGCCGACGATCCGGACGCCGAGCCCCGGACCCGGGAACGGCTGGCGCATGACCAGCTGCTCGGGGATCCCCAGCTCAAGCCCGACCCGGCGGACCTCGTCCTTAAACAGCATCCTGAGCGGCTCGACCGGCTTCTCGTCGAAGCCGAGCTCGCGGACCAGCGCGATCGGGAGCCCGCCGACGTTGTGGTGGGATTTGATGACGTCGGACGTCTTTCCGTCGCCGCTCTCCACCACGTCCGGGTAGATCGTGCCCTGGGCGATGTAGCGGACGAGGCCTTTCATTTTCTTCGCCTCGTCGCCGAAGACCTGCGGGAAGATCGCGCCGATCACCTTGCGCTTGGCCTCCGGGTCCGATTCGCCCATGAGCTCCATGAAGAAGCGCTCCCGGGCGTTCACGCGCGTGAAATCAAGATCGAACGAGCCGCCCGGACCGAAGATCGCCTCGACCTCGTCGCCCTCGTCCTTGCGCATGAGCCCGTGGTCGACGAAGACGCAGTGGAGCTGCCGGCCGATCGCGCGGGAGAGGAGAGCGGCCGCGACCGAGGAGTCGACGCCGCCGGAGAGCCCCAGGATCACATGGGCGTCCCCGATCTTCTCGCGGAGTTCCTTTATGGTATTTTCGGCAAATGAAGACATCTCCCAGTCCCCGCTGCACCCGCAGACCTTCCGGACGAAGTTCCGGAGCATGGCCGTGCCCTCCTTCGTGTGGGAGACTTCGGGATGGAACTGGACGGCGTAGAGCTTTCTGTCTGCATTTTCCATCGCGGCCGCCGGGCAGTTCGCCGTGCGGGCGGTGATGCGGAAGCCCTCGGGGACTGCCGCGATGTAGTCCGTGTGGGACATCCAGGTCAGCGTCTCCGGGGAGACGCCCTCGAAAATGGCCGAATCCGGCGCAGTGACCGAGACGGATGTGTGGCCGTACTCGCTCACCGGGGCGGTCTTTACGCTGCCGCCGAGCTTATAAGCCATGAGCTGGGAGCCGTAGCAGATCCCGAGCACCGGGATCCCGAGCGAAAAGAGCTCCGCGGGTGCGGTCGGCGAAGCCGGATCGTAGACGCTGTTCGGGCCGCCGGTCAGGATAATGCCTTTCGGCTGCCTCCTTCTGATCTCTTCAACCGGCGTTGAAAAGGGGATGATCTCGCAGTAGACATTGCATTCGCGGACGCGGCGGGCGATCAGCTGCTTGTACTGGCCGCCGAAATCGATGATCAGGACGAGTTCGTTCATGGAGATTCCTTTCATTTTCCCTGTAAGACAGACTTCAGGCGGTGCGATGCGGGGCACTGACCGCCGGATATCATTATAATATACGAAATTCTTCTCCGATTCTACAGAATTCTGTTAAAATTTTTGCCTCATTTTTCGTGGAAATGGTACGCGCCTTTGTGCTATGATTAGTAAATCCAAACGGAAGCACCTAAAAGGAGGATTTTATGGCAGACGCAAGAAGTGAATACTATGCAAACAGTGAAAATATCCGCCCGGAATCGATGGAACGGATCACAACGAAGGAGCTGGCTGATAAGTTCATCGCGGAGCAGATCGAGATGCTTAGAAAACAGATCGGCGACGGCAAGGTCCTTCTTGCGCTCTCCGGCGGCGTTGACTCGTCGGTCGTCGCGGCGCTCCTCATCAAGGCGGTCGGCAAGCAGCTCACCTGCATCCATGTCAACCACGGCCTGATGCGCAAGGGCGAGAGCCAGATGGTCATCGACGTCTTTGAGAAGCAGCTCGGCGCGAACCTCATCTACGTCGACGCGACCGACCGTTTCCTTGACCTTCTTGCCGGCGTCTCCGATCCGGAGCAGAAGCGCAAGATCATCGGCGGCGAGTTCATCAAGGTCTTCGACGAGGAGGCTGCCAAGCTTAAGGATGTGAAATTCCTCGGCCAGGGCACCATTTATCCGGACATCCTTGAGAGCAAGGACGGCATCAAGGCCCACCACAATGTCGGCGGCCTGCCGGAAGAGGTGAAAATGGAGCTTGTCGAGCCCGTAAAGCTCCTCTTCAAGGACGAAGTCCGCGTGGTCGGCGCTGCGCTCGGCCTGCCGGCTGAGATGGTCAACCGCCAGCCGTTCCCGGGTCCGGGTCTCGGCGTCCGCTGCCCGGGTGCGATCACCCGCGACCGTCTCGAGGCGGTGCGTGAGTCGGATGCGATCCTCAGGGAAGAGTTCGCGAAGAACGGCCTTGAGGGCAAGGTCTGGCAGTATTTCACGGTCGTCCCGGATTTCAAATCCACCGGTATCAAGAACGGCAAGCGCACCTTTGACTGGCCGTGCATCATCCGCGCGATCAACACCACGGACGTCGTGGAGGTCACGGTTGAGCATCTGCCGGATGAGCTGATCGACCACCTGGTGAAGCGGATCATCGCGGAGGTGCCGGGCATCAACAGGGTGCTGTATGATTATACGCCGAAGCCGCCGGCGACGGTTGAGTACGAATGATCGCGAACGCAATAAACGATGCAGATACAGAGAAGGCCAGACCCGTGGAGAGCTCGCTCTCCTAAGGGTCTGGCCTTCTCTGTATCTATAGCGCGCCTGCGCGCGTGCAGACTGCCCGAAGGGCAGGATGCTGC
>OCTX014550139.1_pt1 | contig 31935 bp, 23 predicted proteins | sample 1539691 | NCBI WGS metagenome assembly OCTX01 (sample SAMN02144231, study PRJEB22623) | gut metagenome | biome: sheep rumen | host: Ovis aries | place: New Zealand
TTTTTCTTATCCTATACAAAGATACAAAACTTGTATCACATTGAAAAACAAATAGTTATAAATAATCTTAATATTCAACGACAGACCCTACTTTACGTAAATCATCAAGGGGGAGAGTGGCTCTTTTTGATAGGACTGCCGCCCGATTGGGCATGATGGTGATGATACTCCTTGCTACAGGAAATGTGGCAAAGGCTGATGTGACGTTGTTCTCGGCGGACTTCACTACTTTGGGAACATACGAAACAACGGGCAAGGTGACCATGAGGCTCACGTTTGCAGGCAACGCCAACTATAATCAGAAGACCGAGGACATCGTGGTGGAAGTCATCAAAATCAGTGCGCCCGTCATCAGCCCTTCGGGCAAGATCACGCAGGATCAGGAAGCAACGGTCTATTATACCACCGACGGCTCAGACCCACGCACCAGCAATACGCGGCAGACTGGCACACTGCCCATCCAGCTGACGCTCACCGACACGCAGACCATTTATGCCGTGGCTATCGACAATACGGACGTGAGTAGGGTAGCGGAGCTGAACCATGTGAACACAAATCAGACCTACCAATACACCCTTGAGGACAACAACAAGCCTGGGCTGGGTAAGGTGGAGACCATGACCGACGGCTCGAACAACGTGGTGATGCGAATGACCTACGGCGACCTGCCCGAATATGTGCAGAAGAGCGGCAACAGCATTTGGAAGACGAAGGCTCGCGACGGACGCATGCGCGATGCCGAGTTCGACGACTACCAGATATCAACCATTGCCGAGAACTACGACGGAACGAGCGAGGACAGCTACAACGGCAGCAATGGTTACGGATTGCAGTTTGTAGGTTACGAAGTGAACACACCATTCTCGCTTCCCATTGCCGGTGCCTACGTGAAGTTTGAACCCGAAGTGGACGGACTGCTGCAGGTGGTGATTCGCCAAAACGGTTCGTTTGTTGAAACCGGCGATGTCGCGGAAACTGGCTCCTACAACCTGCGCCGCCGCGTGGTGTTCTTTGCCGATGAAACTGGTCGCGCCTATGTTCCAGACGTGGAATATACGGCACAGATGAACCTCAACAGCACCATCGACCCGAAACTCTTCGACTTCAACCACACGAATGTGAAACCGGTGGACCATGACAATTTCGACTACTATCAAGACTTGCTCTTCGGACAAACCTTGACAGACGAGGAATGGGACGCCAAGCGCAATGGTGAGGCCATAGCCAACCAGCTCGTGACGAGTCTTGTGCAGCATTCTTCACAGCGGGGTGTGCTTCTGGGCGATGTGCCCGGCTATCTCTGCGTGACGAAGGCATACGTGAAGTACACCATCAACGTGAAGGCAGGAAAGACCTACTTCCTGACGGGCAACACAACCAAAGTGGGGCTTTGCGGCTACCAGTTCACTCCCGACGCCTCCTACCATGCCTCAGAGGCTACGCTCGAGGAAGGCACCAAGGGTGGCGACGCCACCTCGGCCAACAGCACCCTGCTCAGCGGAACTGTAGGCGAGAAATACAACGTGGCGCTCACCCGCACCTTTGAGGCCGACCAGTGGGCGACGCTCGTGCTGCCGTTCTCGGTGTCGGCAAGCAAGGTGAAGGAGGTGTTCGGCGAGAACACACTCATTCTGAACTTCAACGACGTGACCACCACTGTGAACGAAAACGGTGCTACGGTGCTCAGCCTGAACCTGCGCAAGCACTATCACCAGATGATTGTGGCGGGCATGCCGCTGCTCATCAAACCCTCGAAGACCGTCGCCAATCCCGTCATCAGCAATGTGACTTTGGAGAAGCTGAGCGTAGAGCCCATGAGTCAGGATGTTCATGCTGATGATGGCAACTACAAGAGTGGATTCAAACTCAATGGCAGCTATGAACCCACCGTGATGCCCGCCTATGCCTACTACATGAGCGACAACCAGTTCAAGCAGAAGAGCAACGGCAACACCACCAACACCAAGGGTATCCGCGCCTGGATTGAGGGTGCCGCAGAAGCGTCACCGGCCAAGATCAATGCGCTGAGCGTGTTCGACGACCAAGGCGAAGTGGTGACTGCCATCGACGTTGAGCAGATTGCCGAGGCATTGGGTGTGAAGGTGGAGCGACAGGCTGCCATCTACACCCTGAGCGGACAGAAAGTGTCGGCCGACGGCAACCGCGACCAGCTGCCCCGTGGGATGTACATACAAAACGGAAAGAAGTTCGTTGTGAAATAACCACCCTATAAAAAAGCATACAGAAATGAAAAGAACAAGATATATACAGCCACAAACGGAGCATTTCCTGATGGTCTGTCATGAGCACTTGGCAGCCGGTTCGCCCGGCAAGACCAATGTGGACGACTATTCGGGCACGGGCCAGGGAAACACAGGCCTGGGTGGCGACACTGGCGAAGGCGACGATGAAGACGACCCGGACGCCAAGGCTTTCAACATTTGGGAGGCTTGGGACTGAGTCGCTGAGGGGATGCAGAAGGTTGCGGAATGCAATCTGAAAAATATTGATATTGCAAAGGGGCACGGCCATGCGCGAGCGGCACGTGCCCTTTTTTCGTTTTGTGTGGCGTTGGCAGTGGATTTTTTGTGTCTTACCGCCTCCCGTTGCCGTTTTTTTGCGGAGAGAGGGTCGGAAAACCGTAGTTTTTACACTTTTTAAGATTTTTTCCGCGCAAAATGTTTTGCGGATAGCAGAAAATGTTTATCTTTGCAACGTAAAAAACTGAAATGCGACAGAAAGCTATAGACGACTAAGAACTATATTTGACAGATATATATTTTTTCCGCTAAGACACAAAAAAAAGACTGACTCAAGTTTTTGCAGCGCATACATAATGGTTGTTGCAGCGCGGAAGACGGTGTTGCCGGTCTTGATGGTGTTCGGGGCGGAGCAAGGACGAAGAAATACACACAAACTGAAACCATATATTTTATAGTTATTATAATCCTCAATGCATAAATTAAGAATAGTAGTAATTAACGCGTGAGAAGAAGGAGGCATGCCCAAAGCGATGGTGTCATGACCTCCTTTATTTTTTTGTACCCTTTTATTTTGCATAATAGGAAGAATTGTTGTAATTTTGCGCACAACTAATCTGTATGATATCGAAAGTCTTTTGCTTTGGCTAATCAGGAAGCCCTGGAAAGTACATAAAATTTAGAAAAGAGATAAAAAACAAACGAAACAAATCTAATAAAAACATCATGCGAAGAAATTTACTGGCAACCATCGTGTTGCTGCTCATGGCCGTGGTGGCTGTGGCACAAAAGAAGTACGAACTGAGTGACGCTACGTGTAACGCCGCTAAGGGCGATAATTCGCCGTGGACGTTCAACAACGGGTTCTCCGTGAGCGAGAACGCCGGAAAGACCTATGGTGCTGGTGGAGGCGGAATCAAATACTCTGCTGGAGTGAAATACACCATCCATATTCCCGATGGCGTGGAGATAAAATACGTCACCATCAGCGGTTATGACAACTATGCCGAGGTGGATTCCTATTTGGGCGAGCTTGGTGGCACGGAGTATGGCGAGAACGACTATGTGTGGCCGCAGAAAGATGCCAGCGGCAACTCTACCGACGTGAAACATGCTATTGAGTTGAGCTCACCCGTTACGGACGAGCTGACGTTCACCCCCATGGGCAAGCAGGTGGTCTGGATTATCACGCTCTACGACTATGTGCCCGGAGGCAACAGCCAAGGGGGCGGGGCCGAGAACTTCGTGTGGCCTACGCCAGCCGAGCAGATGGAGCCGCTGGGGCGTGACGTGGTGGCTGTGCCCGCCAAGAACAACAAGGGCATTTTCGTAAGCTGGCGCTTGCTGGGTACCGATGCCGACGATGTGACGTTCGACCTGCTGCGCGATGGTGTCAGTGTGGCTACCGACCTCAGTGTGAGCAACTTTACCGATGCCAACGGTACGGCGTCGAGCCAGTATGAGGTGGTGGTGAAACAGAATGGCACAGAATTGGAAACCACAAGTCCGGTCACCCCGTGGGCCAACATCTTCAAGAGCGTAAAACTCAACCGTCCGGCTGGTGGCACCCACCGTTGGCGCGAATACAATTCAAGCACCAAGAAATATGGCTCATGGCAGGACAACGTGCCCTACGAATACACCCCCAACGATGTGTCGGTGGGCGATGTGAATGGCGACGGACAGATGGAACTCATCGTCAAATGGGATCCCTCGCACTCGCAGGACAACTCCATCGGCAGCGGCTTCTCGGGCAGTGTTTATTTGGACGCTTACAAAATGGACGGAGAGCAACTGTGGCGCATCGACCTGGGCGACAACATCCGCGCCGGTGCCCACTACACCCAGTTCCTGGTTTATGACTTCGATGGCAACGGCAAGGCTGAGCTCATCTGTAAGACGGCTCCCGGCTCAAAGGACGGACTGGGCCGTTATGTCACCGAGGCTGCCGACGACAGCGACATCAAGTCGGCCGACAACACCAAGGACTACCGCAACGAAACGGGCTACGTGAACGAAGGCCCTGAGTATCTCACCGTGTTCAGCGGCGAAACGGGCGAGGCCCTCCACACCATCTTCTACAATCCCAACCGCGCCGGCTCACTGGGCGGTGCTCCCTCCCACCCCAGCAAGACGTTCTGGGGCGACAACTACGGCGGGCGCGCCGACCGCTATCTGGCCTGCGTGGCCTATCTGGGCGGAACAAGTCAGAATCCCAGTGCCGTGATGTGCCGCGGCTACTACACCCGCGCCTACCTTTGGGCAGTCGATTTCGACGGCAACAAGCTGACGACCCGTTGGCTGCATGCCTCTAATTCTACCTCTGAGGTGGAAGTGACCGATGCCGACGGCAACACCACGAAGACCACCCATGGCAGTCCTACCAGCGGCGGCAGTGGCACCATGTATGGCAACGGTAACCATAACCTCAGCGTGGGCGACGTGGATGGCGACGGATGCGACGAAATCATCTGGGGCTCAGCTGCTTGCGACCATGACGGCTCGCTGCTCTATGCCACGGGATTCGGTCATGGCGATGCCATCCACCTGAGCGACATCGACCCCGACCGCCCCGGACTGGAGCTTTTCCAGGTGCACGAGGAGAAAGGCACTTATTCGTGGGACCTTCACGATGCTGCCACGGGCGAAGTCATCTGGAAAGGTGGCAACAAGGGTGTTGACAATGGCCGCGGAATGGCTGCTGATGTGGTGGCCGACAGCCGCGGACAGGAGTTCTGGTCCAGCGACGACCGCGTGGAGCGCAGCGCTCAGACGGGCGAAGTGGTCAACTCGAAATCGCTCAGCATTAACTTCCGTATCTATTGGGATGGCGACGCCCAGGACGAGCTCTTCGACGGCAAGTATGACAGCGGCAGCGGCAAGTGCGCTCCCGTCATCACAAAGCTTAACGGCACCAGCAACTCCACACTGCTCGCACTCGGCAGCTACGGTGCTTCGCAGACTTGCAACACCACCAAGGCCACGCCCTGCCTGCAGGCCGACCTGCTGGGCGACTGGCGCGAGGAAATCATCTGCTGGAACTACGACGACCCGTCGCAAATCAACATCTTCACCACCAACATTCCCTCTGACCTGCGTGTGCCCACCTTGCTCCACGATCATGTCTATCGCATGGGCGTCGTCTGGCAGCAGACGGCCTACAACCAGCCGCCCCACTTGGGTTACTATCTGCCCGACTACCTGACCTCAAAGCAATCTACAGGCATCCGACAGACTGAGATGGCCGAAAAGAAAGCCTCCAATACCATCTACGACCTGCAGGGCCGCCGTATTCAAGGCCAGCACCTCTCGCGCGGGGTCTATATACAGAATGGCCGCAAATACGTGGTTGAGTAGTAACAGTCGCCTCTCTTTTTGACAGAGTAATATACTCAACTTTCTCCTGTTGGAAATAGTCTGGGGATTGTGAGTAGGGAACTTAGCACGTGCCTCCACAATGTAGGGAACTTAGCTTGTCTAGTTCCAATGGCGCGCCAGCGCCAATTCCTCATCATGCTCTTGACCTCGCTCTTCACTGGATTTTGGCACTGTCGTGCCAACGGAACTAGACAAGCTAGGTTCCCTACACGATACCACACAAGCTAAGTTCGCTACAATGCGGAGGCACGTCATTGATTCCTGACACAAGCTAAGTTCGCTACAATGCGGAGGCACGTCATTGACTCCCGGCAAGCGACACTTCATTATTATAGACACAGTAACATACTAACATAATCCCTCTATAGAGATTCTTTGTTAGTATGTTACTATGTCTTTTTTCCGTTATTCTGTCTGGTGTTGTAAACGTTTACGTGAAACTTTTGTGAAAATTATTTTGAACTGATAGTTTTTCTCCATATATTTGCAAAATGTAGTGCATCAGACAGTTTTTGTCTATCTGTCAGGGAATTACTCATCCACCCTGCTACCTTTTGATTATTGTAGATAAAAGAATTATAACTAATAACTAAAACAAAAAATATTATGAACAGACAATTACGTTTATTATTCACAGCCCTCATGGCCGTCTTCGTGACAGTGGGGAGCTGGGCGCAAACGGAATTTTCAATTAAATTCCAAAATAAGAATAGCATTGTTGAATCAACATCAGGCTATTTTACTTATAACAAGGGCGAAGGCACTGCTGTAAGTTGGTCATCTAGCGGCAAACATTCCTGTACATACGGTGGCGAAACTTATAGTAATGTAATTAAAATGGAAAGTGCCACCCAGGTTTATTTTACTTCTACTGCTGAGGCTACGGTTACGATAGTACAGACCACATCGAATGGTACCGGTGACAAGCTCAAATTTGATGGTACAAATTTGGATGCCAATTTGGCTAATACAACAGTTACTGTTGACAATGTTAACAAGTATAATGAGTATGTCATTACTAACGTAGCAGCGGGCAAACACACTATCACTCGCCAAAGTGAAACCGGTCTGGCTTATATCAAAGTGGTTTATACAGGGGCTGCAATGGAAACTCTTGCCACCCCTGAAATCACCATTGATACTGCTACAGGCGAAGTAACTATTGGTGCTGTGGAAAATGCAACTTCGATAGTTTATACTACGGACGGTACCGATCCGTCGGCAACAAATGGTGAGGTTTATTCTGAAGCATTTACTGTTGAAGATGGCACCACCGTGAAAGCCATTGCATTGGGCGACAATGAGAATTATGCCAACTCAGAGATTGCTTCTGAACAGGCAATTCTCGACGTGACATCGATTTCCGATCCTACATTCGTTATTGTAAATGGCTCGGTGGCTATCAGCTGCGAAACAATAGGTACCACAATTTATTATAGCACTGATGGAAGCACATTTAACGAATATAACGGTACGTTCACATTAACCGAAAGTGGAACGGTTTATGCCTATGCAAAGCGAGGAACCATTGTTTCGACCACTGTTTCTGAAAATGTAGAAGTTATTGGTAAGGGTGACGCTAATGTTACTGTAACGCTCGATTTTACAACGATGGACGTGCAGACTGTCGATGGCTTGTCAACGATGGTTGGAAAGAGCGGAACCGATAACGAAGGCTATTCAATTGTTCTGAACAATTCGCAAAAAACATGGTCAAATGGTGTTGGAGATAAGGCAAGCTATATCAAACTTTCGAACGGAGCAGAGAATATTCTGAAGCTCCCAGAAGGTGTTTCTGCCACTCGAATGACTATTTATAGCTTTATAAATAGTGACAAAAACACCACTGAAAATGGATGGGAGAAGGTGAATGGCGTTTCTTATGCCTATAAGACCTATCCTATGGTTGCCTACAACGGAGTAAGCAATCCCGATGTGCGTGTCTATGCATTGGAAGGTACAGAAACCGAAATTTCTTTTAATAATAAAGGAAACCAGCTGTTATTCTACATTGTGCTCGATGTTATCAATGCCAACGAAAAAGCTCCTCTCACGGCTGCTTACGAGCCCGCTGAGATTTCTATCATGAGCAACGAGACGCTGGAACAGCCGACACTGACTATTACTGACCAGGCGGGTGAAGCTGTTGACGGACTGACCATCAGCTACGAGAGCGACAATACCAACGTGGCCACTGTGGATGAAACTGGTGCTATCAGCCTGACAGGGGCAGCCGGTGAGGCCACCATTACTGCTACTATAGACGGTGGCGATAACTATCGCAGCACGACTGCTTCGGTAACTATCACTGTCATCGATGCTAGTAGTGTACTTACCGTCACTGAAAATACCGAGGTGGTGCTGACCAAGGAGAACATCGAGGCAGAAGGTTATATGAGCGCATCTACCGATAACTGGGCTTATGACAAAAACTATGGTGGCTACGAAGGCGACTTCTACAACATGAGCAAGAGCGATCGCAAAATTACCATCAAAGTACAGGGCGCAAAGGCCTTTGAGGTGCTGGTGCAGAACAGCAATGCTGGCCGTACCTATCAGATAGCTCCTGGTGCCACATCGACCACAGAGATTACGCATCAGGGTGGTGGCGTAGAATCGTCGGGCATCATTGAGTGCTCGGGCGAACAGATGGAGCTTGTTATTTCGGGCGGCGGAACCACAGCAGGTTCTGTTTATCCCGTTGCCATTCGCTTCTACACCGAGGTGCCTGAGCAGATCGCCATTTCTTCGGTAGGCTATGCCACACTCTACTATAGCGACAAGGCGTTTGAGATTCCTTCGGGTGTGACGGCCAGCATCGTGACTAGTGTGGAGGGTGGTAAGATTACGTTCGAGGAGCTGAGCGAGGTGATTCCCGCTGGTACGGGTGTGGTGCTGAAGGGTAACGAGGGCACTTATAACTTTACTATTGCCACGACACAGGCCAACGCTCCGGAGAATAACCTGCTGAGGGGAAGCGACGAGGCTGCAACGACCACAGGCGGCGATTTGTACTACATGCTTTCGCTGAATGCTAACAGCGATGAAGGCAGCGTGGGCTTCTATTGGGGTGACGCTGAAGGCGGAGCCTTCGAGAATGGTGCCCACAAGGCTTATCTGGCTGTTGCAAACAGCACGGATGCCAAGAGTTTCTATCTGTTTGAGGAGAACACCACGGGCATTGATGCAGTTCAGGGCGCAAGGCTGAATGCTCAGGACATGGAGATTTACAATCTGAACGGCCAGCGCGTGATGAACGCCCGCAAGGGTATCTACATCGTGAACGGACGGAAGGTGGTTGTGAGATAGATGAAAGATTAAAAAATTAAAGAGTAAAAAAGAACGGTTTAAAACGAAACATAGAGAAAATATGAAAAAGGTATATATTTCTCCCGTCATGAAAGTGAAATTGATGGAGCCTGCCGGGCTGATGGACGATATGGATTCTACGCACAACCAAATGGGTAATGGCAATCAGCTGAGCAAGGAGGACATTTTCTATGAGGACGACCAGTTGATTCATGCCCCACAGGTGAAGAGCATCTGGGATGAGTAATCTGTTGGCAGCCCCCTCGGCGGGATTCTGCCGACCAACCAGATAAAGCATCGAAGCCCTGCAACCACGCGCGTGGTTGCAGGGCTTCGTTGTTTGAAAAATGATTAAAAAAAAGCCCATTAATGGGGCTATGTAGAATATAATCATTAAATTTGCAAGAATCATTCGTTGAAAACAGAATCCACAATGCCAAAAAAAGATAAAGGACTTACCCCAATGATGCAGCAGTTTTTCTCGCTGAAGGCCAAGCATCCCGACGCGCTGCTGCTGTTTCGGTGTGGTGACTTTTATGAAACTTATTGCGACGATGCCGTTGAGGCTGCGCGCATACTGGGCATCACGCTCACCAAACGAAACAACGGGGCAGGAGTGAAGGGCGACGAGATGGCGGGATTTCCGCATCATGCGCTCGACACGTATCTGCCCAAGCTGATACGTGCGGGCAAGCGCGTGGCCATTTGCGACCAGTTGGAGGATCCTAAGCTGACCAAGAAACTGGTGAAGCGCGGCATCACCGAACTGGTGACTCCGGGTGTGGCCATGAGCGATACGGTACTCAACTACAAAGAAAACAATTTTCTGGCCGCCGTGCATTTTGGCAAGGCATCGGTAGGTGTGGCTTTTCTTGACATTTCTACGGGTGAGTTTCTTACGGGCGAGGGCACAGTGGATTATGTGGAGAAGTTGCTGGCCAATTTCCAGCCCAAGGAGGTGCTTTACGAGCGTGGACGTAAGGAGCAGTTTGAGCGTTTCTTCGGCACACGATGGTGTGTGTTCGAAATGGACGACTGGGTGTTCACCGAGCAGAGCGCGCGGCAGAAGCTGCTGAAGCATTTTGCGGTGAAGAGCCTTAAGGGCTTCGGGGTGGACCATTTGCTGAACGGCGTGATAGCCTCGGGGGCCATCCTCCAATACCTGGAACTGACACAGCACACGCAGATAGGACACATCACGCAACTGGCGCGCATCGAAGAGGATAAATACGTGAGGTTGGACAAGTTCACCGTACGCTCGCTCGAACTGGTGGGCACCATGCAGGAGGGCGGCACGTCGCTCTTGAATGTCATCGACCGCACGGTGACGCCCATGGGCGGGCGCATGCTGAGGCGATGGCTCATGTTTCCGCTCAAGGACGAGCGGCCCATCAACGAACGGCTTGACATGGTGGACTACTTCTTCCGCGAGCCTGTGTTCCGCCAGACGCTCGACGACGAGTTCCACCGTACGGGCGACCTGGAGCGCATCGTGTCGAAAGTGGCCGTGGGAAGGGTTTCGCCGCGCGAGGTGGTGCAGCTCAAGGTGGCCCTGCAGGGGTTGGTGGCCGTGAAAGAGGCCTGCCTGCAGTCGGAGAACGAGGTGCTGCGAAGGGTGGGTGAGCAGATCAATCTCTGCGAAAGCCTGCGCGACAGGATTGCCCGCGAAGTGGAGGCCGACCCGCCACAGCTGGTGAACAAGGGGCACGTAATCCGCCGTGGATACAACGACGAGCTGGACGAGCTGCGCGACATTTCGGAGCACGGCAAGGAGTATCTGATGAAGATTCAGGAGCGCGAAGTGGAGCAGACGGGCATTGCGAGCCTGAAAATAGGCTACAACAATGTGTTCGGCTACTATCTGGAGGTGCGCAACACCTATAAGGACAAGGTGCCGCAGGACTGGATACGCAAGCAGACGCTGGCGCAGGCCGAACGCTACATCACGCAGGAGCTGAAGGAGTACGAGGAGAAGATTCTGGGAGCCGAAGAGAAGATTCTGGCACTGGAAACGCGACTGTTCGGCGAGCTGGTGATGGCCATGCAAGAATTTATCCCGGCCATTCAGATTGACGCCACGCTGGTGGCACGGCTCGACTGTCTGCTGAGCTTTGCCAAGACGGCCGAAGAGAACCATTACATAAGGCCTGTCATCGACCAGACCGACGTGCTGGAGATTCATCAGGGCCGCCATCCCGTCATCGAACAGCAGCTGCCGATGGGCGAGAGCTATGTGCCCAACGACATCAGGCTGGACAAGGACCAACAGCAAATCATCATCATTACTGGCCCTAACATGGCTGGAAAATCGGCGCTGCTGCGCCAAACGGCCTTGATAGTGCTGTTGGCCCAGGTGGGCAGCTTCGTGCCCGCAGAGAGCGCGAAAATAGGCCTGGTGGACAAAATATTCACCCGCGTGGGCGCCTCGGACAACATTTCGCTGGGCGAATCGACGTTCATGGTGGAAATGACCGAAGCATCCAACATCCTCAACAACGTGACGCCCAAAAGCCTGGTGCTCTTCGACGAGCTGGGCCGCGGCACCAGCACCTACGACGGCATCAGCATTGCCTGGGCCATTGTGGAGTATTTGCACGAGCATCCCAAGGCGCAGGCGCGAACGCTCTTTGCCACGCACTACCATGAGTTGAACGAAATGGAGAAGAACTTCCGCCGCGTGAAAAACTACAACGTGAGCGTGAAGGAGGTCGATAACCGTGTGATTTTCCTTCGCAAGCTGGTTCGCGGTGGTTCCGAGCATTCGTTCGGTATCCATGTGGCGCAGATTGCGGGCATGCCCAGAAGCATTGTGAAGCGCGCCAACGAGGTGCTCCATCAGCTGGAAAGCCAGAGTGCCAGCATGGAAGGAAGAAGCGACAGCAGAAAGGGCGGTGGAGAGAACGATGCCCAGAGTGGGGTAGGGAAGGGCGGTCGCCCCATCTCGTTGATTCCCGATGCCAACAAGCGCGAGGGCATGCAGCTGAGTTTCTTCCAACTGGACGACCCCGTGCTCTGCCAGGTGCGCGACGAGATTCTCGGTCTCGACGTGAACAACCTCACCCCGCTGGAAGCCCTCAACAAACTGAATGAAATAAAGAAGATTGTGAGTGGAAAATAGTTCCACGGATGTTTTTTTACCACGGATTGCTACGGAATTTTTGAACGAGTTACACTGAATAACACGGATTTAGTTAGAGAAACATTCTTTTTGTTCTGTAACGATAAATCCGTGTTATTCAGTGTTGCTTTGAGGTGTTTTGTGTTGTTCCGAGGTGAAAAAACGAATCAGAACTCCGTGTTAATCCCAGGCATGAATTCAAGAGTATTTCTTATAAGCCCTGTGCATGCAGTAAACACCGAGGATGACGAACGGAATGGAGAGCAGCTGACCCATATTGAACAGCATGTTGGCCTCCCATGCTTCCTGCACATCCTTGGTATATTCCACAAAGAAACGGAAGGTGAAAATCAATGTCAGCACCAGTCCGAAATAGAAGCCTGTTCCCACCGATGTGGGGTGTAGGATGGCAGGTGTTGACTGTTGGTGTTTGGCCTTATAGTCGGTGGTTAACTGCTCTTTGCCTTTTGTACTCTGTTTCTTACTTCTTTGGTAAACCCAGAGCATCACGAAGAAGAAACAGGCGTAGGCAATGGCCTCGTAGAGTTGTCCGGGGTGGCGCGGAAGCTGATCGACACGTTCGAAGATGAATGCCCAAGGCACGTCGGTCACTTTGCCGATGATTTCAGAGTTCATCAGGTTGCCCAAACGGATGAAGCAGGCGGCAATGGGAGTGGCGATGGCGATGTCGTCGAGAATTTGCCATAGCTTCACTTTGTATTTGTGGCTGTAGAACACCAGCGCCAGCATAAGTCCGATGGTGCCCCCGTGTGAGGCCAGGCCGGCATAGCCGGTGAATTTCCACGACCCGTCGGCCATTTGGCGGATGGGGAGGAACATTTCGACAAAATGGGTGCCCGAAGTCAGAAAATAGTCGGGTTCGTAGAACAGACAGTGACCCAGTCGCGCTCCGGCCAATATGCCGATGAAACAGAGAATGAACAGTGGGTCGAAAAGCTCGTCTTTCAGTTTTTGGTCCTTGTAGAGCCAGCGCACCACCAAGACCGATCCTGCCAGTCCCATCAGCCAACACATGCCGTACCAACGCAGCGTGAGGGGTCCCAAATGGCCCATCACCTCGTTGGGGTTCCAAACGATGTAATTCAAGAGTGTCTCCATTTGTTGTTTCTTTTGTTTTTTGGGGGCTAGATTACTCCGGATTTTCCGGATAATCCAGACTTTCCGGATATTCCGGGCATTCCAGTCATTCCAGAGTTTCTAGGCATTCCAGTCATTCCGGAGTTTCCGGTTCTTCCCGATGGTCTATACATTGAAGCGGAAGTGCATGATGTCGCCGTCCTGCACCACGTAGTCTTTGCCTTCGATGCCCATTTTGCCGGCCTCGCGGACGGCCGCCTCAGAGCCATACTTGATGTAGTCTTCGTACTTGATGACTTCGGCACGGATGAATCCTTTCTCAAAGTCGGTGTGAATCACTCCGGCACACTGAGGTGCCTTCCATCCTTTGTGATAGGTCCATGCCTTCACCTCCATTTCGCCGGCGGTGATGAAGGTCTCGAGGTTCAGGAGCGAGTAGGCTTTCTTGATGAGACGGTTCACGCCGCTTTCCTCCAGTCCCAGTTCCTCGAGGAACATCTGTTTGTCTTCGTAGCTCTCCAGTTCGGCTATGTCTTCCTCGGTTTTGGCGGCAATCACCATCACTTCGGCCCCTTCTTCGGCGGCGATGGCCTCCACCTTCTTTGAGTATTCGTTGCCCGTCTTGGCGCTGGCTTCATCGACGTTGCACACGTAGAGCACGGGTTTGGTGGTGAGCAGGAAGAGGTTGCGCGCGGCATCCTGTTCTTCCTTCGATTCGAACTCCACCACGCGGGCGTTCTTGCCCTGGTCGAGCACTTCCTTGAAGGCTTCCAGCACACGCAGCAGCGTCTTGGCATCCTTGTTGCCGGCGGCGGCCGTCTTCTGCACCTTGGCCATCTGGCTTTCGATGGTCTCCAGGTCTTTCAGCTGCAGTTCGGTGTCGATGATTTCCTTGTCGCGGATGGGGTCGATGGTGCCATCCACGTGGGTGATGTTGTCGTCGTCGAAACAACGCAGCACATGGATGATGGCGTCCGTTTCGCGTATGTTGCCCAGAAACTTGTTGCCCAGTCCTTCGCCCTTCGAGGCACCCTTCACCAGTCCGGCGATATCTACAATCTCGCACGTGGCGGGAACGATGCGCCCTGGATGGACGATTTCGGCCAGACGGGTGAGCCGCTCGTCGGGAACAGTAATTACGCCCACATTGGGCTCAATCGTACAGAAGGGAAAGTTGGCTGCCTGAGCCTTGGCGCTCGACAGACAATTGAAAAGAGTAGATTTGCCTACGTTGGGCAGACCTACTATACCACATTTTAATGCCATGTTTTATTTTTGCTTTTATTATTCCTAAATAATGAAACAGTGGCTGCAAAAGTACAACAAAAAATTCGAATCCGCAAACATAGCGTTTTTTTTCTGCACCTTTGGGCGTTGTACGGGGTGAACTGGCTGCTGAAGTACCTTTTGCAGGGGACTGTCATTCCATGCGTCTGAGAGGGAAGCGCCGACCGTAGGTGAGCATTCGCCAGAGCCATTCCAGCGGGCCAAACTGGCAGAAACGGAGCCAGAGCGCACTGAAGCCTATTTGGAAGAGAAACACCACGATGGCGAGAACCTCGGTGGGCCAGAGGCCGATGTCGGCTCCCATGGCGGCATAGAGCAACAGAATGTCGCCGCTCCAGAGAAACATCAGGTGGAACAGGCCGAAGAACGCCAGCATGGCCATGCGACGGTAGAAAATGCGCATGCCGTTGGCACCGCGCTTTGCCGCGTTTTCCAGAATGATGGAGAATCCGATGCCGAAAAGGATGGAGAAATTGAGGTAGAACTTGCCATCCACGAGCAGACTGAGCAGCCATTTCACGGTGCTGTCGGCTGCTGCGGTGTCCATTGCCTGCTGCACGTTCTCGCTTTGGAATGTCCAGAGCGAAAACTCCGGGAAATTGGCCAGAATGATGCCCAGCAGTGCAAAGCCCCGCAGAGCGTCGAGAACCACTATGCGCTGCCTGACGGGTGCTCCGTTGTGGTTGGTCTTCGTCATTGTTTCTTGCTTTCTTTTTCTGCTTTCTCTTTGGCCTTTTGGGCAGCTTTCTCAGCCTTCCGAGCTTCTTTCTCGGCTTTTTTCTGGGCTTTCAGTGCTTCTTTGGCCTGTTTGCGGGCTTTTTTTTCGCGTTTCTTTTGCAGTTTCTTTTGCCTTTTGAGTTCTTTTTTCAGCCTTTTCTGTTCGGCTTTCAGCATTTTCTTCTCTTCTTTGGCCTCTTCGCGTATTTGTTTCGACTCCTCGAGCGCATTGCGCAGCATGTCTTTGTTGAATGTAATCACTTGTCCGAGCACACCCACCGAGAGCAGTTTGTCCTCGCCGCCGGTTTTGATGTGGGTGGTGTTGAACAGGAAGTAGTTGTTCATGCGCAGCTTGGCGCTCAGGCCCGCCTCAATCGATTTGCTGACCAGGTTCTTGCCGATGCGGGTGATGGCGTTGTCGGCCACGCCTTTTTCATTGGCACGTTCTTCCACCAGTTCCCTCACTGCGTCCATCATGGCCCGTTTGTGTTCTTTCTTGTCGGGCAGTGTTTGTGTCATCAGGATGGCCACGCCAATCACGATGATGGCAAATAATAGTTTCTTCATGTATTTGTTTGTTTTATAATTGTGGATGATGCTTGCGTCGGTGGTCGTTCCTAGTGCGCCTCGAGCCAGTCTTTTCCGAAGCCAGCGTCGGCTATGAGCGGAACGCTCAGCGGGTAGGCATTTTGCATTTCCTCGATGACGATGTTTTCCACCTTGTCCTTTTCGTCGGGATAGACCGAGAAGTTGAGTTCGTCGTGAACCTGAAGAATCATTTTCGAGCGGATGCCTTCTTTGCGGAAGCGCCGATGGATGCGGATCATGGCCACCTTGATGATGTCGGCGGCGCTGCCCTGGATGGGGGCGTTGATGGCATTGCGCTCGGCGAAGTTTCTGACGGTGGCGTTGCGCGAGTTGATGTCGGGCAGGTAGCGGCGGCGGTGGAAAACGGTCTCGGCGTAGCCTTGGTGGCGGGCTTTTTCCTTGGATTCCTCCATATAGTCGTGAACCTGGGGGAACGTGTGGAAAAAGCCGTCGATGAGCAGTTTCGACTCGTCGCGGCTGATGTCGAGCCGTTCGGCAAGTCCGAAGACGGTGATGCCATAGATGATGCCGAAGTTGGCGCGTTTCGACTTGGTGCGCTCATCGCGTGTCACGTCGGCAATGTTTTTCTTGTAGATGTTGGCGGCGGTGGCTGCATGCAGGTCCTTGCCCTCGCGGAACACCCGAATCATGTTTTCGTCACCCGACAAATGGGCCATGACGCGCAGCTCTATTTGGCTGTAGTCTGCTGAAAAAAACAGACAACCAGGCTCAGCGATGAACGCTTTGCGTATTTCCTTTCCGTCCTCGCCCCTTACAGGAATGTTTTGCAGGTTGGGGTCGCTGCTCGACAGCCGCCCTGTGGCCGTGATGGTCTGGTTGAACGAAGTGTGGATGTGGCCTGTGCGTGGGTTGATGAGTTTGGGCAGCGCGTCAACGTAAGTGCCCAGCAGTTTCTTCAACCCTCTGTGAGCCAGAATGTATTCTATGATTTGGTTTTTGCCTTTCAGTTGTTGCAACACTTCTTCGCTGGTGACGTATTGGCCGGTTTTTGTTTTCTTGGGTTTCTCCACAATCTTCATTTTGCCAAACAGAATGTCGCCTACTTGCTTGGGCGATGCGATGTTGAACTTTTCGCCCGCCAGTTGGTAGATGCGTTGCTCCAGTTGCAGCATTCGTTCTGTGAAAACCTTTGACGTTTCTTTCAGCGACTGTGTGTCGATGCACACGCCGTTCATCTCCATCGTGGCCAGCACCGGGACGAGCGGCATCTCTATTTCCCAGAAGAGATTTTCAACGCCGGCCTCCTTGAGTTTTGGTTCCAGCACGTTTTTCAGCTTCAAGGTGATGTCGGCGTCCTCAGCGGCATATTCATAGACTTCGGCGGGGGCAAGGTCGCGCATGCTGCGCTGGTTTTTTCCTTTCGGGCCGATGAGCTCGTCGATGTGTATGGTTTTATAGTTGAGATAAACCTCGGCCATGTAGTCCATATTGTGGCGCAGCTCGGGTTGGATGAGGTAGTGGGCAATCATGGTGTCGAACATAGGGCCTGCCAACTCGACGCCGTAGTTGGCCAACACCTCGAGGTCGTACTTGATGTTTTGGCCAACCTTCAGTATTTTCGGATTTTCGTAGAGTGGTTTGAAAATATTAACAAACTTTTCAGCTTCTTTGCGTTCTGCCGGAATAGCCACGTAAAATGCCTCATTTTCCTTCACGGCGAAGCTCAAACCCACCAATTCGGCGTCGATGGCATTGGTCGAAGTGGTTTCGGTGTCTAGACTTAAAATTTCCGTTGTCAAGAAAAAGTCACAAATTTTCTTTGCATCTTCTTCTGTCTCAATGAGTTTATAGTTGTGTGAAATGGTTTTTATCGTCTCGTAGCTTGCGTTTTTTTCAGATTCTTGCCCTTCGGTCGCGAAAAATCCAAATAAATCGGGTTGGATTTGAACAGTTTTTGGTTTATTTTCAGATTTGTTAAGAATCTTGTCGGCAAGGCTCTTAAATTCCAGTTCGTCGAAAATTTTGCGCAGTGCGGGTTCGTCGGGTTCGCTGATGGCGAGTTCGTCCATGTTCAGCTCTATGGGCACGTCGGTGCGGATGGTGGCCAGGAAGTACGACATGCGGATGTCGTCTTCGTGCTCCACCACTTTTTTCTGCAAGGCACCCTTCAGTTCGTCGGTGTGCTGGAGCAGGTTCTCGACCGAGCCAAACTGGGTGATGAGTTTGACGGCGGTTTTCTCGCCCACACCCGGACAGCCGGGGAAGTTGTCGGCCGAGTCGCCCATGAGTGCCAGCAGGTCGATTACCTGGGCCGTTGAACTGACCCCATATTTGGCCGTTACTTCGCGTTCGCCCATCGTTTCGTAGCCACCCCCGTGGCGCGGGCGGTACTGCCAAATGTGGTTGCCCACCAATTGGCCGTAGTCCTTGTCGGGGGTGAGCATATAGGTGTCAATGCCGATGGAACCGGCTTTTTTTGCCAATGTGCCGATTACGTCGTCGGCTTCGAAACCCTCGGCTTCGAGGATGGGGATGTGCATGGTTTGCAAAATATCCTTGATGATGGGCACCGAGGCGTGAATGTCTTCGGGCGTTGCTTCGCGCTGGGCTTTGTAGGCTGGGAATGACTCGCTGCGGAACGTGGGGCCATGAGGGTCGAAAGCCACTCCCAGATGCGTCGGCTTCTCTTTGGTGAGCACCTCGTGGAGAGTATTCATGAAACCCATGACGGCCGAAGTGTTCTGGCCTTTCGAATTGATGCGTGGGTTCTTGATGAAGGCGTAATAGGCGCGATAGATGAGTGCGTAAGCGTCTAAAAGAAATAATTTATCCATGGTTTTACGATTTTTCCGCTCAAAAGTACGAATTCTTTTTCATTAATCCGAATAAAATAGCTATTTTTGCACAAATATTTCTTGAGCATGGACTATTTATCGCTTATCAAACAACCTATCGAACACGAATTGCAAGACTTTATAGACTTGTTCAACCGCTCTTTGACCCACGATGACGGACTATTGGGTCGTGCCCTGACACACATCAGAAGTCGTGGAGGCAAGCGCATGCGGCCCATGCTGATTTTGCTCATTGCCAAGAACTACGGGCGCGTAACGAGTGTCACGCAACATGCTGCCGTAGGGTTGGAACTGCTCCATACCGCTTCGCTCGTCCACGACGACGTGGTCGATGAAAGCACAGAGCGTCGCGGACAGGCTTCGGTCAACGCCACTTACGATAATAAGGTGGCCGTGCTCGTTGGCGATTACATTCTGTCAACGGCCTTGCTCAATGTGTCGCATACAGGCAACCAGGCCATCGTGCAAAACCTGGCCGAACTGGGGCGAACACTCTCGAACGGCGAGATTCTGCAGCTCACCAACATTCAGAACGAGGTCTTCTCGGAGCAGGTTTACTACGATGTCATCCGGCAGAAGACGGCAGCACTTTTTGAGTCGTGTGCCGTATGTGGTGCCCTTTCGGTGAATGCCAACGCCGAGCAGCAGGAGCAGGCCCGCCGTTTCGGGCAGAACATTGGCGTCATCTTCCAGATTCGCGACGATATTTTTGACTACTTCGACTCCAAGGAAATAGGCAAACCCACGGGCAATGACATGGCTGAAGGGAAACTTACTCTCCCAGTCATCTATGCGCTCAACAACCATCCTGTTGACTCCATGCTCACGCTTGCCAAAAAGGTGAAAGGAGGAACGGTGAATGCCGATGAAATCGCCGTTTTGGTGGATTATGCCAAAGAGACGGGAGGCATTGAATATGCCGAGCAGCAAATGGAACGTCTGGCAGCAGAAGCACAGACTTACATCGACCGATGCGTCGCTGATGAAGCATTGAAAAAGGCCTTCAGCGCCTATCTTGAATTTGTCATTCAGCGCAGGAACTGACCGTATTCTGACATTCTTGGAATACGCTTGGAGAAATATGGAAGATGTTTCTCTGTTTATTTTGTTGCGATCTTCATTGAAGATTCGGTTTGACAAAGTTACAGACCCCACCCCCAACCCCTCCCCTTGAGGGGAGGGGAGATTTCGCACAGGTAGTCGGTGAGAAACAGGTATTACACAATAATATACTCCTTGATAAAGGAAGAAAGCTATTATCTCCTAAGCTATAGAGACTCAGCGCCTTTCTCCCCGCCCCTCAAGGGGAGGGGGACGGGGGTGGGGTCTCAAACTTTATCCGTTACTTCTACGTTATTTTCAACCCCTTCAAATTCCCCTGATAGCATTCTTTTCCGTATCTTTGTGATTTCCATTTGCCCCCAAAAAACCGTCACGTATTTAAAAAATATTTCCGTGAGATATTTTTCTATTTCCGTGAGATATTTTTTTATCTCCGCGAGATAGAAAAATAAAGCGGTGCTTTACTCCAAAATTCTCTAGAGAATTTGAACGTAAACCACCGCTTTATTTTTGTGGTTTCATCTGTGGGAAAAATCTCCCACGGCGCAGTCAGTATAACGTGTTGAAACCTTGTGTTTTAGAAGAATTTAGTTTCGTTGCCCACCAGCTCGCTGAGAAGCATGTTGGCCAGTCGCGATGTTCCCAGACGGAACCAGCGGTTGGTGAGCCAACGTTCGCCCAGCACTTCTTTCACAATGGTGTAGTAGATGAGCGCATCCATCACGCTGTTTATGCCGCCGGCAGGCTTGAAACCAATTTGAATGCCCGTTTCATCATAGTATTCCTTGATGGCCTGGCACATTACGTAGGCTGCTTCGGGCGTGGCGGCAGGTTCCAGCTTTCCGGTGCTGGTCTTGATGTAGTCTGCGCCTGCATACATGGCCAGTATGGACGCCTTCTTGATGTTTTCGGCGGTTTTCAGGCAGCCTGTTTCGAGTATTACCTTCATGGCATGGTCGCCGCAGGCCTCTTTCAGCTGCTGAATCTCGTCGCAAACTCCTTCGTAGTCGCCGCTGAGAAACTTGCCAACAGGCATGACGATGTCAATTTCGGTGGCGCCGTCCTTGATGGCCAGCGATGTTTCCACCACTTTCACCTCGATGAGTGCCTGCGAGGAGGGGAAACTGCCGCTCACGCAGGCTATTTCCACGCCGTCAATTTCGAGCGTTTCGCTCACAATCTTGGCAAAGCAGGGATAGACGCAGATGGTTGCCACGTGGGGCAGCTCGCCGTAGGCTTCGTCAAACTGGTTCACTTTCTCGGTGAAGGCCAGTACGCTCTCTTCCGAATCGGTGGTCTTGAGCGTGGTCAGCTCTATGCTTCCCATGAGGAAGCGCTTCACTTCGGGGGTGTCGTTTTCGTGTACCTTTTCGGCAATGATTTTCTTCACGGCAGCGCGCACGTCGTCGTCGTTGAGACTTGTGTTGTACTTGGCAAGTGCTTCGTCGTACTTGCTCATGAGCGGAGCATGATGGTGGTGTTCGTGCTCGTGGTGGTGTTCGTGGTTTTCAGCCATATTAGTTGTATTTTAGGGTTTTGATTATGCTTTCAGTTTTGGGTTTTCCAGGTGACGGGTGCGGTCGCGGAAAGTCTTTTTTTCGAACGATTTCCGCAATTCATCGGTCAAATCGACCCCCGTTTGGTTGGCCAGACAAATGAGCACCCATAACACGTCGGCCATCTCTTCGCCTATGTTGGGGCGTTCGCCAGGTTTGAAACTCTGGTCGCCATATTGGCGGGCTATCACACGCGCCAATTCGCCCACTTCTTCGGTGAGGCAGGCCATGTTGGTGAGTTCGGAGAAATAACGCACACCGTATTCTTTGATCCATCGGTCAACGGTGTCCTGGGCTTCGCGGATGGTCATATCAGCAAGAAGATGATGGCCATGACAAGCAGCAGAATCAAGCAGATGACGGCTACCAAGAATTGTGTTTTGGCAAACTCGTTGCGAAAGACGATGGTGACAATCATGCTCAGCACGACCAGGACGATGCCCACGATGCAGAGCCACGAAATTTTCGTGATGCGGCCGATTGCATAAAGCAGAAATCCTGCCAAGTTCGAATAGTTTACTAATTTCTGTTTGTTCATTTTTTTGCCTCCTATTGTTTGTCAAAAAGATACTGCATTCATGAGGAACCATACGAGGGGAATCATCAGTACAATCTTGTGTAGCGTGATTCGCTTTCCGTCTGTTTTCTTCACAATCATGACTATTGCCAGCAGTGCTGTGACGAGGCTTGCTGCAATGCCTGCGTAGGCGGCGATGAGCGCCATGTCGTAAGGCAGGAAACGCCAGAGCACATACAGAGCCACCGAAGCGAGCAGCCCGATGTTTGCAGCCAGTTCTATTTGCTTGTTGCCCATGGTTTTATTCTTTGTTTTTGGTGTCCATGCAGATGGTCACAGGGCCGTCGTTCAGCAGTTCCACCTGCATCATGGCTCCAAACTCGCCCGTACCCACGGGCTTGCCGATGGATTGGCTCAGTTTGGCGCAAAATTCTTCGTACAGCGGCACGGAAATGTCGTGGCTGGCTGCCCTGAACCACGAGGGGCGATTGCCTTTCTTGTAGCTCGCAAACAGTGTGAATTGGCTCACCACCAGGGCTTCGCCGTCCACGTCGAGGATGCTACGGTTCATCACGCCCTCGTCGTCGTCGAACACGCGCAGGGCGGCTATCTTTCGCACCAACCAGTCAACGTCCTCGCTGTTGTCGTCGGAACAAACGCCCAGAAGGATGAGATAACCACCGCCAATGGCCGATTTCACCTTGCCATCAATGGTTACACTTGCGTGGCTGACGCGTTGAATGACTGCTCTCATAGTGTTGTTTTGGGGCAAAGTTAGTTGAAATATTCGAAATAGTCAAGAAAAATGCCCTTTTTTTTGCGCTCACGACTTCGAATAGAGTAAGACAAAGACAATGGCCATGTAGGCTATGAACAAAGCCAACATGGCCAAAAGAAAGGCTATGACGTTTTTTATGACACCGTTCTCTGATGAGGGTTTTCTCATGTTTGATGGAAATAATCGTAGATGACTTTGGCCTTATTGCTGCCTATTGCTTCCGTAAGTAGCTGTATATCAGCCTCTTTTATGCGTTTTAGGCTTTTCAGTTTCTTTAGCAACAATTCCTTTGTCTTGGGTCCTATGCCTTTTATTTCGTCCAACTCGCTGTGAAGGGCGTGTTTAGAGCGTTTGTCGCGGTGGAAGGTGATGGCGTATCGGTGTACTTCGTCCTGAATCTGAGTGAGAATGTGGAAAAGCTCCGAATCAGTTTTCATGCCAATCACTACGGGCGGAAAACCATAGAGCAGTTCGTTGGTGCGGTGGCGGTCGTCTTTGGCCAGTCCGGCAATGGGAATTTGCAAACGAAGCTCGTCTTCCACCACCTCTCTGACCACCTCCATCTGACCTTTGCCGCCGTCGGTGATGATGAGGTCGGGTAGGGGAGTCCCTTCTTCCAACATGCGCGAATAGCGTCGTCTGACCACCTCTTGCATAGAGGCATAGTCGTCGGGGCCAACCACGGTTTTGATGTTGTACTTACGATAGTCTTTTTTCGAAGGTTTCATTCCCTTGAACACCACGCAGCCGGCAACGGCGTCAGTACCCGAGATGTTCGAGTTGTCGAAACATTCAATTTGGTAGGGCATTTTCTCCAGTTTCAAAGCGTTCTGCAGTTCTTTCATCAGTCGGGTTTGCTTTTGCTCCGGATTGAGTTTCTCTGCCTGTTTCAGGCGGTCGAATTTGTATTGTTTGCCATTCATGACCGACAAGTCGAGCAGCGTCTTTTTGTCGCCCCGTTGTGGAATGGTGAAGGTGACGCCCTCGAGCTCCATGCCCAATTCGCAGGGGACAATGATTTCGCGCGATGTGCTCTTGAATCGCTGTCTGATTTCCACTATTCCCAGCTGCAGCAGTTCCTCTTCGGTTTCGTTGAGTTTCTTTTTGTATTCGAACGTGAATGCCTGCACAATGGAACCGTTGTTGACGTGCAAGAAATTGATGTAAGCCTGCTTTTCGTCGTTGGTGATGCTGAACACATCCACATTGTTGATGGTGTGGCTCACTACCTCGCTCTTCGAACAGTAGTTTTCCAACATCAGGTAGCGGCGTTTCAGCATTTCTGCCTCTTCAAATTGCAGTTCCTCGGCTGCCTTTTGCATGGCGGCATACAGGTTGCGTGACAATTCGCGCGTGTTGCCTTTCAGAATTTCGCGCGCTTGCCGCATGTTTTCCTGATATTCTTCGTACGTTTGCTTGTTGATGCACGGCCCGTCGCAGTTTTTGATGTGGTACTCCAGACAAGGCTTGTATTTTCCTTGCTCCACCCCTTCCTTTGTTATCGGAAATCGACACGTTCGTGGCTTGTAGAGTCGCTTGATGATGTTCAGCATGGCATACATCGTGCTGATGTGGCTGTAGGGGCCAAAGTAGGTTCCCCCTTTCTTGTTGATGTTGCGGGTGCTGAAGATGCGGGGGTACAGTTCGTTGGTGATGCAGATGCTGGGATATGTTTTCCCGTCTTTAAGCAGTACGTTGTAACGCGGTTGGTATTTCTTGATGAGGTTGTTCTCCAGCAGCAGCGCGTCTTCCTCGCTGTTCACCACGGTGTAGGTGATGTCGTGAATTTTGCTGACGAGCACCTTTGTCTTGAATCGGTCAACCTCGGTATGAAAATAGGACGAGCAACGACTTTTCAGCTTCTTGGCCTTACCAACATAGATGATAGTGCCGTGTTCGTCATAATACTGGTAGCTGCCTGGCTTTTCAGGCATGTTCAGCACTATGCTCTTCAAGCGTTCCAGTCGTTGCTCGTTCTCTTGCTTTGTCATTCTGTTTTGTCTTCTTTGATGGTTTCATCTCGCTTTTGTTCCACGAATCCGTTTGTTTGTTTCACGTGAAACATTCGTCGCCTTATATCTTTCTGTTCCAGAAAAATGCTCAGTTCAAATGGTAACCAAAGTCGTAAGGTCGAGTCCTTCAAATTCGTCCCTTCCGTGCAGTCCTTCGTCGGTTATTTCGATGATAAAGTTGATGTAGATCTTTTTCGGATTGAAGTGTTTCACCAGTTTGTATGCTGCCTTTGCTGTTCCTCCTGTCGCCAAAAGGTCGTCGTGGATCAGCACCACGTCGTTTGCATCGATGGCATCGATGTGCATTTCAACGGTATCTACACCGTATTCCTTTGAAAACGACTCCTTGATGACGGTGGCGGGCAATTTGCCCGGCTTTCTGGCCAACACTACGCCGCATCCCAGTCGGCCAGCCAAGGCGGCCGCCATGACGAAACCGCGGCTCTCTATGCCAACGATCTTCGTGATGCCTTTGTCTTTGTAAATCTCATACAATTCGTCGAGCATGATTTTCATGCACTCTCCACTTTTGAAAAGTGTTGTCACGTCGCGGAAGTTGATTCCCTTTTTTGGAAAATCGGGAATGCAACGCAGATTGTCAATTAATACTTGATTGTTCATTTTCAGTGTGTTATAAAGTTGTAGTTGTCGTCTTTGTTTCACGTGAAACATTGCCCTGTTCCCTGGTTTGTTGCTCATCTGCCCATGAGCACCAGCATGGCGTTGATGTCGCTGGGAGAGACCCCGGGTATGCGGCTTGCCTGGGCGAGTGTTTCGGGCTGTATGGCTTGCAACTTTTGGCGGGCTTCGGTCGAAATGGCCGAAAGGTTCGGGTAGTCGAAGTGACCTTTGATTTTTATGTTTTCCAGCCGGTGCATTTTCTCGGCCACCATTTTCTCTCGTTCGATGTAGCCTTTGTATTTGATTTTGATTTCTGCTGCTTCTGCAATCTCTTCGTTTCTGTTTTTCAGCGATGAAATCTTGTTTTTCAAAGCGGGTGAAATTTCCGAGAGGATTTGGAAATTCAGTTGTGGCCGTCCTGCCAAATCATAGATCTTTGCGGTGCCGTGGAGTGGGGCGGTGCCCAGGTTTTCCAATATTCCGTTTATTTCGTTCGGTTTAATCGTTGTTTTCTGGCAGAAGTCTATCAGCTCGTCGATGGCTTCTTTCTTCTCCAGCCACCAGTTGTATCGCTCGCTTGTTGCGAGCCCCAGCTGGTAGGCGCGTTCGGTGAGTCGCGCGTCGGCATCGTCCTGGCGGAGCAGTATGCGGTATTCGGCACGCGAGGTAAACATCCTGTAGGGCTCATCCACGCCCTTCGTAACCAGGTCGTCTATGAGCACACCGATGTAGGCTTCGTCGCGGTGGAGTATGAATTGGGTTTCTTTTGCCGTGTCAGCACCCGCCATTCCTGCTTTCAGGGCTGCGTTTATTCCTGCCAGGGTTCCTTGTCCGCCAGCTTCTTCGTAACCGGTTGTACCGTTCACTTGTCCGGCCATGAACAAACCTTCAATAATTTTCGATTCCAACGCGTGGTTGAGTTGCGTCGGGTCGAAGAAATCGTATTCGATGGCATAGCCTGGCCGATATACTCTGACGTCGCGCAGGGCTGGAATTTTTTTCAGTGCATCAATCTGCACCTCCATGGGCAACGACGATGAGAATCCATTCAGATACATCTCGTTGGTGTCTTCACCTTCGGGTTCCAAGAAGAGCAGATGTTGTTCGCGGTCGGGAAACGTCATCAGTTTTGTCTCGATGGAAGGGCAGTAACGCGGCCCGATGGATTGTATTTGCCCGTTGTAGAGTGGCGAGTCTGCAAGTCCGCTGCGCAGCGTCTCATGTACTTGAGGGTTGGTGTAGCATTCCCAGCACGAGAGTTGCTTCAACTGTCTGTGTTGCCCCATGTACGAGAACTGGTAGTAGCCCTGTTCACCCTGTTGTTCGTTCATGTCTTCGAAGTGTACGCTTCGTTTGTCAATGCGCACGGGAGTACCAGTTTTCATTCGCGCCGAACGGATGCCGTGGCGGGTGATGCTCTCGGTGAAATGGGGGACAGCCGGCTCGGCGATGCGTCCTCCGGGTACCATCTTTCGTCCGATGTGCATGAGTCCGTTGAGGAATGTTCCTGCAGTGACGATGACGCATCGGGCTTGCAGTTCGCAGCCCCAGATGGTTTTCACGCCGCGTACACGGTGGGTTTGTTGTGACGGCTGCTCGACAGTCTCGACAAGCAGCTCGTCGGCCTGATCTTGCCAGATGTCAAGATTGGCGGTTTCATCGAGTGTTTTTCGCCATTGCCAAATGAATTTTCCTCGGTCGCACTGTGCGCGTGGGCTCCACACTGCAGGGCCTTTGCCCCGGTTGAGCATGCGAAACTGAATGGCCGTAGCGTCGGTGACGAGTCCCATCTGTCCGCCCAGCGCGTCAATCTCGCGCACAATCTGCCCTTTGGCAATGCCGCCGACAGCCGGATTGCACGACATCTGTGCAATCTTGTTCATGTCCATGGTCACCAGGCAGGTCTTGGCTCCCATGTTGGCGGCTGCTGTTGCCGCCTCGCATCCGGCGTGTCCGCCGCCAATCACTATGACATCGTATTTGAGGATCATTCTTTCTTTGAGTTTTCAGAGTTCTTTCTGGCTGCTTTTTTCATTCTGTCTGTCCCTGCTGCTCCAGCAGTTCTGCATGTGTTGGCTGTTCCTGTTGTTCTAGCTGCGCAGGGCCAAGTTGTAGTTGTAGTAGCGTTTGTTGCCGGTGATGTCCTCCACCACGCGGACGAATGGCGGGAACTTCACATCGTTGTGTTCGACAATGCCTTTTGTTTCCAGAATGATGAGGTCGTTGTGAGGTGTGAGGTAAGTGTCCAGCTCGAAGAACTGCCCTTTCCAAATGAAGCTGCGGCGCAGTTTGTGGATGGTCTGCCTGTAAGGGTCGGCTTGCTGTAAAAGGCTCTGGTACAGATTGTTAGACACTTGTCGTTCGGTAACCAGCTCTTCAGTTTCCGAAAGTTTCTTTTTCGTTGTATGCACGTTGACGAACTTTCCGCCCCATCCTCGGCGGCGCAGGCGCACTTCGCATCCCGGCTCGGCCACCAGGTAGGTCTGCGTGATGTCGCTTTCGATGGCTTCGGGCACGTCGCCCGTCAGTTCCACGATGTATTTGCGCTCCTCCTCTATGGGTTGCGGCAGCCCCAGCACGTTGGCTATCTCTTTGACCACGCGGTTCAGCTTGCGGTCGAAGTCCTCCTGGTTGTTGATGACGCGCAGGTGGCTGTGGCCCGTCCAGGCCTCAATGACTTTCTTGTCGAGCATGCGCGCAATCTTCAGCCCTTCCTCGTCGGCCGCCTCGTTGCGGCTGGCGTTGTTGCTTGTGGTGTAGAACTGCTCGGCGCCGTCGGCGGCGCTCACAAGATGGAGCACGGCGTCGTAGCGCTGGTCGCGCAGCTGCTGTGTGTTGGTGCCCACGGCTCGGGTGATTTCCTCCCACATTTCGGGCTGCATGTAGGCCGAAATGTCCATGGTTCCGCGGTCGCACACAATGACGCACGGTTCGTCGCAGGCCTCGGCCATGCGCATGAACTTGTCCTCCAGTGCAAGCTGAATCTCGAGTGTGGCCTTTTCGCCTTCGTAGAAGAAGGCCTTGTTCTTGGTCAGATAGTTCATGCCCGCCTGTGTGAACATGGTGGGCACTTCGGGAATGGTGAACACCTTGTAGCCAAGGCTGGAGAAATGTTCGATGACTCGCACCAGCGCGGTGGTCTTTCCTGCGCAGGGGCCTCCTGTGAGTACAATGCGTTTGATGTCTTTCATTAGCTGAGCAGTGGGTGTATAAAACTAAGTGGTTGCAAATTTACGAATATTTTTCGTAAACTTGCAACCTTTTTAGTGGGTTTTAGAAATTAAATTTCAGCTCTTTACTGATTTCTTTTTTCCGTTGGCCGTTTTCTATTTTCTGATGACCTTGCGCACGGTGCCGTCGCTCATGCGGATGATGTTCACGCCACGCTTCAGTTCGGTCTGCTGTGCGCCGTTCAGGTCGTAGATGTTCTTCACCTCTGCCTCGCCAGTGCTGTCGTCAGCCTCCAGGCCTTCGATGCCGAGCAACTCCTGCGGGCCGTAGAGCACGTGAGCCGCACGGGTGCCTTTGGCATCCACCACGTAGGGCGTTGATGCCGACGAGTCGTATTTTCCGTTCTTCGGCTCAATGAGGTAGGTGTTGGCTGTATAGAGATTGCCAAAGCCGCCGATGTAGTAGTTGGCTTCCACGGTAGAGTTGTCGATGGTGAGTGTGGCCGTCTTTTTCTCGCCCCAGATGGAATGGGCGCATGTTATTTTGCTGTTCTTGATGGTCATTTCCCCCTCTACAGCATACAGGTCGGAGCGGCTTGTTCCCTTGGTGACCAGCTCACCGCCAGTGATTGTTCCGCCGTTGTCAAAATAGATGTCCGTGTAGTTAGAGTTGTTGTTTGACAGTTCGTTTTTGCCTATCAGCTCCACGGTGCAATATGTGTCGCTGTATGTGTAAATGGCGTGGGTTTTGGTGTTTTCGGGAACAGATATTTTGGCATTGTTCAGAATGAGCTTATCGCTACTCGAATTGTATGTAACCGAGGTTGTGCCGCTGCTGATGTATTTGCTTCCGATGCCGGATGCGTTGCAGTTTGTCACTCGTGTTCCGCCCACATTGATGTTGTACTTTTTGGATGGTTTGAAGAAGTTCACCTTCTTGGCCGTTGTACCGCCATTCTGTTCGGCACGGTGGTCTTCCGCATCGAAATAACAGCCTGGGGACCCACCATTAGTGGTATTTGAGTAGAAGTCCATTTCGTTGAGCGTCAGTCCTCCGTACAGGTTTGCCATTGCCGCAGTGGTTCCTTCGAAGGTGTAGTCAGAATTACTGCCGGCATTCTTCAGTACCAGTTTGTTGTTTGCGCTGCTGCTGACGTTGCTTGTGTATCCATTTTTTCCTTTGAAATACAACTTTCCGTCCACTTCGATGGTAATCGTGCTGTTGCCTCCTCCCGCCAGGATGGCACCAAATGATCCTGTGTTCTCGCAGTTCAGGTTACCCGTACCTTTGATGATGAGGTTGCCGCCGGGATAGATTGAGCTGTGTCCGCCAATGATGGAGTTGGAGCCGCTGATGTTCATCGTTACGGTGCTTCCCACTATGCTGCCAGGACGTATGGCTGCCTGATTGGTTACGCTGGTGTTGTTGAGCTTCACGTTGTTCAGCGAGAGCGTCTTGGTGGAGTTGTCCCACTTGATGGTTCCGCTCTCCACACCCTCGCAAGCGAAGTTGTTGCAGTTCACGTTGTTCACGTCGTTGCCGAATATGCGGCAGTCGTACGAGGCGGTGGGTTGGTCCATTTTGACCGTCTTGGCCATTGTGCCGCCAATCTCTGTGAATCCCTTTTTCGACGAGTTGAAATAGGTGCCGTTGGACGTGGCGTCGTTGGTCAGTGTGCAGCTCTTGAAGCCGTAGATGGCATCTCGGTTGGTTGATGTGATGTCTATTGTGCTACCGCCGCTCGATGTACCGATGGTCAGTTCAGCTCCGCTAGCTCCAGTGATGCAATTGTTGTCCGATCTGATGGTCAACCCAATGGTGCCGATGGACAGGCTCGAGCCACCGCAGTAGATGCCTGAAACATCTTCGCAGCCCAGACCCAATATTGCCGCCGTGCGGCTTTGGCCGTCGATGGACAGCTTGTCTTTGTAAATATAAATAGGACGACCTCCCTGGGCGGTTTTGATGATGCTTGTACCGCTGACCCAGATGTTCAGGGGGGCGGACGAATCGCTGTAGCCATAGAAAGCGATGCCGCTGAAGCTTGAGGTGGGTGTCATGATGGCATTATCCAACTGCAGCTCTTTTGAACTAGCAACCCATTTCACGGTACCAGTGGTGATGCCGGCTTCGCTGTTAGCCATGGTGAGCGTTCTGTCGTTTCTGGGGTCAATGACGTGGCGGCCCACCATCAGTCGGCCATACACCCAGCAGCTTTTCAGATTCTTGCCGCTCGAATCGGTCATCATGTGAGTTGAGGAGTCGAACTTATTTCCGTTATAGTCGTAAGTAACACCCCAAAGTTTTATTTCTTTCCATCCACTGATGACCGAATTGGTGGCTGCCGAGTTGGTCAGATTTGCATAGATACAGCATTCTTTCAGGTTCAGCGTCTCGTTGGGTGTTTTGTTCGTTCCGCATACACCGTAGTAGCCAGCTCTGGCATACACCCATATTTTGGAAATGGTGAGTGAGTTGCCGTTTTTCATCCAGATGGCGCACATCCCATCTTTGTTATCACTGCCATAAACATTGAGAGAGCCATAGTTGTCGCTCATGATGGTGGTAGAGTTGGCCGTAACGATGCCGTGGCTGTTGGTTGATTTCACCGTAGCCTTGCCAATTACCTTAATGGTCAGCCCGTCGATGCCGGAGTTCCAGATGCCTGGGGTATTGTCTTTGGAGGTCTCGATGGTGGCATTGTCAAGGGTGAGCACCTTGTTGGAGGCATCATAGCTGACGCCCGTCATCACTTTCTTGGCGTTGCTCGATGTCACTCGTGTGCCCGCCACATAAAGGTCGTAATCGGTTGCAAATGTTGTTCCCACGATTCCCACGAGTAACAATAGTGTAGAGATAAACTTTTTCATAATGCTTGTTTTTTAAGATGTTTATAATATAGTAATGTCTTTCTGTCAATGGACGGTCTCTGTCGGCGAACGAGCGGTCTGCCATCTAAAAAGCAAGTGCCACGCCGTTTAGCGTTCCTCTCAGAGTAGCAATGTTTCTGGTTGCAAAATTAAGGAAAAAAGCAGTAGGGCGGTTGTCATTTTTTACCAAAATGTATTCATTTTTTAACAAAATGCACTTTTTGGAGTGAAAACCACGTTTTTTTATCATCCACGGGCAAAAACGCTGAAAATCCTGAAAATGCCGATGAAATGGACAAAAAAGTGTTTTCCTTAGTAGATTTTCATGTTTTCTTGAGTGTATTTTGATTTTTCCCGTTTTTGTATGTCGTGAGCGATTGGGAGTTAGCCGTTCCAATGGAAGTTCGGCAGCGGAGCGTTAGTTCCACCGAACATCCGCCACAACGGGAGAATAGACTAAATGAGATAGTTGGTTGAACGCTCTGCGTCTTCATTGCTTTTCCCTTCGGCCAGCGACCGTTGGTTCCCGAGCAAGCTCGCCTACCCGTAGCCTTTGG